>Ga0335071_10000489_pt1 | contig 43896 bp, 40 predicted proteins | sample Lox_Sample_15_FD_206724 | JGI IMG/M metagenome (GOLD analysis project Ga0335071, IMG submission 206724) | Soil microbial communities from Loxahatchee National Wildlife Refuge, Florida, United States - Lox_Sample_1.5 | ecosystem: Environmental > Terrestrial > Soil > Wetlands | place: USA... | reverse complement strand
GCGCGCTGGAGCGGCGGAGATCCTCCCGCACCGCTCGCCGGGACAGATCGGCGCGGTTGTAGAGGCCGCAGCAGGCAGCGCAGCTCTGGTCACCACGCTGGCAGAGGCTGGCGCAGGCCACCCCCCGGCCCTCGAAGGCACCGATCACGGCAGGCCCAGCGCCGCCCGGCAGCCGGCGCACAGCCCGACCGCCTTCCGGTCGGCATCGCGGGCGTCCCGCGCCGGGAACATGGCGCACCGGTAGTCGAGGCAGAGGGACAGGCCCAGCAGGTGCCCGAGAACATGCAGGGACTCCACCTGGGCCCGCCGTTTGACCTCGGCCGGCTCGCCGGCCAGGCGCGCCAGGCCGACGAGGCCCGCGCCGAGCCCCCGGTCGGCGTCGCCCAGCACGTACTCATGGTCGTCGGGAAGGAAGAGGTCGTCGTCGAGGAGGCCGAGCACCGGCAGGCCGGAAGCGGCCCCGGGCAGGGCGGCGAGCCGCCGCAGCACGGCCGGCGCGTGGAACTGCTTGCGGGTCTCGTTGAAGGCGTACTCCGGCCGCCCCAGCGAAGGACCGGCGCGGAGCCCGACCCCGAGCACCTGCCGGGCCGCCGCCGCCACCTCCGCGCCGATGCGGGCCGGGAGGGGCCCGAGCCCGACCAGGATCAGTTCGCGGGGCAAGGGCCGTGGGCGGACCTCGTCGGCCAGGTTCGAGGCCCGCAGCGTGATGGCTGAGGCGGAAGGATTCGAACCTTCATGAGCGGATCCAAAGTCCGCGGTCCTGCCATTAGACGACGCCTCAGTAGCTCTGCGGGACACGGCCATCCGCCCTGCGGTCTCGGGACGCTCGCTCGGCGCCTCGCTGGTGAGCGGGCCGGCGGCCCGCGTGATCCACGTCAATTACCAGCGTAGCAGGGCGCTCGCCCAAGTAAAGCCGGCCCCGAAAGCGCACAGCCCGATGAGGTCTCCGCGGCTCACCCCCCGCGCCTCGATGGCCTCGGCCAGGCAAAGGGGGATGGAGGCCGCCGTGGTGTTCCCGTACTTCTGGATGTTGTTGAACACCTGATCGTCGCGCAGCTCGAGCGCCTTCTGGACCGCCTCGGAAATACGCAGGTTGGCCTGGTGGGGGATGACGACCTTCAGGTCTTGAGGGCCGAGTCCGTTGTGTGCCAGCGCTTCCCGCATCACCTCCGGCATCCGCACCACCGCGTGCTTGAACACCCTGGACCCCTCCATGTGCGGGTAGACCATGGGGGAATCGACCATCTCGTGGGTGACCCGCGGTTTGTGGAGGCTGCCCGGCGCGTCGAGCCACAGATCCCTGGCGAACCGGCCGTCGGCGTGCAGGTGGCAGGAGAGGACACCGCGGTGGGGATCGTCGGTCGCCTCGAGCAGCGCCGCCCCCGCGCCGTCGCCGAAGATGACGGTCACGTCGCGGCCGCGGGTGGACAGGTCGAGTCCGGTGGAGTGGACCTCCGAGCCCACGAGGAGCACCCGTCGATACATGCCGGTCCGGATCCAGGCATCGGCGACCGCGAGGCCGTAGAGGAAGCCGCTGCACTGGTTGCGGACGTCGAGAGCCGGCACGCCGGGGATGCCCAGCTTGGCGTTTAGGAAGCACCCGTCCCCGGGGAACATGTGATCCATGGAGAGGGTGGCATAGACGATCGCCTCGATGTCCTTCGCCTTCCAGCCGGCCGCGTCCAAGGCGCGCTTCGACGCCTCGAGGGCCAGGTCGCTGTTGCCCTGGCCTTCTGCCACCCAGTGCCGCTCCTTGATGCCCGTCCGCTGGGTGATCCAGTCGTCCGAGGTCTCCATGTGTCGCGTCAGCTCTTCGTTGGTGACCACGCGGTCCGGAATGTAGGTGCCGAGGGCAGCGAACGCGGTGCGGGGCATGAGGGCTCCTGGGCTCGGTCCGGGGCAGCGCGACCGGGCCGACCCCGGCTGGCTGCCCCCCCTTTCTAGATGTCCAGGTTCTGCACGTCCAGCGCGTGCCGCTCGATGAACTCGCGGCGCGGGTCCACCGCGTCGCCCATGAGGATGGAGAAGATCTCGTCGGCCTCCACCGCGTCGTCCACCCTCACCTGGAGGAGCGTGCGGGTCGAGGGATCCATGGTGGTCTCCCACAGCTGCTCTGCGTTCATCTCGCCCAAGCCCTTGTACCGCTGGATGTCTTGGCCCCGGCTCGCCGCTTGCTTGAGCGCCTCGACCGCCGCGAAGACCTCGCCCACGTCCTCCGCTCCCTCGCCCCCGCCCTCGAGGCGGTATGGACCCGGGCCGAGCTCGGCCACCGCGGCGTGCAGGGCGGACAGCTCGCCCCACTCCGCGCCGGAGAGGTAGTCGAAGTCGAGCCGGGTCTCGCGCGGCGCCCCGGAGAAGGTGGTCTGGTAGACGAGCGCGTCGCAGCCGTGCTCCTCGTCGCGCTCGATCTTGGCGTGGCGAACCTCGAGTTCGGGGTGGAGCCGCTGGGCCCGGTCGAAGATCTTCTGCACCTGCTCCTTCACCTCGTCGTGGTGCCGGAGCAGGTTCTGGTCCAGGTCGCCGAGTTGCACCGCGGCGTCGACGATGCGGCTGTCCCGGCGGCGGTCGACCCGGGCCAGCATGGCGCGGTAGGCGATGGCGTCGCGGGCCAACTGGGCCAGCTCGCGACCCTCGAGCACGGTCTCCCCGGCGACGAGCCGCGACTTCTCGGTGCCGAGTGCCAGCAGGTGCTCGTCCAGGCTCTCCTGATCCTTGAGGTATCGTTCCTTCTTGCCCTTGGCGATGCGGAAGAGCGGCGGCTGGGCGATGTACAGATAGCCCTTCTCGATCACCTCGGGCATCTGCCGGAAGAAGAAGGTGAGAAGCAGGGTGCGGATGTGGCTCCCGTCCACGTCCGCGTCGGTCATGATGATGATCCGGTGGTAGCGGATCTTGGAGATGTCGTACTCCTCCGGACCGATCCCCGTTCCCAGGGCGGTGATCATGGTGGCGATGGCCTCGGAGGAGAGCATCTTGTCGAAGCGGGCCTTCTCCACGTTCAGGATCTTGCCGCGAAGCGGGAGGATGGCCTGGACCCGCCGGTCCCGCCCCTGCTTGGCCGAACCGCCGGCCGAGTCCCCCTCGACGATGAACAGCTCGCTCTCCGCCGGGTCCCGCGACTGGCAGTCGGCCAGCTTTCCGGGCAGCGAGGCGCCGTCGAGGGCCCCCTTGCGGCGGACGGTTTCCCGCGCCTTGCGGGCGGCGATGCGGGCCCGGGCCGCCTCGGACACCTTGGCGCAGATGCGCTTGGCCACGTTGGGGTTCTCGTCGAGGAACGCGGTCAGCCGGTCGTTGAGCATGGTCTCGACCATGCTCTTCGCCTCGGTGTTGGAGAGCTTGGTCTTGGTCTGTCCCTCGAAGCTCGCCCCGGGGAGGCGGATGGAGATCACCGCGGCGAGCCCCTCGCGCATGTCGTCGCCAGAGGGCAGCTCCTCCTTCAGGTCCTTGAAGAGGTTGTTCTTCTGGCCGTGGGCGTTGATGGTCCGGGTGAGGGCCGCCTTGAAGCCGATGAGGTGTGTGCCACCCTCGTGGTTGTGGATGTTGTTGGCGAAGGCGAACACCTTCTCGTCGTAGCCGTCATTCCACTGCAGGGCGATCTCCACGAGGGCCGTGCCCCGCTCCGTCTCCACCTCCTGCCGCAGAGCGATGGGCGGCTGGAACAGCACCTCCCGGCTCTTGTTCAGGTAGGCCACGAACTCGCGGATCCCGTCCTTGAACAGGAACTCGTGCTTCTTCCCGGTCCGCTCGTCCTCGATGGTGATGCGCAGGCCGGCGTTCAGGAAGGCCAGCTCGCGCAGCCGGCCAGAGAGTGTCTCGAAGGAGAACTCGGTCACCTCGAAGATGGTGGGGTCCGGCTTGAAGGTCACCTTGGTACCCCGGCGCTGCGTCTCGCCCACCGCCTTCACCGGGCCGACCGGGTGGCCGCGATCGTAGCGCTGGGCCCAGACCTTGCCCTCGCGGTAGACCTCGACCTTGAGCCACTCGGACAGCGCGTTCACGCAGGTGATGCCCACCCCGTGGAGACCACCGGAGACCTTGTACGCGTTCGACTCGAACTTCCCGCCGGCGTGGAGCTTGGTCATGACCACGTCGAGCGTGTCCATGCCCTGCACCGTGGGGTGCGGGCCGACGGGGATCCCCGAGCCGTTGTCGACGATGGTGACCGAGTTGTCGGCGTGGATGGCCACGTTGATCTCGTTGGCCCGGCCGGCCATCGCCTCGTCCACCGAGTTGTCGACAACCTCATAGACGAGGTGGTGGAGTCCACGCTCGCCCACGTCGCCGATGTACATGTTCGGGCGCTTGCGGACGGCCTCGAGCCCCTCGAGCACCTTTATCGTGTCGATCCCGTATTCCTCGTCGCCTGGGGCGACGGGGCGTGGGCCTCTCTCGGCGGTTTCCAGGGGGGTCCTTTCTCGGTTTTCCCTGAACGGTTTTCGCAGGTTAGCTACTCTCAGGGTATAGCAGGCTAACGGGCCCCAGGCAACGCCCATGACCGGGCACGAACCGTTTGGAACCACTCAGGAAACGAGCGGTCGGACGGCACCGCTTTCGACCCGGTAGAACGTGCTCTCGGGGCCGGATGCAGCGCCGAGCAGCCGCTCGTCGGTGGTGGTGAGAATGGACTGGCCGGGGAGGCTGCGCAGGTAGCCGAGCAGGAATCCGTTCTTCTCCGGATCGAGTTCGGAGGAGACGTCGTCGAGGAGGAGCAGCGGCGGACGGCGAAGCGTCGCGCGGAGGTTCTCGATCTCCGCGATCTTCAGGGCCAAGACGAGGGCGCGCTGCTGCCCCTGGCTGGCGTAGGCGCGCGCCTCCTTGCCGCCCAAGGAGAGGCCGGCGTCGTCCGCATGCGGCCCGACCGAGGTGTACCCCCGCTCCCGGTCGCGCTCGAGCCGGGCCAGCAGGGCTGCGCCCAGGCACTCCTCGAGCTCGGGCTCGCTGCCCTCCAGCTCGACCCCGGCCGCGGCACGGTAGGTGAGTCGGGCCGCCGGCGCCTCGGGCCCGGAGATCTCGCGGAAGGCGGCCTCGACCCGCGGCGCCAGCTCCCCGATGAACGCCCGCCGGCGCGCCCATAGCCGCGCCCCGGCTCGGGCCAGGGGCCCCCGAAAGCTCGCCTCCACCTCGGGCGGGCCGGTCCTCAGGGCCGCGTTCCGGGCCCGCAGCGCCCGCAGGTAGTCCCGCACCTCGGACAGCACCGCCGGCCAGCGGTTGAACGCGGCCCGATCGAGGAAGCGCCTCCGGGCCTCCGGGCCACCCTTCACGAGGAGGAGATCGTCCGGGGTGAAGGCGACCGCGGCCAAGCCCTCGAAGTAGTCGTCGAGGCGATCTTGGACCTTCCCGTCGAGGTAGGCGGCTCGCGCCCCCTCGGCGATCTGAACGGCGATGGTCCTCGGACCACCCGGTCCCTCGAAGACGCCAGTCACCTGGGCCCGGCCCGCGCCAAAGCGGACCAACTCCTGAAGACGCACCGCGCGCAACGGCTTCAGGGTGGCGAGAAAGTACACCGCCTCGAGGAGGTTCGTCTTCCCCTGGCCGTTCGCGCCCGCGAGGATGGTGGCCCGGGCCGAGGGCCGCAGCGAGACCTCGGTGAGGTTCCGGAAATCGCGTATCTCGAGGGAGAGGAGCTTCACCGATCGGCCGCCCGTGGTTCGACAGGGTCACGACCAACGGTCGCGCGTCAGGGCACGCTCGTTTCCGGACGAGCGCCGCGGATCAGATCCGCATCGGCATCACGACCGCGGTGAAGCCCTGGTCCTTGTCGTCCGCCCCTTTGAGCACGCCGGGTGAGAGGTCGTCGGCCAGCTCCAGGAGCACGTCGGTGGACTGGAGCACGCCCAGCACCTCGATGAGATAGCGAGCGTTGAAGCCGATCTTGAGGGGCTCACCCTCATACTCCACCGGGACGTCCTCCTTGGCCTCGCCCAGGTCCGGATTCTGCGACAGGACGCGGACCTGCCCCTTGGAGAGGTCCAGCTTCACGGCATGGGCCTTGTCGGAGGAGAGAAGCGAGATGCGCCGAAGGGTGTCGCTGAAGCGGCTGCGGGAGATCTTCACCACCTTCTCGCCTGCCTTGGGGATGACTTGCTTGTAGTCGGGGAAGAGCCCCTCGATGAGCCGCATCACCAAGACCACGCCGGGGCGGCGGTAGATGGCACTGTTCTCGAGGAAGCCGAGCTTGGCGAGCGGCTTCTCCTCTCCGGACTCGGCCGCCTCGGCGAGGAGCTTCTTCAGCTCGCCCAGCCCCTTCTTGGGAAGGATGACGCCGCGCTTCAGACCGAAGCCGGCCTCGAGCGGCCGCTCGGCCAAGGAGAGCCGGTGTCCGTCCGTGGCCACGAGCCGCAGGGAAGCCTGACCGGGCTCGAAGTAGACGCCGTTCAGGTTGTAGCGGGTCTCGTCGGTGGAGACGGCAAAGAAAGTCCGCTCGATCATCTCGAGGAGCACGGCCGGTTCCACGTCTGCGAACGGGACCTTGTCGAAGCGGGGAAGCGCGGGGAAATCCTCGGCCGGCAGACCGACGATCCGGAACTCGGCCGAGCCGCTCTTCAGCTCAAGGTAGTTGTTCTGGGCGCGCTTTAAGGTGACGTCTGCCTCGGGAAGGGCGCGGACGATCTCGTAGAGGTGCCGTGCCGATACAGCCAGGGACCCTTCCTTCAGCACCTCGCAAGCATGCTCGGAGGAGATGGCGAGATCGAGATCGGTGGCCGACACCACCAACAGGCCGGCCTTGCGCGCCTCGATGAGCACGTGAGAGAGGATCGGCATCGTGCTTTTCTTCTCCACGATGCCCTGGGATCGACCGAGGGCCTTCGCGAGCTCCGGTACGCCGATCTTGAGTTCCATATGGGAAGGATCCTCTTCTTTCAGATCATCGGAGTAGCAGGGGCAACGTCCTTGCGGATAACCGCCCTATGTCTCCGAATCGCCACGTCTTTCCGAGCTGGAAAAACGTCTGGATCCCGCGGGTTCGAGACTGTGTAGCGCGGTGAAGGAAAGGGTGTCAACAGGAGGCCACATGCGATCCCCACGCGGATCGGCCCCCCTTTCACCGGCTATCCACAGGACCGTCCAGGTTCGCCGCAACAGGGCCACGCCTACCGTGTCGGAAGCCGGGCGAGCCACTAGGGGGTGAGTTTGGCGGTCAGGGCGGTGACCGCAGCGTTGACTGTCGGGTCGCTTTCCTTGAGGGTCCGGATCCGCTCCACCGCGGCGATGACCGTGGTGTGGTCCTTCTTGTTGAACTTCTCGGCGATGGACTGGAATTTCTCCTTGGCCAGCTCGCGGCACAGGTACATGGCCACCTGCCGGGGCAAGGCCACCTTCTGCTCGCGCGAGGGGCTGGTGAGCTTGGCCACGGTGAGTCCGTAGTGCATGGCGACGGCGTCCTGGATCTTCTCGATGGGGGGGCGGTAGCCGGGAGGGGGGATGATGTCGCCGAGGACGTCGCGGGCTAGCTGCAGGGTGATGGGCTCCTTCTTCAGCGAGGCGAAGGCAGCGACGCGCATGAGCGCGCCCTCGAGCTCGCGGACGTTGGAGCGGATGTGCTGAGCGAGGAGCTCGGTGACGTCGTCGGGCAGATCGATGCCCTCTACCGAGGCTTTCTTCTGGAGGATGGCGGCCCGGGTTTCGAACTCGGGCGCCTCGATCTGCACGCGCATGCCCCACTCGAAGCGGGAGCAGAGCCTCTCGTCGAGCCCCTTGAGCTCCTTGGGCGGGCGATCGCTGGAGAGGACGATCTGCACGTGGTGGTCGTGCAACTCATTGAAGGTGTGAAAGAACTCCTCGGCGGTCTTGTCCTTGCCGGCGAGGAACTGGACGTCGTCGACGAGCAGCGCCGAGCACTCCCGGTACTTGCGGCGGAACTCGTCCATCATGCCCTTGGAGAGGGCCGCCACGAAGTCGTTGGTGTAACGCTCGGAGGAGACGATGGCCACCCGGCCTCCGCCCTGCTTCTCCAGGATGGCGGCGGCAACGGCATGGAGGAGATGGGTCTTGCCGAGTCCCGAGTCGCCGTGGAGGAACAGGGGGTTCCAGGTGCGGCCCGGGTTCTGAGCCACCGCCTGCGCGGCGGCAAAGGCAAAGTGATTCGAGGCGCCGACGACGAAAGTGTCGAAGACGTAGCGGGGATTGGGGCGGGAGTCGCGCGGGTCGAGGGCGGCGATCTCGCGTGCGCTCGGGGTGAGTGCCATGGGCAGCGGGTCTTGGGCAGGTGAGGGAGCGGAGGGCGGCCGGGGGCTCTCGTCGACGGAGAAGGCGATGCGGAGCCGCTCGCCGAGGAGCCCAGGCACGAACTCCTCGAACCAGGCGCGATAGTTGTCCTCGACGAAGTCCCGGTGGAACTTGTCCGGCGCCCCGATCTGCAGCCGGCCCTCGCCGACCGAAAGGGGGCGCAGCGGTGCGAACCAGCGATCGTACAGATCAGGACGCAACCGGGTGCGGAGGAAGGAGTCGACGAGCGACCAGGCTTGGTCGAGCGAGGACGAAACGCTTGCGGGGACTTCCATCTTGAGACTCCCGTTCAAACGCGCAAAAAAGCCCCCGCCGCTCTTTCCAGTTACGGGAAGCGGCGTTACTCGATCGCTCGGGCTGCAAGGAGTCGGGCGGGCCCGTGAGTCGTTGGCGCGGAAGGTAGCCAAAGATGGCCAAGAGGATCAAGGGCGACTTCGATCCGTCCCGTAAGGACGAGTCTTTCTCGTGACCCCCGAGAGGCGATCTCGGGGCGAGGGCACAGAGCCGTGAGGGATGGTGATTCCTTGACACGGAAAGGGCGATCGGTGAGTTTGCCGCGCCATGAAGCGGACTTACCAGCCGAAGAAACAACGCCGGAACCGCACCCATGGCTTCCGCAAGAGGATGCAGACCCCCGGGGGGCGAGGCGTCATCAAGCGGCGGCGCGCCAAGGGGCGCAAGCGGCTCGCCCCCAGGGCGCCGAAGAAGTAGGAGTGAAGCTCAAGAGGTCGGCGCGGTTGCGGCGCCGCCGCGAGTTTTCTGAGGTGCAGCAGCGCGGCCGCCGCATCTACTCCGGAGAGCTCGTGATCCTGGCGCTCGACTCCGGAGTTCCGTGGCCGAGGATCGGGATCACGGTGTCGTCCAAGGTCGGCAACGCCGTCGAGCGCAACCGCGTGAAGCGTTGGATCCGCGAGGGTTGGCGGGCGGTGGCGAGCGATCTGCCGCCGGGGGATCTCGTGGTGGTGGCTCGCAGGGCCGTGCTCTCCTGCGGGTTCCCGGGGGTGGAGCGGGCCCTGGCCGCGGCACAGCGGGCCCTCTCGGGGGAAAACTCGTGAGCCGCGACCTCCTTATACTTTTGGTGAAACTCTACAAGCGGCTCCTGTCGCCACTGCTTCCTCCGGCTTGCCGCTTCTATCCGAGCTGCTCCGCCTATGCGCTCGAGGCGCTCGAGCGACATGGAGCCTTGCGCGGCACTTGGCTCGCGGTGAAGCGGCTTAGCCGCTGCCATCCCTTCCACCCCGGCGGGCTAGACCCAGTGCCCGGGGTGGCCCGAAAGAGGTAGCCCTTGGGCAACGACTCCCGCCGCTTCTTGCTTGCCTTCGTCCTCTCCATCGGGGTGATGTTTCTCTGGACGGCCTTCTTCTCGCCGAAGCAGAAGCCCAAGCCTCCGGGCCAGGCGGCGAGTGCCCCGACGGAGGCGGCGAAGCCCGCCCCCGCGCCGGCGCCGACCGAGGTACCGGGGGTCCCCACCGCGACGGCGCCGGCACCCAATTCGCCGGAGGAGACGGCGGTCCTGAGCGGCAACGGCTTCACCGCCACCTTCTCCACCTGGGGTGGAGCGCTCAAGTCCCTCACCCTCGCCGGCGAGAAGTTCCGGCGCAAGGAAGGGAGCGGCTACGTTCCCATCGACCTCGTCCGCGTGACCGAGGGCCAGCCCTACCCCCTGTCACTGTCAGTGATAGGAGAGGGTGGGAAGGAGGACGATGTGGCCGCCCGGGCGCCCATGGCCATCACCGCGAGGGACGACCGCTCGGTCACCTTCAGCGGCCGTCTCGGCGATCTGGAGGTGAGCAAGGTCTTTCGGCTCACCGGCCGGCCCTACGAGATCGCGCTCTCTCTGCAGATCTCCGGCGGTCAGGGCGGAACGGTGTCCCTGCTCTACCCGACCTACCTGCCCCCGCAGGTGAGGAGCGGCGGGTTGTTGTCGTTCCTCTCCAGCGCGCCCATCGAGCTCGTCCGGCCGCTCTGTCGCGCCGGCCAGAAGACCGAGCGCTACGACCCCAAGCCCGGCAAGGAGCCGGGGCGCCTCGCCGGCCCGGCCGACTGGGCCGGGGCGGACCAGCACTACTTCGTGTCGGCGGTCTTCCCGAAGGAGCCGGCGGGGACCTGCGTCCTCGCGAGCGGGGCGGCGGCGGGGACCGGCCTCGCGGCCATCGCCCTGCCTCTCGACCAGGCACGCCGGGCGGACTTCACGGTCTACACCGGGCCGAAGGAGCTCGACACGCTCCGCGCCTACGGGCGCGGCTTCGAGAGCGCCATCGACTATGGGACGGTTGCCGGCTTGTTCGCCTTCTTTGCCCGCGGCCTCCTGTATGTCATGCGGTGGCTCCATCAGTTCGTCCGGAACTGGGGAGTGGCCATCATCCTGCTCACCGTGCTCGTCCGAGCGGTGCTCTTCCCGCTCACCTACAAGTCGATGCAGTCGATGAACGAGATGCGGAAGCTGCAGCCGGAGATCGAGAAGCTCAAGGCGAAGTTCGGCAACGACCGCGAGAAGCTGAACATGGCGGTCATGCAGATGTACCAGCAGCACAAGGTGAACCCGCTGGGCGGCTGCCTGCCCATGCTCCTGCAGATGCCGATCTGGTTCGCGCTCTACGCCGCCCTGCAGACCTCGGTGGAGCTGTACCGGGAGCCGTTTCTCTGGATCCAGGACCTCACCTTGAAGGATCCGGTCTACGTGCTGCCGCTGGCCATGGGGGTGACGAGCTTCCTCATGCAGAAGCTCTCGCCTCAGCCGGCCGACAGCAGCCAGGCGAAGATGATGCTCTACTTCTTCCCCATCTTCTTCACTTTCATCATGCTGAACGTCCCGGCGGGCCTGACCTTGTACATCTTCGTGAACAACCTGCTCTCCATCGTGCAGCAGCAGGTGATGATGAAGAAGATGCCCCCGGTGGCGGTCACGGCGAGGTGAGGGGCGAAGGGAGGAGCGGCATGGCCGAGCGGGACGAGATGCGGAACGAGGCGCCGGCGCCGCGTGAGGCGCCGGAGAAGGTGGAGCGGGCGCGGACCTTCTGCGAGGAGCTCTTCAGACGCCTCGGAGCCAAGGTGGCCATCGAGGTGAAGGAGACCCCGGAAGCGATCGCGGTCTCGCTCACCGCGCAGGAGGGGAACGTCTTCGAGCTCTCCGGGGCGCTCATCGAGGCGGCCCAGCACCTCGTGAACCGCGTGGTGAACCCGCGGGCCGAGGTGCGCAAGTGGGTGAACCTCGACGTGGGGGGCTTCCGGGAAGAGGGCGATCCGGCGGTGAGGGCCATGGCCGAGCGGCTGGCCCTGGCGGCGCGGCGGATGGGAAAGGTGCTGGCCATCGCTCCCATCAGCGCCCGCGAGCGCCGGATGATCCACCTGGCGCTCGTCGGGTCGAAGGACGTCACCACCCGGAGCGAGGGGGAGGGCATCTTCCGCCAGCTTCTCATCGTGCCGGCGCGTGAGGGGAAGCAGGGCTAGTGGCTCGCGAGCGGACCAGGGCAGAGCGGCTGTTCGCGGCGGCGGTGCTGCGGCGCTCGTTCGAGCTGCAGGACGGGCAGTACCAGCCGCAGTTCCGGTTCGTCTTCGAGGGTGTCTTGCGGGACCTCTCGCTCGAGGAGCGCGAGGTAGTGGAGTACCTCGAGGCGCATCGCTCCGAGGTGGAGGCGGCCATCGGCCGGGGGCGGCCCGGGTAGCTGCCCGGACCCGCCTCGCGGGCAAGGGGGAGCGAGGCGCGTGGACCCGGCGTTCTGCGATGCGCTTCAGCGAGGAGCAAGGGCGCTCGGGCTTTCCCTCCTGCCGCCAGCCCTCTCGCTTCTCGAGCGGTTTGCCGACCGGCTTCTCGCCTGGAACCAGCGGATGAGTCTCACCGCCATCACCGGGCCGGTCGAGGTCGCCGAGAAGCACATCCTGGACAGCCTTTCGCTGCTCAGGACGATGGGGGAGGCGAGGAGCGTGCTCGACATCGGGAGCGGTGCGGGGTTCCCGGGCGTGCCTCTCGCCTGCGTGCGCCCGGACCTCGCCATAACCTGCTGCGACTCGGTGACGAAGAAGGTGGCCTTCGTGAAGGCGGTGGGCGCGGAGCTGAAGCTCGCTCGGCTGCGAGGTGTCGTGGCCCGGGCGGAAGGGGTGCCGGAGCGGGAGGGGCTCATGAGGGCGGGGATGGTGGTGTCGCGCGCCCTGGCCGAGCCGGAGACGTGGCTCCCGCTCGGGAAGGCCTACCTCGAAGAGGGCGGGACCCTGCTCGCGATGCTTGGCCGGGACGTGGAGGAGGAGAGGCTACGCCGGGTTGCGGCGGCAGCTGGGCTCGAGCTCGTCGGGCTCGACAGCTTCGAGCTGCCCTTCTCGCGCTCCGCTCGCGCGGTCGCCCGGTTCCTGAGGAAGTAGGCCCCGCCCGTCCGGGCGTGCCGTGCAGGAAAGGGTGCGGGGAGTGCCGGCGGAACCCGTTCGCGGACCCGAATGTTCCACGTGGAACAGGGGTACACCCCCGTCGACGTTCCACGTGGAACACCGTGTCAGGGTCGTCGGGCATCCTCCCCTCGCGTCAGTCCACGACGGGCCGGCGCACGAGAGAAGGGGCGAACGCCTTGAAAGATCTCAATCTCGGGGAGATGTCCCCGGTGGAAGCCGAGTCCATGAGCCGGATCCTGACCATCGCGAACCAGAAGGGCGGCGTGGGTAAGACCACCACCGCCGTGAACCTGGCCGCCTCGCTCGCCGCCTCCGAGCGCCGCACCCTCCTCATCGACATCGATCCGCAGGGAAACGCCGGAAGCGCCCTGGGCATCCGCCGGGACGAATCGGAGCGGTCGATCTACGAGGTCCTCCTCGATGGGCTGCCGCTCGCCGAGGCCATCCGCAAGACCGAGCTCAAGTTCCTGGACCTCGTGCCGGCTTCCCGGCACCTCGTCGGAGCCGAGCTCGAGCTCGCCACCCTCGACCACCGCGAGTACCGGCTGAAGAGAGCCCTCGATCCCGTCGCCGCAAGCTACGAGTACGTGGTCATCGACTGCCCGCCGTCGCTCGGTCTGCTCACCTTGAACGGCCTCGTCGCCGGCCAGGGCGCCCTCATCCCCCTCCAGTGCGAGTACTACGCGCTCGAGGGGCTCGCCGACGTCCTGCGCACCATAGAGCTCGTGAAGGCCTCGGCCAACCCGGTCCTCAAGGTCGACGGCATCCTCCTCACCATGTTCGCCGGGAACAACCTCGCGAACCAGGTGGCCGAGGAGATCCGGCGCACCTTCCAGGAACAGGTCTTCGAGACCGTGATCCCCCGCAACGTCCGGCTCTCGGAGGCGCCGAGCCACGGCAAGCCGGTGCTCCTCTACGATGTGGCCTCGAAGGGCTGCCAGAGCTACCTCGAACTCGCCCGCGAGGTGACCACCCGCTTCGGCGCGCCGGGAGGCGCCGCGTGACCACCCCCGACAAGCGGCGACCAGCCCTGGGGCGCGGGATGGCGGCGCTCCTCTCGAACGCGCCGCCGCCCCCGAGCGTCGTCGCCCTCACCCCGGCCACCCCGGGGCGAACGGTCATGGCCCTTCCCATCGAGGCCGTGGAGCGAAACCCCGACCAGCCGCGCAGGCGCTTCGACGAGAAGACGCTCGAGGAGCTCGCGGCATCCATCCGCGAGCACGGCATCATCGAGCCGATCCTGGTCCGGCGCGAGGGAGGAAGCTTCCGCATACTGGCCGGCGAGCGACGCTGGCGCGCGGCGCAGCGGGCCGGGCTCAAGGAGATCCCGGCCATCGTCCGCGAGGCCTCCGATCGCGAGGCCTTCGAGCTCGCGCTCGTAGAGAACCTGCAGCGCGAGGACCTCAACGCCATCGAGGAGGCCGAGGCGTTCCAGATCCTCCTCACCGACCACTCGCTCAGCCAGGACGAGATCGCGAGACGGGTCGGCAAGGAGCGCTCGACCGTGGCCAACGCCCTCCGCCTCCTGCGGCTCCCGACGGAGGTCCGCGAGGCTGTGCGGGACGGCCAGCTGGAGATGGGCCACGCACGCGCGCTCCTCGGACTCGACGGCGAGGAGGCGATCAGGAGGGCGGCCGAGCGCACGATCCGTGAGGAGCTCTCCGTGCGGGCGACCGAGGCCCTGGTGCGGAGTTTGACCACCCGCGCGCCGAGGAAGCGCTCACATGGAAGCGGCGGCGAGACGGCGTCGATCCGCGACCTTACCCAGCGTCTGCAGCGGCGGCTCGGGACGAAATGCCGCGTCCTTCCGCGGTCGAGCGTGGCGGGCAAGCTGGAGATCGACTACTCGTCACTCGACGAGCTCGATGGAATACTCGCCAAGATCGGTGCGTAACAAGTGGGTTCGCTCGCTCGGGCAGGAGCGGAGAAGGAACGAGACAGGCCCGTCCTTCTGGGGCAAGCTGCGCGGAAGGGCCAATCGAACGCGGGCGGCGCGGTGCCGCCAAGAGCGCGGTGGGGTCCTCCGGACTGAACACGAGGAGCTAGAGATCCATGGCGATGCTGAAGCGCGACGACCTGACCTCCGTCCCCGCCGGCGCGGGCGACCTGAACGCACTGCTCGGCCGCGGGTCCGAATTCGAGGGGAAGCTGACCTTCGAGGGCACCGTCCGCATCGACGGGAAGTTCACCGGCACGATCGTCACGAACGACGTCCTGGTGGTGGGTGAGGGCGCGAGGATCCAGGCGGAGATCACCTGCGGCACGATCATCGTCCACGGAGAGGTCCAGGGCGACGTGAAGGCCAAGGGCGCGGTGGAGCTGCACCAGCCCGCACGGATGAAGGGGAACATCGAGACCCCTTCCCTCATGATCGAGAAGGGCGTGACCTTCGAGGGCCAGTGCAAGATGGACGTCGTGGCCGAGAAGGGCGGGAAGCCCACTTCTCCCCCGTCCTCTTCCCTGGTCGCGCCGGTGAGCGCGGTGAAGCAGTAGCCGCGCTCCGAGCGGAAGAGAAGCGAACGCCCGCGGCCGGCCGCTCGGCTGGCGCGCGGGCGTACCAATGGTGAATCGGGCCTCCTAGTTCACCTTGATCTCGATGGACCGCGGCTTCGCCTCCGCCCGCTTGGGCAGGGCGATCACCAAGATCCCGTTCTTGGCCTCGGCGCGGATCTTCTCGGCATCGACGGTCGTGGGGAGCGAGAACGACCGGGTGAACGTCCCGTAGGACAGCTCGATGCGGTGGTAGTTCTCGCGTTGCTCCGCGTTCTCCAGCTTCCGCTCCCCTCGGAGGGTGAGCACACCGTTCTCGAAGCGAACGTCGACCTCCTTGCCGTCGACTCCGGCCAGGTCGAATCGGAGCGTCACACCCTCAGCGTCCTCGTAGATGTCGCACGCGGGCGTCCAGCCGACAGACTCGCCGGCGCGGTAGGGCTGCCTCTCGTCCAGCATGCGGCTAACCTCGTCCTGCAGCCGCGCGAGTTCCCTGAAGGGCTCGAATCGCGTCATGATTTTCAAACCTCCTGTTTGCGCGGAACGTAAGCGCCCACCGCCTCCTGTCAAACGCGTCCCTAAAAGGGACTAGACGGATGTCACTCGCCGGGGCTAAGTGCCGGAAGTCTTTGGAAAATGCGCTTGACCCACAACCCCCTGCGTGTTAGGGCGCGTCCCTCATGGATTCCGGTTCGGTCGCCCGCCGCTACGCGAAGGCGCTGTTCGGTCTTGCGGTCGAGAGCGGCCGCGTCGAGGTGTGGAACGACTCGCTGGCCGCCCTCGGCGAGGCGCTCTCGCAATCGCCCGACCTGGAGGAGATCCTCTCGGACCCTGTCCTCGGGCGAGAGGAGCGACACGCGGTCGCGAAGCGGCTCGGCGAGGCGCTCGGGCTCGAGGCCGAGCCGACGAACCTCCTCCTTTTGCTCGCGGACCGGAACCGGCTCGACCGGCTGGCCGACGTGCTCCGCGCCTTCGGTGAGCTGAGCGACGCCCACCTGGGGCGGATGCGGGCACGGGTGACGAGTGCCGTGCCGCTCTCTCCCGAGGCGCTCGACGCGATCTCCCATCGGCTGTCGGAGGTGACGCGCTCGAGGGTGCTGCTCGAGCGCACCGTGGAGCCGGCTCTCATCGGGGGCGTGGTGGCGCAGGTCGGCAGCGTGGTCTACGACGGCTCGGTCCGCACTCAGCTGGCGGACCTAAGGAAGTCCCTCAAGCGCTAAGCCCCAACGCCTCCCCTCGCAACGGGCAACGGAGACGCACCGATGGCAATCCGCGCGGACGAGATCAGCAGAATCATACGGGAGCAGATCAAGGACTACGGCAAAAGGGTCGACGTGGCCGAGACCGGCACGGTACTCGCCCAGGCCGACGGGGTGGCTCGCATTCATGGCCTGGCCGGTGCCGCGGCCGGCGAGCTCTTGGAGTTCCCGGGCGGCGTGCGGGGCCTGGTCCTGAACCTGGAGGAGGACAACGTCGGGGCCTCCATCATGGGCCCGTACGAGCACATCCGCGAGGGCGATTCGGTGAAGCGCACCGGCAAGATCGCCGAGGTGCCGGTGGGCGAGGAGCTGCTCGGGCGCGTGCTCGACGGCCTGGGGAACCCCATCGACGGCCGGGGGCCGGTGGTGGCCCGTCAGACCCGGAAGATCGAGATCAAGGCCCCGGGCATCGTGAAGCGCAAGAGCGTCCACGAGCCGATGCAAACCGGATTGAAGGCCATCGACGCCCTCGTCCCCATCGGGCGTGGCCAGCGCGAGCTCATCCTCGGCGACCGCCAGACCGGCAAGACGGCGGTGGCCATCGACACCATCATCAACAACAAGGGGCAGAACCTGCACTGCTTCTACGTGGCCGTGGGCCAGAAGCAGTCGACCGTGGCCCGGGTGGTGGACAAGCTCCGGCAGTACGGGGCGATGGAGTACACCACCGTGGTGGCGGCCAACGCCTCCGACCCGGCGCCCATGCAGTACCTCGCCCCCTACAGCGGCGTGACCATGGCCGAGTACTTCCGCGACACCGGCCGGCATGCGCTCATCGTCTACGACGACCTCTCGAAGCACGCGGTGGCCTACCGACAGCTCTCCTTGCTCCTGCGTCGCCCTCCCGGCCGAGAGGCCTATCCGGGCGACGTCTTCTACCTTCACAGCCGGCTGCTCGAGCGGGCCGCCAAGCTCTCCGACAAGGAGGGCGGCGGGTCGCTCACCGCGCTACCCATCATCGAGACCCAGGCCGGCGACGTCTCCGCCTACATCCCGACCAACGTCATCTCCATCACCGACGGGCAGATCTTCCTGGAGACCGGACTGTTCTTCCAGGGGGTTCGCCCGGCGATCAACGTGGGCATCTCCGTCTCCCGGGTCGGCGGCGCCGCCCAGATCAAGGCCATGAAGCAGGTGGCCGGCATGCTCAAGCTGGAGTTGGCCCAGTACCGCGAGCTGGCTGCCTTTTCCCAGTTCGGTTCCGACCTGGACAAGACCACCCAGGAGGCGCTGGCCCGTGGTGCCCGCCTCGCCGAGGTGCTGAAGCAGGGGCAGTACCAGCCCATGCCGGTGGAGCGACAAGTGGTCCAGATCTACGCCGCCACCCAGAAGGACGAGAACGGCCAGAACTGGATCCGCCCCGTTCCCGTCGACGAGGTGGTTCGCTACATGGGTGAGCTGTCCGAGTTCCTGGCCGCCCGCCACGGGGGAATCCTCAAGACCCTGGCCGAGAAGAAGACGATCGACGACGGCCTGCGCAAGCAGCTCGACGAGGCGCTGCGCGAGTTCCGGTCCGTGTTCCAGATCGGCTAGCGTCCCAGGAGCGTTCCCGTGCCCTCGCTGCGCGACATCCGCAACCGGATCAGCTCGGTTCGCTCCACCCGGCAGATCACCCGGGCCATGAAGATGGTCTCGGCGGCCAAGCTACGCCGGGCCCAGGACGCCATCCTCCGCACTCGCCCCTACGCCCAGCTGCTCGATCAGATGCTGATGCGAGTGGCGGTGCGAGCCGCCCAGGAGGATCTGCCCCCCCACCCGCTCCTCGCGGTGCGCAAGCCGCGGGTGGCCGAGGTGGTGGTCATCACCAGCGACCGCGGCCTGGCCGGCGGCTTCAACTCCAACATCGCCCGCCGGACCCAGCGCTTCTTGGTGGAGAACGCCGAGCGGTTCGAGAAGGTGCTCCTCTCGACCGTGGGACGAAAGGGGCGCGACGCCTTCCGCGCCCGGCGGATGGAGGTGCGCAAGGACTATACCGGCGTCCACTCCGACCTCCGCTACGAGCGGGGCGAGGAGATCGCCGAGGAGTACACGGAGCGGTTCCTTTCGGGCGAGGTGGACGCGGTCTACCTCTGCTACAACGAGTTCAAGAGCGCCATCTCCCAGAAGCCGGTGGTGGTGCAGCTTCTGCCCATCGAGTCCCCGCCCGGCGCCGGCCCGTCGGCACCGGCGGTGGATTTCCTGTACGAGCCGTCGCGCCACGAGCTGCTCGGGGAGCTGCTGCCCCGCCAGGTGGCCATGCAGGTGTGGCGGGCGCTGCTCGAGTCGGCCGCCTCCGAGCACGGCGCGCGGATGAGCGCCATGGAGTCGGCCACCAAGAACGCCGAGGACATGATCAGCACCCTCACCCTCCAATACAACCGCGCCCGCCAGGCCTACGTCACGAAGGAGCTCCTCGAGATCGTGAGCGGGGCCGAGGCCCTGAAGTAGCCGAACGTCTGCGGATCCGGGCAAGCGGCCCGGCCTTCTCCACGAAGAGGAACACATGGCGACAGCGCAGAGCGTCCAGAACGGAAAGGTCACCCAGGTCATCGGCCCGGTGGTGGACGTGGAGTTCCCGCCCGGCGGGCTGCCCGACATCTACACCGCCCTGGCGCTCTCCAACCCCGGCATCGACGCCCGGGCGGACAACCTGGTCATCGAGGTCGCCCAGCACCTCGGCGAGAACACCGTCCGCTGCATCGCCATGGACTCGACCGACGGCCTGGTGCGGGGCATGCCCGTCAAGAACCTGGGCGCGCCCATCACCATGCCGGTGGGCAAGGAGGTCCTGGGCCGGATCCTGAACGTGGTGGGCGACCCGGTGGACGAGCGCGGTCCGGTCCACGCGGTGAAGCGGCTCCCCATCCACCACCCCCCTCCCACCCTCACCGATCAGAACGTCAAGATCGAGCCGTTCGAGACGGGCATCAAGGTCATCGACCTGCTCGCCCCCTACCTGCGCGGCGGGAAGATCGGGCTGTTCGGGGGCGCCGGCGTGGGCAAGACCGTGCTCCTCCAGGAGCTCATCGGCAACGTGGCCAAGGCTCGCGGCGGCTTCTCCGTCTTCGCCGGGGTGGGTGAGCGGACCCGGGAAGGGAACGACCTCTACCACGAGATGATCGACTCCGGAGTCATCAACAAGGACGACCTCGCCAAGAGCCAGTGCGTGCTCGTCTACGGGCAGATGAACGAGCCACCCGGCGCCCGCGCCCGGGTCGGCCTCTCGGCCCTGGCCATCGCCGAGTACTTCCGCGACGAGGAGGGCAAAGACATGCTCCTCTTCATCGACAACATCTTCCGCTTCACCCAGGCCGGCTCCGAGGTCTCGGCGCTCCTCGGCCGCATCCCCTCGGCCGTCGGCTACCAGCCCACCCTCTCCACCGAGATGGGCGAGCTGCAGGAGCGGATCACCTCCACGCAGAAGGGGGCCATCACCTCGGTGCAGGCCATCTACGTCCCGGCCGACGACCTCACCGACCCGGCCCCGGCCACCGCCTTTGCCCACCTCGACGCCACCACCGTGCTCTCCCGCAAGCTGACCGAGATCGGCATCTACCCGGCCGTCGACCCGCTCGACTCCACCTCCCGGATCCTCGATCCGCTGGTGGTCGGGGCCGAGCACTACGGCGTCGCCCGGCAGGTGCAGGAGATCCTCCAGCGCTACAAGGACCTCCAGGACATCATCGCCATCCTGGGCATGGACGAGCTGTCGGAGGAGGACAAGCTCACCGTGGCCCGGGCCCGGAAGATCCAGCGCTTCCTCTCCCAGCCCTTCTTCGTGGCCCAGCAGTTCACCGGCAACGCCGGCAAGTACGTGAAGCTCCCCGACACCATCCGTGGCTTCAAGGAGATCGTCGAGGGCAAGCACGACGATTTGCCGGAGGGGGCCTTCTACATGGTGGGCGGCATCGACGAGGCGGTGGAGAAGGCCAAGACCCTGGCGGTGGGGTGAGCTTCATGCCGCTCACCCTGGAGATCGTCACCCCGGAGCGCCGCGTCCTCTCGGCCCAGGTGGACGAGGTCCGGGCCCCCGGCGTCGAGGGCGGGTTCGGCGTCCGCGAGAACCACGCACCCTTCATGACCGCGCTCGAGCCCGGGCGGCTCACCTACGTCGAGGGCGGGCGCGAGCACCACTACGCAGTGGGCGGCGGCTTCCTGCAGGTGGCCGAGAACCGGGTGATCGTCCTCGCCGACACCGCCGAGGCAGCCGGAGACATCGACGTGGAGCGGGCGACCCGAGCCTTCTCCGACGCGCAGACCCGTCTGCTCCGGATGACCGAGCAGGACGAGCACTACCAGCACGAGGCGGCCCGGGTCAGGCGGGCTGCCGCCCGGCTCGCCGTGGCCGGTCGGAACTAGCCGCCGTCACCGCCCGCCCTTCATGGCCGGCACGAAGCCGCCCGGAATGCGCGGCAGACGCATCCGGAAGGTGGCTCCCTCGCCGGCCGGCGAGCTGACGGTGATGTCCCCGCCCAGGCCGTGGGCGATGCCGTAAGCCACCGAGAGCCCGAGCCCGCCGGCGCTGGTCGCAGGGCGGGCGGTGAAGAACGGGTCGAAGATGCGGGGGATGACCTCGGGGGGGATGCCCGGACCCGAGTCCCGCACCCGGATCTCCACCCCGCCCGGGATCTGGTCGAGATGAACTGCGATGCTCCCCTCGGCCCCGGCCATGACCACCGCCCGCTCCAGTACCGGCAGGATGGCCTGGGTGAGGAGGGCGTGGGAGGACTGGATGGGGGGGCCGGGCTCCGCCTGCACCTCGAAGCGGGGCAGGGCGGTGTAGCGGCTGCGGAGCACCGTCCAGGCAGCGTCGATGGTGTCGCTCGGCTCGACGAGCTCCTGGGCCCCGCTCGCCGGGGTCGACACGACACGCAGGTCCGAGGCGAGCCGCTCCAGCCGACGGCTCCCGTCGGAGAGAGCCTGGGCGACGTCCGAGGCCTCGGCGTAGGTCTCGCGGATGCGCCCGCAGAGTGCCTGCACCTCGCCCGCCTCGAGCCCGGCGGACAGCGCCGATTCGGCCATGCGGTGAAGCTCGTCGACGAAGCCGAGGAGCTGGATGGAGCCGGCCTTGATGTAGGCCAGGGGATTGTTGATCTCGTGGGCCAGTCCGGCCGCCAGCGAGCCCACCGCCGCGAGCTTCTCGGCGCGGACCAGCTGATCACGGGTGTCGCGCAAAGCCAGGTTGGCCCGCTCGAGCTCGTGGCTCCGTTCCTCCAGGGCCACGAGCACCCGGCGGAGCCGCACCAGGGAGGCCACCCGGGCGAGCAGCTCGCGGGGGCGAATGGGTTTCACCAGGTAGTCGTCGGCCCCGGCCTCCAGGCCGTCGGCGCGGGCGTCGGGGCCGCCAAAGGTGGTGACGAGGACGAAGGGGACGCCGTTCATGGCCGGCAAAGTGCGGATGGCGCGGCACAGCTCGCTGCCCGACATGCCGGGGAGGAGCAGGTCGGAGAGGATCACGTCGGGGGCGAAGCGCGGGGCGTCGGCCAGTGCCTCCTCGGCGGTGGCGGTGAGGTGGACCTCGTAGTGCGGCTGGAGAATGGACTTGAGCAGCGCCCGCATGGAGGCGCTGTCGTCGCACACGAGGAGCCGGGCCGTCCCGGCGGAGACGGTCGAGCTGACAAGGTCGTTTCCGGGTCGGGTCTCCGGATACATCGCCGGCGCATTCTCGCAAGGAATCGACCAGCAGATCGAGCTTCAGGCCGAGCGGGGCGGGCCAAGGGGACGAGCTGCGAGCGAAGACCCGAGGGTGGCCGATCGCGGCTACCGGCCGAGGCGGGGGGTGTTTGCGGGGGCCCGGGAACAAGGTCGGTGAAACGACCAAAATCCTTGAATTTCCGGGTAGATTCTGCTAGGAATGCTCCTCCCAGATAGCCCCTCCGCCTGCCGGTGGAGCCGCCCCTAGCCCTTCACAAGATGCCCGACGAAACCACCCCGCCGCAGCCCCCCGACGCCGGAGGAACGCCCCCCGGCGACGGCCACCGGGCCCAGGTCAACATCGAGGCCGAGCTCCGCAAGTCGTACCTCGACTACTCGATGTCGGTCATCATCGGCCGTGCGCTCCCCGACGTGCGCGACGGCCTGAAGCCGGTCCATCGCCGCATCCTCCACGCGATGAACAGCGAGGGGCTGCTCTACAACCGCAAGCACTCGAAGTGCGCCGGGGTGGTGGGCGAGGTCCTGAAGAAGTATCACCCGCACGGCGACGCAGCCGTTTACGACGCGCTGGTGCGGCTCGCCCAGGACTGGAACCTCCGCTACCCGCTCATCGATGGGCAAGGGAACTTCGGCTCCATCGACGGGGACCCGCCGGCCGCCTATCGCTACACCGAGGCCCGCCTCTCCCGGCTGGCCGACTTCCTCCTCGCCGACATCGACAAGGAGACGGTCGACTTCGGACCGAACTTCGACGACTCGGCGGAAGAGCCGAAGGTCCTCCCCGCCCGCTTCCCGAACCTCCTCGTGAACGGCTCGGCGGGCATCGCGGTGGGCATGGCCACCAACATCCCCCCCCACAACATGGGCGAGGTGGTCGACGCCGCCATCCACCTCATCGGCAACCCCAAGGTCACGGTTCCGGAGCTGATGCAGTTTGTTCGCGGGCCGGACTTCCCCACAGCCGGCATCATCACCGGGCAGGAGGGGATCCGGGCGGCCTACGAAACCGGCCGGGGGACCATCCAGGTCCGGGCGCGGGCGGGGATCGACATCCACCCCCGGACCGAGCGGGAGTCGATCGTCGTCACCGAGATCCCCTACCAGGTCAACAAGGCCAAGCTGGTCGAGCACATCGCCGAACTCGTACGGGACAAGAAGATCGAGGGGATCAGCGACCTGCGGGACGAGTCCTCGCGCGAGGGCATGCGCATCGTCATCGAGCTGAAGCGCGATGCGGTGGCGAAGGTGGTCCTGAACAACCTCTACGCCCACACCCAGCTCCAGAGCGGCTTCGGAATCATCCTCCTCGCCATCGACGGCGGCCAGCCCCGCATCCTGAACCTGAAGGAGATGCTGGAGCGTTTCGTGGCCCACCGGCGCGACGTGGTCACCCGCCGGACCCGCTTCGAGCTGCGCAAGGCGCGCGAGCGCGAGCACGTCCTGCTCGGATTCCAGATCGCGCTCGACCACATCGACGAGATCATCGAGCTCATCAAGAAGGCGCCCGATCGGGACGCGGCCCAGACCCAGCTCATCGAGCGGTTCGCGCTCTCCGAGATCCAGGCCCGGGCCATCCTGGACATGCGCCTCGCCCAGCTCACCGGCCTCGAGCGGCAGAAGATCCTGGACGAGCTGGCCGAGCTCCAGCAACTCATCGCCCGACTCAAGGAGATCCTGGCCTCGGAGAAGGTCCTGCTCGAGGTCATCGTCGGCGAGCTGAGGGAGGTCCGGCAGCTCTTCGCCGACGAGCGGCGGACCGAAATCCAGGGGGCGGTGGACGATCTCTCCGCCGAGGACCTGATCGTCGAGGAGGAGATGGTGGTCACCATCTCCCACGCCGGGTACGTGAAGCGGAATCCGGTCACGCAGTACCGCGCCCAGAAGCGCGGTGGCCGGGGACGGACCGGGGCCGCCACCCGCGACGAGGACTTCCTCGAGTCCTTGTTCGTGGCCAGCACCCACAGCTACCTTCTCGTCTTCTCGGACCGCGGGCGGGTCTACTGGCTCAAGGTCCACGAGATCCCCCAGGCTGGCCGGGCGGCGCGCGGCAAGCCCATCGTCAACCTGGTGCAGCTCGCCCAGGGTGAGAAGGTGGCCGCCGTGCTCCCGGTGCGTACGCTTCCGGAGCCGCCGCAGAACGGGGAGGACGCGACCGAGGTGGAGGGGGAGGCCGCCCCGAGCGCTGCGCCGGTGGGCCCGGAGGCGGAGCAGTTCGTGTTCATGGCCACCCGCAACGGGGTGATCAAGAAGACCCGGCTGGATCAGTTCGCCCGCCCGCGCCCGGCGGGCATCTTCGCCCTGGGAATCGAGGAGGGGGACGAGCTCATCGCCGCCCGGCTCACCGACGGGAAGAGCCACCTCCTCCTCTCCACCGCCCAGGGCATGTCCATTCGCTTCGAGGAGTCGGACGTCCGGGCCATGGGCCGCGGCGCCTACGGCGTCAAGGGCATCACCCTGGACCCGGGAGACGCGGTGGTCTCGGCCGAGACCATCCCGGCGGAGCCCGACGAGCCCGGCTCCGCTCCTACCGTCCTCACGGTGACCGCCAACGGCTACGGGAAGCGGACCGAGCTCTCCGAGTACCGGGTCCAGAGCCGCGGGGGGAAGGGCATCATCACCATCAAGACCACCGAGCGGAACGGCCCGGTGGTGGCGGCCTCGCTGGTCACCGACGCCGAGGAGGTGATGCTCATCACCAACAAGGGCATGCTCATCCGCATGCCCGCGAAGGACATCAGCGTCATCGGCCGCAACACGCAGGGGGTGCGGCTCATCACCGTCGAGGCTGCCGACGAGCTGGTGGCGGGCATGGCCCGGGTGGCCGAGACCACCGCCGAGGCCGAGGCGGCGGGGGTACGCGAGGCCCCGCAGGGCGAGCGCCCGCTCGAGACCGCGCCCGAGCCCGAGGAGGCGGACGGTGGCGGGGGGGGAGGACCGGAGGAGGAGGGGTGAGGGTGGCTGGCCGTCGCGCCGGACGGGTCCTCGCCGCTTCAGCGGCGCTCCTCCTCGCCTGCCGCTCGCAGGCGGGTCGGCTCGAGGAGGCCAACACCCTTCGCCACCGGGGCGAGGCCAAGGGCGCCCTCGAGCGCTACAAGGCCATCCTGGCCGACCTGGGTGACGGGGCGCTCGGCGCGGAGCGCGCCGCCGTCCGCTTCAAGGCGCTCAAGGGGGCGGGCGACGTTTCCTACCTGGAGCTCGGCGACTACACCGGCGCCGTCTCCTACTACCGCCGCATCATCTCCCTGTACCCGGGCACGGTCGGGGCCCGCGAGGCCCGGGCGGCCATCGGCGACATCTACCGCGAGCGGTTCCACGACAACCTGGGGGCCATTGCCCAGTACGCCGACGTGGCCTCTTCTGACGCCCCGGAAGCGCCGCACTACCAGCTGGAGGTGGCCAAGGCCTACCTCGAGCTCAAGAACTACCGGCAGGCGCGGACCGAGGCTCGCATCCTGCTCGAGCGCTGGCCCGGCCACCCCCTCTCCGAGGACGCGCAGCTGCTCGCCGCGCAGACCTGGGGGCTCGAGAAGAGGGACCAGGAAGCGCTCTCCGCCTTCCAGGCGCTCGTCGACCGGCACCCCCGCGAGGAGATCCTGGCCCGCGCCCTGGAGGGCGAGGCTCACCTCGAGGCCCAGGCCAGCCACTTCGACCGGGCCATCGAGCTGTACGAGCGCGCCCTGCCCATCCACCCCAACCCCGACGCCATCCGCACCAACCTGGCCGCGGTGCGAGAGCGGCGGGCCAAGGCCATGCCGGCTACTCCCGGCGATCGGGCCGCCGCGTTCGATGCCGACAAGGTGCGGCAGCGGCGGCAGGGCGAGACCATTCAATGAAGACCGACCTTTCCCAGAAGCTCTTCGCCCGGGCCAAAGAGCTGTTCCCCGGCGGGGTGAACAGCCCGGTGCGCGCCTTCCAGGCCGTGGGCGGGACCCCGCGCTTCATGGTGCGCGGCAAGGGCTGCCACCTATTCGACGCCGACGGCAACGAGTACGTCGACTGCGTCCTCTCCTGGGGGCCGCTCATCGTCGGCCATTGCCATCCCGAGGTGATGCGGGCCATCCAGGAGGCGATGAAGGACGGCTCCTCCTTCGGCGCCCCCACGATCAGGGAGATCGCCCTCGCCGAGCTGGTCCAGGAGCGCATGCCCTGGCTGGAACGGATGCGCTTCTGCTCCTCGGGGACGGAGGCCACCACCTCCGCCGTTCGGGTGGCCCGTGGCTTCACCGGGCGCGACGATCTCGTGAAGCTCGACGGCTGCTACCATGGAGCGGGTGATTCACTTCTCGTCAAGGCAGGCTCGGGGGTGGAGACCCTGGGGCTCCCCGACTCCCCCGGCGTCCCTGCCGATCTGGCCCGCCACACCCTAGTCCTCCCTTTCAACGACCTCCCCGCCGCCCAGGCGCTCTTCTCCGCGCGCGGACCGACGATCGCCGCGGTCATCCTCGAGCCGGTGGTGGGCAACATGGGGGTGCTCGTGCCGCGCCCCGGGTACCTAGAGGGCATGCTTTCCCTGTGCCGCCGTCACGGGGCGCTCCTCATCGTCGACGAGGTGATGACCGGGTTCCGTCTCGGGCCAGGGGGCGCGTGCGGCCTCTACGGCCTTCGCCCTGACATGGTCACCTTCGGCAAGGTGATCGGCGGGGGCCTGCCGGTGGGCGCCTTCGGCGGACGCGCCGAGATCCTGGAGCGGGTGGCCCCGGCCGGCCCCGTCTACCAGGCGGGCACGCTCTCCGGGAACCCCATGGCCATGGCCGCGGGCCACGCGACGCTGAAGCTCCTCACTCCGGCGGCGTACGAGCGTCTCGAGACAGGCTCGGCGCGCCTCGGCAGGGGACTCGAGGAGCTCGCCTCCCAGGCCGGGGTCCCCGTGCAGGTGAACCGGGTCGGCTCCATGCTCACACTCTTCTTCGCCGAGGCGCCGGTCCAAGACGCTGCCTCGGCCCGGGCTGCCTCGACCAAGCGGTTCGCCGCCTTCTTCCATGCCATGCTCGAGGCTGGTGTGTACCTGCCCCCGTCGCAGTTCGAGGCCGCCTTCCTCTCCACCGCCCACGGCGATGCCGACCTGGATCGCACACTCTCGGCGGCCCGCCGCGCGCTCGCCGTCGCCGCCCAGGTCCCTGCGGCGTGACACAGACGGGTAGTCGCTCGGCCGGGTGGCCAACGCTCGTTGACGCGACCGGGCGCCCCTGCTATGGGCACCACCGCCGTTTCATGGTGCAAGTGTCCTTGGTTCGGGGGTTTTCGCTCGCCCCGGCCCATGAGGAGCAGCGTGGCACAGCCCGGCGACCAAGGCGGGAGGCACAGTTCCCCCGTGAGCCTGGGAGAGGCTTACCGCAAGGCGTCTCCCTACCTCGGCGCGTCGACGACCCTAGTGGGAGCGGTGGCGGGCTTCACGCTTCTCGGGCACTGGATCGACGGGAAGGCCGGGAACGTGACGCCCTGGTTCACGCTCCTGGGAGCGCTCTTGGGGATGGCCGGCGGATTCGTGAGCTTCTTCCGGCAGGTGCTGGGAAAGGGAACCCGCCCGTGAGGCACCTAGCCCTGTCGGTGGGCGTCGTCGTGGTTGCGCTGGGGCTCTCGGTGGCCGCGGGACGGCACCGCCCCGGCGCGCTCCTCGGGGTCGCCCTGTCCGCGGCTGCCGGGCTGGCATCCTTCGCGGCCATGGCCCGCCTCGCGGACCCGGGCCCGCGGCTCGTGCAGCGAGCCCTCTGGGTCATGGCGCTGTCGTTCTTGGGGCGGCTCGTGCTCGTGGCGCTCGGGACGGTGCTCGTGGTGAAACTCGAGACGAGCGTTTGGGGGTTCGTCGTCGCCTTCTTCGTGGTCTACTTCGTCCTGGCCGGAATCGAGGGCGCGTACGTGTTACGCCAGGGCAAAAGGGCGGGGTCCTCGGCATGAAGATGATCGGGATTCTTCCGCTGGCGCTGGTGGTCCTGCTGCAGGCGACGCCCGGACGGGCGGAAGAGGCCGCGGCGGGCGAGTCGGCTGAGCAGGCCGGCCGGGGGGAGCCGGGCTCGGCCCCGCACCGGAGCGAGATCGGCGCGGTCATGCTCCACCACGTGGCCGACGGGTACGTGCTGGAGGCGCCCGGATACTGTGAGGGTCGCTTCTCCTGGACCTGCGAAGTGGACATGCACCGGGTGTTCGGAAACGCGCTCCGCTTCGGGCCGGTCGACCTCACCCCCACGCGCTTCGTGGTGATGATGTGGATCGCGGCCCTGCTCCTCACGGTGGTGGCCTTGGTGGCCACCCGCGGGCGTCGGCTGGTGCCGCGGGGCCTCTACAATTTCGTGGAGGTGATGGTCGCCTTCGTGCGCAACGAGATCGCCATCCCGAACATGGGCGCCGAGCACGCCGACCGCTTCGTGCCCTACCTCGTGACCGCGTTCTTCTTCATCCTCTTCATGAACCTGCTCGGGCTGGTGCCCTGGGCGGCGACGCCGACCGCCAATCTCTCCGTCACCGGGATGATGGCCCTCTTCACCTTCCTCATCACCCAGGCGGTGGCGATCCGCTCGATGGGCTTCTCCGGCTTCCTCGCCCACCTCACCGGTGGAGTTCCCCGGTCGCTCTGGCCTCTGTGGTTCATCATCGTCCCGGTGGAGGTGATGGGGCTCTTCACGAAGCCCTTCGCCCTCACCGTCCGACTGTTCGCCAACATGCTGGCGGGCCACTTCGTCATCCTGGCGCTGCTCGGGCTCATCTTCGTCATCTCGCCCTGGGTGTTCTTCGGGGCGGTTCCCATGGCCCTGGCCATCTTCTTGCTCGAGATCTTCGTGGCCTTCGTGCAGGCCTACATCTTCACCATGCTCTCGGCGCTCTTCATCGGCGCCGGGCTGGCGTCGCACGGCGGCGAGGAGCACGTCCCCCCTGGCCCGGGCAGCGGGTCGGAGCACGAGAACAAGGATTCGCACGTGGCCGGGAAGGTCCCGGGCCACGGGTAGTCGAGCGCAGCACGCGCCCCGGGGAAACGGCGGCCCGGCAAGCCCGCCCCATCATCGACGAGGAGAACCCGATGAACGCAGTCGCACTGGCCTTCCTCTCCGCCGGCTTCGGCGCCGGCCTGGCGGTGCTCGGCGCTGCCATGGGCATCGGCCGGTTGGCCGCCGCGGCCATGGAGGGCACCGCCCGGCAGCCGGCCGCCACCGGTGACATCCGCACCGGTATGATCATCTCCGCCGCCCTCATCGAGGGGGTGGCGCTGTTCGCCGTGGTGGTCTGCCTGCTCTTGGCCCTCAAGACCTAGGAGTCCACAGGATGTCCCCCCTCGCCCTCGGGCCGTCGGTCCTCGCCGCGGGGATCACCGATATCAACCCCGGCCTGACCATCTGGACCGGGATCACCTTCGTGATCCTGTTGTTCGTCCTCCGGCGCTTCGCCTGGGGACCCATCATGAGCACGCTCAACGAGCGCGAGCGCACCATCCGCGAGGCCCTCGACGCGGCCAAGCGGGAGCGGGAGCAGGCGGAGAAGCTGGCCGCCGAGCAGCGGGAGGAGCTGGCCCGCGCGCAGCGCGAGGCGGCGGAGATCGCCCGGCAGAACCAGCAGGAGGTGGAGGCGCTGCGTCAGGAACTCACCGCCCGGGCGCACAAGGAGGCGGACGCTCTCCTGGCCGAGGCCCGGCGCCAGATCGGTGAGGAGATGGCCCGGGCTCGAGCCGAGCTCAAGGGCGAAGTGGTCGACTTGGCCATCGACGCGGCCGCCCAGCTCATCAAGGCCAACCTGGACGAGAAGTCCCAGCGCGCCCTGGTGGAGGAGTACATCTCCCAGCTCAGAGCGGAGAAGGTCGCCTAGGGGACGGGCCACACCCTGCGCACGCCCCGGCGGCCGGTCGCGACCGCCGGGGCGTACGCTTTTGGGGGAAGGAGCGGAGGACATGGGGCTCTCCATCGGCATCGTCGGCTTGCCCAACGTGGGGAAGTCCACCCTCTTCAACGCCCTGCTCGGAACCGCCCAGGCGTCGGCCGAGAACTACCCGTTCTGCACCATCGAACCGAACCGGGGCGTGGTCCCCGTCCCCGACCAGCGGCTCGGGGCCCTGGCCGCCATCGTGAAGCCGGCGCGGGTGGTCCCCACCACGCTCGAGTTCGTGGACATCGCCGGTCTCGTGGCCGGGGCCTCACGCGGGGAGGGGCTCGGGAACCAGTTCCTGGCCAACATCCGGGAGGTGGACGCCATCGCCCATGTGCTCCGCTGCTTTGAGGACCCCGACGTGGTCCACGTCTCCGGGACGGTCGACCCGCGCGGCGACCGCGACGTGGTCGAGACCGAGCTCATGCTGAAGGACCTGGAATCGGTGGAGAAGCGGCGCGAGCGGACCCAGAAGAACGCCAAGGCCCCGGGAAAGCCGGGAGAGCTGGCCCGGCACGAGCTCCACTGCCTCGACCAGGTCAAGGCCGGCCTCGAGGCGGGCATTCCGGTGCGGCGGCAGCCTCTCACCGAGGAGGACCGCTCCGCGGTGAAGGACCTCTTCCTCCTCACCGACAAGCCCGTCCTCTACATCGCCAACGTGGACGAGTCGCAGTTCGGAAAGGAGGCGACCGACCCGCGCATCCAGGCGGTGCGAGCCCTGGCTGAGGCGGACGGCCACGAGTGGGTGGAGATCTCCGCCCGGGTCGAGGCCGAGCTCGCCAGCCTCGAGGCCCAGGACCGGGCCGAGTACCTCCGATCGCTGGGGCTAAAGGAGCCCGGCCTCGATCGGGTGGTCCGGGCCAGCTACCGGCTGCTGCACCTCGTGACCTTCTTCACCGGCAACGAGAACGAGTGCCGCGCCTGGACCCTGAGTAGGGGGCGCCACGCCGCCCAGGCCGCCGGCACGATCCACACCGACTTCGAGCGGGGCTTCGTCAAGGCGGAGGTGGTCGGGGTGGCGGATTTCTCGGCGCTCGGGGGGGAGGCGGCCTGCCGGGAGAAGGGGAAGCTGCGCATCGAGGGGCGCGACTACGAGGTGCAGGACGGCGATCTCATTCACTTTCGGTTCAATGTCTAGCATGGACCCCGGCCCCGCCCCCGATGCCTCCCTCTGGTGGAAGTCGGGGGTCGTCTATCAGGTCTACCCGCGCAGCTTCCAGGACTCGAACGGCGACGGGGTGGGCGACCTGCCGGGGATCACCGGCCGCCTCGATCACCTGGCCGCGCTGGGGGTGGACGCGATCTGGATCTCTCCCTTCTACCCCTCGCCCATGAAGGACTTCGGCTACGACGTGGCCGACTACACCGGGGTGGACCCCATCTTCGGCACCCTGGCGGACTTCGACCGGTTGCTCGCGGCAGCCCATGCCCGCGGACTCAAGGTGATCATCGACTGGGTCCCGAACCACACCAGCGAGGAGCACCCCTGGTTCCGGTCCTCGCGCCAGAGCCGCGCCGATCCGCACCGCGATTTCTACGTGTGGCGGGATCCCGGGCCGGGCGGGGCTTTGCCCAACAACTGGCTCTCCACCTTCGGTGGCCCAGCCTGGACCCTGGACCCGGCCACCGGTCAGTACTACCTCCACTCCTTCCTGCGCGAGCAGCCCGACCTCAACTGGCGAAACCCCCAGGTTCGCCGAGCCATGCTCGACACCCTGCGCTTCTGGCTGGAACGCGGGGTGGATGGCTTCCGCATCGACGTGGCCCACCGGATCATGAAGGACCCACTCTTGCGCGACAACCCGCCCAACCCCGGGGTGCGCCAGTTTCACAAAGACATGGGTCCCTACGGCAGCCAGCTGCATCTTCATGACGGGGCCCACCCGGACGTGCACGAGGTCTACCGAGAGGTCCGGCGGCTGGTGGACTCGTACGGTGCCGAACGGCCGCGCATGACCATCGGCGAGATCCACCTCTTCGATCCTCGCGCGCTCGTCGCCTTCTACGGCAGCCAGCTCGACGAGCTGCACATGCCCTTCAACTTCACCCTGCTGGGCACGCCCTGGGAGGCGGAGGCGGTGTGCCGGACCGTCGAGGCCATGGAGGCGGCCCTCCCCTCCGGCGCCTGGCCGAACTGGGTGCTCGGCAACCACGACGACTCACGCATCGCCAGCCGGATCGGTGAGGCGGCCTCGCGAGCGGCCATGATGCTGCTCCTCACCCTGCGCGGCACGCCCACGATCTACTACGGCGACGAAATCGGAATGGTGGATGTCCCGGTGCCTGCCGACCGGGTCCAGGATCCCTGGGAGAGCCGGGTGCCGGGGCACGGGCGCGATCCGGAGCGGACGCCCATGCAGTGGGACGCCACAAGGAATGCCGGGTTCACCTCCCCCGACGCCATCCCCTGGTTGCCCCTCGCCGCCGATGCCGCCCGACGCAACGTCGAGTCGCAGGCTGGCGACCCCGCCAGCATGCTCTCCCTCACCCGTGCGCTCCTCAGGCTGAGGCGGGAGAGGAGGGCACTCCACGCCGGCAGCTTCCGGGCGGTGGAGGGGACGCCTCCAGGGGTGTTCGCCTACCTGCGCCAGGATGGGGCCGAACGGCTGTTCGTGGCCATCAACTTCGGGTCCCGGCCGGTGCAGCTGTCGGTCCCCGGCCGCAAGCCGAAGCTGCTCGCCTCCACCCACTCCGCCGCTCCTGGCCTGCCGGGGATTGCCCTGCGCGCCGACGAGGGCGTGGTCATCGAGCTCGCCTGAAGGCGGGGCCCGGGGCCAGCCCCCGCGCGACCTAGGCTCGCCGCGCCCGGGCCGCCGCCATCCCCGAAGCCAGCCGTAGGGCGGCGATCATGGAGGCGGGATTGGCCTTCCCCTGTCCGGCGATGTCGTAGCCTACGCCATGGTCGGGGCTGGTGCGCACGATGGGTAGCCCCAGGGTCACGTTGACGGCGGGGTCGCCGTCCACCGCGTCGAGGAGCTTCACCGGGATGAGCCCCTGGTCGTGGTAGAGGGCCACCACCGCGTCGAACTCGCCCAGCGCCGCGCGAAAGAAGACGGAGTCGGCCGGGAAGGGGCCGGCGGCCGGAGCACCCAGCCGGCGCGCCCGGGCCAGAGCCGGGCGGAGGAGGGTCCGCTCCTCGTCGCCGAAGACCTCGTCCTCGCCGGCGTGGGGGTTGAGGGCGGCCAGCGCCAGCCGCGGCCGGCGGATCCCCATGTCGAGCCGCAGCGTGCGGTGGGCGACGACGATGGTCTCGGCGATCCGCTCCGGGTTGAGGAAGCGGCGCAGCCGCGCCAGGGCGAGGTGGTTCGTCACCAAAGCGACGCGGAGTCGGCTCCCGGCGAGCATCATCACCGCACGTCGCACGCCGCAGCGGGCCGAAAGCCACTCGGTGTGGCCGACGAAGCCGGGCTCGGCCAGGGCCACCTGCGCCTTGGACACCGGAGCGGTGCAGAGCGCCGCCGCGGCGCCGCCCCGCACCGCCTCGAAGGCGGCCCGGAGGAAGGCGAGCTGGGCAGCGCCACCGGCTGGGGTGGGCCGGCCGGGGCGAACGTCGCGGCCGGGTAGCCGGGTGACCGAGACGAGGGCTCCGCCCGGCGGCAGCCGCTCCTCCGTCGCCACGAGCGGCAGGCGGAGGGCGGAGAGCTCGCGATCGAAGAGGCGGGGGTCGCCGAAGACCAAAGGAGCGAGCTCGCCGCGCAGGGCGGCGAGCGCCCGGGCGGTGACCTCCGCACCGATGCCGGAGGGGTCGCCGAGGCTGATGGCGATGCGGGGCGGTGCGGCCATGGGGCGCGGCCCGGGAAGGCTAGTGCTGCTGCAAGTCGGGGAGAGGCGTCTCGATGAGGGCGTCGCGGCGTAGCTCCGCCACGTACTGGGCGCGGTAGCTGTCGGCCTGCTCGTTCACCAGCCGGTCGCGAATGGTCTCCTTCACCTCGGCGAAGGTCCGAGCGGCCGCGGTGCGGTGCTCGTCGACGCGGATGATGTGGATGCCGTTGGTTGCCCGGACCAGGCCGGAAACCTGCCCGTCCTTGAGGGCGAAGGCGGCCTCCTCCAGGGTCTTCTGGATGGCCCCGCGCCGCAGCCAGCCCAGGTCCCCGCCGTCCTGGGCGGAGGGGCCACGGGACACCTCGCGGGCCACCTTGGCGAAGTCCTCGCCGGCGCGGAGCCTTTGCAGGATGCCCTCGCCCTCCGCCTCGGCGCGGCGGACCTCACCCGGGGGGGCGCTCTCGGAGAGGGGCAGGAAGATGTGCCGGACGTGGATCTCGGTCTCGCCCTGGAACTCCTGGGGGTGCGAGCGGTAGTAGTTCTCGAGCTCCTGGTCGGAGACCCGGACCCGCCCCCCCACCTTGTACTGGAGGACGGCGAAGTTCTGAAGCTGGGTGCGGAGCTGCTCGCGGTAGGAGGCCCGGGTGAAGCCCTGGCTGGTGAGCGCCCGGTCGAGCATGGCGTCGTCGAAGTGGTTCTGCTCCTTGATGGCCTGGATCTGGGCGTCGACCTGGGCGTCGGAAACCTCGAGCTGCAGCTTGCTCACCTGTTGCTGGAAGAGGCGATCGGCGAGGACCAGATCGAAGGCGGTCCTGAGCACCTGAGCTCGGGCCCGGTCGCGCTGGGGGCCGGGCGGCAGGGAGTCGGCCTCGGACAGGGCCGAGCCGCCGGCCCGCTCCAGGTCGCGCAGGGTGATGACGTCGCCGTTCACCACCGCGGCCACCCGGTCGATGGTGGAGCGCAGGGCGGCCGGGGCGGGGGAGGAGGGAGCGGCGGGCGCGCTCGAGGCGGCAACGAGGAGCAGGGGAGCGATGAGGATCACGGGTTCACCGAGGCGATGGCCTTGTCGTCGTAGGTGATCTGGGCATGCTGCCGGAGCGCGGCCACGTACTCGGCCTGCGCCCGGCCGCGCTTGTCGCGCAAGAGCTTCTGGCGGATCTCGTCGGCCGCCTTCTGCAGCGGCCGCCTCTGTGCCGGCCGTCGCTCGAGCACCTTGAAGATGTGGAAGCCGTAGGGCGAGGGGGTGACCTCGGAGATGGCGTTCACCGGGAGGCTGAAGCAGACGTCGAACACCTCGGGGAAGCCGGAGCCGCGGCCGATGAGGCCCAAGTCGCCGCCGTTTCTCCCCTCCGGGCCGATGGACGACCTCTTGGCCACCTCGGCGAAGGTCTGGGGGGCCTTCTTGAGCTTGTCGCGGATCTGGACCGCCTCGTCCTTGGAGGCGACCACGATCTGCAGCACGTGCACCGACTCGGGATCCTGGAACTCCGCCTCGTGGCTGGCGTAGTACTGTTCCACCTCCTCGGGGCGCACCTGGATCTGCGGGAACACCTCGGCCTCGAAGAGCCGCTCGAGGAGAAGCTGCTCCTTGAGCCGCGCCTTGAGCTCGGCCTGGGAGAGTCGCTCCTGGGCGAGGAGGTCGTCGAAGTGCGTGCCGGGGTAGTCGGCTCGCACCCGGAGCAGGGCGCGCTCGACCTGGTCCTGCCCCACCACGATCCCGCGGGCACGCGCCTGCTGGAGGAGCAGGGTGCGCTCCACCAGCTCGTCGACGATTCGTCGCTTCATCACCTCCAGCCCGCCGCCGGCACCGGCCGTCCCCGCCTGCGCCTCCCGGAGCTCGCGGTCCAGCGCCTCGGCCGGGACCGGCTCGCCGTTCACCAGGGCCACGGCCTGGGGCCCGCCCGGGCTCGACTGGGGCGGGCGAGGCGCCTGGCAGCGGTCGCAGGCCGCCGAGAGGGCAGCCAAGAGCACGGCGATGGGGAGGCGCGGGCGCACTACTGCTTGCTGGCAGGAGCCGGCGCCGGCCCGGCCGGAACGGGCTGGGGGGCGGTGGGGGCGGCGGGCATGCCCGCGTGCCCGGGCATGCCCGGGTGCATCATCTGGTGGCCGGCGCCGCTGGCGTCCGCGGCGGGCATCTCGACCGCCTCGAGCGCCTTGTCGTCGACCGTCACCTTGGCCGAGTCGACCAGCTTCCTCATCCACTCCTCGTACTCCTTGGCGCGCTGCTGCTGGGAGAGCCGGGCCACGATCTGCGGCTTCACCTGATCGAGCGTCCGGTTCAACTCGTCCTGCACCAGGCTGACGCGGACGATGTACGGCCCCTGCGGCGTCTCGACCACCCCGGAGGTCTCGCCCTGCTTCAGGGCGAACATCGCCACGGCCAGCTCCTTGGAGTAGGCCTTCTCCACCTCCTCGGCGGTCTTGAGGCCGATGTCGCCGCCGGCGGCCTTGGAGGCCATCTCCTCGGAGTCGGCGGCCACGAGCTTGGCGAAGGCGGCGGGGTCCTTCTTGTCCTTCTCGGCGGTCTGGAGCTCGGCGAGCGCCTTCTTGGCGGCGGCGAGCTTCTTCGCCCGCTCCGGCGAGCCGGACGGGGCGTTCCAGGCGATGAGCGAGGCACGGACGCGCTTGGGTCGGTGGAACTCGGCGCTGTGCTCGTCGTAGTACTTCTGGACGTCGGCGTCGGGGACGGCGACCGCGCTGGCCGGGTCGCTGAAGCGACGCTGCACCATCTTCTGGACCATGATCTTGCGAAGCGTGCGCTGCACCTCCGGATCGTTGCGCAGCCCCAGCCGCTCCGCTTCACGGGCGAGCACCTCGTCCCGCACCAGCATGTCCAAGAATTCCTTCTTGTGCTCGGGGGCGTTGAAGCGGGCGCGCATGAAGGGAGACTGCTCCTCGAGGCGGGCCTTCAGGTCCTCGGCGGTGATGGTGAAGCCGTCGCCCTTGGCGACGGCCGGGGACGACTTCTTGCCACAGGCAGCGAGGGAAAGGGCGGCGAGCCCGATCAGGGCGAGACGGCGCAGCATGGACGTTCTGTCTCCTTGGAGGCGGACGCGATCTTGAGGCTGAAGGTCGAACGCGCGAACCCGCTGGGATCCTTCCGCTGGCGAGGCCAGGGGTCTACGCCCGAACGGCCGAAAAGAGCACGGAACGGCGCGGGGATCAAGCGCCGGGACGCTCGGTGCCAGCGAGGGTGCCGGCCAACGGAGAGTATCACCAGCGGGGCTCACGCCTCCGGGCGAGCGACCCGGGCCAGGCTCTCGAGCACCTCGCGGGCGGCGCGCAGGATCTCCCGCCCCGTGGCCACCTCCTGGGCCGGCGTAGGGGCGGCGGGCATGGCCGCGGCCACGGCCTGGCGGACCGCCCGCGCGGTGCGCTCGGCCTTGCTCGCCGCGCCCGGCGGGGGCGGAACCGGCTGGCCCAGGCGGACGAGGAGTTTCATATCCGGGGTGAGCCTGAGTGCGCCGCCCGAGCCCTGGACGAGCTTGGCGAGGCGGAAGGGGTCCAGGGCCGCCCCTTCCCCGAGGGTCAGTACCAGGCGCCCGGGCCCTGCCTCGAGCGCCCGGATGCGCAGCCCGCGGAGCCGTACCTTCACCGCCATGAGCTGGCAAAGGGCGTCCACCTCGTCGGGCGGGTCGCCGCAGCGGTCGACCATCTCGGCGCGGATCTCGTCCAGTTGCTCGTCGCTGCTCGCCTGGGCCAGCCGCTTGTAGAAATAGAGTCGCTGGTGGACGTCGGGCATGTAGGAGTCGGGGATGAGCGCCGGCACGGGCAATTGCACGTCGGGGTCGATCTCCTCGCGCGGGGCCTCGCCGCGGAGCTCGCGCACGGCCTCGTCGAGCAGCTCGGAGTAGAGCTCGAAGCCGACCGCCTCGATGTGGCCGGACTGGTCCTTGCCGAGCAGGTTTCCGGCTCCGCGGATCTCCAGGTCGTGGCTGGCGATCTGGAAGCCGGCGCCCAGTTCGGAGAAGCGCTGCAGGACCTCGAGGCGCTTGCGGGCGTCGGCGGTCACCGGCCGCCGTGCCGGCACGAGCAGGTAGGCGTAAGCCCGCTCCCGGCTGCGGCCCACCCGCCCGCGGATCTGGTACAGCTGCGCCAGGCCGAAGGCATCGGCCCGGTTTACCACGATGGTGTTGGCGCTGGGGATGTCCAGGCCCGACTCGATGATGCTGGTGGCGAGCAGGACGTCCAGCTCCTTGTTCACGAACCGGCTCATCACCTGCTCGAGCTTCGCCTCGCTCATCTGGCCGTGGGCCACCCCCAGCCGCGCCTCGGGCACGAGCTCGCGGAGGAACTTCTCCATCGCTCCGATGGAGCGGACCCGGTTGTGCACGTAGAAGACCTGTCCGCCGCGGCGTAGCTCGTTCTCCACCGCCTCCTTGACCGCGCCGGGGTCGAACTTCATGACGAAGGTGCGGATCGAGCGGCGGTCCTCGGGCGGCGTGGCGATGATGGACAGGTCCCGCACCCCGGCCAGGCTCATGTGCAAGGTGCGGGGGATGGGGGTGGCGGTGAGAGTGAGCACGTCCACGAGCTTGCGCAGCTTCTTGAGTCGCTCCTTGTGGGCGACGCCGAAGCGCTGCTCTTCGTCCACCACCACGAGCCCGAGATCCTGGAAGGAGACGTCGGCGGCCAGGAGGCGGTGGGTGCCGATGAGCACGTCCACCTTGCCCTGGGCGGCGTCTCTGAGGACGGCCTTCACCTCCTCGGGGCTCTTCATCCGGGAGATGGCCTCGATGCGGACGGGATATCCCTTGAACCGCTCGCGGAAGGTCCGCTCGTGCTGGGCGGCGAGGATGGTGGTCGGGACCAGCACCGCCACCTGCTTCCGGGCGAGGATGGAGAGCATGGCCGCCCGCATCGCCACCTCGGTCTTGCCGTACCCCACGTCCCCGCAGACCAGGCGGTCCATCGGGGCGAAGGCTGCCTCGCCGCTCCGCTGCTTGCGCATGTCGCGCAGCACGTCGGCGATGGCCTTCTCCTGGTCGGGGGTCTCCTCCCAGGGGAACTCGGCCTCGAACTCGCGAAAGGCCTCGTCGGGCTCGGGGAAGGCGAAGCCGGGGTGGGCGGCCCGGGCGGCGTACACCGAGAGCAGCTCGGCGGCCATCTTGAGCAGCTGCTCCTTCACCCGGGCCTTGCGCAGGGCGAACGAGGTCCCGCCCAGACGGTCGAGACGGACCGCCTCCGGGGAGGCGCCGCTGAACTTCTGTACCTGGCGGAGCTTGGCCACCGGGAGGTAGAGCCGGTCGGCTCCCTCGTAGGCCAGCACCAGGAAGTCCCCCTCCACCCCGCGGATCTCCATCTTGGTGAGGCCGAGGTAGCGGGCGATACCATGCTCGACGTGGACGACGAGGTCGCCCTCGTTCAGCTCGCGGAAGGCGGCGGCGAAGGCGTTCTCGTCGGTGGCACGGCGGGCCCGCTTGCGGACCCGGCGGCCGAAGACCTCCTCGTCCGAGACCACCGCCAGCCGTCTCTCGGCATCGACGAAGCCGCCGGAGATCTCGCCGACGAAAACGTGGGCATGGACGGCCGGGTCGTAGAGTGTGGCCGGATCGCCGGGCCGGCCGTCGTGGAGGCGGGGCTGCTGCCGGCGGTCCTCGAGCAGCCGGCGCAGCCGCTCGGAGGAGGAGGGCGTGCTGCACACGAGCAGCGAGGCCAGCCCGCGGCGGCGCCACTCCTCGAGCCTCCGGGTGAGCGGGGCGAGGGCGCCCTCCTCGCCGTGCGCCGCCTCGATCTCCCCCCGGATCCCCGAGGTCTCCCCGAGGGAGAGCTTCAGCACCTCGCCGGTTCCCATCCACAGCCGGTGGCGCCGCAGCAGGGGAAGCTCGGCCAGGCGGGCGCGGGCGTCGGGGGCGGCCAGGAAATGAGCGGCGGGCGGAAGGGCCAGTTCCTCGCGGGCCAGGGCCCTCTCGTGCTCCCGTTCCAGTTCCCGGTCGAGATCGGCGAGCGCCTCCTCCACCGCGGCGACGTCGTCCACGTAGCCGGCCGAGCCGGGGGGCAGGTAGTCGAAGATCGTGCCCAGGCCACCCTGGTGAAAGCCGGGAAGGAGGGCCTCCATTCCGAAGAACGGGGCGCCGCCATCGATGGCCTCGAGCACCTCGCGCACCTGGGCGGTGGGCCGGTTGACCCGCTCGGCCGCGTCGCGCACCGCCGCCTTGGCCATCTCCTTGCTCGCCTCGGTGAAGAGGACCTCGCGGGCCGGACAGAGCAGCACCGAGGCCACCTCGCCGCCGCTCCGCTGGGTCTCGGGATCGAACCCCCTGCAGCTCTCGATCTCGTCGCCGAAGAACTCGAGCCGGACCGGCTCCCGGTCCGCAGGGCTCCACAGATCGACGATGCCGCCGCGCACCGCGAACGTGCCCGGGTCCTCCACGAGCGGCGTGCGGGCGAACCCCAGGGCCACGAGCTTCGCGGCCAGCTCCTCCCGGGGAATCTCCAGCCCCTTTCCCAGTAGCTCCGAGCCCTCCTCGAACACGCGGCGGGGGACCGGTCGGCGGGACAGGCCGCGCGCCGAAACCACGACCGCCCGCAGCGCCTCGGGGGTGAGGTGCAACCGGGCGAGCGCGGAGAGCCGCTCCATCTCCACCCCACGGTCGGGGGAGAGGTCGTCGTAGGGAAGAACCGCGTCGGCGGGGACGCGAAGCACTGCCTCGGCCCCGAGAAAGAAGGCGGCATCCCGGGCGAGCGAGTCGGCCTCGTCCTCGTCGGCAGCGACGCAGAGGAAGAGGCGCGACCGGCCCGGCCCGGGGGCGACGAGATCCCGGAGGAGGAGCCCGCGGGCCGCCCCGATGACCCCGGTCACGTCGGCGGCGCCGCCCTGGGAGAGCGCCAGCGCCACGCTCGCCCGGCTCGCTCTGGCACCCGGTGCAGCGTCGGCCCGGTCGAGGTCCGGGTCGCTGTTCATGGGGGAGGAAGGGGGCATGGGAAAGCGCTTCCGGGTATCACGCGGGGCGACGCCGTTGCACGGGAATCGGCGGCGGTTCGCAGGGGGTGCGCGCGACCCCGCCACCCGCACGGGATGACCCCCCCGGCTGATGCTCGTGTGCCCGCTCCGGCAGCGATAGTGTAGTTAGGGGGAGCATCGCCGGTTCCTGTCGCTCCCTCGTTCCTTGATCGAGGCTTGGCGTGGCGAATAGACTCGATGATCGCAACGCCCGCCCTGCGGAGGGCCGAACTTGCAGCCGTTCCCTCGCCCCCTCCTTGCCTCGATCCTCCTTTGCGCCGCCCTGGCCGCCTGCGGTGGAGCCGAGCCACGGCCCTCGGAGGAGTCAGCCCCGCTGGCGGTGACGCTCGGGTCGAGCGGGCCCGGTGCGGAACGGCTGCGGTCGGGCGACGTTTCGGGGGGCCGGACTGCACTCGAGGCGGACCTCTCGGTCGATCCCGACCGGCTCGCGTCGCTGAACGATCTCGGGGCGTCGTACCTCCTGGAGGGTCACGGTGAGGCGGCGCATCGACTCCTGGACGAGGTGGTGGCCCGCGGTACGCCACGCGAGCAGCAGGCCGCGCTGCTGAACCTGGGCGAGATGTACGCCATCCAGGGCTACCAGGAGGCCGCCCAGGCGTACCTGGAGACGGCCCGGGCGGTGGATCGGGCCCGGCCCGAGCCCTGGTACGCCCTGGCGCTGCTCGCCGACGCGCGCGGCGACCTGTCGGGTGCCCGCGCCGGCCTGCGCACCGCCTTCCACCTGGACGAAGGCGGTGCGGCCCGGGCAGCCTTCGCCTACGCTTACCCAGAGGAGCGGGCCCACCTTGAGGCCCTCGTCGCCGAGCAAGTCGGCGACCGGGCCACCGCAACGGCCCGCTGGCGGGAGCTCTCCCAGGGGCGGTTCGCGCCGCTTTCGGTGGCGGCCGAGCGGCATCTGTCGGGCGAGTGAGGAGGGCGAGGATCCGGGTCATGCTGGGCGGCGGCGAGCTGGACAAGCGGGAGCGCGAGATCCTCCGGGCCCTGGTGCAGGACTACATCCAGACCGGCGAGCCAGTGGCCAGCCAGCCGCTCCTTTCCCGCCATGAGCTGGAGTGCTCGCCGGCCACCATCCGCAGCGTCATGGTCGACCTGGAGGCGCTGGGGTTCCTGGAGAAGCCGCACGCCTCGGCCGGGCGGATCCCCACCGCCCAGGGGTATCGGCTGTACGTCGACACCCTGCTCAAGGTCCGCCCCCCCTCCCTGCAGGACCGCGACCGGATCGAGCGGCTGGCCCATGAGGCGCCGGACGTGAACGCGCTGCTCGAAGGTACCGCCGACCTCCTGCACGCCCTCTCCCATCACGCCGGGGTGGTGACGACGCCCAGGCCCCAGGTCGATCCGGTGCGGCAGCTGGAGTTCGTTCGCCTGCGGGAGAACCGGGTCCTGGCGGTTTTCGTGTCCGCGGCCGGGATCGTCACGAACAAGCTCGTGCAGCTGGAGTTTCCCCTCGAGGTCTCCGAGCTGGAGCGGGCCGCCAACTACCTCACCCAGAAGCTGCAGTCGCTCGGTTCCGGGCAGGAGCTGCCGGCGCTGCGGGAGCGGATCCTCGAGGAGATGCGCGCCGACCAGAGCGCCCTTCACGATCTGCTGCAGAAGGCGCTGTCGCTCGCCGAGCAGACCTTCGCCCGTGGACCGGAAGAGAAGGTGCTGGTGGACGGTGAGGAGAGCTTCCTCGACGCACCCGAGTTCACCGATGTGAAGAAGGCCCGGGCGCTGCTCCGGGCCTTCGCCGAAAAGGACCGGATCCTGCGGGTGCTCGATCGTGTCCTTCGGGCCGAGGAGGTGCAGATCTTCATCGGCGCGGAGAGCGAGTTCGCCGCCGTGCCCGACGTCTCGATGGTGGCCGCCCCCTACGGCCGCGGCGACCGGGTGCTCGGAACCTTGGCGGTGGTGGGCCCAACGCGCATGAACTACGCCAGGGTGATCCCGCTGGTGGACCTCACCGCCCGCCAGATCTCCCGGGCTCTTTCCGCCCTGTCCGAGTAAGCTCCCGGCGCCGCCTGCGGGCGTCGCGCTGCCTGCATCCGGGGGGGCGGGCGATCGGCTTGTTCGCCGGCGAGACCGTGTGCGATAGTGGATTCTCGAGGGGCGATCGACCCGTCCGCGTCCAAAAGCCCGATCGCGCCGACGTGATGGCCGACAGCCCGATCAAGGGGGCCTTCCAGGCCGACATCCCTGCCGACGCCGTCGAGGAGGCGCTCCGCTCGGTGGAGCGCATCGAGGGCACCCCGGCGGCGCCGGCGATCGCGGAGGGAGAAAGGCCGGAGGAGCCGGCCGGGGCGGGCCCGGAGACCGATCGGGAGAAGGCTCTCGCCGCCCAGCTGGAGCTCTCGCAGGAGAAGGGGCGTGAGACGCTGGAGCGGCTCAAGGACGTCCACGACCGCTACCTGCGGGCGGTGGCCGAGCTGGAGAACTACAAGAAGCGGGCCCAGAAGGAGCGGGACGAGGTCCTCCGCTACGGCAACGAGAAGCTGCTCAAGGACCTCTTCCCGGTGGTGGACGGGCTGGACCGCGCGCTGGCCGTGGCAACCGCCGACGATGCCCTGGCCAAGGGGGTGAAGCTCGTCCGGAGCAGCCTCGAGCAGGTGCTGGCCCGCTACGGCATCACCAGCTTCAGCGCCCTGGGGGAGCCGTTCGATCCGGCCCGGCACGAAGCGCTGCTCCAGGTCCCGGCGGCGGAACCGCCCGGGACGGTGGTCATGGAGCATGCCCGCGGCTTCCTCATGCACGATCGGCTGGCGCGCCCGGCCATGGTGGGGGTGGCCATGGCACCCCTGGCCACCCCGCCGGCGGGCGGGGGCGGCGATCCCGGCGACGAGCCGGGCGCCGAAGGGGGAGAGGGATGAGCAAGGTCATCGGCATCGATCTGGGCACCACCAACAGCTGCGTGGCGGTGATGGAGGGTGGGGAGACCGTCGTCATCCCCAACAGCGAAGGGTCGCGCACCACGCCCTCGATGGTCGCCTTCACAGAGGGTGGAGAGCGACTGGTGGGGCAGATCGCCAAGCGGCAGGCCATCACCAATCCCGAGTCCACCATCTACGTGGTCAAGCGGCTCATCGGCCGCAAGTTCGAGGACCCGGAGGTGAAGCGCTCGTCCGCGCTCGTCCCCTACCACATCGTGGCGGCCGACAACGGCGATGCCTGGGTGGAGACCACCGGCAAGCGGTACTCGCCGGCCGAGCTGTCGGCCATGATCCTGGCCAAGATGAAGCAGACGGCCGAGGACTACCTGGGCGAGCCGGTCACCGAGGCCATCGTCACCTGCCCCGCCTACTTCAACGACGCCCAGCGCCAGGCCACCAAGGACGCCGGCCGCATCGCCGGCCTGAA
>Ga0335071_10000488_pt1 | contig 43947 bp, 36 predicted proteins | sample Lox_Sample_15_FD_206724 | JGI IMG/M metagenome (GOLD analysis project Ga0335071, IMG submission 206724) | Soil microbial communities from Loxahatchee National Wildlife Refuge, Florida, United States - Lox_Sample_1.5 | ecosystem: Environmental > Terrestrial > Soil > Wetlands | place: USA... | reverse complement strand
GCCGACGTGATCGCCGCGGAGAAGGAGCTCTCCCGGGTGATCGAGGAGCGGGAGCTCCTCGAGGGCGAGCGCCGCTACTACGACCGGCAGGTCGCGCTCTCGACGATCACCGCGGAGATTCACGAGCCCCGGGCGTTCCTGCGCGAGAGCGCGCTCTCGCCGCTCGCCGAGGCCCTGGCCCGGGCGCTGCCGCTCCTGGCGAGCTCGGTCGCGGCGCTCGTCTACGCCGTCGCGGCGGCGCTGCCGTGGGCGCTGCTCGGGTTCCTGGTCTGGCGCCTCGTGCGGCGGTTCAGGATCCGGCGCCTGGTGCGCGTGGCGATGGAGCGCTGACGGGGGCGGCGGGCGTGGGCGCGGCGGCCGGGAAACGCGCCCGCGCCGCCGCGAGCCAGGCGCGAAACTCCGGATCGTCGCGCAGGCGCGCGAAGTCGGGATCCTCGTCCAGCCGGTCGAAGCGCCGGAATCCTTTCGCGACGGCCCGGTCGAGCTCGCGCAGGGCCCGGCGCGTCTGGCCGGTCCGGGCCTCGGCGCTCGCGAGGTTGTAGTAGACGCGGGGCTCGTCGGGGTCGATTTCGACGGCGACGGCGAGCATCAGCCGGGCGTGGGCCGCGTCGCCGCGGGCGAGCATCTCCTCCGGAAGGTAAAAGCCGGTCTCGACGCGGAGGTTGGCGAGGAGGCGCTCGGCGGAGAGACGCTCCTCGGGCGTGCCCGAGGCCGCTCGCGTCTTGAGCGCGGGGATGCCGAGCTGGGCGGCCAGAGACGCGGCGGCCGGAATCTCGGGGTCGCGCGCGGCGGCGCGGACTCTGGCGGAGAGCGTCTGCAGCGCGTCGCGATCGCGCTCGTCGCGCCGAGCGGCGTCGCGAAGCGCCTTCCGGACCGCCTCGGATCGGCCGAGGGCCTCGGCCTTCGCGGCGGCGGGCGCGGTGTCGGCGAGGCCTTCGTAGTCCTCGGCCGCTTCCGCGTAGAGCCGCCACGCGCCGGCCTGGTCGCCGGCGCTCTCGAGGGAAGCCGCCGCGGCGAGGTCCGCGGCGAGCCGTTTCGCGGCGAGGGCCTCGTCCTTCGGCCGCGCGCCCGACCGCATCGCCTCCAGCTCCAGCCACGCGAGCGCGCGCGCGGCGAGGTCGGGCGGCGGCCAGTCGTGCCCGCCGTCGAAGAACGCGATGCGGTGGCGGACCTTCTCCTTCGTCAACGCATGGTCGAGCGCGCGCATCTCGTAGTAGTTGAAGTCGCGCTCGCCGCAGGTGCCGAAGTACGGCACGGGAAACCCGCGCTTCGGGATCTCCTCGGGGAATCCGGCGCCGCAGGCCACGACGCCCGCGATGGCCCGCGGCGCCTGCGCGGCGAGCGCGGCGGCGACGCGGGCGCCGCCCGAGAAGCCGCCGAGGTAGATCCGGCGCGGGTCGATCGCCAGGCGTCCGTGCGTGTCGTTCCACATGGCCTGGAGGGCCGGCGTGTTGGGGTCGTCCCGGGTGTCGCTGCGCGAGTTGTAGGACGAAACGAGGATCCAGCCGGACGCGTCGGCCGCGGCGCGGAAGCGCTCGATCGGCAGGAGGGCCCGGCCGCGCGCGTCGAGAAGGTAGAGGACCGGCGCGGGCTTGCCGGCGGAGACGCTCGAAGGCACGTAGAGCGCGTAGGCCTGGCCCGGCGCGTCGCGGCAGACGATCTTCTCCGTCAGCGCGCCGCCGGGCGGGTCGGCCGCGCGCGCCCCGGCGCCGCCGACGAGGAGTACCAGCGCCGCGGCCAGGCTGCTAGAGCGCCGCAAGGCGGTCGACGAGGTCCACGACCCGATTCGAGTAACCCCACTCGTTGTCGTACCAGGCGAGGACTTTGAGGTAGCCGTCGCCGGAGGCCTGGGTCGAGAGCGCGTCGAAGATCGAGGAGTGCGGGTTGCCGATGATGTCGGAAGACACGAGCGGCACCTCGCTGTACTCGACGATGCGCGCGAGCTTCCCCGCGGCCGCCGCCTCGACCGCGGCGTTGACCTCGGGGGCCGAGACCGGGCGCGCCAGGCGGCACGTCAGGTCCACGATCGACCCGTCCGGAACCGGCACGCGCACGGCGATGCCGTCGAGCCTTCCCTTCAGGCGCGGCAGGACCTTGCCGACCGTTTTCGCCGCGCCCGTCGTCGTCGGGATGATGTTCTCGACCGCCGCGCGGCTGCGGCGCAGGTCCTTGTGCGGCACGTCGGCCAGGCGCTGGTCGTTGGTGTACGCGTGGACGGTCGTCATGACGCCTTCCTCGAGGCCGAAGTGCTCGTCGAGGATCATCGCGATCGGCGCCAGGCAGTTGGTCGTGCACGACGCGTTCGAGACGATCCGGTGCTCGGGCCGGAGGTCGCCGTCGTTGACGCCCATGACGATCGTGGCGTCGATGTCGTCCTTGGCCGGGACGGTCAGCACCACCTTGCGCGCGCCCGAGGCAAGGTGCTTCTCGAGCGGCTCGCGCGTCAGGATCTTGCCGGTCGACTCGATGACGACGTCGACGCCGTGCGCGCCCCACGGGATCCGCGCCGGGTCCTTCTCGGCGGTCATGAGGACGCGCCGGCCGGCGACCGTCATGCTCTCGGCGTCGGTCGTGACCTCCTTCGGGAAGACCCGCATGACGGTGTCGTACTTGAGGAGATAGGCGAGGTGGTCGTTGTCGAAGAGGTCGTTGACGACCGCGACCACGACGTCCGGCCGGTCCGCCAGGATGCGAAAGACGCTCCGCCCGATCCGGCCGAATCCGTTGATGCCGACGCGGACCGTCATCGCGCCTCCAGGGCGGCGTAGCGCTCCACGAGGTCGACGGCGCGCTGCGCATAGCCGTAGCCCGAGTCGAACCACGAAAGCGTCTTCGAGACGCGGTCCCGGAGCGTCATCGTGGCGAGCGAGTCGAAGGTCGCCGAGTAGGGCGAGCGGGCGACGTCGGCCGACACGATCGGCGCGGTCTCGTAGGCGAGGACGCGCTTCCAGCGCTCGGTCGCGGCGGCCGCGCGGAAGGCCTCGTTGATCGCCGCGGCGGAGACGGGCTTCTCGTGCCAGCACACGAGGTCCACCAGCGAGCCGTTCGAGACCGGCACGTTCATCGCGTAGCCCGAGAGGCGGCCGCGGAGGTCCGGAATCAGCTCGACGAGCATCGCCGGCGAACGCGAGGCCTGCGGGATGATGTTCTCGGCGGCGGCCCGGCCGCGGCGCTTGTCTTCGAGGGGCACGTCGGCCAGCCGGTGGGCGCTCGTGTACGCGTGGATCGTCGTGAAGATCGCGCGCCGGATGCCGAAGGTCTCGTGGAGAACCGCGAGAGCCGGCACCGCGCACTGAACCGTCGACGAGGCGTTCGAAACCATGCGCTGGCCCGGGTCGAGCGCCGCGTCGTTCCAGCCGAGGACGGCCGTCACGTCGGGCTTCTCGAGCGGCGGCGCGAGGAGGATGACGCGGCGCGCGCCCGCCTCGAGGTGCGCCGCCACGTCGGCTCGCGTGCGGCCCCGGGAGGTCGCCTCGAAGACGGTGTGCACGCCGAGATCGCCCCAGCGCGGGATCGGCGGCTGTTCCCTGCCGGAGAGCAGAGGAATCGTCAGCCGGCCGGCGCGCAGGCGGCCGCCGTCGAGGGCGACTTCTTCTTCGAAGCGGCCGAGCAGCGTGTCGAACTGCAGCAGATACGCCAGCGCCGCGGGCTCGGCGAGGTCGCTGATCGCGGCCACCTGGATGTCCTCGCGGCGATGGAGCAGCCGGAAGAGGTTGCGCCCGATCCGCCCGAACCCGTAGATCCCGACGCGCGTCACGCGGCCTGTCTACCACAGGGGCGGGAAGGCCGATAGAGGCGGAGGGCGGATAGACTCCGCGCATGAAGCGAACGAGTTGTTTCGGCGTCCTGCTCCTTCTGGGCGCCGCCCTCCTGCACGCCGCCGACAGGCCCCGGGCGCGGCAGCTCGGCGTGCCGTTCGACGGCACTCCGGGTCCGCTCGACGCGATCACCGACGTCGCCGGCGTGACCGTCGGCCACGTGACGCTCATCGAGGGCGAGGGCAAGCTCGTCGTCGGCAAGGGCCCGGTGCGCACCGGCGTGACGGCGATCCTGCCGCGCGGCCGTCAGAGCCTCGACGATCCCGTCTTCGCCGGCTGGTTCGCCTTGAACGGCGCGGGCGAGATGACCGGAACGACCTGGGTCGAAGAGTCGGGCTTCCTCGAAGGGCCGGTCATGATCACGAACACGCACAGCGTCGGCGCCGTGCACGAGGGCACGATCGCGTGGCGCGTGGCGCAGGGCAACGCCGACGCGACCGGCTACTGGTGGTCGAACCCGGTCGTCGCCGAAACCTGGGACGGCGAGTTGAACGACATCAACGGGTTTCACGTGCGGCCCGCCCACGCCGGGCAGGCGCTGTCGTCGGCAAAGTCGGGCCCGGTCGCGGAGGGCAGCGTCGGCGGGGGCACGGGGATGGTCTGCAACGGCTTCAAGGGCGGCATCGGGACGGCGTCGCGAAAGCTCTCCGAGCAGGCCGGCGGCTATACGGTCGGGGCTCTCGTCCAGTGCAACTACGGACGCAAGCTCGACCTGACGATCGCGGGCGTGCCGGTCGGGCGCGAGATCGCGGGCCCGGGCGTGCGCGAGGACGAGGACGGTTCGATCATCGTCGTCGTCGCGACCGACGCGCCGCTCCTGCCCACGCAGCTCAAGCGCCTCGCCCGGCGCGCCTCGCTCGGTCTCGCCCGCGACGGCTCGATCGCCGCCAACGGCTCGGGCGACATCTTCCTCGCGTTCTCGACGGCCAACCCGGGGGCGGCGCGGCCGACCGGGATCGTGACGCTTTCCGACCTGCCGAACGACCGGATGAGCCCGCTCTTTGCGGCGACGGCGCAGGCGGTCGAAGAGTCGATCGTCAACGCGATGGTCGCCGCCGACACGATGAAGGGAGCCAACGACTACGTCGTGCGCGGGCTGCCGCACGACGAGCTCCGGCGGATCCTGAAAAAGTACAACCGGCTCGCGGACTGAGAGACGCCGCCCTCATCCCGGCCCTTTTCCCCCGGTGCGGGGCGAGGGAGCGGGAGCGAGCGCGGCCAGGAACTTCTCCCACGTCTTCCAGTACCGGTCGCCGCCCACGACGTCCGTGTCGTTGTGGCGGGCGCCGGGGATGACGTAGAGCTCGCGCACCCCGCGGGCGCGTTCGAAGAGACGGCGGCCCTGCGCCGCGGGCACGACCTCGTCTCTCTCGGCCACGAAGAAGAGCTTGGGAACTCCGACGTCGGCGATGCGGCTCCCGTTGTCGAAGGCGTTGCGGACGAGCCAGGAGGGCACGAAGGGGTAGTGGACGCGCGCGACCTCGCGGACGGAGAGGAAGGGCGTCTCGAGCACGAGCCCGGCGCAGGCCCACCGGGCGGCGAGGTCGATCGCGACGGCGGCGCCGAGGGACTCGCCGAAGACGACGATCTGGTCCGGCCGGAAGCCGGCCTCGATCGCCGTCCGGTAGATCGCACGCCCGTCGCGTCGGAGCCCGTCCTCGGAGGGCGAGCCCTCGGAGCGGCCGTACCCGCGGTAGTCGACGAGGAAGACGTCGAGGCCCAGCCGGTCGTGGAGGCGCTTCGCGCGCTCCAGGCGGTCCGCGACGTTGCCGGCGTTGCCGGGAAAGTAGAGCAGGACGCGCTGGCCCGCGCCGCGGATCCACCAGCCGTAGAGGCGCACCGAGTCGTCGGTGACGACGCTGAGATCGGCCGCCTCGAGGCCGTGGTCGACGGGGGACGAGGCGAGACGGCGCGACGGAAAGTAGAGGAGGCGGTCCTGGCGCAGGACGAGAAACGCGACGACGAGGACGAACGCGGCGACGAGAAATCCGGCCGCGAGGAAACCGGCGGTCACGATCGGTCGCGCCATCGCTGTCCTATACTCTCTCACCCGACCGACATCGACTCTCCGGCGAAAGGAGACCCATGATCAGAGCTCTTCGCTTTGCGGCTCGCTTCGCCCTCGCCTCGGCCTTCGCCGCCTCCGGGGCGTTCGCCGATCCGCCGGGGAACGCGCCGGCGAGCGCGACGACGCTCGCGGAGAAGGGGCCCTCCGACCGGTTCGAGGGGCTCGACTTCCGGCTGATCGGGCCGTTTCGCGGCGGCCGCGTCACGGCGGTCGCCGGCGTCCGCCACGACCCGTACACGTTCTACTTCGGCGCGACGGGCGGCGGCGTGTGGAAGACGAGCGACGGGGGCTCGAACTGGCAGGTTCTCTCCGACAAGGACTTCCGGACCGGCTCGATCGGCGCCATCGCGGTGGCCGAGTCGGACCCGAACGTGATTTACGTGGGAACGGGAGAGGAGCCGATCCGCGGCAACGTCTCGCACGGCGACGGCGTGTACAAGTCGACCGACGGCGGCCGCTCGTGGAAGAACGTCGGCCTGCGCGACACGCGCCAGATCGCGCGCGTTCGCATCCATCCCGACAATCCCGACCTCGTGTACGTCGCGGCTCAGGGCCACGTCTGGGGCCCGAACGCCGAGCGCGGGATCTTCCGGTCGGAGGACGGCGGGAAGACGTGGAAGAAGATCCTCTACGTCGACGAGAAGACCGGAGCCTCCGACCTCGCCATGGATCCGGGGAACCCTCGGATCCTCTACGCCGCGTTCTGGCAGGTGGTGCGCCACCCGTGGGAGCTCGTCTCGGGCGGCCCGGGCTCGAGCCTCTGGAAGTCGACCGACGGCGGCGACTCGTGGAAGAAGCTGACCGAGGGGCTCCCCGAAGGGATCTGGGGCAAGGTGGGCGTGGCGGTCGCGCCGTCGAAGCCCGGCCGCGTCTACGCGTTCGTCGAGGCGAAGCACGGCGGCCTCTTCCGCAGCGAGGACTGGGGCGGACGGTTCACCCACGTCAACGACGAGCACAAGATCCGCGAGCGCGCCTGGTACTACTCGTGGGTCTACCCGGATCCGAAGAACGCCGACGTCGTCTTCCTGCCGAACGTCGAGATGCACAGGTCGAGCGACGGCGGGAAGACGTTCTCCGCGATGCGCGTGCCGCACGGCGACAACCACGACATGTGGATCGACCCGGACGACCCGAACCGCTTCATCGTCGGCAACGACGGGGGCGCGACGATCACGTTCAACGGCGGCCGGAGCTGGTCGACGCAGTACAACCAGCCGACGGCCCAGTTCTACCGCGTCACGACCGACAACCAGTTTCCGTACTGGGTCTACGGCTCGCAGCAGGACAATTCGAACGTCTGCATCCCGAGCGGCGTCGTGGGCGACACGATCGACCGCACCGACTGGCACGCCGCGGGGGGCGGCGAGAGCGGCTGGATGGCCGTCGACCCGAAGGACCCCAACGTCGTCTACGCCGGCGAGTACGGCGGCATCATCACGCGGTACGACCACCGGACCAGGCAGGCGCGCGTCGTCATGGCGTGGCCCCAGCTCGCCGACGGCCACGCGACGTCGGACCTGAGGTACCGGTTTCAGTGGAACGCGCCGATCATGATCTCGCCGAACGATCCGAAGGCGCTTTACCACGCGTCGCAGATCCTGCTGCGCAGCCGCGACGGCGGCGAGACGTGGGAGGAGATCTCGCCCGATCTGACCCGCAACGACAAGTCCAAGCAGGGAAAGTCCGGCGGCCCGATCACGACCGACGTCACGGGCGTCGAGCTCTACGGCGTGATCTTCGCGCTCGGCGAGTCGGCGGCCGATCCGGGCGTGATCTGGGCGGGTTCGGACGACGGCCTCGTCCACGTCACGCGCGACGGCGGCAAGACCTGGCAGAACGTGACGCCGAAGGGGATCCCCGAGTGGATCCAGATCAACGCGATCGAAGCGTCGCCGCGCGACAAGGGGACCGCCTACGTGGCCGCGACCATGTACAAGTGGGACGACTTCCGGCCGTACCTCTACAAGACGACCGACTACGGCAAGACCTGGACGAAGATCACCAACGGAATCCCCGACGGCGCCTTCACGCGCGTCGTGCGCGAGGACCCGGTGCGGCAGGGGCTGCTCTACGCGGGCACCGAGCTCGGTCTCTACGTCTCCTTCGACGACGGGGCGAGCTGGCAGCCCTTCCAGAGGAACCTGCCGTACACGCCGATCACCGATCTCGCGGTCAAGGACGGCGACCTCGTCGTCGCCACGCAGGGGCGGGCGTTCTGGATCCTCGACGACCTGACCGCGCTGCGGCAGTGGAGCGACGCGATCGGCGGTTCGGCCGCGCACCTCTTCCCGCCGCGGCCGACCGTGCGCCTCGACGTCGATCCCCCGCACGAGGGCGAGGACGAGCCGGAGGCGGCCGGGGCGAACGTGCCGGCCGGGGTCGTCGTCGACTACTGGTTGAAGGACGCGCCGAAGGACGGCCAGAAAGTGACGCTCGAGTTCCTCGACGGCGACACCGTGCTGCGGTCCTACTCGAACCAGAAGCCGCCGAAGGCCGACGACCTCAAGAAGCAGGCCGCGTCCGACGAAGCGGAGAAGGACCGCGACAAGCCGCTCGAGCCGAAGGCGGGCGTGAACCGGTTCGTCTGGGACCTGCGGATCATGAAGCCGTCGCTCGTCCCGAAGGCGGTGTTCAACGAGGGGACGAAGGCGCCGCCGAAGGTCGCGCCGGGCACGTACGCCGTGCGGCTCACGGTCGACGGGAAGTCCTCCACGCAGCCGATCGAAGTGCGGCCGCACCCGGCCGGCTTCGCGACAGCCGCGGATCTGAAGGCGCAGTACGACCTCTCGAGAGCCATCCGCGACCGGCTCTCGGAAACGCACGACACGGTGCTCGCGATCCGCGACGTCCGCGCGCAGGTGGAGGAAGTCGGCGCCCGCGCCGAGCGGCTCGGCAAGGGCGACGCGCTCGCGAAGCAGGCCGCGGGCGTGGCCGCGAAGCTCACCGCCGTCGAGGAGCAGCTGACCAACCCGCTCATCGTCGCGGACGAGGACGACCTGAACTACGAGCCGCGGCTCGACCACGACTGGGTGTATCTGGCCGCGATCGTCGCGAGCGCGGACGCGAAGCCGCTCGCCTCGTCGATCGAGTACTACGATCTCCTCGCCGGACGCCTCGCCGCGATCCGCGCCGAGTACAAGGCGATCCTCGACACCGACGTGAAGGCCTTCAACCAGGCCGTCGCCGCGGCCGGCGTACCGCCCGTGGCCCCCGCTCCGCGGAAGGCCGCCTAAGCCGACGAACGCCGTAAGCCAATTGAGAATCAATGGCTTGCGGTGTCTTGCTGGCAATCCCTGATTGCTATATATAATTAGCCGATTGCTATGAAGCTTGGCGAGAAGCTCCGGTATCTGCGATCCGTCGAAGGGACGCTGCGCGGGCTCGGCCGCGAGATGAGCCAGGCCGAAGTCGTGCGCGCGGTTCGGGCGGAGCTGAAAGAGTCGATCAGCCAGGCGTACCTCTCGCAGATCGAGAGCGGCCGCCGGCCGCACCTGACGAACACGACGCGGATGCTCCTGTCGCGCTTCTTCAAGGTGCACCCCGGCTATCTGGTCGATGACCCCGAGGGTTTCCACACGGAACTGACCTCGGACGTGCGCGGCCTCGAGGACAAGCTCGACCTGTGGCTGATCCACGGGGCCGAGCGTTTCCGGCACGACCCCGAGACACGGCGGGCGCTCCTGGCGGTCGCCCGGCACCCCAACTCGCGCGACTGCCTGATCCTGCTCGCCGAGATCCTCGAGACGCCGCACCTGGCCGAGAGGCTGCTCCAGGTGCTCCGGCCGGCCGGGCGCGACCCGGAGTCGCCGCGGAAAGCCTCGCATCACGACGGGAGGAGAGCATGAGCTGGCAGACCTTCTACCTTTCGTGCTTCCTGGTCGGGTTCGTGCTGTCGGTGCTGGCCTTCCTGGGAGGCTCGCTCCACTGGCCGAGCGGGGCCTTCCACGGCCTGCCGAAAGGGTTTCCGCACGCGGGTCTCCCGCACGGCGGCCCGCCGCACCCCGGCGCGCACGCCCCGTCCCCGGAGGCGGGACACGGACCGTCGGTCCCCCGCTACAACTTCGCGACCCTCATGGTTTTTCTCGCGTGGTTCGGCGGCGTGGGCTACCTGCTGTCGAAGCGCGGGAACCTCGGGCACCTCGCGATCCTCGTCGCCGCGTCGGCGGCGGGCCTCGCCGGTGCCGCCGTCATCGTCGTCTTCCTGACGAAAGTGCTGCTCCGGCACGAGCGGTTTCTCGAGGCGGCGGATTTCGAGATGGTCGGCGTTCTCGGCCGCGTGACGGTGCCGATCCGCGCGGGCGGCACGGGGGAGATCGTGTATTCGCAGGCGAATACCCGGCGCAGCGCCGGCGCCCGCAGCGACACGGGGGCCGCGATCGAGCGCGGCGCGGAGGTCGTCGTCACGCGGTACGAGCGCGGTCTCGCCTACGTGCGGCCGTGGCACGAGCTCGCCGGCGAGGAACCGAGGTAACGACACGGACGTCGAACGCGCGGCCCTCGGGCCGAGCGAGAAGGAGGGACGGGTCATGTTCGGAATCGCGGAGGGCACCTGGGTCGTCGTCGGTCTCATGGGGCTGGTCCTCTTGTTGATGCTCGTCACGCTCGCCAAGATGTTCCGCAAGGCCGGGCCCAACGAGGCGTTGATCGTGTACGGGTTCCGGGGCACGCGGGTCGTCAAGGGCCACGGCACGATCATTTTTCCGATGGTCGAGAGCTGCCGCGAGCTGCCGCTCGAGCTGATGTCCTTCGACGTCGCGCCGCAGCAGGACCTCTACACGAAGCAGGGCGTGGCGGTGACCGTCGAGGCCGTCGCGCAGATCAAGGTCAAGTCGGACCGCGAGTCGATCGAGACGGCGGCCGAGCAGCTCCTGGCGAAGACGCCGCCGCAGCGCGAGGGGCTGATCCGGCTCGTCATGGAGGGCCACCTGCGCGGGATCATCGGCCAGCTCACGGTCGAGGAGATCGTCAAGCAGCCGGAGATGGTCGCGGACCGCATGCGTTCGACCTGCGCGGACGACATGAACAAGATGGGCCTCGAGGTCGTCTCCTTCACGATCAAGGAAGTCCGCGACAAGAACGAGTACATCGTCAACATGGGCCGGCCCGACATCGCGCGCATCAAGCGCGACGCCGACGTGGCGGCCGCCGAGGCCGAGCGCGACACGGCGATCAAGCGCGCCGCGGCGACCCGCGAGGCGGCGATCGCCAAGGCCCAGGCCGACCAGGAACGCGTCCTCGCCGAGACGCTGTCGATGGCCAAGCAGGCCGAGGCGCAGCGCGACATGGAAGTCAAGAAGGCCGCGTACCAGGAAGCGGTCAAGAAGCAGCAGGCCCAGGCGGACAAGGCCTACGAAATCCAGTCGAACGTCATGCAGCAGCAGGTCATCGCCGAGGCCGTGAAGGTCCAGCAGGTCGAGAAGCTGGAGCAGGTCAAGGTCCAGGAGGCCGAGATCGCGCGCCGCGAGAAGGAGCTCATCGCGACGGTGCTCAAGCAGGCCGAGGTCGAGCGGCAGCGCGTCGAGACCCTGGCCGCGGCCGAACGGCAGCGTCTCTCGCTCGAGGCCGAGGGCCGGGCCGCCGCCACGCGCACGACGGGCGAAGCCGAGGCCGAGATCATTTTCAAGAAGGGCGAGGCCGAGGCCAGGGCGATGAACGTCAAGGCCGAGGCGTACCAGGAGTGGAACCAGGCGGCCGTGGTCGACAAGCTGCTCACGGGCATGCCCGAAGTCGTTCGGGCGATGGCGGAGCCGCTCTCCAAGGTCGATCGCATCACGGTCGTCTCGACCGGGAACGGCGATTCGGCGGGCGTCCACAAGATCACCGGGGACATGACGAAGATGGCCGCGCAGGTGCCGGCGCTCTTCGAGGCGCTCTCCGGCATGCAGATGAGCGAGCTCTTCAACAAGGTGAAGGCGATCGGAGACAAGGGGACCGCCAGTCAGTCCTGACGACCCCGGAACGAAGACAGAAGGAGGCCCGACATGGCATTGCTCGAACGGGTGGCCGCGCTGCTGCGCGCGAACCTGAACGACCTGATCGACAAGGCGGAAGACCCGGAGAAGATGATCAAGCAGGTGATCCTCGACATGCAGAACCAGCTGCTGCAGGTCAAGACGCAGGTGGCGATCGCGATCGCCGACCAGCACCTGCTCGCGAAGAAGGCGGCCGAGAACGAGGAGAGGCAGGCCGAGTGGATGCGCAAGGCCGAGCTCGCCGTCGACAAGAAGGACGATGATCTCGCCCGAGCGGCGCTGGAGCGCGCGATGAGCTACAAGACCCTGGGAGAGAATTTTCAGCAGCAGGTCGCCGACCAGAAGGTGGAGGTCGAGACCCTCAAGACCAACCTGCGCGGCCTCGAGGGCAAGCTCGTCGAGGCGCGAGCCAAGAGCGATCTGCTGATCGCGCGGCACCGGCGGGCGCGCGCGTCGAAGCGCGCGTCCGAAGCGACGCTCGACGCCTCCGGCAGCGCGACGTTCGAGCGGATGAAGGACCGGGTCCTGCACGCGGAAGCCGTCGGACAGGCCTGGGCCGAGGTCAGCGGCGAGGACGTCGAGAGCCGGTTCGCCGCGCTCGAGAAGGAGAAGGAGATCGACCGCCTCCTCGCCGAGCTGAAGTCGCGCAAGCTGCTCGAGGCCTGACAGTTCGGGGAGCCGCGAACTTTCTCCGGCCCGATTCGTTTGCATAGAACGATGGCCCTTCCCATCGAGGCGCAAGGCCTGCGCAAGGTCTACCGGTCGCGGTGGCGCGGCCGGAGCGTGGCGGCCCTCGACGGGCTGGACCTGAAGGTCCAGCCGGGGGAGGTCTTCGGGCTCCTCGGTCCCAACGGGGCCGGCAAGACGACGACGGTCAAGATCCTGCTCGGCCTGACGCACCCGTCGGCCGGCGAGGCGCGCCTCTTCGGGAGATCCTCGAGGGACCCCGAGAGCCGCCGCCGCGTCGGGTACCTGCCGGAAGGCCACCGGTTTCCCGGGTACCTCACGGCGCGCCAGACGCTCTCGATCTTCGGAAGGATGTCCGGGATGGACCGGGCGGCGCTCGACCGGAGGGCGCCGGCGCTGCTCGAGCGCGTGCGTCTTTCGGCCTGGGCCGACGTCCGCGTCAGGAAATTCTCGAAGGGGATGACGCAGCGGCTGGGCCTCGCGGCCGCGCTCGTCCACGACCCCGACGTGCTGCTGCTCGACGAGCCGACGGACGGCGTCGATCCGGTCGGCCGCCGCGAGATCCGGGATCTTCTCCAGGAGGAGGCCGCACGCGGGAAGGCGATCCTCCTCAACTCGCACCTGCTCTCGGAGATCGAACGGTTGTGCAGCCGCGTCGCGGTGCTGTGCTCCGGCCGCGCGGCGGCGCAGGGCTCGATCGAGGAGCTGACGGCCGGCGGTTCGCGCTACCGCCTCGTGGCGAGCGGCGTCGACGAGCGGCTGCTGGCGGCGTTGCGCGAGACGGGCGCGTCGGTCGAGCGCGTCAACGGCCACTTCGACCTGACCGCCCGCGACGTCGACCACGTCAACGCGCTCGTCGACCGGCTGCGCGCGGGCGGCGGCAGGCTTCAGGAGCTCTCGCCGGTCCGGTCCAGCCTCGAGGACGTCTTCGTGGGGCTGGTCCGCGGCGGGTCGGGCCGCGGCGAGAGCGGCGTGCCGGCATGAGAGCGTTCGCGGCGAGCGTCCAGGAAGTCTTTCGCGAGGCGGCGGCGCGCTGGACGCTGATCGCCTACTTCGCCCTCTCGTCGCTCTTCATCCTGATCTTCGCCTGCGCCGTCAATCTCGACGTCGTCAACGGGGCGCTCGCCGGCGCGAAGCTCTTCGGCCACTCGGTGGACGTCGGCAGCCGCGTCTCCGTCGACCGCCTCGTGCTCGGCTTCGAGTCCGGCTTCTCGGGGTTCCTGTATTTCCTCGGGACGTTTCTCGCCCTCTTCGCCACGGCGCACCTGGTGCCGCGCCTCCAGGAGAAAGGGACGATCGACCTGTACCTCTCGCGCCCGGTCGGGCGCGTGCCGCTTCTCCTCTCGCGGTACGCCGGCGGCCTGCTGCTCGCCGCGGCGAACCTCGTCTATCTGATCGGCGCGATGTGGCTCATCGTGGTCTGGAAGACGCGGGTCCTCCACCCGCGCTTCCTGCTCTCGGGCGCCGTCATCCTGTTCACGTTCGCGGCGCTTCTCGCGTTCGCGTTCCTCGTGGGGGTCGTGACGTCGTCGACGGGCGTGTCGCTCATGGCGACTTACGCGCTCTTCTTCTTCGGCGCGGCCCCGGCGACGCACGATCGGATCGCCGCGGCCGTGTCGACGGAGCTCTCGGCCCGGATCATCCAGGGCCTCTACTGGGCGCTGCCGAAGACGGCGGAGCTGCTCCAGGCGACGGTCGCCCTCGTCGCCGGCGAGGAGGCGCCGGAGCGCCTCGCGAAGTTCAACGCCCTCGGCGTCTACGGATCCACGGCGGCGTTCGCGGTGGCGGCGCTCGCCCTCGCCTCCTGGCTCTTTTCCAGAAAGGATTTCTGACCATGAACGCTCGCCGCCTGGCCTCGCGCCTCGTCCTCGTTCTCACCCTGGCCGCGCTCGGCGTGGCCGACGCGTTCGCCGTCCGGCGCACGGAGGATCCGCTCGGGCTCGTCCCGGCCGACGCCGCGACGGTCGCCGTCCTCCACTGGAACGAGCTGCGCTCGAGCCCGCTCGGCGCGCAGGTCTTCGCGCAGATGGACGGCATGTCGACCGACGGCGACGGGGCGCGCTTCCTGCGCGAGACCGGCCTGACGCCGAGCCGGGACATCGACACGGTCGTCCTCGCGATGAGCCGCCGCGGCGGCGACGCCACGGGGGACGCCCTGGTCGTCTTCGAGGGCCGCTTCGACCTCGTTCGGATGGGGACGGCGCTGACGGCGCGCGGCGCGACGCTCCAGAAGGGCCCGGCGGGTGCGTACTACCGCCTCGCGAGCGGGCACGGCGGCAACGACGGCGCGGTGGCGCTCGTCAACGGCGGTCTCCTGATCGCGGGCAGCGAGGCGGCGGTCGTCGGGGCGCTGGGCCGGCGCGAGTCGGGCGGCGACGGCGGGCTGCTGTCGGGCCAGGGGCTCGGCAAGAGCCTCGGCCGGGTCGACCGCGACGCCTCGGCCTGGGCGCTCGTGGACCTGACGCGGCTTCCGTCGACGACGCACCACGCCGCGCGCGTCGACGTCGAGTCCCCGGAGGACGGGCAGGTGCGCGCCATCGCCGGCGCGATGAAGTCCGTGTCGCTTCTCGCCCTCCAGGCGACGGTGCGCGGCGACGCCGTCGACGTGTCGGCGACGGGCCTGACGACCGACGCGGAGAGCCGCCAGCTCCTCGAGGACTCGCTCCGGGGCGTGCTCGCGATGTGGCGGATGGCGATTCAGGAGAAGTCGCCCGAGCTCGTTGCGGTCCTGCGCGCCTTCAAAGTCGAAAGCGACGCCGACGGCGTCTCGATCAGCGGGACGCTGCCGGCGAGTTTCCTGAAGTCGATGACCGCGCACCACCAGGCGAGCGTGCGGTAGCGGCCGGGGAGCCGCCGCGTCCTACTGCGGCGGCTGGTTCGGCGCGGGCGCGGGGCGCGCGGGAGGCTTTCCGCCCGGCGCCGGCGCCTTGCCGCCCGGCGCTTTCCCGCCGCCGGCGGCCGCCGCTTTGAGCTCCTCGCTCTTGGCCGCCATCGCGGTGCGCAGCTCGTCCTGGTGCTCCTGGGAAAGACGCGCGCCAGCCATCGCGGTGCGCTGCATCATTTCCGGAAGCTTTTCGAGCGACTTCTGGCCGGCCGGGGAGGCGTAGAAGACCGCCATCTGCTTGAGCTCCGCCTCGGTGAACGTGTCCGTGTACATCCGCAGCAGCTCGGGCTCCATCTTTTCCCACGTCATGTACTTCTTGAGCCACGTGACCATGACCTCGCGGTAAGGCGTCAGGCCGGGGTTGCGCGAGATCTCCGAATCGATCATGGCGTTGGCCGTGTCGGAGAGGCTCGTCTGGAGTTTCAGGGACTTGAAGAGCTCCTGCGCGGCGGCCGCGCTCGCGGCGGCGTTCGGCGTGAGGGTCGGCGTCGGGGCGGCCGGCGCGGCGGGCGCGCCCGGCTTGCAGGCGGCCACGCCGAGCGTCAGGGCGCAGACCAGGGCGACGAGGCGAGAGCGCATCGAGATCCTCCCGGAAGCGTGAGGGCTCGTCCCGCCAAGAAGGCTTCCGGGCAGTCGGACGGAGACATCCCTTCCTAGCGGCGAAGGATATGACGGCGCGGGCGGAAAACGGAGGGAAAAGACGCGGATCGACCGTCAGACCGGAACGTCCGCCTCCTTCCGCCGGGCCGAAACGAGCATCGCGACCGCCGTGTACAGCACGACCGCGAAGACGAGCCAGCGCAAGGCGGAGAGCGGCAAGGACTTGACGACGAAAGCGGCGAGGAGGACGGCGGGCACGCCGCCGATCGTCAGCCCGACCGCGGCCCGGAGGTTGTAGCTGCCCCGGGCGATGAAGCGCAGGCCGCCGATCGGCATCAGGAACGCGCACGAGCCCATCATGATCGGGAAGGCGGCGCGGGGGTTCATGCCGAGCAACGCCACGAGGATCATGCACGGCGCGTAGAGCCCGATGCCGAGCGTCATCAGCGCCCCGAGCGCGAAGTTGCCGGCGAGGCCGGCCCACAGCAGTGGCGACGCGAGGCCCAGCGTGTCGCCGCCGGCGGGGAAGAGCTTCAGGTTCGTCATCGCGAAGAAGCACGCCGCGGCGAAGAGGGCGATCCCCATGCCCGCCTGGACGCGTCGGCGCGGCCAGGCCGAGACGAGGCCGGCGCCGAGCCACGCGCCGGCGACGGAGGCCGCGATCATGCCGATCAGCGTCGTCATCTCGACCTGGACGATCGCGATGAAGATGAAGGCCTGCGTGATCGTCGGGAAGGCGTGGCCGACGTTGAGCGTCCCCGGAATCTTCTCGTCGCGGACGATGCCCTTCAACTTCCAGACCGAGGTCGTCGGCGCGAAGGAGCCGATGCCGAGCGTGTCGAAGAAGTTCGTCATGAACCCGATCGCGAGCGCGACCGGCCCGGGCCGGGCGGGCTCGCCCGAGCGGCGCGCGGATCGGATCCAGGCGACGCAGAAGACCACGCACACCGCCCCGAGGGCGAGGAAGAGCAGCGTCTTGGCGTCGGGCACGTTGCGCGGATACTAAATCAACGCCCTTCGGATCGAATAGAGTCGCGCCCATGAAGATCCGGCGCATCGCGGCGTACCCGGTCGCCCTTCCCCTCCAGGAGGGCAGCTACAAGTGGTCCGGCGGCAAGTCGGTCGCCGTCTTCGACAGCACGCTCGTGCGCGTCGAGACCGACACCGGACTCGTCGGCCACGGCGAGGTCTGCCCGCTCGGGCCGGCCTATCTGCCCGCCTACGCCGAGGGCGTGCGGGCGGGCATCGGCGTCCTCGCGCCGCACCTGCTCGGCGAGGACCCGCGCGAGCTCGAGCGCCTGAACCGGCGCATGGACGCGGCGCTGAAGGGGCATCCATACGTGAAGTCGGGGATCGACATCGCGTGCTGGGACCTGCTCGGCCAGGCAGCGGGGCTCCCGGTGGCGTCGCTGCTCGGCGGGCGGTACGGCGAGGACTTCGTCCTGTACCGGGCGATCTCCCAGGAGTCGCCCGACGCGATGGCGCGGCGCGTGGCCGCGTACCGCGGGGAGGGCTACCGGCGCTTCCAGCTGAAAGTCGGCGGCGATCCCGAGACCGACGTCGCGCGGATTCGCGCCGTGCGCGGGGTCCTCGAGCCGGGGGACGTCCTCGTCGCCGACGCGAACACGGGCTGGCTGCCCCACGAGGCCGCCCGCGTCGTGCGCGCGGTCCGCGACGTCGACGTCTACGTCGAGCAGCCGTGCGCGACCTACGAGGAGTGCCTCTCGATCCGGCGGCGGACAGACCACCCCTTCGTGCTCGACGAGATCATCGACGGCGTCGGCGTGCTGTTGCGCGCGGCGGGCGACCGCGCGATGGACGTCGTCAACGTCAAGATCTCCAAGTTCGGCGGCCTGACCCGGGCGCGCCAGGCCCGCGACCTCTGCGTCGCGCTCGGCATCGCCATGACGATCGAGGACTCCTGGGGCGGCGACGTGACGACCGCCGCGATCGCGCACCTGGCCCACTCGACGCCGACCGAGTTTCTCTTCACCGCGACCGACTTCAACAGCTACGTCACGGTTTCGACGGCCGACGGCGCGCCGCAGCGGCGGAACGGTCGGATGGCGGCGCCGGCGGCGCCGGGGCTCGGCGTGGTCGCGAAGCCGGAGTTCGTCAAAGAGCCCGCGGTCGACGTGTTTTAAGTCCGCGGCGGCGGGCTGTTAGTATCAGCCGCTCATGTCGTCCGCTCTCGAGCCGCCGCCCCTGCTGCCCGCCGACGTCCAGACCCTCATCGACCAGAAGAAGTTCGACGCCGTCGGCGAGCTCTGGAAGCGGAAAATGGAGGAGGACGCCGAGGACCTCCCGTTTTTCTTCGGCGTCGCGGCCGCCGCCAAGAAGAAGGGCGCCGGAGCACAGGCCGTGGCCTGGCTCCGCTCGCTCGCCGAGTTCCACGACGTCGGCGAAGGCGGCGCGCGCACGAAGGTGCTCCTCGAGATCGCCCGGATGTCTCCCTCCGACGCCGAGGTGCGGAAGGAACTGACGGCGACCCTGAAGAAGCGCTTCACCGGGCACCCGGCGCTGACGGCGGTCCTCGCGAAGTTTCCGCTCGAGAAGGCGACCGATCCCTCGGACGTGGCCGGGCGCATCGCGCGCTGGCTGGCGTTCCAGCCGAACGCCATCTACTTCATGCCGGGCCGCGGCGCGGGGCGCCTCGTCGAGATGAACCCGGCGCTCGACGTGCTGCGGCTCGAGGTCAACGGCGCGAAAGTGCCGCTCTCGCTCGTCTCCGCCGAGAAGACCCTCGTGCCCCTTCCGGAGGGCCACTTCCTGCGCCGCAAGGTCGAGAGCGGCCCGGCGCTGGCGGCCTACGCGGAGAAGGAGCCCGCCGAGGCGCTCCACCTGCTGCTCTCGAGCTTCGGCAGGACCCTGACGCTCCAGGAGGTCAAGGACCACTTTACCGGCGTCGTTCCCGAGGAGCGCTGGACGGCGTTCTGGGCTTCGGCCCGCAAGAACCGCCAGGTTCTCGTGTCGGGAAGCGCGAAGTCCGCGAAGGTCAGCTGGAGCGAGAGTGCCGACGCCGCGGAGGAGACGGTCAGGAAGGCGTTTCTCGACGCCGAGCCGACGGCGCGGATCGACCTCGCGCGCAAGCACGCCAAGCGCTCGAAGGAGCTGGCGCGGTTCTTCGCGGCAACACTCGCCGAAGACGCGCGGCGCCTTTCGGCGTCTCGACCCGCGCTCGCCTGGGAGCTGTCGCAGGCGGCGCTGAGGTTCTCGTCGGAGGAGCCCGAGGCCTACCCGGCCGCGGCGCTGCTCGCGGTCCCGGACCTCGGCCGCGTGATCGCCGAGATCCGCGATCAGCCGGCCCGCGAGAAGGCGCTGCTCGCGGCGCGCGACGGCCGCGCCGACTGGGTCGCTCTCTTCGCGGACCAGATCGGCCGCGAGGAGGACGGGCGCGTCCTGACGACGCTGTTCGACTCGCTCGGCGAGCGGGCCGCCGATCTCTCGCGGAAGATCCTGCGCTCGCCGCGCTCGGCCCCTCGGGCGTTCGTGTGGCTGTGCGAGCGCCTGCACCTGGAGGGCCGGACCGACGCGTCGCCGGGCCTCTTCTTCGCGCTGACCGACGCGATGCGCCTGGAGGAGTTCTCGGGACACCGGGCGCGGCTCAAGGAGTTCTTCGAGCCGGGCGGCTTCGGCGTCGCGCTCGTGCGCGCGGCCGTCTCCGAAGACGAGGCGCGGCAGATGCTCCACGCGCTGGACCGCGTGCCGGGCCTCGAGGAGCACCGCCGCGCGACGGTGCGCGAGGCGCTCCTGATGAAGTTCCCGGAGCTGCGGGCTCCCGCGCGCGAGTACCTGTACGCGACCGCTCCGTCGATCGAGGCCCGCCGCGCCGAGCTGATCCACCTGAAGCAGGTCGAGCTTCCCGCCAACGCCGTCGCCATGAAGACGGCCAAGGAGCACGGCGACCTCCGGGAGAACTTCGAGTACCACGCCGCGCGCCAGAAGCACGAGTACCTGTCGGCGCGGATCGCGGCCCTCGCCGACGAGCTCGCGCGCACGCGGGCGCTCGACGCGTCGAAGATCGACGCCTCCGAGGTGCGCGTCGGGACGCGCGTGCGCTTGCGCGACGCCTCGGGCGCCGAGCGCGAGGTCACGATCCTCGGCCCCTGGGACTCGAAGCCGGAAGAGTTCGTTTACTCCTACCAGTCGGAGTTCGCGGACCGGCTTCTCGGGGCCAAGCCGGGCGATCGGATCGGAACGCCCGAGGGGCCCGTCGAGATCGTCGCGATCGCGCCCTGGCAAACGTGACCGTTCGCGGCGCCCTCGCCGCGCTCCTGGCGGCCTCCTGGTGCGCCGGCGCGGCCGGCGAGGAGATCCTGAGGCTGCCGATCGGCGACCCGGCGCGCAGGGACCGCGAGGCGCCGGTCGTGCTCGACGCCGTCACCGACACCGCGTCGGGCGGTCTGCTGACCCCCGCGGAGCTCGCCGCGAAGCTCGCCGACGTTCGCCTCGTCCTCGTCGGCGAGGAGCACGTCGGCATGGACTTTCACCGCGTCGAGCGGCGGGTCATCGAGGCGCTCGCCGCCGCCGGCCGCAAGGTCGTCGTCGGTCTCGAGATGTACCCGTATCCCGAACAGCACTGGCTGGACGACTGGACCGAGGGCCGGATCTCCGAAGAGGCATTTCTTCCGAGCTGGTACCGGAACTGGGGCTACAACTGGCTCTATTACCGCGACATCTTCCTGTTCGCCCGGGAGAAGGGGATCCGGCTGGTCGCGATCAACGCGCCGCGCGAGGTGGTCTCGGCGGTTCGTCAGAAAGGCTTCCAGGGACTGACGCCCGAGGAAGCGGCGCACATCCCGACGAAGATCGACACGAAGAGCCCGGACCACCTCCGGCTCTTCAAGGCGTCGTTCGACGAGGCGACGTCGTTCCACGTCGGGAGCAGCGACGCCCAGTGGCAGGCGATGCTGAACGCGCAGTGCGTCTGGGACGCGACGATGGCCTGGAATGCGGCCGCCGTTCTGACCCGGGACGCGGACCCGAAGACCGTCGTGGTCGTCCTCGTCGGCGCCGGCCACGTGCAGTACGGCCTCGGCATCGAGCGGCAGGCGCGCCAGTGGTACCCGGGGAAGATCGCCTCGGTCATCCCGGTCGAGGTCGAGGATCCGAAAAAGGGACCGGTGTCGGCGGTGCAGGCGTCCTACGCCAACTTCGTGTGGGGCGTTCCCGCCGAGATCGGCCCGCTCTACCCGGACCTGGGACTGGCGACCCACACGCGCCCCGACGACAAGCGGCTCGAGGTCCTCGACGTCGAGAAGGACACGCCCGCCGCGGCCGCGGGATTCCAGGTCGGCGACGTGCTCCTGACGCTCGACGGGACCGACGTCGCGGACCGCGAGGTCCTCGCGCGTCTGGTCGCGGGAAAGCGCTGGGGCGACGCGGCCGCGTTCACCGTGCGGCGCGGCGACGCGACCGTCGCCGTGCCGGTCGTCCTGCGACGCACCGTGCCCGAGAAGAAGGCCGACGCGGCGAAGCCCTGACGCTCAGGGCGCGGGGTCGAGCGGCCGCTTCCCGGCCGAGTACTTGAGGACGCGCGCCTTCTCGATCGTGACGAGGCCCTCGGAGACCATCTCGTCGAGGAGCGGCAGCAGCCGCTCGACGTGCTCGGCCGAGTCGACGATCTCGACGACCAGCGGCAGGTCCTGGGACAACCGCTCGAGGAGCGTCGTGTGGAGGACGCTCCGCGCGCCGAAGCCGCCGATGCCGCGGAAGACGGTGGCGCCGGCGAAACCGTCCTTGCGGAGCCGCTGGAGCAGGGCCATCCAGAGAGGCTGGTTGTGCCAGCGGTCCGACTCGCCGATGAAGATGCGGACGAGAGTCTGTTCGCCGTCGAGAATGCGCACGGTCCTAACCTCCGAAGAGCGAACGCGCCAGGGCGACGCCGGCAATCCCGGCGATCAGGCACACGGCCAGCGTCACGACGACGTTGGCCGCGGCCAGGCGCCAGGCGCCGTCCTGCAGGTAGCGGATGGTCTCGTAGTTGAAGGAGGAGTACGTCGTGAAGCCGCCGAGGAACCCGGTCGTCAGCGTCAGGCGGAGCGTCGGCGAGAGCAGGGGTGTCGCGAGGCCGACCTGCATGACGAAGCCGATCGCGAACGAGCCGAGCACGTTGACGGCGAGCGTCCCGTAGGGGAATCCCGCCCCGAGCACGGCGAGAGCCCAGCCCGACATGAGGTAGCGGGCGCCGGTCCCGACCGCGCCGGCCGCGCAGATCCAGAGGAATCGACTCACGCGCGAGCGGCCATCGCCGGCATTCTAGACCGCGCGGCTCAGAGCGCGGCGGCGCAAGCCGCGGCGATGAAGAGATCCTCGGCGCCGAGGCCCGTCATGTCCGCGACCGTGACCCCGGCCCGGTCGTAAGCCACGGGCGCGGCGCAGAACGCCCCGATCTCGACGGCGCGTCCCTTCTCGGAAGGCGCGTGCTGGAGCTCGCCGAGCCGCTCGCACTGGGAGCGCGAGTCCACGAGGAGCAGCGAGGCTTTCCGGAGGATGCCGGCGTCGAGCTCCTGCTTGCCGGGCGAGTCGGCGCCGACGGCCGAGACGTGCGTGCCGGTCGCGAGGTCGCCGGCCCGGAGCAGCGCGGCGCGCGAGGCCGTCGCGGTGACCAGGAGCCGGGCGCTCGCTGCCACGTCGGCGGGCGAGTCCGCGGCCGCGACGCGGACTCCCGGCAGGCGCGCGGCGACGTCGCGGGCGCAGGCGGCGGCGCGCTCCGGGTCCCGGCCCCAGACGATCACGTCGGACAGCGGCAGCACCTCGGCGTGGAGCTCGGCCTGGAGGCGCGCCTGAACGCCCGTGCCGAGGATGCCGAGGACCGCGTCGGTGCGGCCGAGCTCCCGGGCGACCATCGCGGCGACGGCGGCCGTGCGCAGGTCGGTCAGGTAGCCGCCGTCGTCGAAGTAGGCGACCGTCTCCCCGGTCTCGACCGAGACGAGAACGATCGACCCGTAGGGGCGGCGGACGTACGAGCCGGCGACCTTCAGCGCGAAGTGGCTTCCGCCGCGGCGGTAGCTCGACTTGATGTGGACCTCGCCGCCTCCGCCCGCCGAGAGGTCGAGGTGCATCGGCATCGGCGTGTCGCAGGCTCCGGCCGACTGCGCCATCACGGCCTCGCGCATCGCGGCGATCGCGGCCGCGCGCGACACGGCGCCGCGGATGACGTCCGGCCCGACGACCCTCATGCGGCGAGAATCCGGCGCAGCGTCGGCAGCGCCACGTTCCGGCCCGAGATCACCGCGACCGCGGGGAGGCGAAGCGGGCCGGCTTTGCCGGTCAGGATCGCGGCGACGGTCACGGCCGAGGACGGCTCGATCAGGTACTGGTGGCGGTCGAGCATGAAGCGCACGGCGTCGAAGATCTCCTCTTCGGTCAGCAACGCGACGCCGTCGACCCGGCGCCGGAGCTCCTCGAAGCCCGTTTTCCCGATGCCGCCCTCGAGACCCCCCGCCGTGGTCGCGACGGGCGGCAGCGTCAGGACGGCTTCGCCGCGCTCGAGCGAGAGGGCGAGGGCGGGCGAGAGGGCGTGCTGGCAGCCGACGACCCGGCATTCGGGCAGCGCCGTCTTCGCGTAGTGGGCGAACCCGCCGGCGAGGCCCGCGCCGCCGACGGGCAGGAGAAAGGCCCGCGCCTCGGGGCAGTCCTCGAGGACCTCCGCGGCGAGCGTGCCGCCGTTGGCCGCGAGGATCCGGGCGTCGTCGAAGGCCGTCAGGTAAGGCCGGCCCGAGCGCGCGGCCTCGGTGCGGGCGATCCGCTCGGTGTCGTCGAAGCCGTCGTGCTCGGAGCGCACGACGCGGGCGCCGAGCGCGACCATGCCGCGGTACTTCGACTCGTCCACGCCGCGCGGGACGTGGATCTCGGCGGGGATTCCGAGCTCGCGCGCCACGTGGGCGACCGCCTTGCCGTGGTTGCCGGCCGAGCACGTCACGACGCCGCGCCGGCGGTCCTCCTCCGACAGGCGGAGAAGGGCGAAGAACGCGCCGCGGATCTTGAAGGAGCCGGTCAGCTGCTGCGACTCGAGCTTGAGGAAAACCGGGACGCCCGCAACCTCCGCGAGAGCGGGCGACGCCTCGAGCGGCGTGCGCCGGATGCGCCCGTCGAGAGCCTTCCGGGCCTCGAGGATCAGGGTCATGTCGAGCGCGGTCACGGCTCGACCAACTCTACATGGAGGGCGCGCGCGATCTCCCCGCGGACGCGTTCGGCGAGTGCGGGCGCGTCGGCCGCCGCCAGGCCGGCCACGGACACGGGCGGCAGCACTTCGACGGTGGCGGTCGTGCGCTGGAAGACGAGCGAGTGCTTCGGGAGCGCCGTCTCGGTGCCCGAGATCGCGAGCGGCACGATGTCCACGCCGAGGTCGATCGCGAGACGGAAGGTCCCTTCCCGGAACCGGCCGAGCCGGCCGTCGGCGCTGCGCGTGCCTTCCGGAAAGACGACCATGGAGCTCTTGTCCACGAGGCGCTGGCGCATCTCCATCATCGCGCGCCGGGCGCTCGCCTTGTCGCCTCGCTCGAGCGGGATGTCGCCGGCGAGCTTCATCTCCCAGCCGAGCACCCAGATGTGGAAGACCGCCTCCTTCGACAGGAACTTCATCTCCCAGGGCAGCATCGAGAGCAGCCAGATGTCGGCCATCGAGCGGTGGTTCGAGACGAAGAGGTAGGGGCGGCGCGCGTCGGGGTGGACCGTGTCGATGACCCGAAAGTCCCAGAACGGGTTCAACCTGATGCCGACGACGCCCGCGTTGCGGAGGATCCGTCCGATGCGGTGTCGGCCCGGGTCGGAGCGCCGCGTCAGGAGGCGGAAGACGCCCATGAACGGCGCCCACAGGAGGACGATCACGACGTTCAAGAGCCACCAGAGGTAGGAAAGCGGGACCGCGATCGGACGCCACTCGTAGAAACGCCGTCGCGGTTTCTCCACCGGCGGGGAATTGTATCCGCGGGCTGGCCCTTGACAGGGGGCCTATAGTGTTCGCGCTGATGCCGCTTCGCCGTTTAACCGCCTGTTACTTGCTGGCGCTGTTCGTCGCGGCGGCCGCGGCGCCGCACCACCACCTCGACCCGATCGCGGACCTGGTTTCCGACCGCCCGAGCAACTCCGGAACCTTCGCGCAGATCACGGGACCCGGAAGCCTCGACCGCGGCGTCTATCCCGGCGCGCTGGTCCAGGACGTGTCGTGCTTCGCGTGCTTCCACAGCGACTTCGTCGCGTCGCCGGCGATTGCCCTCGTCCTGACCCAGTCGCTGGCCCCCGCCCCGGACCGCCCCTTCGCGTCGTCGCCTTCGGCGCCGGCGGTCTTTCTCGCCGACACCTCCTCGCGCGCTCCTCCCGACCTCGGCTGATCCTCGCTCGGGGTCAGGCCAAGGTCCGGCGACGTCCGTCGCCGGCGGATTTCTGTCGTGGAGGAAGCGCCACCGATGGCCTCTGCACTCGTTCTCTCCCCGGGCGCGCGGCGGATCGCCGTTCCCGCCGTCGCGCTCGGGCTTTTTTCGATCGCGGTGTCGGCGTTTGCCGGCCCGACGGGCGCGCCGCTGACGCTGCCCGACGCGCTCGCGCTCGCCGAAACACAGGGGTTCGACGCGCTCGCGGCGGCGGCCGCGGTGCGCGGCGCGGAGGGCGACGCCGACGCGGTGCGGCGCCTTCCCAACCCGCAGGTCTCGGGCGCCTACCTGCACTCGACGTCGGTTCCGGTGCCGGGCGGCGAGACGAGCTCGAGCGGCTACGCGGTGACGGCGAGCGACCAGGGTCTGGCCGAAGGCGCCGCGACGGGGAAGCGCTCGCTGCGCATCTCCGAGGCCGAGTCGGCCGTCGCCTCGGCGCGCTCGAACCGCGAGGATGCCCTGCGCACCCTCCGGCGCGAGACCGCGCGGGCCTTCTACGGGGTCCTGCTCGCCGAAGCGACGGCGGGCGTCGACCGGGACGTCGCCGAGAGTTACGCGCGCACCCTCGAGCTCGTGGACGAGCGGTTGCGCTGGGGCGCGGCGAGCCGGGTCGACCGGGCGCGCGTCGAGACCGCGAAGCTCGAAGCGGACCAGGAGGTCACGGCCGCGGGCGCCGAAATCGCCCGCGCGCGGGCCGAGCTCGGCGTGTGGCTCGGCGGACGCGATCTCGAGGGCGTCGTCCTCGACGGGCGGCTCGACGGCGCGCCCCCCGCCTGGACCGGGGCGGACTTCGCCTCGCTGCGTGCCGAGGCGCTCGCGAAGCGGCCGGACGTCGCCGCCGCGCGCGCCGACGCGGCGCGGGCCGACGCCGGCGTCGACCTCGCGCGGCGCGAGCGCATCCCCGACGTCGCGCTGACGGCGGGCTACGGGCGCCAGGGACCGGACGCCGCTCCCGTGACGCCGCCGACGTTCTCGCTGGCGGCGGCGTTCGAGCTGCCGGTCTTCTCGCAACGCCAGGGCGAGATCGCCCGCGCCGAGAGCGACCGCGAAATCGCGCGCGTGGCCCTCGCGCGCGCGGAGGCCCGCGCGTCGGCCGACGTCCGTTCGGCCTGGGCTTCGCTGTCGGCGGCCCGCGAGCAGGTCGCGCGGATGGAGTCGGCCCTGCTGACGCGCGCCCGCGAGGCGCGCGAGCTCGTGCGCTACCAGTACCGCGAGGGCGCCGTGTCGCTCCTCGACCTGCTCGACGCGGAGCGCACGGCGCTCCAGGTCGAGCGCGAGCGCCTCCAGAACCTCTACGACCTGCGGGCGGCCGCGGCAGACCTCGCGGCCGCCGTCGGCAGAACGGTGGCGCCATGAGCGCGACGCGCGCGATCGGGATCGTCCTCGCGCTCGCCGCCGCGGCGGCCGCGTGCCGCCCGGCCGAGCCCGTCCCGGCCGCGCCGCCGGCGGGCGAGGTGTGGCTGACGGAGGAGCAGATCCGCGGCGGCCGGCTCGAGATCGAGCCCGTCGGCACGCGGAGCCTCGCCGTCAGGCTCGTGACCGCCGGCAAGGTGGCGTTCGACGAGGGGCGCGTCGGCCACGTGTTCTCGCCGGTGAGCGGGCGCGTCGTCGACGTGGCCGGCAAGCTCGGGCAGCGCGTGCGGGCCGGCGACGCGCTCGCCGTGATCGAGAGCCCGGATCTCGCGTCGGCGTGGTCGGACCTGCTCAAGGCGCGCGCGGACCGCGTCGCGGCGGCGCACGAGGACACGCGGCAGCAGAACCTGTTCACGCACGGTGCCGGGTCCGAGCGCGACGCCGAGGCCGCCCGGGACAACGCCGCGAAGGCCGAGGCGGAGCTCGGGCGGGCGGAGCTGCGCCTGAAGCTCCTGCACGCGTCGCCGGAGGACAAGCCCACGCAATCCTTCGTGCTGCGCGCCCCGGTCGCCGGAGAGATCGTCAACCGCACCGCCACACCCGGACTCGAGGTCCAGGGCATGCTCGCGTCCGCCAACGTCGTCCAGGAGCTCTTCACGGTCGGCGAGCTCGACCCGGTCTGGGTCTGGGGCGACGTCTACGAGCGCGACCTCGCGCGCGTCCACCCGGGCCAGAAGGTCGGCATCGCGTCGTCGGCCGATCCGGAGCGCGTGATCGAGGGGTCGATCGACTACGTCGGCCAGGCCCTCGACCCGCAGACGCACACGGCGAGGCTGCGCTGCGTCGTCCGCAATCCGGACCACCGCCTGAAGCCGGAGATGTTCGTGACGCTCTCGGTCGAGCTCGAGCGGCGCGACGGCCTCGCCGTGCCGCGTGCCGCCGTGATCAAGGCGGGACAGCGGCAGACCGTGTTCGTCGAAGACGGCAAGGCCGGGGACGGTCGGCGGCGCTTCCTGCAGCGGACCGTCGAGCTCGCCGACGCCGACGACGGCTGGATCGGCGTCACGGGCGGCCTGAAGGCGGGCGAGCGCGTCGTCGTGTCGGGGTCGATCCTGCTCTCGGGCGGGAGCGACTAGTGGTCCGCCGGCTCGTCGCGCTCTCGCTCGGGTCTCCCGTGGCGGTTCTCGCCGCGGCGCTGGCGCTCGTCGGCGCCGGCCTCTGGGCCTATCGGAACCTCGACATCGAGGCCTACCCGGACCCGGTGCCGCCGCGGATCGAGACGATCGTGCAACCCGCCGGCTGGGCGGCCGAAGAAGTCGAGCGGTACGCCACCGTGCCGCTCGAGGTCGCCTTGAACGGGATGCCCGGGCTCGACCACATCCGGTCGATCTCGGTTTTCGGCCTCTCCGACATCAAGTGCTACTTCAAGTGGGGCACGGACTACCGCGAGGACCGGCAGGAGGTCTTGAACCGCCTCGCGCAGGTGCCGCTGCCGAACAACCTGCAGCCGGTCCTTTCGCCCGAGAACGCCATCGGCGAGATCTACCGATACATCGTGACGGGACCCGGGTATTCGCCGCTCGAACGCAAGACCGCCCAGGACTGGATCCTCGAGCGGCAGTTCAAGCAGGTGGACGGCGTCATCGACGTCGCGGGCTTCGGCGGCCTGGTCCAGCAGTTCCAGGTCGACGTCGACCCCTACCGCCTCCGCGGCCATGGGCTGTCGCTGGCGCCGCTGCTGTCGTCGCTCGCCGCGTCCAACCAGAACGTCGGCGCCAACGTCCTCAATCTCGGCGAGCAGTCCTTCAACGTCCGGGGCATCGGCCTGATCCGCGGGCTCGACGACATCCGGGACGTCGTCGTCTCCTCGAGCCGCGGCACGCCGATCCGGGTGCGCGACGTCGCCGACGTGGCGGTCGGCCACGCGCCGCGCCTCGGGGTCGTCGGGCGCGACGGCGACGACGACGTCGTCCAGGGCATCGTGCTCATGAAGGTCGGCGGCGACACGCGGCGGACGCTCGAGGGCGTCCGCGCCAAGGTCGACGAGATCCGCCGGGACCACCTGCTGCCGCCGGGCATGGACGTGTCCCCTTACTACGACCGGACGCACCTGATCGCGACGACGACGCACACGGTCCTGCACAACCTGGTCCTCGGCATGGTCCTGGTCTCGGCGGTGCTGCTCCTCTTTCTCGGAAACTGGCGGGCCGCGCTCCTCGCCGCGCTGAACATTCCGCTCGCCCTGTTCGCCGCCCTCATCGGGATGGCCGTCGGCGGGACGCCGGCGAACCTGATCTCCCTCGGCGCCGTCGACTTCGGGATCATCGTCGAGTCGACGGTCATCATGATCGAGGCGTGCGTGCGGCATCTCGGCCGCGACGCCCGCGGCACGCGCGACGAGAGAATTCTCGCGGCGGCCGGGGAAGTCGGGCGTCCGATCGTCTTCTCGACGATCATCCTCGGCGTCGCGTTCCTGCCGCTCTTCACGCTCACGGGCGTGACCGGCGTGATTTTCTCGCCGATGGCACACACCTACGCGTACGCGATCGCGGGCGCCTTCATCCTCTCCCTGACGCTGACGCCGGCGCTCGCGCGGCACCTGCCCGTCAACCTCGAAGAGCGCGACAACGCCCTGTTGCGGTGGCTCCACCACTTCTACGTGCCGGCCACGGAGTGGGCCCTGCGCCGCCCCGGGCCGGCGGCGGCCCTCGGCCTCGTCCCGGTGGTGCTCTTCTTCGCGCTATTCCCGTTCGTCGGCCGCGAGTTCATGCCGAAGCTCGAGGAGGGGAATTTCTGGATCCGCGCCACGCTGCCGCTGTCGGTCTCGCTCCCGCAGTCGACTCGCTACGTGCGGCGGATGCGGGAGATTCTCCGCGAGTGGCCCGAGGTCGAGACGGTCGTCTCGCAGGTGGGCCGCCCCGACGACGGGACCGACGTCAGCGGCCCCAACAACATCGAGCTCTTCGTGCCGCTGAAGCCCTTCGGCTCGTGGAAACGCGGCCTCGACAAGGAGAAGTTGACGAAGATCCTGTCGGACCGGTTCGCCCGGGAGTTTCCGGGCATCGACTTCAACTTCTCCCAGAACATCCAGGACAACGTCGAGGAAGCGCTGTCGGGCGTCAAGGGCGAGAACACGGTCAAGGTCGTCGGCCCGTCGTTGACCGTCGACGAGGAGAAGGCGCGACAGATCGAGGCGGTGCTCGCGCAGGTGCGGGGCGTCGAGGACCTCGGCATGATCCACACGCTCGGCCAGCCCAACCTGACGATCACGCCGGACCGGCCGTCGTGCGCCCGCTACGGGCTGGCCGTGGGCGACGTCGAGGCGGTGATCCAGGCGGCGATCGGCGGCCAGGCCGTGACGCAGGTCTTCGAGGGCGAAAAGCGGTTCGACCTGGTCGTCCGCTGGCAGGAGCCGTACCGCGACAGCGTCGCGCGGATCCGCGAGGTCCTCGTCGGCACGCCCGACGGCGGCCAGGTGCCTCTCGGCCAGGTCGCGGCGATCCGGGAGGAGGAGGGGCCGGCGGCGGTCTACCGCGAAGACAACCACCGCTACGTCCCGGTCAAGTTCTCGATCCGCGGCCGAGACTTGAAGAGCACGCTCGACGAGGCCCGGAACCGGATCGGGACGGCCGTGACGCTGCCGTACGACACGCACCTCGAGTGGGCGGGAGAGATCAACGAGCTGAGGGAGTCGGAACGGCGCCTGGCGGTCATCGTGCCGCTCACGCTCGCGCTCATCGCGCTGCTCGCCTACGGCGCCGTGCGCGGGGTGCCCGAGACCGTGATCGTGCTTCTGACGATCCCGCTCGCGTGCTCCGGCGGCCTGCTCGCGCTCGTCCTGACGGGGATCAACTTCTCGGTGTCGGCGGCGATGGGTTTCATCTCGATCTTCGGCATCGCGATCCAGGACGGCATCCTCGTGTGCACCTACACCCAGAACTTCTGGCGCGACGGGGAGAGCCTCGAGGAGGGGATCCGGAAAGGGGCCGAGCGGGGATTCCGGCCCGTGCTCATGACGAGCCTCGTCGCGATGCTCGGCCTGCTGCCCGCCGCGCTTTCGAACGCGATCGGGGCTCAGACGCAGAAGCCGCTCGCGGTCGTCGTGATCGGGGGCGCGCTCTTCGTCGCGTTCCTGACGCGCCTGGTCCGCCCGCCGCTGCTGCTGCTCGCGCGGCGGTGGTTCCCGCTGACGCCGCGGGTCGAGGGGAGCGGGCGTGCGCGCTGACGCCGGAGACGTCGCGCGACGCCCGGTGCGTCGGCTCGTCGGCGCCTTCCTTCTCGCTGCGCTGGCGGCCTCGGCGCGTGCCGGGTCGCTTCCGGGCGACGACGGGGCGGCCGGCAGCGGCTTCGATCGCTCGTTCGACGCCGCGCTCCGGGAGTCGGGGACGCTCGCCGGCGGCGGCCTCGATGGAAGCGCTCCCCGGCCCGTGCCCGCCGGCGTCGGGGAGACCGACGCGGAGCCGGGGGACGGCTCGGCGGCCGCCCCCTCGGTCACGCCGCCGCCCGAGAAGGAACCGAAAATCTTCTGGATCACCGCCGTGAGCGCCGTGACGGTTCTCGGTTCCGCCCTGAACTCCTTCACGGACGGTCCGAGCCAGCCGTTCCACTTCACCAACGAGGCCTTCTTCTCGAAAGACACGTATGCGGGCGGCGCCGACAAGGCCTCGCACTTCGCCTCTTACTACATCGTCGCGCAGCTGCTGGGGAACGTCTACGAGGGCCTCGGCATGACGAAGGACGACGCGCAGCTGGTCGCCGCGGGCGTCTCGACCTTCGCGGGACTCATGACCGAATTCGGCGACGGCCGGGGAAAGTACGGGTTCTCGTACGAGGACTTCGTGTTCGACGCCCTGAGTGCCGCGACCTATCTCGGCATTCACCACGCGGGGCTCGAGGATCTCCTGGGGTTCTCGTTCGGGCTCGTTCCGGCGCCGGGCAAGCCGCCCGACTGCTGTACCACGCCCGACTACGGAACGGGAGTTCCGAGGTTCTACGACTTCGGCCAGGACTATTCGACCAGCATCTCCTCCTTCAATGTCAAGCTCGCCGGCCTTCCGGCGCACGGCTCCATCGACCCCGGGCCGGCGCGATTCCTTCTCCTCTCGACCACGTACACGTCGAAGGGGTACCGCTACGACGCGGACAAGGACCTGACCGAGCGAGAAGTCGGTTTCTTCGTCGGGGTGAACTTCGTCGAGATCCTGAAGACGCTCGGTCTTCCCCGGGAGAACCCCTGGCAGAAAGCCGTCTACTTCCTCTTCGACGTGATCCGGATTCCCTACACGCAGATCGGATACGTCTACGACTTGAACCACAGCCGGTGGCACGGTCCGACCATCGGGGGCAGCGCCACGGGCGACATGCCGGTCCCGGCCGGAGCGGCGGCGACCCGATGAGGATCCGCCCCCTCGAGGCGGTCGGGGTCAGCAACGCGACCTGGTGGGGCGACGGGCTGCCCAGGGTCTTCGGTTCCTGCGCATTCCCTGCACGCAGATCGGTGCGTACGACAATCTGGCCAACCATCGATGGTACGGTCCGGGCGCGCCGTACCACGACGACTGAGGGGAGACGATCGTGACGATGACCCGACACGAGGCTGGAGGGAGAAACCGCGCAAGCTCGAGCCGGGTCGCGGCTCGCCTGCTCGCGATGCTGGTCCTCGCGGCGCTGGCGACGGCGGCCCGCGCGCAGACGCCGGGTCCCGACGTCGCGGGCCCGTGGCAGGCGAGCGCGTTCGGGGGCGGCTGGAACTCGATCACCGCCCCGTACACCTACCGGACCCCGGCGGGCCCGGCGGAAGTCGGATTCGGAAACGCGCCCGCCTTCGGGTTGAGCTTCGGGCGGGACGCGAGCCGCCTGCTCGGAATCGAGCTGTCCTGGACGCAGACGAACCCCGCCCAGCAGTACACGACCAGCCCGCCGACGCCGATCCGCAACGTCATCATGAACATCGTCGAGCTCGACAGCCTCTGGTACTTCCGGCGCGGAACCTTCCAACCTTATGGAATCCTCGGTTTCGGGGGAGCCGGCACGGGCTCGTCGTTCGGCGGGACGAACCTCACCATCGCCCTGGGGATCGGCGTGAAGGCCTTCCTCAGCCCGCACATCGCCGTCCGCGCCGACATCCGCTGGGACAACATGTACGGAAACGTGGGGCACGCCGGGGACCCGGCGTTCTGCGACTCGGCCGGCTGCTATTTCTACCGGACGAGCTGGTACTCGAGCCTGCCGGTCACCGCGGGAGTCACGTACGCGTTCTGAGGCCGCCCCGAGGGATCAGACGTAGTCCTCGTCCACGTAGCACCAGCGCCAGTCCTCGCCGGGCTCGATCGACTGGACGATCGGGTGCTGCGTCGCGCGGGCGTGCGCGCTCGCGTGCCTGTTCTTGGACGAGTCGCAGCAGCCGACGTGGCCGCAGGAGAGGCAGAGGCGCAGGTGGACCCAGCGGTCGCCCATCTTGAGGCATTCCTCGCAGCCCTTGGACTTCGGCTTGACGTCGCGGATTTCCTCGAGGTGAGGGTCCTGGGTCGGCATGGCTCTGATCTCCTCGTCAGCGGCAGACGTCGCTGCCCTTGTCGTGGAACGATTCTCCTTCGACGGGGATGAACTCCCAGTCGTACCCGTCCGCGTGCAGGGTCAGCTTCAGGACGCCGAAGGTCTCGTTGTTCCTGACTTCGCTTCCCGGACGCGTCGAGCCCCAGGGGTAGAGCTCGCGGCCGCCCGTGCCGACCACGAACTGGCGGACGCCGTGCGGATCCGGCTTGCCCGCGGCGTCGAGTCGGGCGAAGCGCTCGTAGTCGTGATCGTGGCCCGAGACGACGAGCTCGGCGCCGGCGGCGGCGAGCACCTGCCAGACGCCTTTCATGCCGGCGTCGTCGCCGTGCTCGCGTCCGGAGGAGAAGCGGGGATGGTGCCACATCGCGGCCGTGCAGAGGGCGGGATGCTCGGCGAGATCCTTCTTCAGCCACTCGACCTGCGGCGAGCCGTCCTTGCAGCCGCCCACCTGGGTGCAGTTGCTGTTGATCACGACGATGTGCCACGCGCCGAGGTCGTAGCTGTAGTAGCCCTTCGTCCGGTCGCCGGCGGCCTCGCCGAAGTAGTCGAAGTAGCCGTTGGCGAAGGCCGTGCGGTAGTCGTGGTTGCCGACGACCGGGCGGGTGCGCGCCTTGTGCCGGCCCCACGTCGGGCCGTAGCAGTCGGCGAATTCGCGGGGCGTCCCGCTGTCGTAGGCGTTGTCTCCGAGCGTGAAAACCGTGCCCGGGATCTGGTCGAGGAGGGCGGCTGTCTTGGCGGCACCCGAGAGCGTCTTGCAGTCGGCGATGTCGCCGGCGCCGACGAGGACCGGATCCTGGCCGGCGGCGGACAGGGCGCCGAGGAAGAGCAGCGTTGCGATGACGATTTTCATGGGGGCGATAGGATACTCCGCACGGAAGGAGTTTCCATGACGTCGCGTGCTCTGTCGGTGGTTCTGGCTCTGTGTCTGGGCGCCGCCCGCGCCGCCCGGGCGCAAGCGCCGATTCCCGGCGTGCCCGATCCGTTCGGGCTGATGGAGCCCAAGGACTTTTCCGCGCACCGATCGTCCTCGAACAATCCCGACTGGAACTCGAACGACGACAGCAAGCGCCCCATTCCGGGCGAGACGCAGGTGCTCGCGGACCTGACGGGCCCCGGCGTCGTGACCCACCTGTGGGTCACGATCGCGGACAACGAGTACGGCTGGCCGCGCCTGCTGCGCCTGCGCGTGTACTACGACGGCAGCCCCGTGCCGAGCGTCGACGCGCCCGTCGGCGACTTCTTCGCGGTGGGCCACGGCTTCGAGGCCAAGGTCAAGTCGCTGATGATCGTCGACAGCTCCGACGGCCGCGCGCGCAACAGCTACTGGCCGATGCCGTTCCAGAAGTCCTGCCGCATCACGATCACCAACGAGGGCAAGCGCCGCGTCGCGAACCTCTACTACCACGTGGACTGGGAGAAGCTCCCGGCGCTTCCGGCGCACACGCCGTACTTCCACGCGCGCTACCGGCAGGCGCTGCCGGCGCCCGCGGACGGGAAGCCCTACGAGTTCCTGAACGTGACGGGCAAGGGCCACTACGTCGGCACCGTCCTCTCGGTCGTCCAGGCGGAGGCGGGCTGGTTCGGCGAGGGCGACGACTTCTTCTGGGTGGACGGCGAGAAGTACCCGTCCATCGAGGGGACGGGCAGCGAGGACTACTTCAACGACGCGTGGGGGCTTCACGTCAACGACGCGCCGTACTACGGCTGTACCGTGGCCGAGGGCACGGGCCTCGGCTCGCGCATGACGGCCTACCGCTGGCACCTGGTGGACCCGGTGCCGTTCCAGAAGTCGCTCAAGGTCGAGATCGAGCACAAGGGCTGGACGTTCAACGCGGACGGCTCCGTCAAGTCGGGCTTCGGCGAGCGCGTCGACCTGTATTCGAGCGTGGCGTTCTGGTACCAGGACGGGATCGCGCTCGATCAGCCGCCGGTGCCGTACGGATCGGCGCGTCTGCCGCAGGGCAACGCTCTCCAGATCGAGGTCGAGAACGCGCTGAAGGACATCAAGGCCGAGAACGGCAAGGTCTCGGTCTTTCCCGACCTCTTCTGGTCGAAGGACGTGGTCGTGTTCGAGGGCAAGGGTCCCGGCTCGAAGGTCACGATTCCCTTCGACGTGCCCGAGGACGGCGACTACGAGCTCTACGCGCAGATGGCGCAGGGCTCCGACTACGGCGTCTACACGGCGCTGCTCGACGGCAAAGCGCCGGTCGCCCCCGTGCTCGAGCACGAGCCCGGCGCGGACGTGCGGCCGCAGACCGAGTTCGACGGCTACGCGTACGAGACGTACGTCGGCGCCGACTTCCAGATCGGCTGGCCGCGGCTGACGAAGGGCCGGCACACGCTGACGCTCGTCTGCACGGGCAAGCGCGAGGCGTCGAGCGGCTACACGGTCGGCGTCGACGACATCGTGCTCGCCAAGACCGGCCCGGCCGCCTGGGCGGCCGCGGCGAAGGTCCAGGAGCCGCGCGTCCCCTCCGGCGGCGTCGCCGATCTGGCGAAGGCGCTGTCGGACCCGGACTCCACGACGCGCGGCCTCGCGGCGATGGCCCTGAAAGACCGGGGGCCCGCCGCGCTCCCCGCGCTGCCGCAGCTCGAGAAGGCGTTGAAGGACCCGGACCCGAACGTGCGCCTGATGGCGGGCAACGCCATCGCGGCGATCGGCAAGGACGCGGCGCCCGCGGTGCCGGCGCTCGTCGCGGCGTGCTCCGTCAAGGACGAGCAGATCCACGTCCTGCGGGCGTGCGCGTCGGCCCTCGGCGCGATCGGCAAGCCCGCGGCGGCGCCGGCGTTGCCGATCCTGAAGAAGCTCGCCGAGCACCCGCGGATCCGCTGGGCGGCCGAGGCGGCGATCAAGAAGATCGAGTGACGGGAGGCGGCCGGCCGCGGCGGGTGCGCCGGCCGGCATAGAGTCGGAACGGACCATGGCGAGCGCTCTCGAGGTCTCGGGGTTGACCGTCCGGTTCGGGCAGCGGACGGTCCTCGAGAACCTCGCCTTCGCGGTGGCCGCCGGAAGGACGCTCGCCGTCATCGGCCCGAATGGGTCGGGCAAGACCGTGCTCTTCAAGGCGCTGATCGGGGCGCTGCCGCACGACGGGACCGTCGACTGGGCGCCGGGGACCCGGATCGGGTACGTGCCGCAGAAGCTCGACGTCGAGCGGGACCTTCCGCTGAGCGGCATGGACCTTCTGCAGGCGCGGGCCGGGATCGGCGGGCTCGCTCGGGGCGAGGTCGGCGGCGCGCTGGCGCTCGTCCAGCTGTCGCCCGACACGGCGGCCCAGCCGATCGGCACGCTCTCGGGAGGACAGTTCCAGCGGCTGCTGCTCGCCTTCGCGCTGATGGGCCGGCCCTCGGTCCTTCTCTTCGACGAGCCGACGGCGGGGGTCGACGAGCCGGGGCAGGAAGAGATCTACGCCCTGTTCCGGCGTCTGCAGCGGGAGCGAGGGTTGACGCTGCTGCTGATCTCGCACGAGCTGTCGCTCGTCTACCGCTACGCCGACGAGGTTCTGTGCCTTTCCCGCCGGCGGGCCTGGCTCGGGCCGCCGGTGTCGATCCTGACTCCCGAACGGCTGGGGGAAGCCTGGGGCGCGCCCCTGAGCCTCCACGTTCACGACGAGCGCTGATGCCCGCCGTCGCCGAACTCGCGCTTCCCCTGGCCACGGCGGCCGCCGCCGGGCTCGTGGGATCGATCGCGGTGATGCGGCGCCTGACGCTCGCCTCCGACGCGATTTCGCACGTGGCCCTTCCGGGCATCGGGATCGCGATTCTGCTCGGCGGCAACCCCGTCCTCGGCGGGCTCGCCGCCCTCTTTGCGGGAACGCTGCTCGTCTGGGGCGTGGAGCACAAGACGCGGATTCCGACCGAGGCGATCATCGGCGTCGTGTTTTCGGCGGCGCTCGCCCTCGGCAGCATGCTGACGTCGGGGGAAGAGCTGATCGAGGCCCTGTTCGGCACCGGGAAGCTGCCGGACACAGCCGAGACGCTGGCGGGCCTCGCCGCCGCGGCCCTGGTGATTGCTTTTTCGCTTCGGGCGGGCAGCCGCCTGGTGATCGCCCTGGTCTCGCCGGACCTGGCCCGCACCGCCGGAGTCGACGTCTCGCGCCTGAACCTCGCCTATCTGCTCGCGTTCGCGCTGACGGTGGCCCTCGGGCTGCGGTATCTCGGCGTCCTGCTGATGGGATCTCTGATCATCATCCCGGCTGCGACCGCCAAGCACCTCGCCCGAAACCTGAGCCAGATGCGCGGCCTCTCGGTGGCGATCGCGATGGTCTCGACGCTGGCCGGATCGCTCCTCGCTCCGGTGCTGCGCCTGCCCGCCGGATCCCTGACGATTACGCTCGCGGCCGGGATCTTTTTCCTCGGGCTGCTGCGGCGCGGCACGGCGTGACCGGGGCCGCCGTGGCGCCGCGTCGAGCGGCCCTCGACGGCCCGGACGCGAGCACGCGGCGCGCGGGTCAGCGGACGCCGGTCATCAGCTCGAGCTCGTCGAGCAGCCGCCGGTAAGAGTAGACGAAGGCGCTCCCGTCCGGCGCGACGATGAAGGGCTCGACCTGGGAGACGCCTGCCGGATCGGGCGGGACGACTTCTTTCCAGAGACCGCGCGATCCCGTCGCCAGATCGAGAAGGTCGATGCGGCCGGGAAACGACGGTCGAAAGACGTAGAGGCTGCGGCCGTCGGCGGTCCAGCGCAGCGGAACCTCCTCGGGCTGCGCTCCGGCGACGGGCGTCGGCGAGCCCGCGCCGATCGGAAAGAGCGCCATCTTCCCGTCCACTCCCTGGAGCGCGATGCGCGAGCCGTCCGGAGAGATGGCGTGACCCGGAATGAGCGGGATCCCCTCCGCGCTGATGGGCTGCGGCTTGCCGGAATCGACGTCGAGGACGTAGAGGCGCGCGCCGTGGCCCGGTTCGATGCCGGTGAAGACGACGCGCCGGCCGTCCGGGAGGAAGCTCGCCCACTGCACGCTCAGCGCTCCGTTGAGCAGCACGCGGGACTCTCCCGTGCCCGTCGGAACGAGCTGCAGTCGGTTCATTTCCCCTTGCGACGTGACGAGGGCGAATCGCCCGTCGGGCGAGATCGCGAAGGACTTGCCATCGGCGAGATGAATCGCCGGCGATCCGTCGAGCTTGCGAAGGTAGACGTGGACCTGAAGCGTGCTCTGCTCGTCGAAGATGACGGCGCTTCCGTCGGGCGAGAGATCGGAGGGATAACACCACTCGAACCAGGTCAGGTCCTTCGGACTCGAATCGCCGGCGGCCGTCATGCCGACGATCTCGCGGCGCGTGGACGCGCGCAGGAACAGGATCCGCCCGTCGGGCGCGACGTCCACGATGCGGTCGTTGCGGCCCGGGGAGCTCCACAGGGTCCGCGTCCTGCCGGAGAGGGACGTGGCTTCGAGCGGCGCGCTCGTCCAGACCTCGTCGCCGCGCGGGGACCACGCGAGGCCGATCCGGTCGGACGGTCCGGTGAGTCGGACGCGCCCGCTCGTGTCCACGACCTTCACGGTGCCGAGGCTCTCGCCGGCCTCGCCATGGTCCAGGAACGCGATGAGACGTCCGTCGGGCGAGACGCGCACGTCCGACAGCCACGCGGTCGCCTGATAGAGGACCTTCCCGATCGGATACTCGAGCCGGTAGCGTCCGCCCTCGGATCGGGCGACCGCGAGCGCCGTGCCGTCGGGAGACCAGTCCGCGTCCACGACGTTCTCGAGCACTTCGCGCGGCGCCCCGCCCTCGAGCGGAACGCGGGCGAGCTTGCCGCCGTTCTGAAACCCCACCGTGAAGTGGCGGTCGAGCGAGATCGCCAGCTCGCCCTTCGACGAGACGGCGAGCACGTCGCCGGGAGGCAGGTCGATCGGTCGCGACTGCTGGCCGTCCGCGGTCGTGGAGTAGATCCGCAGCGCTCCGCCGTCCCAGGCCGCGCCGTAGAGGATGTTCTGGCCGCCCTTCACGAAGCGCGCGGACCATATCGTGCCGCGCTTGAACGTGAGCTGACGAAAACGAATCGGCGAGTCGGTCTTGCGCGGCAGCCCGCGGCTCGCGAGGACTCCGACTGCGAGTCCGGCGGCGAGCAGCGCCGCGGCGAGCGGCCAGGACCGTCGCGCCGCTCGTGGCGGCGACGCGGCCTCGAGCGCTCCGGATGCGGAGGTCTCCGTGAGGTGATCGCGCACGCTCCTGAGCTCGCGCGCGAGGTCCTTCGTCGAGGCGTAGCGCTCCTCCGGGTCCTTGGCGAGGCAGCGCTCGACGATCCAGCGGATCGGAGCGGGCGCGGCGGGAGCGGCCTGCGCCAGGGGCTCCGGCTCCTCGCGGATGATGGCGGCGAGCGTCTCCGCGCCGGTCTTGCGCTGAAAGGCGCGCTTGCCCGTGGCCATCTCGTAGACGATCGCGCCGAGGGTGAACTGATCGGATCGGTAGTCGACCGGCTGGCCACTCGCCTGTTCGGGCGACATGTAGCCGGCGGTGCCCATCACGGTCCCCGGCTCGGTCGGCGGCGCCACGGCGGTCGGCAGCGCCGACTGGTCGGCCGCCGACGCGGACTCGGTCAGCTTGGCCAGACCGAAGTCGAGGATCTTGACGTAGCCGTCCTTCGAGACCATCACGTTCTCGGGCTTGAGGTCCCGGTGGACGATGCCGGCGCTGTGAGCCTTCGCGAGTCCCTCGGCGATCTGGACGGCGAGGTCGAGCGTGCGGCGGGTGGGGAGCGGCTCACCCGGGGCGACGAGCTCGCGGAGAGTTTTTCCCTCGACGAGCTCCATCGCGATGTAGAGCGCGCCGTCGGCCTCGCCGATGTCGTAGATCGTCAGGATGTTCGGATGATTCAGGGCGGAGGCCGAGCGCGCCTCCTGCTCGAAGCGCTGGCGGCGGCCGACGTCGTCGGCCACCGACGCCGGCAGGACCTTGATCGCGACCTCGCGCCCGAGCTTCGCGTCCTTCGCGCGGTAGACCTCGCCCATGCCGCCGGCGCCGAGCGGCGCCACGATCTCGTAGGTGCCGAGTCTCGATCCCGGGCCGACGGTCATTTCATTCCGGTGCCGAGGAAGAGGTCGCCGAGGACGCGGCGGTAGGAGTAGACGTAGGTGCTCCCGTCCGGAGCGATCATCGCCGGACCCGCCTGCTCGACGCCGGTCGGGTCGGCGGGGTTGAAGCGCTTCCACTCCGCGCGGCGTCCGGTGGCGACGTCCACCGTTTCGATCACGCCCGGCAGCGCCGACAGCCTCGAGACGTACAGCGAGCGTCCATCCGCGGTCCATCGCGCCGGGACGTACTCCGGCGGGAGGTCCGGGATCGGCCGCGCCGGGCCGCCGTCGACGGGGTAGACGGCGATCCGGCCGTCGGGCCCCCGCGCCGCGATCGACTTTCCGTCGGGCGAGATCGCCTGGCCGACGAATCCGACGCCCTCGGGCGAAATGGCCCGCGGCGCGCCGCCCGCGGCGTCCACGACGAAGAGCCGCGAGCCGTGGCCGCGCTCGTTGCCGCTGAGCAGAATGTGCTTGCCGTCCGGAAACCAGTTGCCCCATCCGAACTCGAAATCTCCGAGATCGATCGACCGGGGCTCGCCGGCGCCCATGGGGATGACGTGAAGGGTCCGGCGGTCCGGGGGCTTGATGCCAATCACCCATTTTCCATCCGGGGAGATGCCGTAGCCCTCGCCGTCGGCGAGCCGGACGGCGGGAGATCCGTCGATCTTCCGGACGTAGATGCCCGGCGGCATGCGGAGCTGCTCGTAGAAGAGGACCGTGTCGCCATCCCGGGAGATGTCGCCCGGGAACGACCAGTTGAGCGCCGTGAGGTCGTGGGCGACGCCGTCGCGCCCGAACCCGACGAGCTCGCGGCGGGACACCGACTCGTCGAACAGCACGCGGCCGTCGCGGGAGAGGTCCTGGAAGGATCCCGACGGCGAGCTCCAGACGGTCCGGACCTTTCCGTCGAGAGACACCGCCTCGATGCCGCCGAACCAGATCTCCGTTCCCTTCGGCGTCCACGCGAGGGGGCCGTTCCGGTTGCGCAGGTAGGGGCCGGTGAGGCGGAGCTTCCCGGACGTGTCCATCACCTTGAGGGTGCCGTCGGTGTTGCCGCGCTGCGGGCAGTCCACGAACGCGATCAGGTGTCCGTCGGGGGAGAGCCGGACCCCTCGGATCCAGCCCGGCGACTCGTAGAGGACCTTGCCGATCGGGTACTCGAGGCGGCTCCGATTGCCGACGACGCGGCTGACGGCCAGGTCCTTCCCGTCGGGAGACCAGTCCGCGTCCTGGGTGCCGTCGAGGATCTCGCGCGGCGAGCCTCCCGCGAGCGGAACGCGGGCGAGCGTCCCGGTCGCCTCGTAGCCGACGAAGTAGTGGCGATTGAGCGACAGCGCGATTTCGCCGGCGGAAGAGACCGCGAGCACCGTCGCGCCGGGAAGGTCGAGGGAACGGTACTCGGCGCTCTCCGGGCGCGTCGTGAAGATCTCGAGGGGACGGCCCTCCCAGCTGGCGCTGTAGATGATCGTCTGGCCGTCGGGAGCGAAGCGCGCGGAGAAAATCCGGCCGCGCTGGAACGTCAGCTGCTGGAACTGGATCGGCCGCGCCGTCCTCGCGCCCACCCGCGCCAGCGCGAGCGCCCCGAGTCCGGCGCCCACGAGGAGCGCGAGGGCCGCGGGGAGCACCCACCCGCGGCGGCGCACCTTCGCGGGCGCCGCGGTCTCGAGCGCGCCGGAGACGGAGCCTTCCGTCAGGTGATCGCGGAGGTTCTTCAGGTCGCGCGCGAGGTCCTTCGTGGACGCGTAGCGCTCCTCGGGGTCCTTGGCGAGGCAGCGTTCGATGATCCAGCGCACGGGGGCGGGCGCCCTCGGGGCGGCCTGCGAGAGCGGCTCCGGTTCCTCCCGCATGATCGCCACGAGCGTTTCCGCGCCGGTCTTCCTCTGGAAGGCGCGCCTGCCGGTCGCCATCTCGTAGAGGATCGCGCCGAACGAGAACTGGTCGGACCGGAAGTCGACTGGCTGGCCGCTCGCCTGTTCCGGCGACATGTAGCCGGCCGTGCCCATCACGGTGCCGGGCTCGGTCGGCGGCGCCACGGCCGTCGGCAGCACGGAGGCGTCCGACGCGGCGACGTTCTCGGTCAGCTTGGCGAGGCCGAAGTCGAGGATCTTGACGTAGCCGTCCTTGGAGACCATCAGGTTCTCGGGCTTCAGGTCGCGATGGACGATGCCCGCGGAGTGCGCCTTGGCGAGTCCCTCGGCGACCTGGACGCCGAGATCGAGCAGGCGCTTCGTCGGCACCGGATCGCCGGAGGCGACGAGCTCGCGCAGGGTCCTGCCCTCGACGAGCTCCATGGCGATGTAGAGCGCGCCGTCGGCCTCGCCGATGTCGTAGATCGTCAGGATGTTCGGGTGGTTCAGGGCCGAGGCCGAGCGCGCCTCCTGCTCGAAGCGCTGGCGGCGGCCGGAATCCTCCGCCACCGCGGCGGGGAGCACCTTGACCGCGATCTCGCGTCCGAGCTTCGCGTCCTTCGCGCGGTAGACCTCGCCCATGCCGCCCGCCCCGAGCGGCGAGACGATCTCGTAGGGGCCGAGGCGCGATCCGACGCCGGGACTCATCTGGCGAGGCCCTTGAGTCCCGTGACCAGGCTCAGCTCGTCGAGCACCCGCCGATAGGAGTAGACGCACGAGGCGCCGTCGGGAGTGATCAGAACGGGTCCGACCTGGAGCACGCCGGCCGGGTCGGGCGGAAAGAGCTCCTTCCAGGGACGCCGCGCCCCGGTGGCGACGTCGACGACGTCGATCTTGGCCGGCAATCCGATCGGCCGGGCGACGTAGATCGCGCGGCTATCGGCGGTCCAGGCCAGGGGCGTTTCGCCGGCGACCGTGCCGGGAACGGGCCGCGGCTCTCCTCCGGCGATCGGCAGGATCGCGATCCTGTTGTCGGTTCCGACGACGACCGCCGTCGCGCCGTCCGGGCTGATCGACTTTCCGGCCCCGAACCCGTAGCCTTCGGGACCGAGCGGCCGCGGCTTCCCGCCTTCGGTGTCCTGGAGGTAGAGACGGCTGGAATGGCCTGGCTCGTTTGCCCACAGAAGGAGCCGCCGGCCATCGCGGAAGAACTCTCCCCACTGGTAGATCAGGCCTGCCTTCGGCAGTTCTTTCGGCGTGCCCGGGCCCGTCGGAATGATGGTCAGCTGATTGGCCGCGGGGTTGGTCGTCAAGGCGGAGCGTCCGTCGGCGGAGAGGCTGAACCCTTTGGCCTTGCCGAGGAGGACGGCCGGCGAGCCGTCGGTCTTGCGGATGTAGCAGAGGTAGTTCTCGCGGCCCAGGGATTGCTCGTCGAAGAGGAGCATCTGGCCGTCCTCCGACAACGCGGTGGGCCAGGACCAGTCGAGCCACGTCAGGTTGCGCTCGCGACCTCCCGCCGTGACGCCCACCATCTCGCGTCTCCAGTTCGAACGCCGGGCGAGCAGAGCCCCGTCGGCCGAAACGTCCTCCGGCAGGAAGCCTCCGGCCACGGCGAACACGGGGCGCGCCTCGCCGGACCGCGAGACGTTGAGGAGGACGCCGTCGCCGCCTCCGGCGATCAGCCGGTCGGGCGAGATCCAGGCAAAGGACGCGAACCCGCCGAAGGTCGGCCCGATCGTCTTCTTCCGGCTCGCGACGTCGAGCAGGACGAGCCGC
>Ga0335071_10000487_pt1 | contig 44188 bp, 38 predicted proteins | sample Lox_Sample_15_FD_206724 | JGI IMG/M metagenome (GOLD analysis project Ga0335071, IMG submission 206724) | Soil microbial communities from Loxahatchee National Wildlife Refuge, Florida, United States - Lox_Sample_1.5 | ecosystem: Environmental > Terrestrial > Soil > Wetlands | place: USA... | reverse complement strand
TGATCGCCCGCGTCGCCCAGCGGTAGGGAAAGGCAAGCTGATTGAGCTCGTCGAGTACGCCGGGGAACGTCGCCGTCGGAAACCCGATGATTGACAGCGTGCGGAGATGCCGCACGCCCAGCCGCGGCTCGAGTCCGCCCGCCAGCGGCTCGTCGACCAGCAGCGCATCGAGGTGCATCGGCACTTCGGGCACCCGCACCCGGTGGCGCTTGGTCGAGATGCAGGAATGCAGGTAGGTCAACGTCTCTGCGTCATCGAGCCAGGCGGCGTCGGGCACAAAACCCTCGACGAGCTGGAGCACGCGCGAAGTGCGATCGATGAAGCCGCGCAGCACCTCGCGGCCGTCGACACCGCTCTCGGCGCGGCCTTCGTAAAGCCACGCTTCGGCGCGGGCGGCATCTTCCGCGGGCGGCAGCCAGCACAGCGTCAGATAATACGCGCTCTCGAAATGCGCGCCTTCCTCCTCGAACTGCGCCTTGCGCTCGGCGTCGACCAGCGCGGAGACTGGATCGGGAAAGCGACTCTCCGGATAACGGTTGGCGGCGTCACGCTGGGCCTCGACGAAGATCGCCCAGCCGGAGCCAAGCCGGCGTAGCGCATTGTTGAGGCGCGCCGTAGTGCCGACAAGCTCGGCTGGCGTCGCGGAATCAAGGTCGGGTCCGCGAAAGCGCGCCGTCCGTTGAAAGCTGCCGTCCTTGTTGAGCACAACGCCCTTGGCGACCAGGGCGGCCCAGGGCAGATAGTCGGCCAGCAGGGCAGAGCGCTTGCGGTATTCGGCGAGATTCATCATCGCTTGCCTCCTCACGATCCGAGATGCGCCGGGTAGCGCAGGTGCCGGCGCACCACGTCGACGAACTGGGCATCGCGCTTGGCGGCCCAGACCGCGGCAGCGTGACCGACCGCCCACAGCAGAAGACCCGGGATCCAGAGCCTTAAGCCCAGCGCGATCGCGGCCGCCAACGTGCCATTGGCGATCGCGACGGTACGCGGCGCGCCGCCGAGCAGGATCGGGTCGCTGAGCGACCGGTGCACCGGCGCATGGAAACCGGAGACATTGTCTGAGGTCTCGCTCATCCGATCACCGCCCCGCCACCGAAGGAGAAGAAGCTCAGGAAGAACGAGCTCGCCGCGAACGCGATCGATAGCCCGAACACGATCTGAATCAGCCGGCGGAATCCACCCGATGTGTCGCCAAAGGCGAGCGACAGACCGGTGGTGATGATGATGATCACCGCGATGATCTTCGACACCGGCCCCTGCACGGAATCGAGGATCTTTTGCAGCGGCTGCTCCCACGGCATGTTCGAGCCGGCGGCATAGGCGGGTGTCGTTGCCAGAACGACAGCGGCGAAAATCAATGGTCGAAATACATGTCGGATCATGAGGGCTAACCTGCTGACAAGGAGTCGGGACCGGCTGAGACGAGGACGTAGTCGCCATTGGGCGCAAGCTCGCGCACCGTCGCGAGTTCAGCGACACGGCGTTCGGAGCCACGGCCGGCGAGCACGACAATGACGTTGATGGTTTCGGCGATAAGCGGGCGGGGAACGGTGATGACCGCTTCCTGGATCAGTTGTTCCAGCCGCCGCAGCGCGCCGAGTGCAGAGCCGGCATGGATGGTGCCGATTCCGCCGGGATGGCCGGTGCCCCAGGCCTTCAACAGTTCGAGCGCCTCGGCACCACGCACCTCGCCGACAGGAATCCGGTCCGGCCGCAGCCGCAAGGACGAGCGCACCAGGTCCGACAGCGAGGCGACCCCGTCCTTGGTACGCAGAGCGACGAGGTTCGGCGCCGCGCATTGCAGCTCCCGGGTGTCCTCGATGAGCACCACGCGGTCGGAGGTCTTGGCGACCTCGGCGAGTAGGGCGTTGACCAGGGTTGTCTTGCCAGAAGAGGTGCCGCCGGCGACCAGCACGTTGCGGCGCTGTTGAACCGCAAAGCGCAACACCTCGGCCTGGCCGCGCTGCATGATGCCCGAGGCGACGTAGTCATCGAGTGTGAACACCGCGACCGCCGGCTTGCGGATTGCAAAGGTTGGAGCTGCTACGACCGGCGGGATTAGGCCTTCAAATCGCTCGCCCGTCTCAGGCAGTTCGGCCGATACGCGGGGTGAGGCGGGATGAACCTCGGCGCCAACGTGGTGCGCGACCAGCCGCACGATGCGTTCGCCGTCGGCCAGCGATAGCCGCTCGCCGGTGTCCTCGAGCCCACCCTTCAGACGATCGATCCAGAGCCGGCCGTCCGGGTTGAGCATCACCTCGACGACGGATGCATCTTGCAAAAATGAGGCGATAGCCGGACCGAGCGCCGTGCGCAACATGCGTGCGCCGCGCGAAGCGGTCTCATTGTGGCGCTCGGTCCCAACCATTCCCGTCCCCCAAGATGTCCGGCGCGATCTCGCCGAACCTCGGGGACGAATAGAAAAGGCATGATCGCAAGCGCGGCAACAAGGAACTTCGGCCAGGCGAAGAACCGCGCAGAGAAACTTGCGATCGGCGAAGTTGCCTAGTTGCTTGCACCGCTTAAGGTCCAACTCAAGCGTTGAATCGCGTCCTCACAGAATACACGGGAGTAAGCAGTGTAGCTGCCGCCGCACCAGTAATTATGCGCGATCCTGCGCGATTGCGCGATTGGCACGCGCGAGCCGTTGCGTCCCGATCGTTTGCCTGTTCTCTTTCTGAAACCAATTCATGGGGACAGAGAAACGACAATGCCATATGTCGAGGCCGCAGGCGCGAGGCTGCATGTTGAAGAGCACGGCGACGGTTATCCGATCATTTTCGTACATGAGCTGGGATCCGATCTCCGGCAGTGGGAAGACCAGGTTCGCTACTTCTCGCGCGCCTATCGTTGTATCGCCTACAATGCGCGTGGCTATCCGCCAAGCGACGTTCCCGAGGATCCGACAGCTTATGGTTGGGAGCATTCGGTCGATGACATCGCCGCCGTCATGAACGGGCTTGGCATCGATCGCAGCCACGTTGTCGGACTGAGCATGGGAGCCTATGCTGCCTTGCAGTTTGGGCTGCGCTATCCCCAACGCGTCAGCGCGATTGTCGCTGCGGCCGCAGGATCAGGCTCATCGCCTTCTGGCCGTCACGCCTGGCTAAGAGAGACGTCGATCCTGGCGCGCGCATTCGCCGAGCGCGGTCCGGCTACGATCGCCGAAAAGATCGCGACGAGCGCAGCCCGTATCCAACTCAAATACAAGGATCCGAAGCGCTGGCAGGAATTTGCCAAGCAGCTCCGCCATCAGTCAGGGCAGGGACTGTCGAACACAGTCATCCGTTGCCAGGCCCTACGACCATCGTTGCACGATCTGCGTGATCAGTTCGCCACCATGAATACTCCGGTCCTGCTCATTGTTGGTGACGAGGATGCGGCCTGCCTCGAAACCAACCTGATGCTGAAGGCGACACTGCCCAATGCTGGCCTTTGGATATCGCCGAACACCGGCCACACCATCAATCTCGAAGAGCCAGCAGCCTTCAATGCACACGTCGAAACTTTCCTGGGCGCCGTTGAACGCCGAATCTGGCGCCGTTCCTACACGACAGCAAAAATCGCCAGCCAGCGCCTCAGCCTCGAACACAAGTCTGGGATCATCGCTCCGATCCACATCAACCACGAACGGAGCGATGGTAACGTCATCGCTTTGCACCAGGCCAATTATCCCTCCGACGTATCCCCCGACAAGCTTCCGCCATGAGCAAATGACGGGTGTGACCGCTAGCAATTCTGGGAAGGCCTTGAGCAGCTGCTGGCGGAGGAATTAATGTCTTCCTGTTACGCTGATGGCCGATGTGTCCGCAACTAAAGGGCCTTGGTCCGTGCCAATGGCGAGCCGCTTCATCCGCCGCATTGGAGGGACTCGGTGAACGAGGCACGCCGCCAGCTCAGAGGCTTTCCGACTTATACGCCTGACGGTGCTATGAACCGCATCTGACCATTGGCCCCTGTGGCTCCTAGATGGCCCGTCTTCCCGTCAGGTCCTTTCGGGCCTTGAGCCCCGTTGGGTCCTCCGCCTTGGCACCACCCGACCGGTGACCCTCCATCGCCACCGTCGCCTCCAGGCCCGCCAGGTCCCCCTGCGCCGCCAGCACCTCCCGCTCCGCCTCTCACGTCGGCCTCACCAATCACCGTCCTCGCGACATCCACATCAGCCGTCTGAACGATCAAGATCCCACCAGCACCACCAGCAAAGCCGTTAGCCCCGTCACCGCCAGCCTCGCCTTGCCCGCCTGTTCCTCCGCGCCCGGCACCGTGGCTACAATCAACCGGTCCGCTGGACGCATTGTCTCCTCGTGCTCCTTTCGGTCCTTTTCCTCCCGTCCGGCCTGCCGGACCATCTGCACCATTTTGCCCCCGCAGATCAGTGAGCAGCCGTCCCGTCGCGTCTCCATGCACGATCAAAGTAATTTTGCCACCACTCGACCCGGCCGCGGCTCTTGGCGGCGTCTCGGGATTAGCGAACGACCTTAGCGATCCCCGGTCGGAGATGAAGTTGTTCACTTCAATGGTCACATCGGCGCCATTTGTGATGATGTTGCCTGCCGACAGCCGAAGCGTCGAGGCGACGATGTAGGCTCGTTGCCCTGCTCCAATCGTCAGCGTCCCTTCAATGTCGAGCTCTGGCCGTTTCGCGATCTCCTGTAGTCGCTTGAACAGGTCCCTCTGTGTCGGCTCCTCGGTTAATTGCGGCCCCAAACTACTGAGCGTCGTGATGTCACCTGCCTTGATGACGACGGGCGGTGCTGCCGCCGCGACTCTAGTCAGGGGCTCAGTTGTCGCCAGAAGTCTGGACATCAGAAGTGCGCCGGCGGCCGGCACCCCGAAAAAGACCGATGAAACAATCAACACGAGGGTCGCAACGAACAACATCGCGAGCGCCCAGGCCAGGAATGACCCGACGCCCACAAGATTTTTCGATACGGCGGACAGGGACGCTAACGCCCCGACGACCAAGCCGAGCACGACGATAAAAATCGCAATGCCCAGCACCGTCCACAGGCTGTAGCTACGCGTCCACCCCAGAACCAAGGCCGCGCCGGCGAAGACGATAGTGCCTCCGGCAACAAACACGGTTTGCTTCGGGGCCACCTTCGCGGCCCATGTGAAGAAGCCTACCCGCCCGAAATCGCCAGACGGCGGAGACGATTTGGTCATCTTCGATTTGCCTGCCATAGCTTCGATCCGCCATTCCTATGGAAGATCCCCATTTTTTATGGCGCTTCGTGGTAAAAGCCAAGGATTGCCAAGCGTCGCAGGTCAGGAGCCGCCACACTCAACCTGGCGCTGGGTTTGTGGCGGCGATCCACAGCCTGCCTCACCAGTCGGCCGGCAAATGCAGTCACACCCTTGGACGTAGCGCTTCATGGGGCGAGAGGGAGACAGTTAAGGGGTGCCGTCGAGTAGCTGGGCCCGGATCGTCAGCCAATTCGCCTTCAGGTAGGCCGGCAGGTCGTCGACGGTCATCCACTTACCCACCCGCAAAGCCGTGGGAAGAACGGGGGCAGGATTTCAGAAGAGCCTTGGCCACTGAATCGTGTATTAGCGGAACGATTGCCATCACCTTTGGCGGGGTTCCCGATGCAGGTTCATGGAAAGAGCTATCTGGCGGAGGCCTTGCGTCGCTTGTCCAGAGTTCCGAAGGAGCGCGAGGGCCGCATTGCCTGGGATTCCGCGAAGCTCGAGCACGGCACGTTCGAGGTCTTGTACAATCTGACATTCGACCCGCCCATCGACGATTACGACAAGGATGGGGCCATCTGGCACGCCTTGAACGAATGCGCGCGTGCGAAGGACTTTACGCCCCGGTTTTTCATCCAGAAGGTTCGAGCCTATCTCGAAGCTTTGCTCGGCAAGCAATCACGGTCCTTCACGGCGGTGACGCAGATCAACGTGCAAGTTGGCGCGCGGCTGCCCGGCAAGATCACATCGGTCGACGGGGCGTTGGAAATCCGAAGGACGTTGCCGTCCTCAAGCCAGAAGGTGATCAACGGGCTGAAAGATTACGAGCGCAGCCGGCTCAATCTGCAGGACGACTTCTTCTACCTGGTCGTCAAGGTGAAAAACCTACACAAAGTTGCAAACCGCGGACGCCGCCGATTTCGCCTGGGAATACCTTAGCCGGGCTACTGATTGGCAAGAAAGTTATCGCGTAAGGCCGAACGCGACTTGCGGTTCAGTGCGCGGCTCGGCGACCGCGTCGACGGATTGAGAGGTATTGATCCTGGCGGCGATAGCGCGGATCGCGTGCTCAACACCATCTGCCTTCCAAGCCCTACGGCTCGTGAAACCGATCCGCTGCCGGTAATTTTTGCTCGATGCTTCGAAAGCCTGAGAAAAGTGGTGCCAGGCGTAAGCATGGGGCCAGGTCTGCTCGCGAAGAATACTAAAGTTGACAACGGCAGTTCGGCGCGGAAATGGCTTCCTTCATTTTGGCACTCTACTTGCCGCCTCGTGACAGCTTCTCAGCTGAGGCGCGGGCGATGTTGCATACATTCTCGATCAGGAGTCTCGCCGCGCGCGCGTCCCAGTCGAGACGATCAATGGGCGCGTTCCATTGTTCGGACATGACATAGGCGGCATGTCGCGCCTTGACCTCCAAGTCGGCAACTGTCTTCGCTGTCGTCGCCATGATTGCCCGTTCGATCGGCTCCAATCGGGCGAGAGCCGCTTCGAGTTCCTCGGAATGGCCACCCTTTTCGGGTTGACCAAGAAGCATCTGTAGTTCGGCGACGGTCTCGCCGAATTGTTGCCCCAAGCTGATAAGAGCCGAGTCATCGTCCGATACGTTGTCTTCCCGACGGGCGTTGCTTAAAGAAGGCAGCGAGCCTTCAACGGTTGACTGAGCGCCGAGATGGTTTGAGGCATCGGAAGAGTCGGCCTGGGACAATGTTGGCTCTCCGGGATGTATCGGTGGCGACCCTTCTGAGTAGCTGCGATCCGAGGCGCCGACAGAGCTCCCACGTTAGTGCCAGCTGTAAACGTTTTCGATGGCACAGACGTGCTACACGACCAGTCCGGGGCACCGGGTCCACGCAAGTTCAGAACGACGAGGCCGCCAAGTCTTAGTACGATCCAGTTCGTGGCAAGCAGAAGCAGTCAGGAGTTCGAAAGCTCTGGCGGCTACGATCTTGGCCCGACCGACCAGGAACGGCCTCTCCGGCAACTCGTGCGGTTCGGCCTGAATGCCGCCCGATGACGCTGTTAGCCGCGACAGCAAGGAACCGCCGTCCAGACTGGGCGTGCAACAGCACGATGAGCGCTTGCGAGAGGCTCTTCAACTTATGAAGCCGCACCGGCACTCCATCGCTGCGGCTCACCACGCGGACGATGCTGGCTGAGACGCTTCCTTCTCCGACGAATGGCCAGCGGTTCGCCGGGCACCGCGCCGTCCACTTCGCGCGCTCCTCTTTATGCGGCCAGGCGATCGGGTTCGTTGCTTGTTGATCAACCGCGAGGAGGTGGATGTTTCCGCACAAAAAAAAGGTCTCAGAACAGCCTTCAACCGTTCGGTGTCGGTTGTCTTAAGAAGTTGGGCAACCTCGGTACTTTTCGACACAGGCGTTGGTCCGAAATGCCGTAATAGAGTTCGAGGAGCTGGCGCTGATTCTCGTTTTGTAACCAAGCTGATCCAATCCTGGTTGGGTAGGTTTGCTCCGGCGTCCGGCCGCGACTTGAGGCCCGCCGATATGTCAAACGCTCATGTAGCGGGGCTCGACGTCAGGCAACGTGCATGGCTCGAGCAAGGCACTGCGCAGTCCGGTATGACGGCGAACAGCTTCCAAGGTCGACGGCGATACATCGATGTAGGCTGCGACGATTTCGTGTCCATACTGCTGTAGCGTCGGCCCTATGTAGGTTACTGGACAGCCGTTTCCAGAAATGACGTATTTGAAGACCCAGGTTGGCATGACGCCCAGATAGCGTGAGATGCCACGGGCAACGCCAAATTCCTGACAGCCGAGGATCAGATGGGCCACGACATCTCGCCGGGTGCTGCTGTCAATGTCACGATCGCAGCCGAAGCGGGAAGCCTCCCAGATCGAGTCGGTTTGGGGTAGCTCGACGTCGGCCAGATCTGGCCACAACGACTTGACCATGTAAGGACGCGTTGTGGGCGTCAGGCGCGTGCAGCCGAGCGCGCGGTTCTGATCGTCTACCGCCAGGATGTAGGTCGCGGCCGGTGTGTCAAATTCGTCGTATTCCATGTCTTGATAATGTGGGACGCTCCACTTCTGCCGTGCCACGAACATCTTGTAGCGCAGCCGATGGTGTGAGATCCAGGCTTGGCCATGTTCGTGCGCGGTCTCCCAAGTGATTGCCAAGGTACGCATGGGCTTTTTTCCACCTTCGATGAGACATCCCAGAGCAACAAGATATCCAATCGAACCAATCCGAGTGGAACTACCAAATCGAGTAGGGGGCGCTACTTTCTGAAAGTGAGGCGGCAGCGCCATCATGCGTGGACCGCGGCGGGCGAAGGCCCTCAGCCGAACGAGGCAGGGTGATCCTCTCTCGAATCTCGTCCGTTGCGGAGCAATCGAGCTCACATCACAAACATCATGTTGTCCGGAACTTGTTGGACGAGGCATTCGCAAGTTGATCAATGGAAGCAAAAATGCGCTCCATCACGGCAGAACGCGACTCGCGGCCCAACGACGAAACCAAATAAAACTGCGCCAGGAGGAGCATTGCAAGTGACGAGAGTGATAAAGATCTTTGCAAGTAGCGAGCGCGAACGATCCAGTCGTATTGCAGTTGCTACAACTGCGACGATCGTAAACTCTTGGAATACCTAAGCAATGTATGAAGTTGTCCTCTACTCAAGGGTGAGTGAAAGGCGTGACGCTCCAATTGCACGAAAATGTCCGAAGTGATACCATGCCAACTTAAGCGTCACACTTGCGGCGAGTGAAATGGAAGCACTCTCCAGCGGCTAGCTCCGATGGAGAACGGGCCCATGGAGTCGGCGTTTCGAGGCCTAAAATGGACTTCTTCAGCTTCGTCGAATGCTCCAATCGAACGGGATCTCTTTCCTCGCTCTTCCAACTTCTGGTCAACTGCGCGAGTGATGAAGGATTCAGCGAGGTGGCATACGGAGCGCTGACCTATACTGAACCAGTTCATTTGCCCGGGCACGAGGCACCAGCGATAGCCACAAATTTTCCGCAACAGTGGTGCGATCGCTATTTTCAACGCAAGTACCATGAGATCGATCCCGTGGTCCGCAGGACCTCCACATTTCCGCGACCATTTCTCTGGGATCAGCTCGGCGAGCGGTACCAGCTGCATGCCAGCGAGCAACGGGTCCTGGACGAGAGCCGGGAGGCGGGTCTGAGGTGTGGGGTCAGCGTGCCGCTGTTTGGGCCTTTGGGCCGTGTTTCCGTTGTATCCTTCGCTTCCAGCTCCGATGATGTCGATCCTCTGCAGCGCCTCAGTCACCTCAATGCACTGGCTTGGCAGTTTCACATCGCGTTTTCGGAGATTGCGCCGCCGGCCGCGCAAAGACAGGCGAATGTCGAACTCTCGGCAAGGGAAAAAGATTGCCTGCGATGGAGCGCCGAAGGCAAATCGTCGTGGGACATCGGGGTCATCCTCAAGATCAGCGAAAACACAGTCAATTTCCACCTCAAGAACGCCATGCGAAAATTCGGAACGACAAACCGAACCGTTGCCGTCGTTCAGGCGCTACGGCTCAACGTCATTGAACTTCCCGGGCGGTCGGGCGCGACCATACCACTGTGACGCTTTGAACGTCGTACGTTCTCAGAAGCAGAGGACATCGCCGCTTGTTGCCTGCGCGCCGATCTCTAGTTGCGCGACGATGAGCGAACCGAACCTTGCGATCTTCCGTCTGGATAGGCAGGGCGCATCCTGATGGCAACGCTGCCAACACAATCAGCTTCTCGCGCCAAGACCGGGATCAAATGACTACGCCTCATCAGCTTGAAGCAGCTTGGCAGGCATACCAGGCGCTCTGCCGGATGCGTCACCAGAAATATCCCGAGCAGGCTCGCGCATCCGGGCCATGGCGATACCTGAAGCTGCAATAAGCAGGGTGCCGGCTAGCCCAGCCACGTTCGGGATCTCCGCCCAAACCGCCCACCCGATCACGAGACTCCAAACAATGGTCGCGTAGTCGTATGACGCCAGTTGAGAGGCGTTTGCCCGCTTGAAGGCGGAAGCGACCAGACATTGCGCAGAACCGCCGAGAATACCCGCCGCCACCAGCGCCGGCACGTCCGACCAGGCCGGCCAGGTCCAATGCGGAACCGACAACGCGAAACCTACGAATGTGGCTGAGACGTTGTAATAGAAACTGATCGCGACGGGATTCTCGGTCTTGGCAACCCATTTCATCGCAGCGTACGCGCACGCGAACAGCAACGCAGAAGCAAGTCCTGCGACAATCCCTGGTCCTGGCGCGCTCCAGCTGAAACCGCAGATCAGCACCACGCCGCTGAACCCAAGCAGCGCAAGAACAGCCTGCGTCCACGAGGCGGGCTCATGGAGCACCCAGACAGCTATCCCCACCATGAATACCGGCCAGGCATAAGCAAGCGTGACCGCCGTGCCCAAAGGCAATTGCGTCACCGTCCAGGAGAAACATAGTGTTCCTGCAACCCCGAATATCGCTCTGAGAGAATGGCCCGCAAGCCGCCCTGTGCGCAACCTTTCGAACCCACCGCCGAAGGTAAGCAGAGGCAGGACGATCAGGAAAGCAGCCGCGCTTCGCCAAAAAAAAATTGTCGGCACATCATAGCGCTGGCCGAGCCACTTGATGACACCGTTCATGAGAGCAAACGACATTCCGCTGCCCAGCATCTGGATAATCGCAACTCGGCTCAGCCTCCCGTCCGACTGCGTGTGCTGAGAGTTGGACACGAACCGAATGCCGATCAGAGGAAGGGGAAGTCGAAGCCACGTATCAGGCTGTCCGCCAAACAGCGTCGTGCGCCATCTATGCAGATTGCCTGGACCTGCCAAGCTACCGGATTAGGTGGGCCGCGAACGGCGTGCGGGTCAGAGCCGACTGGCTTGACCGTCTTTCGATGCGGACGCTGATTCACACTTGGATTGGCTGAGCTTGGAGCCGCGTGGGCGCGCTGATCAAGAAGCCAATCATCATGTGTATCTGTTGCGGTGACGATGTCGCGGAATCAATGTGATCCTACCTGATCTGATAGTTGTGCTCACATGTGGTCGTCTTAATCTAGTGATCGTCATCGACCCTGCGGTCAGGAGATCAACATGGTCACTTCCAGTTCGCCGCGCTTTTTGATGTGCCCTCCCAGGCATTTTGCAGTGACGTATTGCATTAATCCGTGGATGGATCCAGCGGAGTGGCGCAAGTGTCCGGAAACTTTGGCGCAGAAGGCGGAGACCGAATGGTTCGCGCTCAAGGGCCTGATCGAGCAAGCTGGCGGAGTTGTCGATGTCATGGCCCCGGCTGCCGGCGTTCCGGACCTGGTCTTCACCGCGAACGCTGCGGTCGTGCTCGACGGAAAGGCGCTGCTCGCCAGTTTTCGCCATCCGCAGCGACGACTGGAGGAGCCCTACTTTGCCGCCGCCTTCGATGAGTTGATCGACCGCAACATCCTGAAAGCCCGAGTGTCTCTGCCGCCGGATGTTGTGCTGGAAGGAGCGGGCGATTGTATCTGGGACTCCAAGCGGCAACTGTTCTGGGTCGGGTGCGGCCCGCGTTCGTCCGAGCTGGCGGCAGTTGCCGTGGAGGAAACCTTCGGGTTTCCAACGATCGGCCTCGAACTCATCGACCCACGCTTCTATCATCTCGATACCGCGTTCAGCGTCCTGGCGGATGGCGAACTCATGTACTTCAAGGGTGCGCTGTCGCCGAATTCGCTGCGACTGCTGCACGACCGTGTCGGTTCGTACGATAGAATCGAGGTCGGTGAAGAGGATGCGTGCAAGATGTGCCTCAACGGCATTGCGGTCGGCAGAAATCTGATCCTCTCCAGCTGCAGTCCTGAACTGCGGCATCGCCTGGCTGACCGGAGCTACTGGGTGTCGCCGACCCCATTATCGTCGTTCCAGCTAAGCGGCGGCGCGGCGTATTGCCTGACCCTCAGGACCGATCTTGTATCGGAAAGCTCAGTGCTTGCACCAGAAAGCGTTCACGCTCTGGAATCAGCAACGTGATTGCGGCGCGTGAGACGTGACCTAGCGTAATCGAACGAACGGCCCTCACCCGTGCACGTGCGGCCGCGACGGCATTACACAACTGCGCACTGGAGTGTTCCATGGACATCGGTGTCTTGAAGGAAGTCAAGCAGGATGAACGACGTGTTGCGCTTCTGCCGAGCCAGGCGAACGTGCTTGTGAGCTCGAACCATCGCCTCTACGTGCAGTTCGGCGCCGGCGAGGGCGCCGGCTTTTCCGATGCAGAGTATCGAGCCAGTGGCGCGGAGCTCGTCACGAAGACTGAGGTCCTTGCCAGGTCCAGGCTTCTCCTCAAGGTCAAGGCACCGCTCCGCTCGGAATACGTCGACTATGCTCCGCACCACGTGTTGTTTACATATCTGCATTTTGACGAGAATATTCCCGCCGCACATATTTCCGAGCTCATCGGCCGTGGCTTTCTCGGAATCGCCTACGAGTGGGTTGGCGAGAATGATCAATATCCGCTGCTCGAGCCAATGAGCCGGCTGACCGGCTATCTGTTCGCCCAAAAGGCGGTCGAGCTCTGCTCCCGCGAAAAAGGAATCTTCTGCCCGCGCAATGAGCAGCTTCTTCCCGGCGGCCGAGCGCTGATCATCGGGTGTGGCAATATCGGCCTCTCCGCCTTCAAGTATCTGTCCGATCTCGGTATTGCCTTGACCATTCTCTCCAACCGCGGCCAGGATGAGTTCAACAAGAAGGCGAACATTCGCTTCGGAACCGAAGCTGTGGACTATCTGGCCACCACAGGCTCCGAACTGCTCGTCATGGACAATGAGAATCCATCTCGTACACGGGATGCGATAGCGTCAGGCCTGCCGCAGACGGATATCGTGCTCAATTGCGCGGTGCGCCGCGCGAATCTGCCGAAGGAGAGGATGGAATTCCTGATCGACCGCGGCATGATCCGTCTGATGAAACGAGGCAGCATCGTATGTGACTGCACAGCATGCGACAATGACCTGATTGAGACCTGCACCTCGTCACCATCCCTCGACCTGTCTTATCGCGAAGAAGACGTCGTGCACTATAACTGCGATCATATTCCCGCTTTGGTGGCCAGCACTGCCACGCGTTTGCTCACCGCGCGAACTTTCCCCTACATCAGCGAAATCGCAAATCTCGGGCCTTTGCAAGCCATTGCCGGGAATCAAAGTCTGCTTAATGGCGTGTGCTGCTATCGAGGTCACCTGACGCATGCTCTGTCCGCGAGGAAGAAGGGCCTGCCGTATCGGTCGGCTCGCGATATGTTCGCCGCGATGTCGACGGCCGCGTAGGGCAGAAGTTCGATTCGTTTCATTGCGCTGGAGGCAACAATGCTCAACGACATCTCGCAGAGTTCCCGGCTGCTTATTCCAGGTCCCGTCAGTATTTCTGACACGGTGCGGCAGTTCATGCTGGAAGACCATTCGGCCGGCGAACCCGGGATGATCGCGGCACTACGCGAAGCGCGAAATTATTTGGTGGAACTGGGCAACGCGCGGGGATGGGGCACGGCCATTCCGCTTCCGGGAAGTGCGACCTACGCCAATGAGGCGGTCATTCGAACATTCATCCCGCGCGAGGGCAAGCTGCTCGTTCATACCAATGGGGCATATGGCGATTGGCTCGTGACAATGTGCCGCCGCATGGACACGCCTCACGTCGTGATCAGCACACCGCCCACTCGGCCGCCACTGGCCAGCGAGTTTTGCGAGGCGCTGGCCTTCAACTCCGATATTACGCACGTGATGATGGTCCACGTCGAGACCAGCAGCGGCTTGGCGAACCCGATCGGAATGGTCGCCGATCTGTGCGACGCACAGGGCAAAGAGCTGCTCGTCGACGCTGTTGCCTCATTCGGGGCGCTACCGATCGACATGAAGGAGCTCGGCATACAGGCGCTGGTCATTTCCTCGAACAAGTGCATCGAAGGGCCGCCGGGCCTCGCCTGGGTGATTTGCGATCGCGCAGCCCTCGAGCGTTGCGCGGGAAATGCGAAGTCACTCAGTCTCGATCTCTGGGATCAGCATCAGACTGTTGACGGGACAGGGTGTTTCCGCTTTACGCCGCCGACGCACGCAATCCGCGGAGCTTACGCCGCATTGCAGACGCATCGGGAGGAGGGCGGATCTGCCGCCAGGCTGAGGCGATATCATGCCAATTGGCGGCGGCTGGTCGGCGACATGCGAAAGCTCGGCTTCGAGACGCTTTTGGCCGATGAGCATGCGGCGCCAATCGTCGCGACATTCTATGAGCCGGACGATGAACACTATGATTTCGGCAGGATGTACCACGGAATGGCAGCCCGTGGCTTCATCGTCGTGCCGGGCCGACTGGCCGTACCAGGAACGTTCCGGATCGGGTGCATGGGGGCGTTAACCGAACAATCGATGTCGTCGGCGGTGCGCGCACTTCGCGAGGTCCTGGCCGACATGAAGGTGCGTCGGTTCGCACCGCGGGGGCGCGGCTGCCGATCCGAAAGCGCGATGGCCCCGATGTAGGCTCGTCGGCTCGAGGGCGGCAGCGCCGAATCTGGGCAAGGGGGGCTCGAAGCTCACGACCTCGGCCAAGTGCGACGATGCGGCATGCATCGTTTGCTCGTCAACTCGTGCTGGGCAAGGCGGTGCAAGATGTTCGGAAAGGTTCTTCAGCTAGGCTCGACGTGCGAATCTGGCTGGTCAAGCCACCGTCGACGATGAGCGTCTGGCCCGTTATGAATGTCGATCGTGGCCCGGCGAGAAACAGGACGGCTTCGGCAACATCGATAGGGCGCCCGATCCGTCGCAGAGGATGCTGCCCGGCGACCTCCTCCAGGAGCTCGACCAGGTTTCGGCCGGGATTGGCTTCTGATAAGGAACGGCGCAACAGGTCGGTGTCGATATAGCCGGGAGCGATCGCATTCACGCGAACCCCTGAGGGGGCATGATCGACTGCGAGACTTCGAGCCAATGCGCTCAAGGCTGATTTTGCCACGATGTAAGCGGTCCGGCCAGGGGTTGCGGTGACAGCCCAGATCGAAGATGTCAGGACAATGGATCCATTGCCCCGGGCGGCCAGAAAGGGCAGGGCCGCTCGCGCCGCGAGGAATGGCCCGCGCAGGTTCAGGGCCATGCATTCATCCCAATCTGCACCAGTGATTGCGAGGGCCGAGCCGCGAAAGGCGCGACCGGCGCAGCAGACCAGGATGTCAAGCCCGCCGTTCCATTCGAGCGTTGCCCGGATGGCCGCGGCAAGCTCATCCTCGCGGTTGACGTCGGCCCTGACCGCTCGGATCGCTCGGCCGGTCGCGCGAGCGTGCTCGCTGCAGGCTTGCACGCTTGCCTCGGTCGATCCACAGGCAACCACGGCGGCGCCGCGCTTGGCCAGCAGGTCCGAAACGGCGAGTCCGATCCCCCTCGTTCCGCCCGTGACAAAGGCGGTTTTTCCCTGCAGCTCCAGCATGCGTGATCCCTTTGACAAAGAACGAGGCGCGGCGGGCTGGGTGCGTGCCTGATGGCCATCCGATAGTCGGTCGCTGCATCGCGCCCCAGCCGTGCACGGCTCACTTCCAGACTCTTGAATGGCGGCAGCCTTGCGTCAAGCCACGCGAGACCTACCGATTTTGGTAGGTGTGCTTGGCGCGCCGGCCGCTTACAATCTCTTTGTGCTGCGGACCGGCGAAAAGGCTGGCCGTCTGCATTTCAAGATGGCAACGGCAACCTCAAGATCTTCAAAATGCCCGGATCCTCGTCAGTGCTCGAGCTGGAACGTCATACGCGGCCGAACCGCGAGGTTCGGCAAGGCGAGCCTCGAGCGGAAGTCGCGGCAGGTCCCGTTGTCATCATCATGAACGAAAATGTCGCTTCCCTCGTCTGTTATATCCTCGAGGAAGAGGGCTATGCGACGATTCCGGCCGAGGATATCGTTACAGGCGCGGCTCTTGCCGACAAACATCGAGCCTGCCTCATTCTCCTCGATTCCGACGTGCTGGGCCGAAAACAGCTGACCCAACAAGCAATCGTTCCGCTTCTTACGAGCGCGAGCACTCCGATTCTCATTCTGGCCGGAGATGACGAAAGCCCGAACGGATCGCTCGAAAAGTCCGGATCCATCAAGATCGTGCAAAAGCCACTGCCAACACCGGCGCTCCTCGGCCAAATTCGTGCGCACATGGTGGCTGCTGGACGGACAGCAGAGCTGCGGTTCGCGGATCTTGCGGTAAGCCTGCGGACACATCGAGTGTGTCGCGGCTCTCGCCGCCTGCATATGTCGCCAACACAGTTCCGAATGCTGTGCCATCTGATGCGCCATCCCGGGCAGGTCATTTCACGAGAGGAACTCATCGATTCCGTATGGAACGGCGATACCTCGATCGATCCCAGAACGGTCGATGCACACATGGTTCATCTGCGCAAGGCGCTTACGGATGGCGGCGAGCCTGACCTTATCGAGACCGTCCGATCGGCTGGCTATCTTCTCGATTTCGCCAGGTGACGCTGAGCTGATCTACGCAATTTCAGTGCCTTCCAAGCCACCACGACCAATGTCCAGGGCGAGCCGCCGCGCACGCGGCTCGCCATAATGGCACCATGACGGCTGAAGGCTCGTTGCGACCTCGGCTCGCGGCGGTGGAGCAGCTTGCCTTGACGGATTCGTGATACTCGTGCTTTGTCTCGCCTGGGTGCCGTGCTGGGCGTCGTCGCGGCCGAGACGGACGAAGGACGGGTTCGTCCGACGCCACCGCAGGCTCGTGTGGGGATAAGCGGGGCATAGGTCCTCATCGTCTGGCGTGAACCAGCATGGCCAGCTGTGTGGCCCGCGCCGGAGTCCGAGCGTCAATGATCTCCCCAAAAACGTCAATGATCTCGGCGAACTACGAACGGCGGGTGAACATTCGCCAATTGGAAGCCTTTCGGGCTCTCATGATTGTGGGAACCGCCAAGGGAGCTGCAAAGCTTCTCGGAATTTCACAGCCGGCGATCAGCAAGCTCATCGAGCAGTCGGAAAAGAACCTCAAGCTGACCCTGTTTGACCGTTCGCGGGGTCGCCTCACGCCCACGCCCGAAGCACGGTTGCTGTTTGACGAGGTCGAGCGGGCTTTCCTCGCGCTCAACAAGGTCCACGAGATCGCGTCCGATATCAAAGTGGCCAATGCGGGCAGCTTGACCATCGCGGTGCTCCCGGCACTCGGATTGGGCCTCATCCCGAAGGCGGTCGCGCGCTTTCACCTCGTCCACATCGCAACGCGCATATCAGTCAGCATTCAAACCTCGGCCAAGATCGAGGAATGGGCCGCGACCCAACAGATCGATTTTGGAATCGCTGAATTTCCGTTCGCTCGCCTCGGGCTGGATCACGAGGACTTTTGTCGCGTGGAGTATGTGCTCGGTGTGCCTGCCTCGCACCCGCTGGCGAAGCGGCGCGTCGTCAAGCCGGAGGATCTGGCCAACAGCCCATTCATCTCGCTCACGAGCAGCACAGTCGGCCGGCACATGATCGATCAGGTTTTCGTCCGGGCCGGGGTTGAGCGAAACATGGTGCTCGAGGCCCAGTTTGCAGCCGTCGTCGCCAGTATGATCGCCGAGGGGCTCGGGATCGGTCTCATTGACCCGTTCACCGCAGCAGAGTTTCGAGACAAAGGCGTTGTCGCCCTGCGGTTTGAGCCGAGAATCGAATTTCACGTCGGCATTCTGCATCCCACTCATCGGCCGATGTCCCGCGTTGCCCGCGAATTCCTGACCGTCCTGCGCGCCTGCCGAAACGAGCTGCAGAAGGAGTTTCGGCTGGAGAGCGCAATCGGGGTATAACCTTTCGTTATTCTCGGTCGAGGGCGCGTTATTTGACATACAACCACCGCGCATCATCAAATCGCAACAGGATCACAGCAATTCCTTCACAAATCCTGGTCGGGGCGCGATGGACACGGCGACAGCGACACTTGCTGCATGTGTGAGCAATCTGTCATCGCAGGCTGTTCCAGGCCAAGTGCGTCATGAGGCCAAGCGGCTTGTTCTCGATACGTTGGGATGCCTGATTGCCGGCCTCGACTGCGAAATCGGATCGATCGCCAGCGCCATGGCTCCCTGTTTCGGGATGCAGCCGCAGGCAACCATCGCCGGCAAGCCCGTCCGCGGCAGCCTGCTTGGGGCGATCTACGCAAATGCCCGCACTGCAAACGCGCTGGACCTCGACGAGACCTTTCCGGTTGGCGCCCACTTTGGTTCGGCCGCCGTGGTCGTTGCACTGGCAGTAGCCGAGGAACTCGGCCTGACGGGGTCCGAGATGCTTCTCAGCATCATCGCAGGTTACGAGCTCGCCGGCCGCGTCGCGAGCTATATCGGTCCAGTGGTCAACATCGATGGAGGCGAAGTCGTCGGCTTTCCCGATGTGTGGGGAGTGGCAGTTCCGGTCGTCATGGCGGCGGCCGCCACCACGGCAAAGGCGCATGGATACAGCCCCGCGCTCGTTCAACAGGCGATCGGATTGGCGGGGTCGAATGCTCCTCTCCCTGTCGGGGGCCAATGGTCCAGTGCCGTCGACCTGCCAAACTGCAAGTATTGCGATGCAGGCTGGTGTGCCGTCACGGGGACGGTTGCGGCTCTATCTGCTCAGCAGGGCTCTCGTGGTTTCCCCGAGTTGCTCGACGGCGAACGCGGCCTTGCCCGCATGTATGGCGTGGCCAACGCCGATCCAGCGCTGCTCACAGCCGATCTTGGCCAGCGCTTCATGCTCGAGGATATCACGTACAAGCCGTGGCCGAGTTGCCGCTTTACACACTATGCCCTCACCGCACTGGCCGATCTACTCGAGCGCCAAACCGTCGCCGTCGATTCGATTCGCGAGTTGGTGGTTGAAACGGGACCGTTGGCGGCCTCACGTCGTTTCACCAACCCGGAGCCCGCCACTTTTGCAAGTCAGCAGTTCAGCTATCCGCACATGATTGCAATGATGCTGCTGAGAGTGCCGCCGGGACCTGCCTGGTTCGATCCCAAGCACGCCTCCGATCCTGCCGTGCAGGCGCTCAAGGCGAAGACGCGAGTAGTTCAGCACCCGCGAGCCAGCAGTTTTGCCCAGGCGTTCGTGCATAATCAGATCAGGCCGATGCCCGGAGCCATCACGATCGTCACCACAGATGGGGTCCATCGCGCTGAATCCGATTTCGCGCGCGGCGATCCCTGGAACTCGGACACGCGTTTTGGCGATGCCGACATCCACGCCAAGTTCGCGGCCCTCGTGCCGGGCGAGGCGGGCTGCGAACTGGCCAACGCCGTTATGAACCTCGAGTACGAAGGCTCCGTCTCCCGCATCACTGCGGCGCTTGTCCGCGCATCGACCAGAGGCACCCTGCAATGCGCCTGAGTTTGTCATCCATCCGGGATACAGCGTTCGACGTTGCCATTATCGGAGGCGGAATAAATGGCGCCAGCGCCGCTCAGCAACTTGCCGCGGCTGGATATCGCACTCTCATCGTTGAAAAGGCGGATTTTGGTTCCGGCACTACTGCTCGTTCCAGTCGACTGCTGCATTGTGGGCTTCGGTATCTTGCTCCCGGACGGTCGTTGTTCGATTTCGTGGCCCATCCTGGCCGCCTTGCCGACGCCTTGCGGATGGCCCGACAGGCCATGCAGGCGCGGCACGAATTCGTGAAATCCTCTCCTTCCAGCGTCAATCGAATGCAATTCTGCTTCCCGATCTATCGTGGCGATCGCTATCGGGGATGGCAGCTCGATGCTGCTTTCAAGCTGTTGTCATTGCTTGGGCCCGCAGACCTGCCGCTTGACTATGAGCGCCTTGCGCCGGAAGCGGTGGCCCAGCGTCCACTGATCCGCTGGCTCCGCGATTTCGACGCATTGGATTCGGTTGCCGTGTTTCGTGAATATCAGCTCGATTGGCCGGAACGCATCTGCATGGATGCAGTGCTCGAGGCCGAGAGGCTTGGCGCCGTGGCGCGCAACTACACTCTGGCACGCCTCATATCGCGGGACGCAGGTGGCGGCTGGTCAATCGGATTGCAGGACATGCTCGCCGTCGAGCCGGAAGTCTGCGTCCGGACGAAACTGGTCCTGAACATGGCCGGTATCTGGATCGATGACGTCAACCGGACCGGTAATCCGCAGGCGCCGCGCAAGGTTCTCGGTACAAAGGGTTGTCACATTGTCGTTCGCCTGCCTAATGAGTGTCGCGGCTACGGGATCGCGACGCTCAACAGCAGGCAGGAGCCGTTCTATTGCATCCCCTGGCACGATCTTCATTATTTCGGTCCGACCGAGACCGTGTACGACGGTGACCGCGATCGGGTGCTTGCAACCGAGGACGAGATCGACTGGATCATCTCGGAGGCCAACCGTCTGCTCCCACCGTTGACGCTGACGAGGCGGGACGTGATCTCGACCTGGGCGGGTGTTCGTCCCTTGACCTATGACGTTGCCGTCCCGGCCGGAAGACGCTCGAGGGAGATTCACGACCTTGGAGCTGAGGGCCTCCCGGACGTGTTCGCCATGACGGCCGGTCCGGTCATGACCCATCGTTCCGCTGGCCTGGAGCTCGCGAGGATTGTCGGGCAAAGGCTGGAGCCAACCGGGCGGCAGCGTGAGCGCTCCTACACGCCGAGTTCTCTGCGCTTCACGCGCGACCGCCTGTCATCGGTCGATCGTCTCGACGCTTCACAATGGTCCAGGCTCGCCGGCCAGATCGAAGGCGAGCACGCCACCTCGCTCGCCGACGTGCTGTTCCGCCGCACGGGCCTTGCATGGCGGCGACGGCTGAGCCCTGAAGAAGTTCGGCTGGCCGCGAGCGCCATCGGCGGCCAACTCGGCTGGTCACAGGCTCAAATCGACGTCGAAATTGAAAAATACCATCGCGAGGTTCAGGCCTTGCACGCAGCTTCTGATCTGGTTTCAGAAGCCGCTGAATAGCGCGATCCGGGCTAATCTTGTCGAGGAGACCTCAGATGCCAGCTCAGTCGCCGACGATCAGTCGCCGCAAGGTTCTGCACTGGACAGCTGCTGCCGCTACGCTGCCGCTGGCCGTCAGACCATCGCTCGCAGGCGAGAGCCTGCTGCGCGCCGGAATCACCGGCTTCTCGGTGATCAATACGCTTGATCCTGCCAAGGCGAGTCTTCTGTCCGAATACTATGTCATATGGGCTGCCTTCAACAGCCTGCTCAAGTTCGACTCCAACATGCAGATCACCGGTGATCTGGCTGAAACGTTTCGCGTGATCGATTCGACCACGCTGGAGTTCAAGCTGCGGAGTGGGGTGAAATTCCACGATGGCAGCAAGCTTACCTCCGATGATGTGAAGTTCTCGTTGGAGCGCCTGGCTGATGAAGCCATCGCCTCTCCCAACCGCGCCAAGGTGGCCGCGATAGCCGACATCCGTATTCTGGATCCGGACAGACTCCAGATCATCACGCGCGCCCCCTTCGCGCCGCTTCTGACCTACCTGACCAACACCCGTACCGGCACTCAAATCGTGCCATACAAAACGCTCAAGACTGCAGGTGATGAGGCATTTGGCAAAAAGCCGATCGGAACCGGAGCCTATGTCGTCAAGCAGTGGAACTCGAACGAGAGCGTCGAGCTCGCGGCTTTTCCCGAGTACTTTCAGCCGGGAACGGACAGGATCGAGCGGGTCCTTATGCCGCTCATTCCTGAAGAGTCCAGCGGCACGACTGCGTTGCTGGGCGGCCAGATTGATCTGACGAGCACGGCCCCGTTTGCCGACGTTCCGGGCCTGCGCCAGAAGCCGACGCTGCGCGTCTATACGACCTCGGGTCTGAACACCAGATACATCGCGCTGAACAATCGCAAGCCGCCTTTTGATGACGTCCACTTCCGTCGCGCGCTGTCGATGGCGTTCGACCGCAATGTGCTGGTCAAGGCGGTCGTGTTCGGCGAGGGCACCGTCAGTCCGGGTCTGCTGCCCCCCGCGCTGCAGCCGCGAGCCGATCTGCCTCTACCTGAGGCGATGACATTCAATCCGGAGCGCGCGCGCGGCGAACTCGCCAAGTCTCGGTACCAGTCCGGAACCGAGGCTACCGTATTGATCTGGGGCTCGAACTGGTGGCGCCGGATCGGCGAGTTATTCGTCGCGCAAACCAATCAGGTGCTCGGCACCAAACTGTCACTGCAGGTTGGTGATCCCAATGCCGTTTTCGCCCGCCTGAGGGCAGGTGATTTCCAGGCGGCAGTGTGGGGTTGGCTTGGCCTTGTGGATCCTGACGAGTATCTGGGTGAGATGCTCGGAAAGGGCGCATTCCGCAACTACCAGGGTTATGAGAATCCGAGTTTTGAGGAATTGCTGGCGCAAGGACGTGCCGAACTCGACACGGCACGGCGTCGGCAGATCTACCATGAGGCGGAGCAGGTCATGCTCGCGGACATGCCGCTGATTCCCTGCTTCTGCTCAAACGTGCACAATCTGGCCACCTCGCGGCTGAGCGGATTCGAGCAGCTGCCGTACTCCAACTACGGTGACCAGTTTGCCAATCTCAAGCTTACCTGATGGGAGTGATCGGCGGCGTGACGACAAGGCTGATTTGGTACTCTCAGCGCTTCACTGGGGCGCTCTTGCTTGCCGTCATGGGTGCAGGTCTGATCTTCTTTGCCATGCACGCAGCGCCCGGCGATCCGGCGCTCGCCGCGCTCGGCGAAAGCGCCACCCCTGAGGCAATTGCGGCGTTCAGGCGACACTGGCATCTTGATGACCCTGTCCCGCTCCAATTCCTGTGGTGGCTGGCTTCCGCCTTTCGGGGACGGTTCGGCGAGTCACTTACGATCGCCAGCGGCACGCCAGTTGCGGCATTGATCGCAGCGCGACTGCCCAACACGATCTTCATCGGACTCTACGCGCTGTTGTTGGCGGTGCTCACATCAATTGCCGCCGGCACTATCGCCGCCCTCAGACGAGGCCGCAACGCCGACGTGATTGCAACGTCGACGGCGATATTCGGAATTTCGATGCCGGATTTCTGGCTGTCATACATGCTGATCTATGCATTCGCCCTCGGCGCCGGCTGGTTCCCGGCTTACGGCTTCGTGCAACCGCAGGTCTCGCTCGCGGCTGCCATCCACAGTGGCACGCTGCCCGCGCTCGCGATTGCCGCTCCCATGGCGGCAAGCTTCACCCGCATCCTGAGGGCCTGCCTCATCGAGGAGCTGCAGAAGGATCACGTCAGGGTCGCCCGATCATTCGGCTATGGAAAGCTTTTCGTGTTCGTCCATTTTGTGTTCAGAAATGCGCTGATCCCGTACATCACGGTCATCGGGCTCCAGATTCGCTATATCTTCGGTGGCACGGTCATCATCGAGCGCATCTTTGGAGTACCCGGTATCGGATCGCTGATGGTCGACGCCGGGTTCGCCCGCGACTTCCCTGTGGTTCAGGCCTGCGCGCTGGCTTTCCTGCTATGCGTGCTTGTCGTCAATCTGACCGTCGATGCGATCTGCACGGCCCTCAACCCGCGGCGCACGGGGCGATGACATCATGACGGGCTTTCTTTCAAATCGTTCGGCATGTCTTGGCGCAGGGATTACCCTCGTCGTGATCGTGGCCGTCGCCGCCGGGCCGTATCTGAGCGTCTATTCGCCGACCGACATGGATTTTCTCGCCTTGCTGTCTCCACCAGGCTGGAAGCATCCATTCGGCACCGATTCGTTTGGTCGGGATGTCCTCACGCGTATTCTTTATGGAGCACGTGTGTCCATTCTGGTCAGCGTCACCGGAGTGTGCCTTGCTAGCATCGTGGGAACTGCCGCGGGGCTGCTGGCGGCCAATTTCGGCGGATGGATTGAAGCGGTCGTCATGCGCGCCGCCGACCTGCTCCTGTCGTTCCCGAGCTTCGTTCTTGCGCTTTTTCTCATGGTGGTTCTCGGCTTCAGCATAGCGAGCGTGACGGTTGCGATCATGCTGGTCTACCTGCCAATATTTGCCAGGCTCAGTCGCAATACCGCGACACTCGTCAAGGACGAGCCGTGGGTCCAGGCCGCCCGCCTGTTCGGACAGCCGGTCCATAGTATTCTCGCGCGTGAGATCCTCCCAAACATTGCCGCGCCTATTCTTGTTCAGGCTGCGACCGGTGTTGCCTTCGGTATCATCATCGAGGCCGGGCTGAGCTTTCTCGGTCTTGGCGTGCAGCCACCCAATCCGTCGCTTGGCAGCATCATGGCGGACGGACGTGAATATTTCGCCCGAGCGCCCTGGGTACTCACGATGACCGGACTTACGATTTCGACCGCGTTGCTCGGGTTGAATCTTCTCAGCGACGGAATGCGCGATCTGATGGATCCCAAGTTGAGGAGCCGCATATGACTGCCGACGCTCCAGCTCTCGAAGTTGTTGAGCTCAAGACGACGTTTTTCAGTCGAGGACGAGCGGCCGAGGTCATCAACGGAATCAGCTTCTCGGTCGCTCGAGGCGAGATCGTCGGCCTTGTCGGCGAGTCAGGCTCCGGCAAGACGGTCACGGGCCTCTCGATCCTGCGGCTTCTTCCAGAGCATGCCGAGGTGGAAGCAAAACGAATCCGGTTCGGCCAATATGAACTTGCCGAGATGTCCGATTCCAAGTTCGCCTCGCTTCGTGGCAGCGAGCTGGCGATGATCTTCCAGGATCCGGTCGGTTCGTTCAACCCAGCCAAGACCATTGGCTGGCATCTTCGACACGCCATGGCTCGTCGGAAAAACCGGCAAGCAGGCATGGAAGACGGATGGCAAGGCGATCCGCTGGCCCTATTGCGAGACATGGGTATCCGCGCGCCCGATCGGATCATTGATGCCTACTCGCATCAGCTGAGCGGCGGTATGCTGCAGCGCGTTCTGATTGGAATGGTGTTGGCGTTGGGCCCGCAGCTCATTGTTGCCGACGAGCCGACAACGAACCTCGATAATCTGGTTGAACGGCAGATTCTGGAGTTGATCAGGCATCATCAACGTCGGCTTGGACTTTCTGTTCTGTTCATCACCCATGATCTGACCATTGCGCGGGAGCTGTGTGATCGAATTGCGGTCATGTATGCGGGTGAGATTGTCGAGATCGGCCCAGCCGCGGCAGTCCTCGATGAACCCCAGCATCCGTATGCGGCCAGTCTGTTGCGAACGGCGCGATCGCTCGAACGCCACGAGGCGAGCTTGTTCGAGCTCCCGGGGGAACCGGGGGGAAACGCACGACTGCGCAGCGGCTGCCGATTCGCCGCAAGATGCCCGAGCGTCATGCAACCCTGTCAGATTGAACATCCAGCTCTCGTCAGGGTCTCCCCGCAACACCAGGCGAGATGTCTTCTCCATGCCCAGTGAACCCCTGATTACCCCGCTCAACGCCAGGCCCCTCGTGCGAATAGAGAAGGTCACCCTTGATTTTCCGGCGCAGTCTCGCAGCGCAGCCGGGCTCCGCGCACTCGATGATGTCTCACTCGATATCGCCGCAGGCGAGATCATCGGCCTTGTCGGTGAGTCCGGCAGCGGCAAGACCACCCTTGGAAAGACCCTGCTCGGAATGTACCCGGTGGGGTCCGGTCACATCTGGTATGAGGGGGCTGACGTCACCGCGCCAGATGCTCTGAGGCTGCGTCGACGCGACCTGCAGATGGTCTTTCAGGATCCGCTCTCATCCTTCAATCCACGCTTTCGCATCGGAGATTCGGTGGCGCTGCCGCTTCGCCTCCATGGCATCTGCTCTCGCAAAGAGATGAGTGGGCGCGTCGGCAAGTCGCTTGAACGCGTCGGCCTGTCGGCTGACTACGCGCACCGCTTTCCGCATGAACTGTCCGGTGGACAGTTGCAACGGGTCGCGATTGCTCGCGTGCTCGGAATAGAGCCCAAGCTCATCGTGGCGGACGAGGCAGTTTCCAAGCTGGACGTCTCGGTCCGCGCGCAGATCCTCAACCTCTTGAAGGCAATCAACCGGGATACCAGGATCAGCATCGTCTTCATCACCCACGATTTGAGTGTCGCTCGTTTCCTCTGCAATCGCATTGCAGTGATGTATTTCGGCAGAATAGTCGAGTTCGGGCCGACGGAGAGCATCTTCGCGGATCCCAGACACCCATATACTCGCCGGCTACTTGAGGCTCGGCGCTCCCATTCGCTCGATGAGAGCTCGGAGCAACCGACCGATCCCATGACCGCAAGCAGAGGCGTCGACCGTCTTGCCGGATGCAATTATCGTGACCGCTGCCCAGCTCGGATAGGCCGCTGCGAGGCCGAACGGCCCAGCTTGGAGGGGGCTTCCCATGACCGACGCTTTGCCTGCTTCAACCCGCGCGGCGACCACGGCGATGGCACGCGTGCCCGCGTCGTTGCACGCTGAAGCATGAACCTTCAAAGCGGCATCGCTCCGTCCGTCTTGACTTCCTCCATGACGGCGTAGGTCCGTGTCTCCCTGACACCGGGAAAGGCAAGCACGACGTCACCAAGGAATTTGCGGTAGGCGGCCATGTCGCTTACGCGCGTCTTGATCAGATAATCAAATCCGCCCGCGACCATGTGGCACTCCAGGACTTGCGGTGCCCTTCGGGCTGCATCGGCGAACCTGTCAAAGATGTCGGGCGTCGTCTTATCCAGCAAGATCTCGACGAAGATCAGCAAGCCGAGGCCGAGGCGTTCAGCATTGAGCCGGACACTAAACCCTTCGATGTAGCCGTCCTTTTGAAGGCGCTTCAGCCTTTCCCCGGTTGACGTCGGCGACAGGCCGATCCGTTCCGCGAGCTCGACCGCGGGGATGCGTCCATCGGCTTGCAACATCAAGAGAATGCGGCGGTCTATTCGATCAAGCGGCATTTATTGTTCTGACAGGAGCGCGATCTGCCGTGGATATTACGGCAACTTCGCAAAAACGCCTATCGAAATCCGGATGGAGTGGGGCTATGCGCGGAAAGGACGCAACGGAGATTCCCCATGACCGATCGAGCCGCTACCATCCCCGACTTTTCCGTGCCCTATGCCGAGGACGACGGAGCGCTTGCCGAGGCGCTGCTGAAGATGCCCTCGCTCGGCCCTGACAGGGAATGTCGGGTCGACGCTGTTGCCCGGCGGATGATTGAAACCATTCGTGCCAGCGGTGGTCGGCTTGGCGGCGTCGAGAACATGCTGCACGAATTCGCGCTATCGACCCGGGAAGGGGTCGCGGTCATGGTGCTGGCTGAAGCGTTGCTGCGCATACCCGATGCCACAACCGCCGATCGCCTGATCGAGGACAAGCTTGGTCAAGGCGACTTCGTAAACCGGGAAACGAAGTCGCAGACGCTGATCGTGAACGCCTCCGCCTGGGCACTTGGACTTACGGCGCGCATCCTGCGGCCGGGGGAGACGCCGGATGGCGTCCTCGCTCAACTCATCAAGCGAGTAGGCGGGCCGGCTGTTCGCGGCGCGATCAGGCAGGCGATGCGGCACCTTGGCAATCACTATGTTCTCGGCCAGACCATCGAGGAGGCGTTGGAGCGCGCGCGAGCAGACGGCTCGCGACTCTATCGCTATTCGTTTGACATGCTGGGAGAAGGAGCGCGAACTGCCGCGGATGCCAAGCGCTATTTTGACTCCTATGCTGGCGCAATCGATGCGATTGGCCGGGCAGCGGGACATCGGGGGCTGCCAGAACGCCCCGGGATTTCGGTCAAGCTCTCCGCACTCCACCCGCGATTTGAAAGCCTCAGTCGGGCGAGAGTTCTTGCCGAGCTCGTACCCCTCGTCGTCGCACTCGCGACCAAGGCCAAGGCCTATGATCTCAACTTCACGGTCGATGCCGAAGAGGCGGACCGGCTCGAACTTTCCATCGAGGTCATTGGGTCAGCGTTCGCCACTCCTGCGCTCGCCGGCTGGGGCGGCTTTGGCCTGGCAATCCAGGCATACCAGAAGCGTGCCGGCGCGGTGATCGACTGGGTAGCCGACCTCACTGAGAGGCTCGGCCGCCGCATGATGGTGCGCCTCGTCAAGGGCGCCTACTGGGATACGGAAGTGAAGCGGGCACAGGAGCGGGGGCTTGCCGACTATCCGGTCTTCACCCGAAAAGCCATGACGGATCTGAACTATATGGCTTGCGCCAACAAGCTGCTTGGATTGCGGCCGCGCATCTTTCCGCAATTTGCGACCCACAACGCGTTGACGCTGGCTTCGATTTTCGAACGAGCCGGAGGTGGCGCCGGATATGAGTTCCAAAGACTGCATGGAATGGGGGAGGTCCTCTATGATACGGCGCTCGACGAACTGCCCGGCCTGTGCTGCAGAATCTATGCGCCGGTCGGCAGTCATCGCGATCTCCTGGCCTATCTCGTCCGGCGACTGCTCGAGAACGGAGCCAACTCTTCGTTCGTGTCCGCGGTGGCCGATCCGAAGATACCAGTTGCAAAGCTGCTTGCCCGTCCGGCCGATCTGATCGGTACCTCCTCATGCGCTCGGCATCCGTCTGTGCCGCTGCCGGCGGCCCTTTTCGGCAAGGTTCGAAAGAACTCGCAAGGTGTGGAGTTTGGTCATCGCGCTTCCGTCGATGATCTGCTTGTCGACAGGAAGGCGGCAAGTCGCAGCTCTTGGACCGCTGCTCCAGTCGTGGACGGCCTGGCGATCAGCGGGCCGATCCGAAATCTGATCAGTCCCATCGACGGGCAAACACCAAGCGGAACCGTTGTCGAGGCAGACGAGGCGACGGCGGCGCGCGCCATTGCGGTGGCGCAAGCCGGGTTTCGAACATGGAGCCGCGCGCCAGTCGAGATGCGAGCCGATACTCTTGCGCGGGCGGCCGACGCCCTGGAAGCCTCGCGCGGCGAGATGATCCACCTTCTCCAGGTCGAATCGGGCAAGACGATTGATGATGCGGTCGCTGAGATCCGTGAAGCCGTCGACTTCTGCCGCTATTATGCGGCCGAGGCGATAAAGTTGTTCGGTGATGGATTGATCATGCAAGGACCGACGGGCGAGACGAATCGCCTTCGGCTCCGTGGCCGGGGCGTTTTTGTCGCCATCTCACCTTGGAATTTCCCTTTGGCAATTTTCGTTGGCCAGATTGCCGCGGCGCTAGCCTCCGGAAATACGGTCGTAGCCAAGCCGGCCGAGCAAACGCCGCTGGTCGCCGCCGCAGCCGTGCGCCTCTTGCATGCAGCAGGCGTTCCAAAAGCCGCGCTTCAGTTCGTGCCCGGAGACGGATCCGTTGGCTCTCGTCTGGTGGCCGATCCTCGAATAGATGGCGTCGTTTTTACCGGCTCGTACCAGGTTGCGCGACAGATCAATCAAGTGCTGGCAGCCAAGACAGGTCCCATCGTCCCGTTGATCGCCGAGACCGGTGGCATCAATGCGATGGTCGTCGACGCGACGGCTCTCCTCGAGCAGGTGACGGACGATGTCGTTTCCTCCGCCTTTCGCTCGGCCGGTCAACGCTGCTCGGCGTTGCGGCTGTTGTGTGTGCAGGACGACATCGCCGATCAGCTGATAGCGATGATCGCCGGCGCCGCCGGTGAACTCAATATCGGTGATCCGCTCGATCTAGCGACGCATGTTGGGCCGGTGATCGACCGTGAAGCTCGTGACCGCCTGGAAGCGCAGATCTCTACATTGCGCCTTCAAGCTCGCCTGCACTATTGCGGTACGGCTCCAAGCCACGGCTTCTACATTCCACCCAGCATATTCGAGTTCAACGAGGCGAGCCAGCTCTCGACCGAGGTGTTCGGCCCCGTCCTGCACGTCGTGCGCTATCGGCGACACGAGCTGCCGGACCTCCTGGAGGCGATCAGATCCAATGGCTATGGACTGACATTCGGGATTCATTCCCGCATTGACGGTCTGGCTGAAACAATGGCCGATTGCCTTCCAATCGGCAACGTCTATGTCAACCGCAACATGATCGGTGCAGTCGTCGGCGTTCAGCCGTTTGGCGGTTCGGGCCTCTCTGGCACTGGTCCGAAAGCCGGTGGACCGAACTATCTCATTCGCTTTGCCAGCGAGCAGACGATCACCGTCAATACTTCCGCGGCGGGCGGCAATGCCAACCTGATGGCTGCCGGAGAACTTGAATGCTGCAACTGAGCGGCCAATGCTGCGTCCGGTTGGCCGGCGTTTGAACCCGTTCGCCCGCGTTCCTTGGCTGAACCGCCGACGGGATCGCCAACAATCTGGGAGGAATGAGGCGCTGCACCAATGGCGAAGAATTCTGAACGCCGGAAGCGTTGATGACCTGGAGCCACACTTTGCCCAATCTGGGTCCGCCGGGATCATGGTGGCCGAGGGCTCCCACCGGCTCGGCCGCTTTCGCCTGGCACGGCTGTGGATACAATTCTCGCGTCTTGTTCAAACATCGATGGAAATAAAGCGACCGTCGGCAACCGCCCCTGTGAGTGTGGGTTGGTCACAGATCGGCCCGAGGAGTGTGGTGTGCCTGATAGCTCGGCCGAGCTGTGGACCTGCGAACAATAGTGCATTTCCGGATGCGGTGCTCGCAAGACTGGAAGGGCGGGGCGGCTGCCCGCCGGTTCCCATTGAGCTTCCCTGTGTATCGCGAAGAGGCAGGAGGCAGCTATCATGATGCAGTTCTTGCACCATGATCGTGCAACCTAAGCGAGCTTTCGGCTTGCTCGTGCTGGTAATGACATATATAAGCATAAGCTGGTTTACGCCATTGGGCTCTTGCTGAGTCTGACTCCTCAAATAATTCGACTCAACAAAGGGGATCAGAGCGGTGTTGCATCGACGCAATCTGCTGGCGCTTCCGATATGGTTCATTTTCGAAGGACCGCGGAAGCTTTGGGCGCAGCAGTCCGGGCCGGAGACGCCGTCGATAAGGATAACCGTTGGCGGAAGGTCTTTCCTGCAATACGCGCCCCTGACGATCGCGGAACGGCTCGGCTATTTCAAGGACGCCGGCCTGACGCCGGAGATCATTGATGTTCCCGGCGGATCGAAAGCGCTCGAGGCGCTGGTTGGCGGCAGCGCTGAAATCACCGCCGGGGCGTTCGATCACCTCATACAGATGCAGGTCAAGAAGCAGGAGATCCTCGGAGTCGTCCTGTTCGGCCGTCACCCGACATTCGCATTGGCGCTTCGAAGCGATAAGGCCTCGCTCTACCACGAACCAAAAGATTTGAGGGGTATGAGGATCGGCGTAACCGCCTTGGGATCCCAGACACAATTTATGGTTGAGTATATTGCAATCCAGGCGGGTCTTTCGCCGTCGGAAATATCATTCATCAGCGTTGGCAGCGGAACCGGTGCGATCGCCGCGATTCGAAATGGAACAGTTGACGCTGTGGTCACCGGAGAGCCTGCGCTTACGGCACTCGCATCGGCTGGAGATGCCAAGGTCGTGGTCGATACCAGGACGAATGAAGGAACCGTCAAGGTCTATGGTGGCCTCTATCCCTCCGGAACCATGTATTCCCGAGCGGACTTCATTGCTCAGAATCCGAGAACCATCCAGGCTTTCGCTCTGGCGATTGTACGCTCGCTGATATGGATCGATCGCGCATCCGCGGAGGACATTGCCGGAGTTCTGCCTGAAGACTGGGCAAAGCCGAACCGCGAATTGTTCCTCGCATCCATCCGCGGTACCAGGGACATGTTCTCACCAGACGGGCGTTTCAGCCTCGACGGCGCGCAAGTCGCGCTTCATGTCCTTTCGACAGTGGATCCCAGTCTGCGCAACACCGCGGTCAATCTCGCAGCCACGTTCACGAATGAGTTCGTTGACTACGCCCACGCAACAATTGTGCAAAAATAGTGTAGCGACATACGCGCATCGGAGCGCGCCACTATGGCACCGAGAGTAAGCCGTGGGCCTTCAAACCGCATACGCCGACGGCAGCTCTTGCTTGATTCCCGAAGCGGCGAGGCGGACAAGGATCCCCGGAATGGAGCGAAGCGCCTGGAGGTGCCTACCACCCTGGTCTCGAAGAAGCGCCGTAATATTCCGCTTCATCACCAGGTCTTTCTGGTCCTGCAGGACGGGATCGCGGAACGCCGCTACGCTCCCGGTGAAGCGCTGCCCAGCGAGGAGGATCTTGCCAAACTTTTCGGTGTATCGCGCGTAACGGTCAGGGCAGCCCTGGAGACCCTCAATACGCTGGGTTTGATCGAGCGGCGTCAGGGCGCTGGTACGTTTGTGCGGGAGCTTTCTGGACCAGAGCCGTGGAGTGTCCCGATCATGGATCTGGCGGCTCGCAGTCGCATGATCGTTCGTACGACGAGGGCTCATGTCGTTGAGTTTGGCTTCGTAACGGCACCTCGCCACATTCGAAGCCATTTCAACGCGCAGCCAAATGACCTTTTTCAGCGAGCAGTTCGCATTCGATATATGAAAGATCAACCAATCATGCAGGTGACCACCTATATTCCGGAGGACATCGGCCGGCAATTCGGTCCAAAGGACATGGAGGGGGCATCGCTTTATGCCATCCTGCAACGGTTTGGAATAACGTTCGCGTCCGGCGAACAAGTCGTGACTGCCGCGGCGGCAGATCCGGTAGCTGCCGACCGGCTCAATGTAGCAATCGGGGCACCGTTATTGAAAGTAATGCGCGTGCATTTCGATGCGAGGGGACGGCCAATACAGCATTTTGAATTGTTGGCTCCGCCTGCAACCTACGAGTTGCGGATGCCGCTGCGAGATTTTGAGCGTTGAGTTGCACCGTCTCCCATTGATGTCGGCTGGCTGCGCCTAGGTCAGCTGACCGCTTCGAGCATGTCCAGCGCTCTGTCTACTTTTGCATTGCTGGTAATCATCATGCGACACAGCCACCACTTTACTTTTGACGAACAAGGGGCCAAGAGGAATCTGGCAACCTCATCGTCATTTGCATGACATCCGAACCGCTCTCTCGTGCGTTCCCACGCTTCCAATCGACCGTGCCTCATTATCTGGCTGGACGCCCGAACTATGCGCCCTCGCTGATCCGGATCGTAAGAGAGCATTTGCATCTGACGGGTAGCCATCGCTTGCTTGATCTGGGTTGCGGCCCTGGTTGGCTCGGAATTGCATTTGCGCCGTTCGTCGGGTCGGTACTTGCGATCGATCCCGAACCGGCCATGCTCGAGGCTGCCCGCGCCGTTGCGGTCGAGGCCAACGTGCGCATCGAGCTGATGGAGGGAAGTTCGTACGATCTTGACCGTCGGCTCGGAGTGTTTGACGTCGTGACGATCGGAAGGGCGTTTCACTGGATGGATCGCGCCGACACGCTGCGAAGGCTCGACGCGATGGTCGAGCCCGGGGGCGCCGTCATCTTGTTCAACGACATCCGTCCCGATGTTCCAGAAAATCGCTGGAATAAGCATTACAACGAGCTCGTTGAGAGCTATGTCGATCCGAAGGCCTCTATTCCGCTGGAGCGGATACGGCACGAGGCGGTCCTGCTGGATTCCTGCTTCAATGCGCTCGTGAGAATCGGCGTGATCGAGCGACGACAGATTCCGATAGAGCGCCTGGTCGATCGGGCGCTCTCAATGTCCACGTCGTCTCCCGAACAGCTGGGCCAGCTGTCAGAACGGCTGGCTCGGGATCTGCGGACCAAAATGCTTCAGTTCGCTGCTGATGGCTCCGTTGTGGACGTCATCGAGTGGCAGGCCTTGATCGCCCAACGCAGCGACAGCAATATCGCGAGCACGCTTTAGTAACCCTTGCTTCGTTGGGGCTGATGAGGCTGCAGCTCTTTGGCTGCTACAACGCGCCGAACGAATTGTTCCCTAAATCAAAGAGGGCCGGCCGTTCGCTGCTGTTTCGTTGGCTGCTGCTGCGATGACACCAACGCCACACCGGCCAGAATGCAGGTCGACTCTATGAGCCGGCGGACTGCCCGCGCATCCCAGTCGAGCCTCTCGGGCGAGTCGGTCCAATAGTGCGAGAGCACATGGGCCGCATGGCGTGCTTTCACGCCGAGCCCAGCGACCGTCATGGCCGGTATGGCCATGATCGCTCGTTCGATTGGTTCAAGCCGTTTCAGGAGCGTCTCGATGCGCTGAACCGATGGCGTGATCACCGCGTTGCCCTTCCGATCGCTGCGTTGAGTGAGGGCGGAAGGCTTCTCAGATTCCTGTCCCTGAAGCACTGCAAGCTCAGCTGAAAGCGCTTCGAACCTCAGACCAAGCGCCACCAGCTCGGCGTCGGTGTCGCTTCCATTTTCCGTTTGCTCGGAGGGTAAGGCACGCCATTCGCTCGCGCTGATGCGAGCGACTTCATCAGAAGACATCATCGAGCTCCGGTCGAAAAATACCAACAGCAAGCGTCTAACGATCAATGATCAAAAACAGAGTCCTGCGGGGCGAGCTAAGCTCTCGCGTTCTGGCTGCACAATTACGATACCCTGCAGTCGTATCAACATCAATACAAGATGTGTTTCACGATGAGCTGTCGAGTGAAGTTGCATTGCAAGGTGATACCCGTGAGCGGTTGCGGCAGGCCGGCTCACCACATTGCGGATCCGTCGGCTAAGTCGTTGTATTTCGTGCCCGTTTATAAGACCGCCGCTGTCAACTAGTCGTTTATTTAAGTGCTATGGAGTGTCGCGCGCTTCGGCGCCGCGGCCACCTACCAATCTTGGTAGGCACCCGTCGGCCTCGGCGTGGTGTAGAGGTTGCCTGGTGCGACATCAAAAGAAGGCCAGCGCTCGCAGTGACTTGCGAAATGAAAAAAGACGATGGTTCGACGGGTCGATGGACACAGAGTGGGCGCCGGCAATGGCTATTGGCGGTGAACGATTTGAAGGTGGTGTCGGATTTCGCGGCGGTGATGCAGAGTAGGAAGTCGTCTACTCGGATTGGTCAGGCGCGCACTCCAAATATGGCGGGTCCCCGCGCTGAGGTCCCTTCAAAGTGTGGACCGATAGCGCCTCCTCTCCGGAAACTGCCTGCGGAACTCGCGTGAGTCGCTTGATATCGGACATAGCCAACAACGGGACGCCGGACATGCGGGGGGCGACGATGAACCATTCCATCTACAGTGCCGATCGCACGACCCATCTGAAGATCGTGGTCACGGCGTTGCTCGCCGGCCTGGCTTTCGCCGGTCTTGCCCTTTCTTCTCACGCCAGCCCTCCTGCTTGAGCGGCTTCAGATGGGTTCCCAAGTATCCAACCCGGCCTATTTCCGTCGGGCTGCCCGTGAACTCGGTCAAGAGGGGGCAAGTTGACAAGCGCGGATGAATAACTCCTGCAGGATGGGCTTGATGCCGGCCGCGATCAGGCGACGATGACAGCCCGCTCGCGAACTGCCGTAGATCAAGGCAGAAGGAGATCGACAACAGCCCGTGGGAAGGTCGATCGGGCGCCTGGCTGGCATGGAACAATTGGGCCGGGACAGCTTGACATAAGATGTGCGCCGTTGCTTCGCGTTCCTTCTTTTCCCGCTTCGTCGTGCCTATTAAGGGCGCGCGCAAAGCGCCAGTCCCTGGATTCATCCAGCCCTGCGATCCTGGCTTGCGCGAAAGTCCGCCGGAGGGGGACGGCTGGGCGTACGAGATCAAGGCTGACGGCTATCGCGCGCAGGTTCATCTGCACGAGGGCGAGGCGAGAGCCTATTCGCGCATGGGCCATGACTGGAGCGAGCAGTTTTCGACGACTGTTGCGGCGGCGCAAAAGCTGGAGGTCCAAAAGCGCTGTCATTGATGGTGAGGCAGTCGTCTACGGCAGCAACGGCTTGCCAGATTTCCAGCAGCTCCGGCGCGAGCTCGGCTTGCACAAAAGCGACCGCCTGCGCTTTCATGCTTTCGATCTTTTGTACCTCGACGGTTATGACTGCTGATTCCGCTCGATGTCGCCCACCATTCCGGAATGATCTCGCCCACTGTTCCGATTTGATCTCGCCCACCCATTCCGAGATGATCTCGCCCACCATTCCGGGATGATGTCGCCCGGGGTGACGAGGCCTCTTCTGGCTCCGATACGGTCCCGCCTTTCGGCTTTGCGAAGGGGGGACCTGGATGCCGACGGAGAGGCTTGCGATGCGTCATGTGCGCGATGTGATCAGATTGAAGTCGGCGGGGATGCCGACCCGGGAGATTGCCCGGCGGATGGGGACGGCGCCGTCGACGGTGCGGCTGACGATCCGCCGGTTCGAGGCTTCGGGCCTGACCTGGCCGTTGTCCGACGAGATCACCGACACCGAGCTGGAGGCGCGGCTGTTCGCCGGCGCGGGCGCCGGTTCTGGCACCCGGCGGGGCCAGCGGCGCATCGCCGAGCCGGACTGGGCGAGCGTGCACCGCGAGCTCAAGCGCAAGCACGTGACGCTTTCGATCCTGTGGGAGGAGTACATCGCAGGCGAGCCCGGCGGCTATCGCTATTCGCGCTTCTGCGAGCTCTACCGCGCCTGGGAAGGCAAGCTGTCGGTGACGATGCGCCAGTCGCATGCGGCCGGCGACAAGCTGTTCGTCGACTATGCCGGCGACGGCGTGCCTGTCGTGATCGATCGCCTCACCGGCGAGCGGCGCACTACACTCTCCATAAAGTGCCAGGCGACAGTATATCAGAGATCTTCCGGCGAAGAAGATCGGCGACGTCTTTTGGCAGAGCGCTTAACACGGCGATGCTGCCGGATGAAGGCGACCGAGGGCGGCTTACGACTACCGTCTGCTGCCGAAATTCCGCGTAGCGGCCGAAGCCGTCAATTGCGATCTGAAGGCCTCTGCGAAAATGTTGAGTGCGCTGATCGCTTGCAGCATCACTTTCGGCTACCAGTTTTCGAGAGATTGGTACAAGTATGGATGACGATGAGGAACGATCGCGCTCTGTGGCAACTACTCAACGATGCGCTATCGTCAGCCAACGAAAGGTCGATTTCAGTGTCGACGCGAATTCGTCCAACGATTTCAAGAGCGCGTTTTTTTGACGGTAGCTGTGACGGTAGGAACAGTCGACGGAGCGGGGACGAGGGCGCAGAATCAAGACCTTACCCGTTCAATTGATGATTGAGTGGGGGGGAGTAGGGGGACTGGCTATTCTGGAGGGCGCTAGAGGGAAATAGCGTAGGAAAAGTAGGGAGTGGCCGGAGGCCTCATTGATCATCCGCCCTCCATTGTCTCTTCGTGATTGATTCAATGAGAGTCGTCATTCTTCGCTCTGATTCAGTCGTGGCGAGAGGACTGAATCATGATGGACATCAGCTGGGTGAGCAGGCTGCGTTCTCCGAGTTTTCGCTCGAGCGGCACGTTCCGTCCAATCATCTGTTGCTATCGATTGACAGGTTCGTGGAGCTCGATGGGCTGAGGAGGGAGCTGTCTGCCTTCTACAGCACGATCGGGCGCCCCTCGATCGAGGCTTCTATCGATCTTGCCGTTGTCCAACCGTTCGGCGCGACAGCTTCTCTGCCAACGCTAAGCCAACACCTGGTCGGCTCCACGGACAAACTGCGATGCAGATTGCACAACCGTGCGTTTGGTTGAAAATGGAAGACATTTGTCAAAAGTTGACCTGCCACCGAAGTTTCATCCAGCGGCACTTAGAGTCCGGTGTGGTTGTACGCCGATTGGCGCGGGTGGAGCAACGGGCGATCGGCGGAGCTGGTCGGGGTTGCGCAGCCGATCGCCCGTTGCGGTGAGGTTGGCGGCATAGGCCGCAGGCGTCTGGTATTTCAGCGAGGAGTGCGGCCGCTCGCCGTTGTAGTCGGTGACCCAGGCGGCGAGCTTGCGCCGTGTGTCGTCGAGGCCGAAGAACAGCGTTTCGTTCAAGAACTCGTCGCGCATCCGGCCGTTGAAGCTCTCGACAAAGGCGTTCTGGATCGGCTTGCCGGGCGCGATGAAGTGCCAGTCGATGGCGTTGTCCTTGCACCAGGTCAGCATCGCATTGCAGGTGAACTCGGTGCCGTTGTCCGAGACGATCGAACCCGGCTTGCCGCGTCGAGCGACGATAGTGGTCAGCACCCGCGCCACCCGCCGGCCCGAGATCGAGGTGTCAGCGATCGCTCCCAGGCACTCCTTGGTGACGTCGTCGACGATGTTGAGGTAGGCAACGACCGCACTTTGATAGCGGGGATCCTCGACCACGCTGAGCGCGCCGCGGGAAAGATAAAGCCGCGCCATCAAAGTGAGGCCTTCCTGGACGAGCACGCGCACAGTGGAAAACATCAGATGTGTCAGTTGGTTATGCTCGCGATGACAATTGAAGGCTGTTCACGCAACGCGGTGCGGACTGGCCCGAAAGACCACCACAAGACCCCTGCGCATGCTACATTGGGTTTAGAGCGGATGATGCACCTCCGCTGAGAGTCTTCGGCCCTTCGGACTTCAGATCCGTTTCTCGCGACAGCGAGGCCTTACCAGGGAGGAAGCCACTTGAAACGCGCCCTGTACTCCCCGGCGGTCCTGACCGCCTGCGCCGCTGTCATCGTGATCGTGGCCACACCCGCGGCTGCTGCGGACGCCATATGCCAAAAATCGGATATTCGTCTGGTCAATTCGATGCGCGAGATCGCGCAGCCTTATCACGCCAATCTGGACAAAGGGGGCAGGTTGTTCGCCGCATGGGCGGGGGTCAAGAATTACGTCCTGCAGCTCAATCAAGGCGACTCGGACAAGCAGATATCACTGATGCGCCTGCTGCTGACCACCAGCCCGAGTTGCACGGTTTTCAACGTCGAGCCGAATGCAGATCTGGTCGTCAAGCCGATGGTCGACACAGCCAATCGGTCCGGTTCTTGGATTGTTACTCATTGGGCCCACAACGAAGGATTGCACCCCTTTGATGGCAACGATCACTGGGTTGCCCACGTTGCCGTCGACAGCCTCGAGGCCGGTGTGGCGATTTCAAGACTTCTTGTCGATGCTATCGGCCGCACGGGCGGGATAGTGGCGTTGCAAGGCAGGCTGGACACGGATCCGGCGCGCAACCGTTTTGCTGGATTGCAGCGGGTTCTTGAGCAAACACCGGGCGTCAAACTTCTCGACCAGCAGACGGCCAATTGGGACAGGACCGCGGCTTTCCCGATTATGCAAACTTGGCTTGCCAAATACCGGAGCCAGATCAATGGCGTCTGGGCGGCCAACGACGATATGGCGTTGGGCGCGCTTGAGGCCCTGCGTGCGGCTGGCCTTGCCGGCAAGATCCCGATCGTCGGCGTTGACGGAATCCCGGAGGCGATTGCCGCAATTGAGAAAGGTGAGATGATTTCGACGGTATCGAGCGACGCTTATTATCAGGGCAGCATCGGCCTTGCGATGGGTGTGTGCATACTCACCGGCCAGACACCATTACCCGCCACATGGTCCAAAGAGAACCGCGAATTCTATCTTAAACTCGTGGTCATCACCCGCGATAATGCCGCACAATATCTTCGTGAGCCGCAGCCCGAAACCTACATCCACGACTGGCAATGCGATAGGCTATGGAGCCGCAGCACTGGCAAGGCGTTCTGACCGAGCAGCTTGACGCATGATGCCCGCCGACCATCAAGGTCCCGTTGGGGCAAGGCCGGCAGCCGCAGGGCAGGAGCTGCGGCTATCCACTCCCTTGCTTGCGCTAATCGTCCTGTACCTCGGCTTCAGTCTCATCGCGCCCGGGTTTGCGACAGTTGAGAACCTGTGGACGATCGCTGACCGTTGCGCCATTCCGCTCATTCTCGCGGTCGGAACGACATTCATTATCCTGCAGGGTTCGATCGATCTGTCGATCGAAGGGGTCATGGCGGCGAGTTCGCTCACCGTCGCCTTGTGCGTTCTCAACAACCGAACCGGTCTCGATCTTGGTTTGTTCGGGCTCGCGCTGGCGACATTGGCCGGGGCCGGTCTCGGCCTGTTGACTGGCCTCGCGATCATATTCCTGCGGGTACCGTCCTTCATGGTAACCCTCGGCGTTTGGTCGGCAAGCACTGGCATCGCGATGCTGCTCTCGGGCGATCAACCGCCACTAATCAGGGATTCCGTGCTGCGCGCCCTTGGCCTCGGGCGGAGCCTTGCCGTTCCGAACCTTTTTCTGGTCGCGATCAGCATCGTGCTGCTCGGATATCTGCTGCAGAACTACACGCGCTTTGGGAGATACAGCATGGTAATTGGAGGCGGGGAAGATCTGGCTCGCCTCCTGGGCCTTCCGGTTGATCGCTGCAAGGTGCTCGCTTTTGCGTTTGCGGGGCTTCTCAGCGGTCTCGCTGGAGCGTTGGAGTCGGCGCGCATCGGACTTGGTCATATCGATGTTGGCGCCGGGCAAATGTTCGCCACCATCTCCGCCGTGGTCATCGGGGGAACATCACTCGGTGGCGGGCGCGGTGGGGTCCTGCAATCTGCCGTAGGCATCCTGACGCTTGCGGTGCTCGCTGATGGATTGGTTTTCATCGGCGTCAGTCCCTACACACAAAAGGCGGTCCAAGGCGCGCTAATCTTGTCGGCCGCTCTCGTGGCAACATGGCCTCATCGCGGCCGCTTGAGGATCGTGAAGTGATCGAGCCGATACTGCGCGTCGAGGGGGTGAGCAAGAGTTTTGCCGGTGTTCGCGCCCTTGACGATGTATCGATCGATGTTCGAGCGGGCGAGGTGATCGGGCTGATCGGCCAGAACGGCGCCGGCAAATCCACGCTACTCAAGGTACTTGCCGGCATTCTTCGCGCCGACCGCGGGAGTATTGTTGTCCGCGGCACGCCGGTTACCCTCGCGAATGTCGGCGCTGCGGCTGCTTCTGGCATAAGTATCGTGTTCCAGGAACAAGCCCTGCTGCCCAATGTGACCGTCGCCGAGAACATTCTGCTCGGTCATGAAAGCCCGGCGTTGCATGCCGGTTTCTACAACTGGCGCACGCTTTATGCGCTCGCGGCGGCACAGCTCGACAAGCTCGGTGCTCGGATATCGCCCTCCGCCCTGACCGCCACACTCTCGTTTGGCGAACGGCAGCTGGTCGAGATCGCGAGGGCCCTCGCAGTGGAGGAGCGCACGCGACATGCGCCCATCATTCTCTTCGACGAACCGACCTCAATGCTTGACCCCAAAGGCATCGAGGCCGTCCTCGGCCAGATAGAGCGGCTGCGCCAACGCGCTTCCATCGTGTTCGTGTCGCACCGTCTCGACGAGGTGCTACGCGTGTCCGATCGCATCTGTGTGATGGTAAATGGCCGCAGCATTGCGATCCGCAACCGCGCCACGTGCAAGGTCGCCGATCTGGAGCGCCTCATGCTCGGCAGGGAGCTCGATGCCGAAGACGACCAGCAGGTTCCCTTACTTAAACCTGGCGCCAAGGTCATATTGAGCGTCCGTGGCCTCACGCGCCACAGCAGCTATCAAGACGTCAGCTTCGAGCTTCATTCCGGTGAGGTGCTCGGAATTGCCGAGTTGGCGGGCTCTGGCGGCGAGAGCCTGTGCCGTACGCTGTTCGGCGCTGAACGAGCCGATGCCGGCGAGATCATTCTGGAGGGACGACAAGTGCGGCTGCGCCAGCCTGCTGACGCCGTACGGCTCGGCATCGGCTATGTACCGGCCGAGCGGCGTCTGGACGGCATCATCGGTAGCCTCGGTGTACGCGAGAACATGACGCTGGCGCATCTTGATGACCTTCGGCGAGGTCCTATCATCGACATGGCCAGGGAGCGGGAGGTCGTCAAGAGCTGGATCGAGCGTATGCAGATCAGGACGCCGGAAGCAGACACGCCGGCGCAGGATCTCAGTGGCGGCAACCAGCAAAAGGTCGTGCTGGCCAAATGGCTGGTCGGGCGAAAGCTGAAGGTCTTGATCCTCGATCACCCGTTGCGCGGGCTCGACGTCGGCGTCAAGGCTGAGATGTTCTCCCTGATTCGCGAACTCGCCGAAGCTGGCCTTGGCGTCCTGCTGCTCGCTGATACTGTCGACGAAGTCATGGCGCTCAGCCACAGCATTATCGTCATGAAGGACGGGTTCGTTTCCGGTCGTTTTTCGGCGACTGCGGCAAAGCCATCTCGACTGCAGGTGCTCGAGCGAATGGTGTAGCGGCGGGAGCGTCGAGAGACCTTTTCGCACGATCGGACCCTGCCTTGGGTAGAGAGACTGCGAAGATATGACACCCGCTCCCCCACCAACCGATGGAAATGCAACGATCGCGTCGCGGGACCGCGACGTGCGCTCGAGGTTCGGCCGGGCGGCGCGACGATTCGTGCCGTTGGCGATCTTGATCGGCCCGTTGAGCATGGTGTCAGCAATCGAGCCGTCATTCCTGTCTCCTTACGCTCTGAACGTGTTGGCAGATGAATCGAGCGTCATTTTGATCCTGTCCACCGCCCAGACGGTCGTGATCCTGATGGGCGGCATCGACCTGTCGATGACTGCGATCGCCTCGCTGGCCTCGGTGCTGATTGCCCTTGTCCTGCCAGCAACTGGTTCGGGCGGTATCCTCGGCGTGCTAGTGCTCACAACGCTGATTGGTGCGCTCCAAGGGCTCATTCACACCCGCACGCAGATCCCCTCCTTTATCGTGACGCTTGCCGGGCTTGGTGTGTGGTCCGGTCTAGCACTCACCATTGCCCAGACCACCATTCCGGTCACATCAAGCTATGCTGCCGTCAGTTGGTTTGCACGAAGCAGTATGGGTATTCCCAATTCCTTCAACCTCGCGCTGGTAGCCCTCATCCTGCTCGCCTTGGCCTTTCGACTGCTGCCGCTCGGTCGTCATGTCTACGCGATCGGTTTGGCTGAGAGAGTCGCGCTTTTCTCCGGCCTCCACGTTGGGCGGATAAAGATCTTTGGTTTCGCCCTGACCGGACTGTCCTCAGGGCTTGCCGGATTGACGATGCTGGCACGCACCTCCAGCGGAAGCCCGACCATTGCCGACAGCCTGCTGCTGCCCAGCATCGCCGCCGTGGTGATCGGAGGAACATCCATTACGGGCGGCGTGGGCGGTCTCGGCCGGACATTGATCGGCGCGCTAACGATCACCGTATTGCGGGTGGGTTTCGCGGCAATCGGCGTTGCCCCGGCTTATGAACCGATAGCCTATGGCATGGTGGTGATCGTGGCCGTCGCTCTGACGATTGATCGCTCAAAGGCGCACATCGCAAAGTAGTTTGCAACGACGACCCCATTCCGGCGTTCGGGCGATTGTCGATCTCTTAAGCCCTCAGCGAAAGATGGCCATGGTATCTCCGCTATGGCAATATTAAAAGCTGAGGACTACTATAATACCTCAAAACGAGGCGGCTTGCCAGCGGAGCACGGCAATTGGAGCCATTGTTTCGATCCGGCGCGCAGGCAGAAGGCGACCTTCTTTTGTTGGAGGACAACGAGCGGGTCTTCTGCCGAAGATGGCGCGTGAGTAGAGACGGCAGCCACAGCTCCGTCTTGGTCATATTGCCCGCTGCCCAGCACCCGACATCTTCATACCTTGTACGCCTCGATCACGAATATGGCTTGAAGGATGAGCTAGATGGCGCCTGGGCCTTGCGTCCGCTGGAGCTCACGCGTGAGGGCTCTCGAACAACCCTGGTACTCGAAGATCCGGGCGGGGAGCCGCTCGAACGGTTGCTCGGTGAGCCCCTCGAAATCGAGCGCTTCTTGCGGGTCGCCATCGAAATCGTCGCGGCGCTGGGCAAGGCGCACCAATGTGGCCTTGTTCACAAGGACATCCGGCCAACCAATATCATAGTCAACCAGGCGAGTGGAGAAGTCAGGCTCACCGGGTTTGGCATCGCATCCCGGCTTCCGCGCGAACGCCAGGCACCGGAACCGCCCGAGACGATCGCCGGCACGCTCGCTTACATGGCACCTGAACAGACCGGCCGGATGAATCGTTCGATCGACTCGCGAAGTGACTTATACGCCCTCGGCTGCACTTTCTATCAAATGCTTACGGGCTCTCTGCCGTTTTCTGCGTCCGATCCGATGGAGTGGGTGCATTGCCACGTCGCGCGGCGTCCCGTGCCGCCAGCCGAGCAGCTGAAGAACGTGCCCGGCGCGGTCTCGTCGATCATCGTGAAGTTGCTCGCTAAAACAGCCGAGGAACGCTATCAGACCGCCGGTGGCGTCGAGCGCGATTTACAGCGTTGCCTCGCCGAATGGGAGGCCGGGCGCAACATTGCCGACTTCGCCGTTGGCCAACACGACACGTCTGACCGGCTGCTGATTCCTGAAAAGCTTTACGGGCGGTCGCGCGAGTGTGAGGCGTTGCTCGCCTCCTTCGAACGCGCCGTCACGAGCGGTTCG
>Ga0335071_10000486_pt1 | contig 44225 bp, 39 predicted proteins | sample Lox_Sample_15_FD_206724 | JGI IMG/M metagenome (GOLD analysis project Ga0335071, IMG submission 206724) | Soil microbial communities from Loxahatchee National Wildlife Refuge, Florida, United States - Lox_Sample_1.5 | ecosystem: Environmental > Terrestrial > Soil > Wetlands | place: USA... | reverse complement strand
ACGGTGGGCCGCTCCGAGTCGGCGCTGGCCGCCGAGTTCCGCCTGGTGGCCGAGGCCTACCGGGTCCTTTCCCAGCTCGCCGCCGGGCCGCTGCCGGCCGCCCCCGACCCGCCTGCTCCTCCGGGCCCGCAGCGTCCTCGGCAGCGGGCCGCCCCGCCGCCGGCGGCGGCCGCCGCCGCCTCGCCGGGCCGGCAGGCGCCCGGGCAGCGCGTCCGCTACTCCGTTCACCCGGAGGCGATGCCGCGGCGCAAGCTGCGCTTCGCTGAGTTCCTCTACTACTCCGGCCGCGTGCCCTGGACCTCCTTCGTCGAGGCCATCACCTGGCAGCGCCGGCAGCGGCCGCCGGTGGGGCGGATCGCCGTGGAATTCGGGTTCCTGGAGCCGGAAGACGTGGGTCGGATCATGGAGGAGCGACGGGTGCAGAACGCTCAGTCCGTGCCCTTCGGCGAGTTCGCGGTGCGCATGGGCTACCTCACCTCGTTCCAGCTCCTGGCGGTGCTCGGACGGCAACTCCGCCTCCAGAAGCGGATCGGCGCCTTCTTCGTGGAGCACGGCTTCATCGAGGCCGAGGAGATCGACGACATCCGTCGGCGCGTGCTGCGCCACAACGTGCGCTGGCGCGACTGAAGAGGGCGGTCGCCCCGAGCGCTGTGCCGGGCAAGCCCGGTGGTCCCTCTCTTCGGCAGGGCTCGGGCTCGGCAGCCGCCCGTCCAGGGGCCGTCGCCGTCAGCCCGCGCGAGCCGACCCACCAGCTCAACCCGTGGATCTACCCGCAGGCGCTGTGGCCGAGCTCCCCCGCCGCTCCTCGGAGCCCCTCTCGGGGCGTCGAGTGGAGGTGCGCGGTCACGGCCCCTTCGTCCGCCCACCGCGCAGGACGAGGAGCAGGTCGCCCTCCTCGGGCATGACCACCTCCGCCTCGAGCGCCAGTCCCCGCCGGGCGGCGGCCTCGGAGAGCGCCTCCACCTCCCGCACCCCCAGCGCCGGGTCGGCGGCGCGGAGCTCGCGGTCCAAGCGAAGGAGCCTTCCGCGGAGGGGGACGCCGCGGTGGGCGAGGGGCCCGTAGAGGACCAGCGGGCCCCCCCCGGCCAGCACCTCGGGGGCGCCGTCGAGGAGGGCCAGGGTCCGGTCGAAGGGTGTCACGTGGAGGACGTTCACGCACAGCAGGGCGTCGGCCCGGCGCCGCCGCCAGGCCGGAGCGCACAGGTCGAGGTCGAGCGGCGGCAGGAGGTTCTCGAGGTGGGCCTCCGCCGCCCAGGCTTCGATGCTCTCCCGTGCCAGCGGGTCGGGGTCGGAAGGCTGCCAGGTGAGCGAGGGGAACCGCCCGGCCAAGAAGACGGCGTGCTGGCCGGTGCCGCTGCCCAGCTCCAGCACCGTGCCGCTGGCAGGGAGGATCTCGTCAAGAGCCGCGGCGATGGGCTCTCGGTTCTTGAGGGCGGTCGGGGCGGTGCGCTTTTCCACGGCGTTTGTGGGCGCGGGAGCCGTCGGCCGACCCCCGGGCTACTCCTTGATCCCGCCGGCGAGCCCCTCGATGAACTGCCGCTGGAAGACGAGGAAGGCGATCATGGGCACGAGCGCGGTGATGAAACCGGCGCTGATGATGGCGTCATAGGGCTTGTTGAAGTTCTGGCTGTCCATCACCTGGATGCGAACTGGCAGCGTGAAGAGCGACTCGCTGCGCAGGATGATCATCGGGTAGAGGAAGTCGTTCCAGATGGCCCGGAACTGGACGATGGCCAAGGCGGCCAGCGCCGGGCGGGAGAGGGGCAGGATGATGCTCCACCAGATCCGCAGGTGTCCGGCTCCCTCCACCTTGGCCGCCTCCATGAAGGAGCGAGGAATCTTGATGAAGTACTGGCGGAGCAGGAACACGCCGAACGCCGAGGCGGCGTAGGGGATGATGAGGCCGAGGAGGTTGTTCGTGAGCCCGAGCGAGCGGAGCACCCGGTAGAACGGGGTGATCATGGTGGTCATGGGGAGCATCATCGATGCCAGGATGGCGGCGAAGAGCGCCCGGCGCCCGGGGAACTCGAGGAAGGCGAAGGCGTAGGCGGCCAGCGAGCAGACGAGCAGGGTGAGCGCGATCCCTGCCAGGGTGGTGAGCACCGATACCCCGAAGGCCCAACCGACGTGCCAATGCCCGAAGGCATGGCGGAACGATTCCAGCGTGTAGCCCCGGAGGGCGGTGAGGAGCGGCTCGCGGAAGAGCGCCGGGGGGAACTGGAAGATGTCCACCGCTCGCCGGAAGGAGGCATCAAGCAGCCAGAAGAGCGGGTAGAGGTAGAGCAGTCCGGCGAGGGAGAGGAGCGCGACGCCCAGGAGTCCCAGTGGCGAGAGCCTCTTGAGCCTGCCGGGGCGGCGCGGTCTCTTCCCGGCGACGGGTACTGCCATCAGGCCTCCCCGTGCTTCCCCAGCCCGAGCACCCGGAGCTGCAGGATGCTCACGGCGGCGATGATGAGGAAGGTGATCCAGCCGATGGCCGAGGCCACGCCGGTGAGGAACTGCTGCGAGAACCCCTGGTCATAGATGTAGGCGACGAGCGTCTTCGCCACGCCGCCCGGGCCGTAGGTGGCGTTGGGGAAGAGCATGAAGACGAGATCGAACATCTGCAGCCCACCGATGGCCGCGGTGACCATCACGAAGGTGATGGCCGGGCGCATAAGCGGCAGGGTGATGCGCAGGAGCGCCCCGAAGGGCGTGATCCCGTCCAGCCGGGCCGCCTCGTAGAGGGCGGGGTCGATGGTCTGCAGCTGGGCCAGGAAATAGACCGTGTGAAACCCGGTCCACTGCCAGAACGAGACGACCACAAGGAGCGGCAGGGCCCACTGCGAGTTCATGAGCCAGTCGACGTGGGAGGGCAGTCCCAGCGCTCCCAGCAGCTGGTTCACGATCCCCTGGTCGCGGTTGAAGAACATGCGGAAGAGGAGGGCGATGACCACGGTGTTGATGAGCACCGGCAAGAAGAAGGCCGCCCGCAGCGCGGTGCGCAGGCGGCGAAAGGGGATGGTGTTCAAGACGTAGGCCAGGGCGAAAGCCACCGGCACCTGGGTGGCGAGGCAGCCCAGGGTGTAGAGGAAGGTCGTGCCGATGGCCCGGTACAGGTCCTGGGCCTTGAACTCGTCGGCAAAGAGGAGATCGCGGTAGTTCTCTAGCCCGACGAAATCGCCCGCGTTGATCCCCTGCTGGTCGGTGAGGCTCAGGTACAGCCCGGACCCGAACACGTAGAGGTTGAAGACGAGCAAGAGGATGAGGAAGGGGGCGACCATGGCCCAGCCGCCGAGGGCATCGCGCCCCCTGCGGCGACGGGGGTGGGTCTGGGCGGCGGGGAGCGGCGGCTGGGCGGCGGAGGTGAACATGGACCGGACCTGGAGAGCCGGCGCTCGCCCGGACCCTGTCCGGCCCGGGAGGTGGACCCGGGGCCCTCTCCACAGGGAGAGGCCCCGGGCCCGAAGATTACATCCGCTTCAGCTGCTGGAACCGGTACTCGGCCTTCTTCTGGGTGGCCGCGAGCCCCTCCTCCACGGAGATCTTGCCGCTGGCGATCTCGGTGTACTGCGCGGCGAAGTCGTTGATGACGTCCCAGAAGATGTCGCCCGAGTTGACCTTGGGCAGCCCCTTGGCGGTTGCCACCATGAGCTCGCCCAGCTTCTGCCCACCGAAGCGTGGATCGGGCTGCTTGAACATGGGGTCCTCCCAGACCGAGGCGAAGGGCGGGAGCATGCTCGTCTTCTCCCAGCGGGTCTTGAGAGCGCTCTGGTCGTACTCCATGTACTCGATGATCTTGTAGATGAGGGCCGGGTCCTTGGTGCCGCGGGGGATGGCCATGAAGGAGCCGCCCCAGGAGGACGCCGCCGGGCCGCCCTTGCGGTAGGTCGGGAGCGGCCGGACCCGGAACTGGTACTTGACCTCGGCCTTCTCGGCCTTGCTGTCGCCCAGGGCGGTGGTGCTGCCGGTGTCGTTGCCGGTCGAGGCGAGGTTGACCTGAGGCACCCACCAGTCGGGGGAGGTGTAGGAGGCCAGGGTGCCGTTCGCCAGTAGCGCCTTGAAGTTGCCCCAGTCCCACATGGTGAAGGCGTCGGTCTTCTGCCACTCCAGCCACTTCTTCACGAAGGCGGTGAACTCGGGGGAGCTGACCGTCGGGGCGCCGCTCCTGTCCAGGATCTGGGAGCCACTCTGCTGCCAGATCATGAACATGGAGTTGGCGAGGCCGTCGTTGCCGTAGGGCAGGGCGTAGTGGAGGGGCTTGCCGCCGCTCTTCTCGGCGGTGAGCTTCTTCGATGCCTCGAAGAAGTCGTCCCAGGTCTCGAGCATCGCCACGTCCACCCCGGCCGCCTTCCACAGGGTGTCGTTGTAGATGAGCACCACCGGGTGCACGTCATGGGGCAGCCCGTAGACGTGGCCGCCGTAGGTGGTCCAGGCGATCCTCCCCGGTACCACCTTGGCGAAGTCCTTCGAGGACTTCAGGTACTCGTCGAGGGGCAGGACGAAGCTCTTCTTGGGGTTGGCGTTCAGGATCCGGTTGTTCTCGATGAGCCACTCGATGGCGTCGGGCACGCCCTTCCCGTCCAGCATCACCGCCTGGAGCTTCTGGACGAACGCGTCCTGGGCCACGACCTGGATGTCGAGCTCGATGTTGAACTTGGCCTCGATGTCGGCCTTGCGGGCCTGGTACTCCTCGACATTGTTGGGCGCGAAGCTCCACAGGGTGACCTTCCGCTTCTCGGCCGCCCCGGCGTCGCGCGCCAGCGCCGCCAGGGCCAGCATCAATAGGGCAAGCGATGCTCTACGCATGGTCCTCTCCCCGTCGTGCGAAACGGCCCGGCATGCGTCCCGGCCCGGGCCTGAAATCGTTTTCTCTTGAAAACGTTTTCAGATTGCAGCATCGTGTTCGCGCGGTCGGTCGATGTCAACGGCCCGGGCCGGCTCGTTCAGGGCCACCCCTTGGGGCGAACGGACCGGGCGTGCGGCCGGTGCCCGACCGATGGTGAAGTGTCGTGGAGCGCTCGGTCCGGGAGGAGAGGATCAGGCGCCGGAACGGGCCGGGCGGGAGCGGTCCAGGGAGCGGGGAGGACTCGCGGTGAGACGAGGGCAGCGGCCAGCCGGCGGACCCGCCACCCTGGTGCAGGTCGCCCAGGCGGCCCGGGTCTCGCCGAGCACCGTCTCCCGCATCCTGAACGGCACGGCCCGGGTCACCGAGAAGAAGCGGCGGGCGGTGGAGGCGGTCATCGCCCGGCTCGGCTTCCACCCCAACCCCATGGCCCGGGGCCTGCGCCAGGGCCGCCGGATGACCATCGGCATTGTGGCCCTGTCGGTGGAGAGCCCGTTCTTCGGAGCCATCTTCCGCGGAATCGCCGACGCGCTGGCCGGCTCGGAGTTCGCCCCCCTCATCCTCTCCGGCTCACCCGATCCCGCCGAGGAGGCCCAGCGGATCGCCCTGCTCCTCTCGCGGCGAGTGGACGGGGTCATCGCCGTCACCTGCCGGGTCCCGGACGAGCAGCTCATCCGCCTCGCCGGCACCGCCCCCATCGTCGTCTGCGGCCGGGCCCTCTGCCACGGCAAGGTGTTCGGGATCAAGCTCGACAACGTGCTGGCCGGGCTCCTCGCGGTGCGCCACCTCATCGGCCTGGGCCACCGCCGGATCCTCCACCTGGAGGGGCCCCCCGACCACCTGGACGCGGCCGAGCGGCTCGAGGGCTACCGCCGAGCCCTCGACGAGGCCCGAGTACCGTTCGATCCCGCGCTGGTGGTGCGGGCCGGGTTCTACTCCGAGGACGGCCTCGGGGCGGTGGGGCGGGTGCTCGACACCCGGCGACGCTTCTCTGCCATCTTCGCCGCCAACGACGAGTGCGCCTACGGCGCCCGGCTGGGGTTGTTCCAGCGCGGGCTGCGGGTCCCGGAGGACGTCTCCCTGGTCGGAGTCGATGACCTGCCCGTCTCTCGCTACACCACTCCCCCCCTCACGACCGTGCGCCAGCCGCTCGAGGACGTGGGACGGCGGGCGGTCGGCTCGCTTCTCGACCTGCTCCACGGGCGCGACCCCTCGACGGCGGGGATCCCGCAGGTGGAGCTGGTGATCCGCGGCACCACCGCCCCGCAGGGCCAGGCCGCCTTCCCGCACGCCAGATGAACATGCTCCACCTGAACGACCTCGAGTACCTGGAGATGCCCGGGCTGAACTTCATGCTCGGCCACGACGCCTACCCGGAGGGACACCAGGCCGGCCTGACCGTCATCCAGAACGGCGCCCGGGTGGCGGCCAACGGCGACCTGCGCCTCGATCGCACCCCCGGCCAGTGGCAGCCGGTGCCCCGCACGGTGAGCCGGGAAGTGGACCGCGAGCGACAGGAGCTGACGCTCTGGCTCGCCTACCCCGATCCGGAGCGCGACCGGCGCGGCTTCAACCCCATCGATTACCCCGACCTGCACCTCCGCTACGCCCTGCGCATCCGGCCCGATGGCGCGACCTGCCGGTTTCGGGTGGACCTGGAGAAGCCCTTGCCCGAGGCCTGGGTGGGTCGAGTCGGACTCCAGCTCGAGCTCTTCCCCGGCGCACTCTTCGGCCGGACCTGGGCCCTCGACGACCGGGTGGGCTTCTTTCCCCGCCAGGCCAACGGCCCGGTGCTCGTGAACGGGGATGGCCAGCCGGACCTGCTTCCGCTGGCCACTGGCCGCTGCCTCACCGTGGCTCCGGAGGAGGATCGGCAGCGGATGTCAATCGAGCTCCTCACCCCGGGCGCGCTCGAGCTCGTTGACGGACGGGGCCAGCACACGAATGGCTGGTTCGTGGTGCGCACGCCCGTCCCGCACGGCGCGTCCCGGGGGGCGGTGGAGTGGCGCGTGGCGCCACACGCCCTGCCCGGCTTCGTGGCCGCGCCGGTCATCCACCTCTCCCAGGTCGGTTACCACCCCCGCCAGCCCAAGGTGGCGGTAGTCGAGCTCGACGCCGCCGACGCCGGACGTCCGCCGGCGGAGCTCTGGCGCATCGTCCCCACCGGTGCGCTCGAGCCGGTCCGGGTGCTGAGACCGCGCGAGTGGGGGCGGTTCCTCCGCTACCGCTGCCTGCAGCTCGACTTCAGCGACCTCGAGGCGCCGGGCATGTACCTGGTGCGATGGGGCACGGTACAGTCGAATCCCTTCCAGATCGGTCCCGAGGTGTACCGTCGCCACGTCTGGCAGCCGACGCTGGAGTACTTCCTCCCCGTCCAGATGTGTCACATGCGGGTAACAGATCGTTACCGGGTCTGGCACGGGGCCTGCCACCTGGACGACGCCCGGATGGCGCCCATCAACCACGTCCATTTCGACGGTTACGCACAGGGGCCGGCCACCCTCTGCACCTTCCGCCCCGGGGAGCACGTGCCCGGGCTCGACCGGGGCGGCTGGCACGACGCCGGGGACCACGACCTGCGCATCGAGTCGCAGATCGAGACCATCCATGGCCTGGCACTGGCCCGGGAAGCATTCGGCGTGGATCACGACGCCACCACCATCGACCAGGCCAACCGGTGGGTGGAGATCGGTCGCCCCGATGGAAGGCCCGACATCCTGCAGCAGATCGAGCACGGAGTGCTCTCGGTGCTGGGAGGATACGAGGTGCTGGGCCGGCTCTATCGGGGAATCATCGAGCCCACCCTGACCCAGTACACCTGGATCGGCGACCCGGCCAACGTCACCGACAACGAGGTATTCGATCCGCAGGCCGCCCCCGAGCCGCCGCCGGTGGGCCGGCCGGGCGCCCCGGACGACCGCTGGGTCTTCACCGAGCAGAACCCCGCCCGCGAGCTGCAGGTGGCCGCTGGCCTGGCGGCGGCGGCCCGGGTCCTGCGGGGCCACGGCGACACGCTCGCTCTCGCCTGCCGGCGGGCGGCGGAGGAGCTTTGGGCCGGAGCGGGCGGTGACGACCCGGCCGATCGGGCCGCGGCCGCGGTCGAGCTCTTGCTCACCACCGGGGAGGATCGCTACCGCCGGTGGCTGTTGGCCAACAGCGAGGCCCTCCTCGCCCAGCTGGACCGGACCGGCTGGCACCTGGTCCGGGTGCTCGGCACCATCGGCGACGCCCGGCTCACGTCCGCGGCGGAAGGCGGGCTGCGAGCCTACGCCGCCGAGCTCACCCGGCAGGCGGGGGAGACCCCCTTCGGCGTGCCCTACCGGCCGGCCATCTGGGGTGCGGGCTGGCAGATCCAGCGCCTGGGCGTGCAGCTCTACTTCCTGCACCGCGCCTTCCCCGAGCTCTTCCCGCAGGCCATGCTCTTCTCGGCGCTCGACTTCGTCCTCGGCTGCCACCCCGGCGCCAACACCGCCTCCTTCGCCTCCGGCGTGGGCGCCCGCTCGGTGACCACCGCCTATGGCTTCCAGCGAGCCGACGGCGCCTTCATCCCCGGCGGCGTGGTCTCCGGGAGCGCCCTGATCCGGCCCGATCTGGTCGAGCTCCTCGATTGGCCCTACCTCTGGCAGCAGACGGAGTACGTGCTCGGCGCCGGGACTGCCGACTTCCTGTTCCTGGTGCTCGCTGCGGACGCGCTCTTGTCCGGGGCCTAGGTCGGGCGCGCGCGGGTGGGACGTGATACGAGATCCGCCTCCATGGAGAAGCTCCGCTGCCGCTTCACCGTCCATACCTACGAGGTCGACGCCTTCGGGCAGCTCTCGGTTCCGGCGCTGACCGGCTTTCTGGCCGAGGCCGCCGGCCGCCACGCCACCGCCCTGGGCGTCGGGATCGACGCGCTCATGAACCGCGGCCTCACCTGGGTGCTCGTGAGGCAGCGGGTGGAGGTCCTCCGGGCGCCGCGCCTGCACGAGGAGCTGACGGTCGAGACCTGGCCCTCGGGCATCGATCGGCTGGCGGCGATACGCGACTTCCGGGTCCTGGCGGACGACGGGACCGAGCTGTGCCGGGCCATAAGCCAGTGGTACGTGCTGGCTCTCTCCACCCGCCGCCCCCACCCGCCGCTCTCCGTCCTCGACGCCGCCCGCTTCGAGGAGGAGCAGCCGCACGCCGTCCGGTTCTCCGCGGGGAAGCTGGCCTCGCTGGAGCGCTGGGACCGGGAAAAGCGGTTCCACATCCGCTACGCGGACATCGACCGCAACCTCCACGTGAACAACGGCAGCTATCTCTCCTGGGCCATGGAAGCCATGCCCCGAGAGGTCTGGGAGGCGGAGCGGCTGGCGGCCCTGGAGGTGCAGTACCGGGCCGAGTGCCTGCTGGGCAGCGCAGTGCTTTCCCGCCTCCAGCCGGCCGGCGGCGGAAGCTACCTCCACGGCATCGTGCGTGAGGAAGACGGCCGGGAGCTGGCCCGCCTCGAGACCCGCTGGGTGACGCGGGAGGCTTGAGGCGAGCGCCCTCCCCCAGCGGCGGTGAGCCGGAGCGCGCCTAGCCGCCGAAGGCGATGCGGCAGGTCACCGCCGCCGCGGCGAAGCCGGCCAGGTCGGCGAGCAGCCCGGCGGCGAGCGCCTGGCGGTGGCGAGTGATCCCAGCGGCGCCCATGTACACGGCCAGCACGTAGAAGGTGGTCTCCGTCGAGCCGGCCATCACTGAGGCCAGCCTGCCCGCCCAGGAGTCGGGGCCTTCCCCGCGCAGGACGTCGGCGAGCACCCCCTGGGCCGCACCGCCCGAGAGCGGCCGGACCAGGATGAGCGGTAGCACGCTCGGGGGAATCCCCAGGGCGCGGGTGAGCGGCGAAAGCACTGCCGCCGCCGCCTCCATCGCCCCCGAGGCACGCAGCATGGCGAGGAGCACGAACACCGCCACGAGCGGGGGGATGATCCGGACGGCGGTCTCGAACCCTTGCTTGGCGCCCTCGAGGAAGGCGGGGTAGAGCTTCACCCTGCGGAACAGGGCGAGGAGCGGGATCCCGGCGAGGAGCACCGGAACCGCCCAGGTGGAGATGGCATCGAGGACGGTGCGGAGCATGGCGGCCCTAGACCGGGGTCGGCGGAGGCGAAAGCCGGCCGAGGAGGCGGGCCGCCGTCACCGCCACCACCACCCCGCAGAGCGAGGCGAGCAGGGTGGGGCCGATGATCTCCGCCGGAGCCCGCGAGCCGGCCGTGACCCGCAAGGCCAAGGCGGTGGCCGGCACGAGCTGGACGGAGGCGGTGTTCAGGGCGGTGAGCATGACCTGCGCGTCGCTGGCCGTGCCCGGGTGCGGGTTCAGGGTCTCGAGCTCCTGCATGGCCCGGATGCCGAAGGGGGTGGCGGCATTCCCCAGGCCGAGCAGGTTGGCCGACACGTTCATGACGATGGCGCCCATGGCCGGGTGGTCCGACGGGACGCCGGAGAAGAGCCGGCGGAGCAGCGGCGCAGCCAGGCGGGCGATCCCGCGCACCACGCCCGCCTCCTCGGCGATGCGCATGAGCCCCATCCAGAGCGCCAGGATGCCCACGAGCCCTAGCGCGAAGGTGGAGGCCTTCCCGGCCGCATCGAGGGCCGCAGCGGTGAGCTCCGGCAGCCGGCCCTGCACGGCCGCCACCACGACCGAGAGGGCCATGAGCACTGCCAAGATCGCGCCCATGCCGGCGATTGTGAGCCGCCACACCTCGAAGGCGAGTTTTTGGTAGAAGCGGGCTGTTACACCCCCGGATGCCCCGAGCCATGAACAGACCTCTTCGCTTCCTGCTCCCCGCCCTGGTGGCGGGGCTTGTGGCTTGCCCCGAACAGCGGACCGAGCCTCGCGGCGAGCGGCCACCGCAGGCCACCCTCTCGGCCGGTGCCAGCCCCCCCCTCGACGTGCTCACCCTGCGGAGGCCTGGGGGTCCGGAGTGGTACGGCGTCTACCTGGCCGGGAAGAAGGCGGGCTACCAGGAGAACCGGATCGACCGCGAGATCCGCGACGGCCGCGAGGTGGTGGTGGCGAGGAGCGAGCAGCTCGTCAAGGCCAGCGTGGGCGGCAAGCAGGTGGAGCGCGGCGAGTCCGAGGAGCGGGTCTACGAGGCCCGGCCCGGAGGGAGGCTCCTCTCGTTCCAGACTACCTTCCGGGGCGATGGCGGCGACCGCCAGCTCTTCGGCAGCTGCATCCGCGACCGCTGCACGGTCCGCATTCAAGCCCCGGGCACCCCGGCGGAGCAGCGCATCCTGGAGGGGGTGACCGAGACCGTCGAGCAGGCCGATCCGGCCCGGCTCGCGGCTGAGCGGCGCGCCACCGTCCGCGGCCGACAGATCGAGACCTTGAAGCTTCGGGTCCGGGAGATGGAAGACGTCTACCAGGGGCGACAGGCGGTGGCCGGTGGCGGCGTTCAGGAGGAGGTCTCGGTGGTCTCGGAGACCGAAGTCGGCGATCGGCTGGCCATAGAGTACCGCGTGGCCGACGACGGGCGCATCGTCGAGGTGACCGAGGGCGAGGCCATCGTCATCCGCCCCGAGACCGAGGCCCAGGCGAAGTCCCTGGAGGACGTCGACCTGCTGGAGCTGGGGCGGGTCCCCCTGCCTCGCCCGGTGCCGCGCCAGGTGCCGGCTGCGGTCACCTACCGGCTCTCCGGGCTTCCGACCGCCTTCTGGAAGAACGACGCCCGCCAGCGGTACGAGAAGGGACCGGGCGGGACGGCCCTCCTCACCGTGACCGCCCGCCCGCCGGCAGCGGCCGACCCGGCGCGGGACACCCCGCTCTCCAAGGCAGCCGACGGCGCCGACCGCGAGGATCTCGAGCCCACCCTCGAGGCGGACGCCGATGCGCCGGCGGTGGCGGCGCTGGCGCGGCAGGTGGCCGGGGGTGCGCCGGGGGCGTACGCCGCCGCCCGGCTCCTGTCCGATCACGTCTACAAGCTGCTGAAGAAGGCCTACGGGGCGAGCCATGACCGGGCCAGCGACGTGCTCGTGGCCGAAGAGGGCGACTGCACCGAGCATTCCATCCTCACCGTGGCGTTGGCCCGCGCTCTGCACATCCCGGCCCGCGAGGTGCAGGGGCTCGTCTACGCCCGGTACGCCGACGGCCAGGATGCCCTCTACTGGCACGCCTGGGTGGAGATCCGCAGCGCCGGCGAGTGGATCGCCATCGACCCCACCTTCGGGCAGGCCGTCGCCGACGCGAGCCACATCGCCCTCGGGAGCGGGAATCGCCTCGACACGGTCGGCCTGCTCGGTAGCCTCAAGGTGGCGGATGTCGAGGTGCGCGAGACCACCGCCCGGGGGAGGCCCGCGCCGGCCAAGGAGCCGCGGACGCGCTGACCCGGCCTCCGCCGGCCGAGCGCCGGATCGACCTCGATCCCTGGCCGGTGCCTCAAGCAAGCGGGGAATCGGCGGCCTGCCGTAACAGTTGACCGCCAAGTGAGCGCGTGTTTTATCGAGCCGTTCGCCCTCGCCCAAGGGGTCACACGCATGTCTCGTCCGCACGCTGCCGTAGTCGCGGGGCTTCTCGCCCTGGCCGGTGCTGCCCGTGCCCAGCAGTCGCCGCCCCCGACACCGGGAGCGGCGCCGGCGCCGGGGGGCCCGGCGGCCGAGGGAACGCCCGCTCCATCCCCGGGAGCGGCCCCCGTCCAGCCATCGCCCGAGAACGATCCCCGGGTGCAGGCGGCCATCCAGCGCGCGGTGGATAAGGCCAAGGAGGAGATCCGTAACGAGGTGCGAGCGGAGCTGCAGGGCGCCCAGTCGGCGGCCGCATTCATGGGCACCGTGGCGGAGCGCCAGCCCAAGGTCGAGCTGTTCGAGCTGGACGGGTACTACCGTGTGCGCGCGCAGATGCTGAACAAGCTCAACCTGCGCGGCCAGCCGGACAGCGCCGGCTTCAACTACTTCCCCAAGCCCTTCCGCGCCGGCTCGACCATCGAGACCACCAACATGCGGCTCAGGCTCGAGCCCACCATCAATGCCAGCGAGTCGGTGCGGGTGCGGGCGCAGATCGACGTGCTCGACAACTGGATCCTGGGCTCGAACCCGGGACAGGTCTCGGACAACCTGAACCCGGACTTGACCTCCCATTCCGACACCACCTATCCCGTTCCCTTCTACGGCTCGACCCGTACCTACACGCCCGGCGACAAGACCAACGATCGCGATCCCATCATCCCGCGGCGGGTCTGGGGCGAGTTCCAGACGCCGCTCGGCCTGCTGAGCTTCGGCCGCATGCCCTCGTCCTGGGGTCTCGGGATCCTGGCCAACGCCGGCACGGGCCTGGACCAGGACTTCGGGGACACGGTCGACCGGATCCAGGTCGCCCTCCCACCGGTCGGCACCCCCATCGGGCAGCTGGTGTTCGTTCCCATCTTCGACTTCGACATCACCGGGGTGGCCATGCACGATCCGCACGGCGGGGCGGGACAGGGGCAGCCCCTCGATGCCGACCCCGGCGCCGACGCCCGGACGCTGGCCTTCAAGGTGGTCCGGCTCGACACCGAGGACGACATCCGACGGAAGCTGGATCGCGGTGAGCGGTCGGTGAACTACGGCCTCTACTTCAATCACCGGGCGCAGCGGTACGTGTACCCGAGCTGGCTCGACCAGGGCTACTCGGGCAACTACAACCCCGCCTCCACCGGATCGGCCACCTTCAGCCGGCGCGGCGCCAGCGCCAACTTCGCCTCCCTGTGGTTCCGCTTTCTCGGTCCCCGGCTGCGGGTCGAGTCCGAGGTGGTCGGCCTCTACGGCAGCATCGGGAACGCCAACGCCGGGTCCAACGAGGCACTCGCCCCGGCGCACCTGCACATGCGTCAGTGGGGCGGGGTGCTGCAGGTCGAGGCCAAGGCGTCGGGGAAGTTCTCCTATGGCGCGGAGCTGGGAGCGGCGAGCGGCGACGGTGCGCCCGGATTCGGCAACGACCCCACCCGAGGGACCTTCGCCGACCCCAACGTGCTGCCCAACTACGGGGCCATCGAGGGTCCACAATGGGGCCGGCCCGGCGACGACAGCATCAACAACTTCCGCTTCAATCCCGCCTACACCGTCGACCTCATCTTCTACCGACGCATCCTGGGACAGGTGACCGACTCCATCTACCTGCGCCCCAACACCCGCTGGGAGATCATCAACGGTCTGGTGCTAAACACCTCCCTGCTCTACGCCCAGGCCCAGTGCCCCTCCTCCACCCCCAGCTCGTCCTCGGCCGGGCCTGGAGAGAACAGTCCCCTCGACCAGAAGGGCAAGCGACCGCTGGCCCTGGAGCTCGACAACACCCTGACCCTCACTCCCACCCACGGCTTCACCGGCTGGATGGACTTCGGCCTGCTCAAGCCGCTCGCGGGCATGGGCACCGGCACCTCGATGGCCTGGATGATCGACCTCGGCCTGGCGGCGACCTTCTGAGGGCGGGCCGGGGTCCTTGGGCCAGGGGCGCTGCCAGGGTCCGGGAGGTCAAGATGGCGAAGAAGAAGGCGAGGCCAGTCTCCCGGGCCGCGCTCGCCGGCGAGGCCGATCCGAGGCTCGTGGCGCTTTCGGCGTCGATCGAGGACGACGGCGCGCTCTACGCCGAGGACATCAAGGGCAGCGAGGCCCACGTGGCCATGCTCGCCGCCCGGGGCATCGTTCCCCGGGCGGCGGCGGCGCGGATCACTGCCGCGCTCGCCCGGATCCGTCGCGAGTTCGCTCGAGGTGCCCTGCGCCTCGACCCGGCGCTGGAGGACGTGCATACCCACGTAGAGCGCCGGCTGGGAGAACTGGTGGGCCGGGACGCCGGGTACCTGCACGCCGGGCGCAGCCGGAACGACCAGGTGGCACTCGACGAGCGGCTCTTCGTGGTCGGCGCATGCGAGGAGGTCGACGCGGCCCTCGTCCGGCTGATGCGCGCACTCCTCGGCCAGGCCGCCCGCCATGAGCGGACCATCCTGCCCGGCTACACCCACCTGCAGCGGGCCCAGCCGGTGTCCCTGGCCCACCATCTGCTCGCCCACCTCGAGGCGCTGGGGCGGGACCGGGAACGGCTCGAGGAGGTTCGCCGCCGGGCCGCGGTATCACCGCTCGGCGCCGGGGCGCTGGCCGGGACCACCTTGCCCCTCGACCGGGCCGCCGTGGCCCGGGCGCTGGGGCTGGACGGGCTGACGCGCAACTCGCTCGACGCGGTCTCCGACCGCGATTCGGCCATCGAGCTCTGCTTTGCCTGCGCCCTCTCCGCGGTGCACCTCTCCCGGCTGGGAGAGGAGCTGGTCCTGTGGACCACCCGCGAGTTCGCCTTCATGACCCTCTCCGACGCCTTCTCCACCGGTTCCTCGCTCATGCCCCAGAAGCGGAACCCGGACGTGGGCGAGTTGGCCCGGGGTCGGGCCGGGCGCGCCATCGGCGACCTCGTGACGCTGCTCACCGTGGTGAAGGGGCTGCCGCTGTCCTACAACCGGGATCTGCAGGAGGACAAGCGCCCCTTGCTCGACGCGCCCGCGGCCCTGAAGGTCACCGCCGATGCTCTGGCCGGCGCGGTGGGAACGGCCACCTTCCACCCGGCGCGGATGGCGGAGGCGCTGGAGTCGGGCGAGGCGCTGGCCACCGACGCGGCCGAGTACCTCGTGGAGCGGGGCGTTCCGTTTCGCGAGGCCCACGAGGCGGTGGGCCGCGCGGCCGCCTTTGCCGACCAGGGGGGGCGCGCCCTGAAGACCTTGACCGCGCCCGAGTGGCGCCGCTTCCACCGCCGGTTCGGGGACGACGTCTCGGCCTGCTTCGACCCGAGGCGAAGCCTGACCCGCCGCGAGCTGCCCGGCGGACCGGGCCCGCGGCAGGTGCGGGCCGAGCTCTCCCGCTGGCGCCGGGTGCTCCGGCCGCGCCGGGGCCGGCCATGAGGGCGCGCAAGGGCCCCGCCCTCGTCGCGGTGCTCCTCTGCTGCGCCTGCGGGGTGAAGGCGCCGCCCCGCCCCCCGCTCCCCTCCCGTCCAGCCCGGGAGGCTCAGGCGGCGAGAGCATCCACTCCCCCACCGAAGCCGCAGGATCCTGGGAGCTGCCCATGAATCATTTCCAGCGCCGGCGCGGCGCGCTCCATGCCGAGGCGGTGCCGCTCGCGAAGCTCGCCGACCTCCACGGGACGCCGCTCTACGTCTACTCCACCGCCACCCTCACCCGGCACTGGAAGGTGCTCGATCGCGCTCTCTCCGGGCTCGACCACCTCGTCTGTTACGCCCTCAAGGCCAACGGGAACCTGTCGGTGCTGCGGCTTCTCGCCCGGCTCGGCGCTGGCTTCGACATCGTCTCCGGCGGCGAGCTCTACCGGGTGCTCAAGGCCGGGGGCGATCCGAGAAAGGTGGTCTTCAGCGGGGTCGGCAAGCGCGACGACGAGATCGCCTTCGCGATCGAGGCGGGGGTGAAAGCCATCGACGTCGAGAGCGGGCCGGAGCTGGGCCGGGTATCGGTGGTGGCCCGACGCCTCCGGCGCCGCGCCCCCATTGCGCTGCGGGTGAACCCGGACGTGGACCCGAGGACCCATCCTTACATCTCCACCGGGCTGCGCGAGAACAAGTTCGGCGTATCGATGACCGAGGCCCGGCGGCTCTACAGCCTGGCCGCCGGCGATCCGGGCCTGTTGGTGCGCGGCGTGGCGTGCCACATCGGCTCGCAGATCACCACCCTTCGTCCCTTCCTCGACGCGGTGGCACGCCTCCTGGCACTGGTGAGGGATCTGGAGGAGCAAGGGATCGCCGTGCGTCACCTCGACGTGGGCGGCGGACTGGGGATTCCCTACCACGGAGAGGCGCCGCCCGAGCCGGCGGCCTACGGCCGGGCGCTGAAGCGAGCCCTGTCCGGTTTCGACGGCCAGCTGGTGGTCGAGCCGGGGCGGATGCTGGTGGGCAACGCCGGGGTGCTCCTCACCCGCGTGCTCTACCTCAAGCGAAACGGCCGCAAGCGGTTCGTCATCGTGGATGCGGCCATGAACGACCTCATCCGGCCGCCGCTCTACGAGGCATATCACGAGATCGAGCCGGTGATGACGCGGCGCGGCACCCGGGAGATCATCTGCGACGTGGTGGGGCCGGTCTGCGAGTCCAGCGACTTCCTCGCGAAGAGCCGCCGCATGCCCGAGCCCCAGCCGGGCGACCTCCTGGTGGTGCGCTCGGCAGGCGCATACGGCTTCGCCATGTCCTCCAACTACAATGCCCGCCCGCGGGCGGCCGAGGTGCTGGTCGACGGCCGGCGGGTTCACCTGGCGCGCCGCCGGGAGAGCTACGCCGACCTCGTGCGGGGGGAGGAGCTGGGTCCCCGCCGAGCGCAGGGCGGGGGGATGAGCTAGAGTCAGCAGCATCCGGGAAGAAGCCGGACGGGACCGGTCATGGCGCGATTCGAAGGCTCGATGGTGGCAGTCGTCACTCCGCTGCGGAACGGGGAGGTCGACCTGCCGAAGCTCCGCGAGCTGGTGCGCTGGCTCTTGGCCGAGGGGACCGAGGCCATCGTGCCGGTGGGGACCACTGGCGAGGGGGCCACCCTCACTGGCCCGGAGCGGGCGGAGGTGATCCGAGCCACGGTGGAGGAGGCCGCCGGGCGCGTGCCGGTCATCGCCGGTGCCGGCTCCAATGCCACCCGGGAGGCGATCCAGTCGGTGCAGCTCGCCAAGGAGCTCAAGGCCGATGCCGCCCTGGTGGTCACCCCCTACTACAACAAGCCCACCCAGGAAGGGCTCTTCCAGCACTATTTGGCCATCGCCGAGGCAACCCGCTTCCCGGTGGTCGCCTACAACGTCCCCTCCCGCACGGCGGTCGACCTGGCGCCGGACACCACCGCGCGGCTCGTGAAGGCGGGGGCCATCGTCGGCCTGAAGGACGCGACCGGCAACATGGACCGGCAGGTGCAGATCCTGGAGCGGGTGGGGGGCGAGGCCATCAGCCTCCTCTCCGGCGACGACGCCACCGTGGCCCCCTACCTCGCCTGCCGCGGGCACGGCGTCATCTCGGTGGTCGCCAACATCGCCCCGCGGGCCATGAAGGAGCTGGTCTCGGCGGCGCGGCGCGGCGAGGTGGCCGGGGCCGTAGACCGGCAGGTGAAGATGGCCGACCTCATCCGCTCCCTGTTCGTCGAGACCAGCCCGGCGCCGGTCAAGGGGGCGCTCAGCCTTCTGGGGCGCTGCACCGCCGAAGTGCGCCTTCCCCTTTCGCCCCTCTCGGAAGCGGGGCTGTCCAGGGTGCGCGAGGCCATGGTCCGCTTCGGCCTCCTCGCGGGCTGACCGGGGTGTCGGGAGGGAGCGCATGACCAGGGTGGTCGTGACCGGGGTGGCCGGGCGGATGGGCCGGGAGATCGTGCACGCCATCCGAAGCGCGCCGGCCATGGCGCTGGTCGGAGCAGTGGAGCAGCCGGGGCCGGCGGTGGGCCAGGACCTGGGGGTGGTGGCGGGCCTGGGCGAGTCGGTGGGACTCCTGGTGAAGGGGGCGCTTGCCGAGGCGCTCACCGGTGCCGAGGTGGTCATCGACTTCACTGCTGCCGGACCGTCCGCCGCGCACGCCGCCCTCTGCGCCGAGCGGGGAGTGGCCATGGTCATCGGCTCGACCGGCTTCACCGGAGCGGACCGGGCCCGGATCGACGAGGCGGCGCGCCGGATCCCGCTCGTCCTCTCGCCCAACATGAGCGTGGGCGTGAACGCCCTCTTCGAGCTGGTGCGCCAGGCTGCACGCACCCTGGGACAGGGCTACGACGTGGAGATCGTGGAGCTGCACCACCGGCACAAGCGCGACGCCCCCTCGGGCACGGCGGTGCGCCTGGGAGAGGTGGCGGCCGAGGCGCTGGGGCGGACCGCCTCCGAGGCGCTCTGCTACTCGCGCCAGGGGATCACCGGGGAGCGGCCTCCCTGGCAGATCGGCATCCAGACGCTGCGTGGCGGGGACGTGGTCGGTGAGCATACCGTGCTCTTCTGCGGGGAGGGAGAGCGGATCGAGCTCACCCACCGGGCCACCTCCCGCGTTCACTTCGCCGCCGGGGCGGTGCGGGCCGCGGGCTGGGTTTGCGGCAAGCCGGCCGGACGCTATGACATGGCCGACGTGCTCGGCCTGCGCCGGCCCTGAAGGCGGGGCCACTCGTCTTCGCGGCGGTGCTGGCGCGGCGATCCGGGCCGGGTTACGAAGGGGCGGTCGTGCGCGCCTACGTCGGGGTGGGATCGAACCTGGGAGATCGCTGGGGGCACCTGGCCCTGGCCGCCAGCATGCTGCGGCGTGGCCCCCGGGTGGCGCTGCTCCGGGCCTCCCGCGTGTACGACACGGCACCCATCGGACCACCGCAGCCGCGGTACCTGAACGCGGTGCTGGAGCTGGATACCGAACTGCCGGCGCGGGCGCTCCATGCCGTGTTGCAGCTGGCCGAGAACGCGGCCGGGCGGCGCCGCTCGCCTCAGCGATGGACCGCCCGGACTCTCGACCTGGATCTGCTTCTGTACGGCGACGAGGTGATCCTCGACCGTCAGCTGCGGGTACCCCACCCGGAGCTGTCGGTGCGTCGGTTCGTGCTCGCCCCGCTTGCCGAGCTCTGCCCGGAGCGGGTGATCCCCGGGCTGGCACGGTCCGTCGCCGAGCTGCTCTCGCGCGCTCCTCCGGACGACGTGGTGGCAGTGGGGTTGTACCCGCTCTAGCCGCCCCGCCGCCCTCTTCACCCGCGGCTAGGTTCCCGGCGCGCCAGGCAGGCAAGCCGCGGCGGCCGGGCCCCGTGGCGGCGAGCGCCGGAGAGGGGGAGATAGCGGAGCTCGACCCCGGCCTCCACCGCGCGCAGGAGCAACGCCCCGCGGCTCATGTCGCCGCGGCCCACGAACTCGGCGGGGAAGAGGAGACGCTCGCCCAGAACCGAGAGGATGGGGTCGACGTACTTGGGAGCGGCGATGCTGCCGAGGAGCACTGCCTGGCCGGCCGGCCCGAGCGCTCCGGCCAGCGCCGCCAGATCACGGTCGAGCGGTGCGCGGAAGCGGGGATCGGCAGCGTCCACCGGGACGGCGGCAAAGGCGCGGAGGTCGTCGCCCCGGACCAGCGTCTCCACTCCGAGCAGGCCCGCGCCGGGCGCGATCACCAGCGCCGCCGAGGCTCCGCTGGGCGGCCGGCCGAAGGCCCGGGCGTAGGCGAGCTTTCCGCGGAAGTAAAGCCCGCTCGCGAAACGGAAGACCTCGCCCAGCGGGGCGCCCGGACCGTGCAGCGCACGCGCGAGCGGGAAGCGTGCCGCCGGGGAGAGGATGAGGCCCATCCGCTCGCCGCCGGCCCGGGCCGGCGAAAGCAGGAAGACACGGGGGCTGAGCATTCCGGCTGCCGCCCGGTCCAGATCCCCTGGTGGCCGCGGAGCATGGCGTCCCCCTTCGCTTTCGACCGGGCGGCCTCCTCGTCGCACGCGCAATTGCACCCCGCGAAGACCCTTCGCACGTGCGGTCGCCGGCCGCATCCACCACTGGACGGAGCCCTCGGCGAGCGCGGACCACACGGTCCTCCCGGGATCCGGCTCCGGCGCAGGCTCGCCCCTCGGTCAGCGTTCAGCGGTTCCTGGCGGCCGGGCGCCCGGCCGGTGCCCTGGCGGGCGAACGAGGCTCAGGACCACGAGGAAGATGCCCAGGACCGCCGCACCAGCGAACAGGGCGAAGATCCAGGCCAGTCCTCCGCGGGTATCGGCTCCGGGTCCGTAGGCTGCGGTCTGAGCGGAGGCGGCGAAGGCGAGCGCCAGGGCGGCCAAGGCGAGGCCCGTGCCCACCGCCCGGACGAGCCGCCGGGATTCCGCCGGCATGGCATCAACCCCCGGTCGGAGATCGCGGCTGGGATCGAGCAGGAGCGAACCCAGAAGCGGGCGAATGGCGGCTCGGCGAAGGAGCATGGAGTCTTGAGCGGGCGAAGCCCTCACTGCATCCTGGGCACGGATCTGCCGAGGTGTAACCCTCGCCACCCCGTCCTTCACCCGAGCGTCACGCGGAAGAGCCGACGCTCGACCGCGTGGAGTGCCGCGATGAGGTCAGCGCGGGAGAGGGCGATCCGTTCCGCGCGCTCCTTGAACTCCAGACACGCCTCCGTGGCCAGCCGGGCGACCAGGTGGACCGCCGCCACCTCGGCCGGCCCCATCAACCGGTGCCGCTCGTGCTCGAGGTGTGCCTCCATCCGTTCGAACTCCCGCCCGAGGTCGAGGCGGGCAACCTCCAGCGCCAACCTGATCACCTCGTCGCGAGGGTGAGCGCCTGCAGCGGACGACCAGCGCTGCCGTTCGGCCTCGCTCGACCAGTCGAGGTGCGGGGGCGGCCAGGCGGAGAGCTCGGCGGCGAGCTCCACGGTGAAGCGGGAGACGAGGTAGTCCTTGGCCGTTTGCTTTTCCCGCTCGTAGAGGAAGTCCCAGCGTCGGTCACGCACGAGAGGATTGTAGGCGGGATGAGGGGCGCCGGGGCGCGCGGTTCGGGCAGGTGAACTCTCCGCGCCGGCGGGTTATCCTCGGCCCTCCACGCGGCCGCGCCGATGGCGGGGTGCCCTGTCGGGTGCCCGAGGAGGATCGATGCTGGTGGTGATGAAGCCCCACGCCACCCCCGAGCAGGTGGAGGCGGTGGTGGAGCGGATCCGCACTCTCGGGCTCACCCCTCATCCCATCCCGGGGACACAGCGCATCGCCATCGGCATCACCGGGAACCAGGGGGGGCTGGAGCCGGACCTCTTCACCACCTTGCCCGGAGTGGCCGACGCCCTCCGCGTCTCGCAGCCGTTCAAGCTCGTTTCGCGAGAGGTGAAAGAGGAAGACACGATCATCGACGTCGGCGGGACCAGCCTGGGTGGGCGGGAGCTGGCGATCATGGCCGGCCCCTGCTCGGTGGAGTCGCGCGAGCAGGTCCTCGAGACCGCGCACGCCGTCAAGCGGGCCGGGGCCCGCTTTCTGCGGGGCGGCGCCTACAAGCCCCGCACCAGTCCCTATGACTTCCAGGGCCTGGCCGAGGAGGGGCTGAAGCTCCTCGCCCTGGCCCGCGAACAGACCGGCCTCAAGATCGTGACCGAGGTGATGGACGTCGAGACCCTGCCCATGGTCGCCGACTACGCCGACGTGCTCCAGCTCGGCGCCCGCAACATGCAGAACTTCTCGCTGCTCAAGCAACTCGGTTTGGCCCGTCGCCCGGTGATCGTGAAGCGTGGCCCGTCGGCCACCATCAAGGAGTGGCTCATGGCCGCCGAGTACGTGGTCTCCCGCGGGAACTACCGGGTGGCGCTCTGCGAGCGGGGCATCCGTACCTTCGAGAACATGACCCGCAATACCCTGGACCTGAACGCCGTGCCGGTGCTCAAGGCGCTCACCCACCTGCCGGTGCTCGTGGATCCCTCCCACGGCATCGGGCTGCGGGCGCACGTGGCGGCCATGGCCAGGGCCGGAGTGGCGGCCGGGGCCGACGGCATCCTGGTCGAGGTGCATCCCCACCCCGAGGGCGCTCTCTCCGACGGGGCCCAGTCGCTCACCCCGCCCGAGTTCGAGGCGCTGATGCGGGAGGTGCGGGGAATCGCCCAGGCGGTGGGCCGCTCGATCTAGCCGCCCGCCGGGGCGTTCGTGGCCCCGCCCACCGTGATAGGCTGCCCGCCTTCCGAGAGAGTTGGAGATCGCGATGTTCATCGCCATGAAGCCCCACGCCACCGCCGCCGAGTTCGAGGCGGTGGTAGAGAAGATCCGCGCCCTGGGGTTCACCCCGCACCCCATCGTCGGCACCGAGCGCAAGGTGGTGGCGGTCATCGGCCACACCACCGGTCTCGACCCCGAGGACCTGTTCGGTACCATGCCGGGGGTGGCCGAGGCGTTGCGGGTCTCGCAACCTTTCAAGCTTGTTTCACGAGAAGTGAAAGAAGAGGACACGGTCCTCGACGTCGATGGCGTGCCGCTGGGCGGGCGGGCCATCTCGGTCCTGGCCGGTCCCTGCTCGGTCGAGTCCCGCGAGCAGATCCTGGAGACGGCCCGGGCGGTGAAGCGGGCCGGGGCGCGCTTCCTGCGGGGCGGGGCGTTCAAGCCTCGCACCAGCCCCTATGAGTTCCAGGGGCTGCGCGAGGAGGGCCTGAAGCTGCTGGCGCTCGCCCGGGAGACGACCGGGCTCAAGGTGGTCACCGAGGTGAAGGACACCGAGACCCTGCCCATGGTGGCCGAGTATGCCGACGTGCTCCAGGTCGGCGCCCGCAACATGCACAATTACTCCCTGCTCGAGCGGCTCGGCACCATCGAGAAACCCGTCCTCCTGAAGCGCGGCCTCTCCGCCACCATCAAGGAGTGGCTCATGGCCGCCGAGTACGTCGTTTCGAGGGGTAACCACCGGGTGGCCCTTTGCGAGCGCGGCATCCGCACCTTCGAGACCATGACTCGCAACACCCTCGACATCAACGCCGTGCCGGTGCTGAAGGCGCTCACCCACCTGCCGGTCATCGTCGATCCCTCGCATGGCATCGGATTGCGCGCCCACGTCCCGGCCATCGCCCGCGCCGGGGTGGCAGCGGGTGCGGACGGAATCATCGTGGAGGTCCACCCCTCCCCCGAGAAGGCGCTCTCCGACGGGCACCAGTCGCTCTCGCTCTCCGAGTTCGAAGAACTCATGAAGCAGGTCCGGGTCATCGCCGGGGCGATCGGGCGCCCCATCCCCGCCTGAGCAAGCCGGCCGACCACGGCGCCTTTTCGACCGGCGGGCGCCTGGCCGGCGGGCCGGCCGGGCCGGGATGGCCACGCCTTGACGAGTCCCCAGGCGGTCTTAACTAGTAAGTCGTGAAGCTCGAGCACGAGACCACTGCCGGCGAGCACGACGTGGCCATCCCGGGCGGCTGCATCCTGTGCGGCGGGGACCTGGCGGTCCGATTCCGGACCGAGGGAGCGGTCTCGTTCTGCCCGCGTTGCAACTGGTTGTCCCATCCGCGCGTGCGCCGCGAGGACGGGAACGTCTACATGACGCATCCCGCCGGCGGCCTCGCCTGAACACACCTCCCTGCCCGGTTGGGCCACTCGCCGCGTCCTCCTACCTACGGCGGCGCTCGATGCCCGTTCGTCCTCCCGCGTACCGAGGCCTTGGCTAGGAGGAGTCCCGGGTGGCGAAATACCCACATGCTACGAAGGTGGCGCCCGCGGTATCAAGGGGCCGTGTTGCCGTGAGGTGAGGCGGGCCGGCTAGCCGCCACCTGGCGTAGGGGAGGCGAGGCTCCAGGCAGGGAAAGCGCCTGGCGCGCGGCTTTAGATGGCCCAGCAGGAGCCGTGCATCGAGGTCGGTCGAGGGATCCGGCGGGAGCCGCTCGGAAGGGACGCGGGCGCCGCGGCCGCGGAGGAGGCGCTCAGACCGATCAGGATCCACCGACCGAGCGCGGTCCTGGTGTTCGCCTCGCCGCGTCAGGACCTGTCCGGCGTGGCCACGGGCGTCCGCCAGGTGGTAGGTGAGGTGCCCATCGTTGGCGCCAGCTCGGCGGGGGAGATCTGCGACGGGCTCCACGACGGCAGCGTGGTGGTAACGGTCCTCGCCTCGCCGTACCTCCGGGTACGGTGTGGCGTGGGCGAGGATGTCTCCCGCTCCTGGGAGATCGCGGTCGACCGGGCCCTGGGGGCGCCCGGGCTGCGCGATTACTTCGACGCCAGCCTAGCCGCCTGGCCGAGATTGACCCGCGAGGGCAAGGAGGCGTTCGCGCTGGTGCTGTCGCCGGGTCCGACCGAACGAGCCGAGTCGAGAGGCTTCCCCATCGTGGAGATGGTGAAGCGCCGGGCGCTGGGAAAGCTCCCCATCTTCGGGATGTCGGCCAGCGACGAGCTTCGGTTCGAGCGGAACTTCGTCTTGGCCGGGGGCCGGGCCGTCGCCGACGGGCTGGTGGTGGCGGTGTTCGAGACGCAGCTCCGCTTCGGGATCGCCGTCGCCCACGGGATGCGCGCGACCGGACCGGCCCTCAAGGTGACCGCGGTCGAGGAGGACGAGGTGCTGGAGTTCGACGGTCGGCCGGCGGCCGACGTCTACGCCGAGTTGGTGCACGCCCCGCGGAGCTCGCTCGAGGGGGTGTTCGTGGCCGGCGCCACGCGCTCGGTGCTCGGCGTGCCCGGGCCGTTGGGATCCTACATCCCCAACGCGGCCACCCGGGTCACCCAGAGAAGCGGGATCCGCTTCGCCATCCCGGTGAGCTCGGGGCAGGTGCTCTACCGGCTGGAGCCGACCTCGGAAACGGCCTCCCGGGCGGGGCGGGAGGCCGTCGCCAAGGCCATGGCACGGGCGGGCACCACCCGGCCGGCCTTGGCGGTGGTGGCGTCGTGCGCGCTCCGCCCCGCGCTCCTCGGGGGAACGTCCGCCGCCGAGGTGACGAGCATGGCCGGGCCGCTTGGGGGAGCGCCGCTCGTCGGCCTCGTCAGCTGCGGCGAGGCCGGGCTCGCCGACGACGGCGTGCCCCAGCATCTCAACGCGGTCATCGGGGCGCTGGTGTTCGGCGAGGAGCTGTCCCAGGCCGCCCATATGGCCGAGGAGATGGCGGAGCTGAGGCGCAGCACCGAGGAGCTGCGCAGGCGCACGCGCGACGAGCTGGAGCGACTCGTGGCCGAGCGGACCGCCCGGCTCGAGGCGGAGATCGACGAGCGGAGGCGCCTGCAGCGGGCCTGGCGCACCCTCTCCGAGTGCAACAAGGCCATGGTCCGCGCGGTCAGCGAGGAGGGGCTCTTCGCCGAAATCTGCCGCATCCTGGTGGAGAGCGGTGGGCACCGGATGTGCTGGGTCGGCCTGGCCGAGCCGGACGGGTCGGTGCGCCCGGTGGCTTCCGCCGGCCACGGCGCCGCCTTCGCGACAAAGGTCCGGGCGAGCTGGCAGGAGGACGACGAGCGCGGGCGCGGGCCGGTGGGGACCGCCATCCGCAGCGGCCAGCCGGTGGTGGTCCGGAACCTGCTCTCGTCGGACCGGGCCGCCCCCTGGTGCGAGGAGGCCGTCCGGCGCGGGCTCACCTCCATGATCGCCCTGCCGCTCACCACCGAGGGTCGACCCTTCGCGGCCCTGGCCATCTACGACTCGGATGCCGGAGCCCTGGACGAGAAAGAGCTGGCGCTGCTCACCGACCTGAGCGGCGACGTGGCCTTCGGGGTGATGGGCCTGCGGGCCCGATCGGAGCGGGCCGCCATGACCGCCCGGCTGACGCAGGCGGACCGGCTGGTGGCCATGGGCACCCTGGCCGCCGGGGTGGGCCACGAGATCAACAACCCGCTCTCCTACGCCGCCGCGGGGACGCACGCCCTGGCCGAGCTCATCGAGCGCGGCTTCGCCGACCCGGCCGCGTCGCGTGAGGCGCAGGGCATCCTCCGCGAGGTGAACCAGGGGCTGGAACGGATCCGCCACGCCGTCCGCGACCTGAAGCTCTTCTCCCGGGGAGATGACGATACCCGCCGCCCGGTGGACGTGCAGGCCGTGCTCGAGTCCACCCTGCACATGGCTTACAACGACATCCGCCACCGCGCCCGGCTGGTGCGCGACTACCATCCCATCCCGCTGGTGGCGGCCAGCGAGTCCCGCCTCGGCCAGGTGTTCTTGAACCTGGTGGTGAACGCCTCGCAGTCCATCCCCGACGGCGCCGCCGAGGAAAACGAGATCCGGGTCGCCACCCGGACCGACGAGGACGGCTGGGCGGTGGTGGAGATCCGCGACACCGGCGCCGGCATCTCCCGGGAGGACCTGGCTCGCATCTTCGACCCCTTCTTCACCACGAAGCCGCTGGGAGAAGGGACCGGCCTGGGACTGGCCATCTGCCGCAACATCGTCGCCTCCACCGGCGGCGACATCACCGTGGAGAGCCAGCGCGGCCAGGGCAGCGTCTTCCGGGTGCGGTTGCCGGGGGTGGTCCCCGGGGTGGCCGAGGCCGAGCCCTCGCCCGGCCCGGCACCGCGGGTACATGGAGGGCGGGTGCTGGTGGTCGACGACGATCCGCTGGTGGCCCGCTCCATGCGGCGCATGCTGGCTCGCGAGCACGAGGTGCTCGTCGAGACCAGCTCCCGGGAGGCCCTGGATCGCTTCCGGGCGGGGGAGCGGTTCGATGTCGTCCTCTGCGACGTGATGATGCCGCAGGTGAGCGGACCCGAGTTCCACGCCGAGCTCTCCCGCCTCGCACCCGACCAGGCCCGGCGGGTGGTGTTCGTGACTGGCGGCGCGTTCACCGCTGGCTCGGCCCGGTACCTGGAGGAGGCGGGGAACCGCACCCTGGAGAAGCCGTTCGATGCCGAGGTCCTCCGCGCCCTGGTGCGGGAGTTCGTGGGAGGTTCCCCCTGAACCCCGACGCCCCGGCGGAGCGGGTGGCGCTCCGACTCGCCGACTACCTCGGGCCCCACACCGCCCGAGCCGCCGTCCGGACCTTCGCCAAGTCCGCGCTGAAGCTCACCCCGGAGGAGATCCGCCCCGAGCACGTCCCCGGCCTCCTGGATGCGCTTCGGCCGATGCTCCGCACCTTGCTGGGCCGGGAGATCTGCGAGGACATCCTCGCCCCGCTGGGAAAGGAGTTCCCATGAGACTCCGGCCCATCGTCGCGGCGGCCCCGGTGGTCATCGCCGCGCTGCTCGTCGCCTTGGCGCAGGCCACGGGACCCGGTCAGGCCCTGCTCGCTTACGAGCTCGAGGGAACGGTGGTGAAGGCGCTCGCCGCCCTCGCCTGTGCGCTGGCGGCGATGCGCATCCCGCCGGGCAACCGCCTTCGCCACGCCTGGATCCTCCAGGCGGCTTGCTACCTGGCGCTGGCGCTGAAGACCCTGCCGGTGCTCTCGGGCAACGACCTGGCGGTCCGGGTGGGCACGCTGACCGCGAACGTCCTCGCCCCGTTGGCGCAGTTCCTCATGATCCGCGCCTTCTGGGGGGCCGGCCTGGCACCGGCGCTCCCACCCCGGGCACGCTGGCTGGCTCCGCTCGCCACCTTCACCGTGGCCCTCGCCCTGGCCGGCCCGAGCATCGTCTCCCATGTGCGGATGATGACGGAGGACCCGAGCGCGATCCTGCTCGTCTTCTCCAGCGTGGGGGACCTGGCCAGCATCACCCTCCTCGCCCCCCTGCTCCTCATCGCCGCCGCCCTGCGCGGCGGGCGGCTGGCCTGGCCCTACGCCTTCATGGCCGCGGGAGAGGCCTGCTGGCTGCTCTACGACGTGGCCAACGCCTTCGCCCCCATGGTGCTCGAACGATCGTGGGCCCGGGCGCTGTGGGAGACGCTGCGCCTCTCCGCCTGCCTGTACTACGCCTGGGCGGGAGTGGCCCAGCGGGCCGCCTTCGTCCGCCACCCTGCCCAGCTGGCGCGACGCGCGGCCTAGAGGTCCGCTAGGGCCGGAGCGCCCGCTTGAGCGAGCGGACGAAGCGCGCCACCCGCTGGGCCCGCACCGCGCGGCGGCCCCCCTGGGCGATGCGGTCGACCACGGCGCTTCCCACCACCACCCCGTCGGCCAGCCGCCCCAGGACACGCGCCTGCTCCGGGGTGGAGATCCCGAACCCGATCACCACCGGGAGTGAGCAGGCCGTCCGGGCCGCGCGCACCAGCCCGCCGATCTCCTCCGGCAGGGTGGACCGTGCTCCGGTGACGCCGGTCACCGACACGAGATAGAGGAATCCGCTGGCGGCCTTGGCTGCGGCGGCGATCCGGGCCGGGGTCGAGGTGGGGGCGAGCAAGAAGACGAGCTTCAAGCCAGCCGAGACCGCCGGGGCGAGGAGCCCGGCGTCCTCGGGGAGCAGATCGGGGACGATGAGCGCGTCCACCCCGGCCCGGCGGCACCCGAGGGCCAGCCGCTCCACCCCGCGGGCGATCATCGGGTTCAAGTAGCCCATGAGGACGTTGGGGATCTGCGAGCGGGCCCGGACCCGGGCGGCGATGTCCAGTACCCGGTCCAGGGTGGTGCCGCTCGCGAGCGCCCGCTGCCCGGCAGCCTGGATGGTGGGGCCGTCGGCGATGGGATCGGAGAAGGGCAGGCCCAGCTCGAGGGCGTCGGCGCCGCCTTCGACGCAGGCCAGGGCCATGGAGAGCGAGGTGGCCGGGTCGGGATCCCCGGCCATGACATAGGTCACGAGGGCCGACTCGCCGGCCGCCTGGCAGCGTGCGAAGGCGGCCTCGAGGCGATCGGCCTGCGCCGGCGGCGCGGAGGGCGGGGCGCTCTGCTCGGGGCTCACGGGCGGCCTCCCTTTCCGGCGCGACGGCGGGCCGGCGGGCGGGTGCGGGTTCGGGCGGGGATCGCTGCGGGGGCGAGCATGGCTCGTACCTGCTCGACGTCCTTGTCTCCCCGCCCCGACACGTTCACGAGGAGCAACCCCTCCTTCCCGAGCTCGCGCCCCAGCTTCCGGGCGGCCGAGACGGCATGGGCGCTCTCCAGGGCGGGGATGATCCCCTCGAGCCGCGCCAGGTACTGGAACGCGTCCAACGCCTCGGCATCGGTCTGCGGCATGAGGGTGAGCCGTCCCCGGTCTTTGAGGAAGGAGAGCTCCGGGCCCACTCCGGGGTAGTCGAGCCCAGCGCTGATGGAGTGGGCCTCGGCGATCTGTCCCTCCTCATCCTGGAGCACGTAGCTGCGGGATCCGTGGAGCACCCCCGGCGTCCCCCGGGCGAGCGAGGCCCCGTGACGACCGGTGGATAGCCCGTGGCCGGCCGCCTCGGCCGCCACGAGCCGTACCTCGCGGTCGTCGAGGAAGGCGCTGAAGATGCCCATGGCGTTGGAGCCGCCGCCCACGCAGGCCACCACCGCGTCCGGGAGCCGGCCACAACGATCCAGCACCTGGCCACGGGCCTCGCGCCCGATCACCGATTGGAGATCGCGCACCAGGGCCGGGTAGGGATGCGGGCCGGCCACCGAGCCGATGATGTAGTAGGTGTCCCGGACGTTGGTCACCCAGTCGCGCAGGGCCTCGTTCATCGCGTCCTTGAGGGTGCGGGAGCCGGACTCGACCGGGATGACCCGGGCGCCCAGAAGCTGCATGCGGAAGACGTTGAGCGCCTGCCGCCGCACGTCCAGCGCTCCCTGGTAGACGTCGCAGGGCAGGCCGAAGAGCGCCGCCACGGTGGCCGTGGCCACGCCGTGCTGGCCGGCGCCGGTCTCGGCGATGATCCGCCGCTTCCCCATCCGCCGGGCGAGCAGTACCTGGCCCAGGGTGTTGTTCAGCTTGTGCGAGCCGGTATGGCACAGGTCCTCGCGCTTCAGGAGCACCCGGCACCCGCCCAGCTCGGCGCTCATGCGCCGGGCCTCGGAGAGCGGAGTGGGGCGCCCGGCGTAGCGGGCCAGGAGCTCGTCGAGCTCGGTCCCGAACGAGGGATCGGCGCGCGCCTCGCGCCAGGCGCCGGCCAGCTCGTCCAGGGCCGGGACCAGGGTCTCGGGAACGAACCGCCCACCGTACTCGCCGAACCTGCCCCGATCGTCGGGGAGCGCACCGCTGGTCACGACCCCTCCTTCCCGAGCAATCCCCATCCCGCCGCCTTGGCGGCGCGAATGAACGCTTCCATCCGTCCGGGGTCCTTCACCCCGGGCGAGGACTCCACCCCGCTGGCCACGTCCACCCCGTGCGGCCGGACCCGCCGCACCGCCTCGGCCACGTTCTCCGGGGTGAGGCCGCCGGCCAGCCACACCGGCACCTGGGCGGCCACCTCCGCGGCCAGCGACCAGTCGAAGGCGGTGCCGCTGCCGCCGTAGAGCGGCGTGGCCGAGTCGAGCAAGAACCCGGATACCGGGTAGGTGAAGAGCGCGCTCAGCGAGTTCGCGTCGCGCACCCGGATCCCCTTCACCACCGGCACGGACAGGGCGGCGCACAGCTCGGGCGGCTCGTCCCCATGGAGCTGAACGGCTCGGACCCCGGAGGTGCGAAGGGCGGCGCCGAGTTCCTCGGCGCTGGGATCGACGAAGACGCCCACCGGCAAGACGCCGGGCGGAAGGGCGGCGACCATGGCCGCCGCCGCCTCCGGGGCGAGGTAGCGGCGTGAGCGGGGCCAGAAGTTGAATCCCACCCGGTCGGCGCCCAGCCGCGCCGCCAGGAGCGCATCCTCGAGCCGGGTGATCCCGCAGATCTTGACGAGCACCCTGCTCACGTCTCCCCTTCCGTCTCCCCAGCGAACTCGGCCAGGAGCCGTGCGGGATCGGCGGCCCGCACCAGGGCCTCGCCCACGAGGAGGTTGGCCGCCCCGGCCCGGCGGAGGCGCCGGGCGTCGGCCGGGCTCCTCACCCCGCTCTCGGCCACCGCCAGGACGTCGGCCGGCAACGCGGGCAGGATCCGCTCCGAGGTGGCCAGGTCCACCGCGAAGGTGCGCAGGTCGCGGTTGTTCACTCCCACGACCCGCGCCCCGGCGGCGAGCGCTGCCTCGGCCTCGGCCTCGTCGTGAACCTCGACCAGGGCGGTGAGCCCCAGCGAGCCGCACCCGGCGATGAGCTGGCGCAGCGAATCGGGATCGAGCGCGGCCACGATGAGCAAGGCCGCGTCCGCTCCCACCGCCCGGGCCTCGAGAAGCTGGTAGCGGTCGAGAACGAAGTCCTTGCGCAGCAGGGGCACTTTCACCGCCGCCCGCACCGAGCGCAGGTCGTCGAGGGAGCCGCCGAACCCCGGCCCGTCGGTGAGGACCGAGACGGCCGCCGCCCCCGCCGCCGCATAGCGGCGAGCCATCGAGGGAGCGTCGAGGCCCGCATCGATGGCCCCCGCCGAGGGGCTTCTCCGTTTCACCTCGGCGATGATCCGCAAGGGCCCACCGCGGGGCGAGAGGGCCGACGCGAAGGACCGCGGCGGTGGCGCGTCGGCCAGCCGGGCCAAGAGCTCCTCGTCGGGGAGGACCGCGCGGCGGCCGTCCACCTCGGTGCGCTTGCGGGCCAGGATCTGCTCGAGGAAGGAGGGGATCATGGGTGGGGGGTGGTGAAGGCCACGAGCTCGCGGAGCTTCTCCCGTGCCGCGCCACCATCGAGCGCCTCTTCGGCCACCCGGACCCCGTGGCGCAGGTCCTGGGCGGCGCCGGCGCTGACCAGGGCCGCGGCCGCGTTGGCCAGCACCGCGTCGCGCGGCGCGCCCTTCTGGCCGTCGAGCACGTCGCGAAGGATGCGAGCATTGTCGGCGGCGTCGCCGCCGGCCAGCTCCTCGACCGGGTGGCGCGGGAGGCCCAGATCCTCGGGGACCATCGAGTAGCGATCGATGTTGCCGTCGCGCACCTCGCAGACATGGGTCATTCCGGCGACGGTGATCTCGTCCAGCCCTTCCCCGTGGACCACGAAGGCGTGACGGGCACCCAGCTGGGAAAGGACCCCCCCCAGCACCGGTACCCAGCGCGCCTCGTAGACGCCCATCACCTGGTGACGGGCGCCGGCGGGGTTGGCCAGCGGCCCGAGCAGGTTGAAGACGGTGCGGACCCCCAGCTCGCGGCGGATGCCGGCCACCGCCTTGAAGGCGGGATGGAGCCGGGGCGCGAAGAGGAAGCCGATCCCCACCTCGGCGATGGCCCGCTCCACCACCTCCTTGGAGGCCTCTACATTCACGCCCAGTGCGGCAAGGACGTCGGCGGACCCCGCCCGGGAGGAGACCGCCCGGTTGCCGTGCTTGGCCACGCACACCCCGGCCCCGGCCACGGCGAAGGCGGCGCCGGTGGAGATGTTGAAGGTGTGCCGACCGTCTCCGCCGGTGCCGCAGGTATCGACGAACACCTCTTGAGCCACCCTCACCCGGTCGACGCGGGCACGCATCACCTCCGCCGCGCCGGTGATCTCCTCCACGGTCTCGCCCTTGAGCCGCAGCGCCGCCAGGAGCGCGCCCACCTGGGCGGGGCTGGCGCCCCCGTCGGCGATCTCGTTCATCACCTCGACCATCTCCACCCGGGCGAGGTCGTGATTCTCGACGAGGCGGGAGATGGCTTGCTGGATCATGGCGTGGTCTCCCGGGGGGGGCGGGACGATAGCCGCCCGAGCCAGTTGGCGAGGAGGAGCTTGCCCTGCGGCGTCAGGATCGACTCGGGGTGGAACTGGACCCCTTCCACCTCCAGCGAGCGGTGGCGCAGCCCCATCACCTCGCCCTCCTGGGTCCAGGCGGTGACCTCGAGGCACTCGGGAAGCGTCTTCCGTTCGACCACCAGCGAGTGGTATCGCCCGGCCTCGAAAGGCTGGCCCAGGCCGGCGTAGATCCCCTCTCCACGGTGGTGGACCGGGCTACTCTTGCCGTGGACGATGCGGAAGTTCCGGACCACCTTGCCGCCGAAGGCCTGCCCGACCGCCTGGTGTCCCAGGCACACCCCGAGAATGGGAAGCTTGCCAGAGAGCGCGGAGATGGCCGCCAGGGTCACGCCCGCCTCGCTGGGGGTGCAGGGGCCGGGGGAGAGGACCAGGGCCTCGGGCCGGTGGAGGAGGATCCCCGGGACGTCGATCTGGTCGTTGCGGTGCACCTCGATGCGCGCGCCGAGTTCCCCGAGCAGCTGCACTAGGTTGAAGGTGAACGAGTCGTAGTTGTCGACGAGGAGGAGACGCGGTCGCGCCGTGTCCTCGCCGAAGACGGTGAGGGCCTGCTGCCGCCTCACGACCGGCCTCCCCGTCTCGGCGCGCTGGGGCGGCGTGCCGCCCCCCCCCCCCGTCCGCCGGCCGGACGGCGGCGGGCGGTAGCGGCCCGTGCCGGCGGCACCGCCGGTGAGGCATGCAGGGCGCGCCCCTGAGCCTGGGCCACGGCGGTGAACACCGCCTTGGCCTTGTTGACCGTCTCCTGGTACTCCGCGGAGGGAACCGAGTCGTAGACGATGCCCGCCCCGACCTGGACCGAGACCCGTCCGCGCCGAGCCACGAGGGTGCGGATGGCGATGCACATCTCCATGTCGCCGCCGCGATCGAAGTAACCCACCGCCCCGGCGTAAGGGCCGCGCCGGGCCGGTTCCAGCTCGTCGATGATCTGCATCGCTCGCACCTTGGGAGATCCGGAGACGGTGCCGGCGGGGAACCCGGCCCGCAGGACCTCCAGGGCGGAAAGCCCCGGCGCCAGCCGGCCGCGGACCTCGGAGACGAGGTGCATGACGTGCGAGTAGCGCTCCACGGCCCGCAGGGTGGAGACCCGCACCGATCCCACCGCCGCCACCCGGCCCACGTCGTTGCGCCCGAGGTCCACGAGCATCATGTGCTCGGCGTTCTCCTTGGGGTCAGCCCGGAGCTCGGCCTCGAGCCGTGCATCGTCCTCGGGGTCGCCGCCGCGCCGACGGGTGCCGGCGATGGGGCGCAGGGTGATCTCGCCGTCCTCCAGGCGGATGAGCGTCTCCGGCGAGGAGCCGACCAGCGCCCGCTCCCCGTCCTTCACGAAGAAGAGGTAAGGGGAGGGGTTGACCCGGCGCAGGGCGCGGTAGATCTCGAAGGGGGGCAGGGCGCAGTCCGCGTCGAATCGCTGGGAGAGCACCACCTGCTGGCAGTCCCCGGCCTCCACGTACTCCCGGGCCCGGCGGACCGCGCCCTGGAAGGCGCGGCGCGAGACGCGGGGGGCGAGGACCGCTCCCTTCACCGCTCGGCCGGGGCGCCGGTCGCGCAGCGGGCGGGAGAGGATCCGGAGCCGCTCCACGATGCGGGCCGCGGCCCGGCGGTAGAGAGAGCCCGGGTCGTCGCCCTCGTCGCAGCGCACTTCCTGGATGACGTGGAGGGAGTGGCGGAGGTTGTCGAAGGCCACCACCTCGTCGAAGTCCATGAGCGTGATGTCGGGGAAGCCCAGCTCGTCCGGACCGGGCCGGCAGACGTGGGGCTCGAAGAGCCGGACCACGTCGTAGGAGAGGTGCCCGACCAGGCCGCCGCAGAACCGGGGCGCGCCGGGCACCCGCACGGCCCGGTGACTGGCGAGCGCGGTGCGGATGGCCTCGACCGGATCACCCGGGTCGGAGATCTTCCAGCGCAAGACGCTGCGGGGGCGAGCGCCGAGGAAGGAGAAGCGGGCGCTGCGCTCGCCGCCCTCCACCGATTCGAGCAGGAAGGCGAGCGACTCCCCCCGCGAGAGCTTCAAAAAGGCGGAGACCGGAGTCTCGGTATCCGCGTCCACCTCGGCGCGGACGGGCACCGCCCGCCCCGGCTTGCAGACCTGAAGGAAGGTATCGAGGTCGGGGAGGAAACGCAGCTCATCCGCGCCAAAGAAACACCGTCATGCCGTGACCCGCCTGGCGGGCCCGGCCACCGCGAGGGCGTCCCTGGCCACGATCCGGTTATGGAGGTCCACTGGGATCCGTCTGTTTACCTGCTCCCCCGGACCCGCGCAAGCGCTAGCCGGCCGGCCCAGGGGGTCCACCTGGGGCGGAGCGACGCAGGGGCGGGAACGAGGCCTCGCCGAGCCGTTGTCCCTTGGCCCGCGCTTAGGTAGCGTCTTCCTTCCAGGGTGCCCACGCCGCTCGCCGCTCGCCGCCTGGAGGTGCACGCCGCCGCGCGCGCCGACCTGGCCGGCTTCGTCCGCCTCGACCCGGCGAGGCTGCGCTTCTCGCTGGGCACGTCCCTGGCCGACGTGTCGGTGCCGATCGAGGTGTCAGCGGACGCCGCAGGAATCGTCCGGGGCGCGGCGGTCGAGCTCGGGCTCCTGCTCACCTCCCATCACCGCTCCCATGTGGCCGGCGAGGACATCGACCGGCTCATCCTCCGCGACGACTACGCCAACCTCCCACCGGTGCCGCCGCTCATCGCTCCGAGCGGCGGCGGGCCGGACCTGCGTACCGCCGCCCAGCTTGGCCCGGCGATCCACCCGGCGCTGACGGGCGGCCTGGTCTCCGCCTGGATGGGCAGGGGCGGTCGGGGCCGATCGCTGGTGGCGCTGTGGATCGAGCTCCTGAGGCAGGGTTTCGCGGAGATGGAGGCGGCGCGGGGCCGGGAGCGGACCCCGCTCCTCGTGGCCCTGGCGCTCTCGGCCGTGAGCGGCGCGCTGGAGGCGGAACTGCGGCCGGTGTTGCCCGCGGCCCCGGTCGATCGCTACTTCCGCGCGGGGGCGCTCGCCGGGCTGTGGCTCGCCGCCCGCACCGGGCTGGCCCGGGCCTGGCGGGAGAGCGGCCGGCCGGCATCGGACGTGCTCCTCCTCCAGCTCGAAGCGGTGCTGAATCCCCCCGCCTTCTTGGGTGGTCGCGCCGGCATCCTCCAGGGCGGGATCACCCTCTACGGACTGGAGCTGTCCGCTGGCGTTCCGCGGGCCGACGACCTGCTCCAGCAGCTGCAGACGGGCGGAAGCGCCGAGGCGGTGGCCGCGGCCGTCGCCACCTGCCTCGCCGAGGAGACCGACCTGGGGCGGCGGGCGGAGCAGGCGGTTGCGGTCGCCCGGTTGCGCGAGATCCTCTCCGATGGCCTGGCCCTGGCGGAAGCGGGCGGCCCAAGCACTTCTCTGGACGCGGTGCGCGACCTCTTGACCGGGCCCGGCTCCTTGGCGGCGGCCACCGCCGATGCGGCCGCGCGCAAGGTGCTCCTTCGCAGAATCCAGGCCGGGGCGGGCCGGGGCTCGGCCGGGCCGCTCAAGCGGGCGGCCGAGGTGGTCGAGAGCTGGCGACAGAAGGATCCGGGCGCATCCCTGGGGGTGCCGCGGGAGTTGGCCCAGGCCGAGTACGGGTCTGCAGTAGCCGCCCTTCTCGCCGACGTGGTGCTGGAGCGCATCGCCGCCGAGGCCCGCCGCGCCTGCTCCTTCCGCACCGGGCGGGAGGCGGAGGGCGGAGCCGACGCCGAGTGGGAAGGGGGAAGGCTCTACCGGCTCTCCGCCCGGTCCGGACCCATCCTCCGCGAACGCGAGGAGCGGCGCACCGGCCATCTCTTCGCCGACGTGAAGGACTTCACCCGACGCACCGCCCTGCTGGGCGAGGCCTCGATGGCCGAGTTCCTGCGCCGCGAGTTCTACGGTCCCATCCTCACCGGCGCCAAGGAGCACTTCGGGGGGATGAGCCACCTCGCCGACCGGGGCGGGGTGGCCCTCAACAACCTGCTCGGCGACGCCATCAGCTTCAGCGGCCCGATCGAGGTGATGGTCTTCCTGGCCAAGATCGTGCGCAGCCAGCTCGCGGCCTACGGGATGCGCCTCGCCCGTGAGGTGTCGCGGGAGGTGGTGGCCAAGCAGATCGCGGCCATCGAGCAGGCCCAGGCGGCAGCGCTGGCCACGGCCCGTGCCGCGCGGGAAGGGGCCGAGGCGCAGCTGCTGGCCGGGCCGCAGGGCACCCCCCGACACAGCGCGCTGCAAGCCCAGCTGCAGCGCACCCGTTACGAGGAGGCGCGGCTCTCGGCCGAGCGCGACCGGGCCCTCTCCCGCGCTCGCGGCGAGGCCCTCGAGGCCGGCACCTTCATCAGCTACGGTCCCGAGCCGCTGGTGCTGGTCATCGAGGACGACGTGTTCGGGCGCAACCGGGTGGCCATCGCCGAGAAGATCAACGAGTCCGCCCGCGGCACCGCTCGAGCCTTCTCCGCTCGCGCTCGCGCCGACGGCGCACTCCAGCGGGAACGGGCGAGGCGGAAGAACCCCGCGCTGCCCCACGCCTGGAGCGTCTTCATCGGTCAGCCGCTCGATCTGCAGCTCCCTCCGGAGGCCGAGGACGCGGCGGTGCGGGCCTGGCGGGCCGGGGACCAAGCCCTGGCCATGCGGCTCCTCTCCGGGCCGGCCCGCGCCGCCCTTCAGGCCGCCGCCCGCCCGGAGGACCAGGCCGGCGACATCTACAACGGAGGGGCGGCCCTCTCCGAGGAGGCACTGGAGTGCTTTCTCAGCGAGGTGCAGCGCAGCCGCGAGGTGCGCCGCTTCACCCTCGAGCCCCGGATGATCCCCGAGGAGCTCAAGGCGCGCTGGTTCTTCGGCGAGGAGCCTCAGGAGCTCGTGGTCTGCGGACAGGGAAGCCGGATCCTGGAGCTGTTCCGACGGGTGGGGCGCGCCTCGTTCAAGGGTCTAGGGGGCGTTGCCGTCTGGGAGCTGTGCGCCGAGGACGCCGGGCCGGGGGCGCTCGTCGCGGCGCTCGGGGCCAGCTGGCTCAGGGGCTGACCCCGGAGGCCGCGGTGCGCATCCTCTAGCTCGTGGGCGCCCTGGAGACCATCCGCTATACCCGCTCGCCCGCAGGACTGCGGGCGGCGAACGTGCTGCTGGGCGCCTGGCTCTTCGCTTCCGCTTTCCTCTGGCAGCACCAGGACAACGTCGCCTTCAACGACTGGGTGTGCGGCCTCATCATCGCGGCGAGCGCCCTCTCCGCCATCTGGGTTCCCCCCTTCCGCTGGGTGAGCACCGGGCTCGCGGTATGGGTCGGCTTCTGCGCCGTCACCTTCGTCTACCACTCGGAGCCAACGCGGGTGCACGATCTGGCCCTCGCCGCAGCGGTCGCGCTGGTGTCGTTCGCGCGCGGGCGAGCGCCCACCGCGGCTCCGGAGGGACAGCCCAGCACCTAGCGCCGAGAACGCGCCGGGCCAGGAAGACCACCTCGCGCAAAGGTCACGGGTCGGCCCCCGAGGGCCGCCCGGGCAGCCCGCGTTTCGACCGCCGGCGGGCCGACCGTGCGGCCGATGGCGGACGCTCGCAGAGGTATGCGCCCCTTGAGTCACCCTTCGCCTCGCGCGCGCACGGCCGGGAGCCGCGCCGACTCGTCGCTGCCCCGTCCCTCGAGCAGGGAGGCGACGGCGGAGAGGAAGGTGAGCGCGGCCACGAGGCGGAGCGCGGCGGAGACGCCCCGGGGGATCGCGTCGGGCCCGAGGCGCGTCAGCGTGCTCGTGAGCACGGCGCCGGCAAGCCCGATGCCCAGCACCATCCCCACGTTGCGCGCCGCCGCCAGGACGCCCGAAGCGATGCCGCGCCGTTCGGGCGGGGCAGCGCCGAGGAGCCGGCTGTTGTTGGGCGTGATGAAGGCTCCGAAGCCGGCCCCGCACACCGCCATTCCCAGGACCACCCAGGCGATCGGGGTTGCCGACGAGACCGTCGACAGGAACAGGACCCCACCGGTGAGCAGGAGGAGCCCCAGCACGACCGGGCCGCGCGTCCCCAGCCGGTCGGAGAGCGCCCCGAAGAAGGGAGCGGTCACCATCATGAGGAGTGGCTGGGCAGTGAGCACCAGCCCGGCCCGGTCCGGTCCCAGCCCGCGCCAGCGGAGATAGTAGGGCAGCAGGAACAGGACCGCGAACTGGGCCACGTAGCTCACCATGGCACTCGCCACCGCGCCGCTGAACACTCGCCGGCGGAAGAGCGAGAGATCGAGCATGGGCTCGGGCCGCCGCTCCACCGCCACGAATGCGCCGAGAAAGAGCGCTGCGCCGGCGAGGAGGAGCAGCACCGGTGGCGAGCCCCATCCCCAGGCATGCCCCTGGTTCAGGGCGAGGAGGAGCGAGAGCAACCCCACGAAGAACAGCGCAGCGCCGGCGAGGTCGAACGGCGGCCGGGCGCTGGCGGGGCGGTCACGGGCGATGTTCCGCTGGCTGAGCCAGAAGCCGAACGCGCCCACGGGGATGTTCACGAAGAACACCGACCGCCACCCCAGGCTGCTCGCCAGAAGCCCTCCCAGGGGCGGGCCGACGGAGAGCCCCAGGTAGGTCATCACCGCCTGCAGCCCCAGGGCCCGGCCGCGCTCGGAGGGAGGGAAGCTCTGGGTGAGGATGGCCGGGGCGTTGGCGAAGAGCATGGCTCCGCCGAGCGCCTGGAGGGCGCGCGCGGCGATGAGCCAGCCGAGCGACGGCGCCAGGCCGCATAGCGCCGAGGCCGCGACGAAGCCGGCGAAGCCGGCCACGTACACCTCCTTGTGGCCGCGCATGTCCCCGAGCCGGCCCACCACGAGGAGCACGCCGCTCACGACGAGCAGGTAGACGGTCGCCACCCATTCCACGCCCGCCACGCTGGCGTGCATGGCAGCCCCGAGGGCGGGCAGCAGTGTGTTGACGATGCTGCCGTCCAGGGCGGACATGAACGTCCCCACTCCCACGGCGGCCAGGACCGCCCACCTGCGCTCGAATACCCTGTCCGCTGCCTGCGTCTCCATCCCGTCGCTCCCGTTCGCCACCCATACCCGACCGGGCGGGCGACCGCATCGGCGAGGGCGCCCAGCGCCCCCGACCGGGCAGGGTGGATGGCGGCATCCGCCAGCCGTGCCAAGATGCAGGCCGGTCCCCCAGTGGTCGGCTCGAGGCGCTCAGCAGGCAGGCCCGGGCGCATGGATCTGGCGTGAACGTCCACCTCGTCGACGGCACCTACGAGCTCTTCCGGGCCTATTTCGGGGCGCCGCCCGCGATCGGGCCGGGCGGAGCCGAGGTGGGCGCGGTGCGGGGTCTGTTGCGTTCGCTCGCCTTCCTTCTCCGCGAGGACGGCGTGAGCCACGTGGCGGTCGCCTTCGACCATGTGATCGAGTCCTTCCGGAACGATCTCTTCCCGGGCTACAAGACCTCGGCCGGTGTGCCCGCCGACCTGTTGGCCCAGTTCACTCCGGCGGAGGAAGCGGTCCGGACGCTCGGTGTGGTGGTCTGGCCCATGGTGGAGTTCGAGGCCGACGACGCCATGGCCACCGGCGCGGCCCGCTACGCCGAGCTGCCCGGGGTGGAGCGAGTGTTCCTCTGCACGCCGGACAAGGACCTCTCGCAGTGCGTGCGGGGGAGGCGGGTGGTGGGGCTCGACCGCAGGCGCCGCGCCGTGCTCGACGAGGAGGGAGTTCGAGCCCGATTCGGCATCCACCCGGAGTCAATTCCGGACTGGCTGGCGCTGGTGGGCGACTCGGCCGATGGCATCCCCGGCCTGCCGCGCTTCGGCGAGCGCTCCGCCTCGGCAGTGCTGGCCCGCTACCGCCACCTCGAGGACATCCCCGACCTGCACGTCCGATGGGAGGTGCCCATCCGCGGGACGCTGGCGCTGGCGGAGAGCCTGCGCACCCACCGGGCGGAGGCTCTCCTGTACCGGAAGCTCGCGACCTTGCGAACCGACGTACCGCTCGTCGAGGACCTCGAGGCGCTGCGCTGGCGCGGGGCGGACGAGGAGCGGCTCCGGGCACTCGCGGCGGCGCTGGGCGAGAGCAACCTCGGGGAGCGGTTGCCGCAAGGGCGCGGCTAGGATCCGCTAGCGCTTGGCCAGCTGGCGGTCGATGGCGGCCTTGATGGTATCGAAGGGCACCGCTCCCACGATCCGCTCCCCGTTCACGAACAGCGTGGGGGTACCGTCGACGCCGATCCGGCCGGCGACCGCCTGGTCCTCCTGGATGCGCGCCCGGCCACGCCCGGACTGGCGTGAGGCGTCGAAGCGGCCCACGTCGAGTCCCAGCTCCTTGGCGAACTGGTCGTAGGGCTGGGCGCCGAGCTGCTGCTGGTTCTGGAAGAGCTTGTCGTGCATCTCCCAGAACTTACCCTGCTCCCGCGCCGCCTCGGCCGCCTCGGCGGCGGGAATGGCCTGGGGGTGCATGGGGAGGGGCTGGTGCTTCCACACGAGCTTCACCTTGTCTCCGTAGGTCTTCTGCACCTCGGCCAGGGTCGGCTCGATCCGGCCGCAGAACGGGCACTGGAAATCGGAGAACACCACCACCGTGACCGGGGCCTGGGGGTTGCCGCGGACCGGGTCATCGGGGCGGACGCCCAGCGCCGCAGGTGCGACCGCCGGGGCGGGGGTGGGTGAAGCGGTCTCGGAGGCCGGGGAGGGGGCCGAGGGAGCGAGGGCGAGGTTCGCGTCGCAGGCCTTGTCGTAGAACCCCGGCCCGGCCTTGCCGCCCCTGAGGAGTGCCTCGGCCTTCTTCAGCTCCTCGTCGGCCATGGCCTTTATGGTCTCGAAGGGGACCGCCCCCACGATCTGCCGACAGTTCAGGAACATGGTCGGGGTGCCGTTCGCGCCCACTGTCCCGGCGAGCTGCTGGTCGGCCGAGATGCGATCCTGACCGTGGCTGGCGGCCACCGCTGCCTTGAACCGGGAGAGGTCGAGCCCGAGCTCCCCGGCGTACCGCTCGAAGGCGGACGGGGTGAGGTCCTGCTGGGCCGCGAACAGCTTGTCGTGCATCTCCCAGAACTTGCCCTGCTCGCGCGCCGCCTCCGAGGCGATGGCCGCGGGGATCGCGTTCGGGTGCATGGGCAGTGGCTGGTGCTTCCAGACCAGCCGGACCTTGTCGGGGTATGCATCCTGGAGCTGCTTCAGGGTCGGCTCCACCCGGCTGCAGAACGGGCACTGGAAGTCGGAGAACAGCACCACCGTGACGGCTGCGTCGCTCGGTCCTCGCACCGGATCGTCGGGCCGAAGGGGGACCTTCCGGAAGGCGACCGGCGGGGTGGGCCGGGGACGGGGCGCGCCCGCGACCGGGGGGGTGGGGGCGACGAAGGGAGGCTGCGCCGGCCGGCGCCCCCCGCCGATACCGAGGGAGAGGGCGGTGAGGAGCCCCAGGCCGAACCCGACCACCAGCGCCACGATCCAGCTGACGTGATTCCGCATTGCGTCACCGCTCCCGGGTGAGGACCACCATCCCTTGAACCATCGAAGCCGCGCCTCGTCAACGAGCCGGCCGAGGGGGCGCTTCTCAAGGGCGCAACTCCAACGCCCCGCGGGGTCTTCGCATTCCCCGTGCGTCCCCTCTGTTTGCCCAGGCGGCCGCCCCTCGGCAAGCCCGGCGGCCCGGGCGGTCTGCCTCGAGCAGGGCGGCGTTGCCGCCCGGGGGCGGAAGGGCTAAGGGAAGCCGGTGACCTACGTGCCGGCCCCTCCCGAGCCCGACCGCACCATCGACACTTCGGGGAAGCTGTGCCCCTACCCCATCGTCGAGGCAGCGCGGGAGGTCCGGCTGCTGGAAACCGGTGCGGTGCTGTGCGTCATCTCCACCGATCCGGGCATCCAGCTGGACATGCCCATGTGGTGCAAGGCCACCCGGAACGAGCACCTCGGCACCTACCGCCAGGGCAACTGCTTCCGGAGCTTCGTGCGCAAGGGCGAGCGGTGACCATGACACGAGAGGTGAAAGCGATTGGCCTCATCTCGGGGGGCCTGGACTCGACGCTGGCGGTGGCGCTGGTCCGCCGCCAGGGGATCGCCGTCAAGGCGGTGAACTTCTACACCGGGCTGTGCATCACCGAGACGCAGCGCCGCAAGGGCGGCCGGCCCGACGGGACCATCCCCCAGAACGAGGCACTCCGCGCCGCCGCCGACCTGGAGGTGGACGTCGAGTACGTGGACATCTCCGGACGCGAGTACTTCGACATGCTGGTCCATCCGCGCTGGGGCTACGGAGCCAATGCCAACCCCTGCGTGGACTGCCGCGTGTTCATGATGCGGCGGGCCCGGGAGATCATGGAGGCCGAGGGGGCGGACTTCGTGTTCACCGGGGAGGTGCTGGGCCAGCGGCCGAAGAGCCAGCGGCGCGACACCCTGCGGATCGTCGAGCGCGAGTCGGGCCTGTCGGGCCGCCTTCTCCGCCCGCTCTCGGCGAGGCTCCTCGAGCCCACCATCCCCGAGCGCGAGGGGCTCGTCGATCGCGCGGGCCTTTTGGACATCAGCGGCCGCTCGCGCCAGCGGCAGATGGCCCTGGCCGCGGAGCTCGGGCTCAGCGGCTGGCCCCAGCCGGCCGGCGGCTGCTGCTACCTGACCGACGAGAGCTTCGCCCGCAAGTTCTTCGACGTGCTCGACGCGCGCGAGGCGGCAGGCGAGGAGCGGGCCATCGTTCGGGACGACGTCATCCTGCTCTCCACCGGTCGGCACTTCCGCCTCTCCCCGCGGGCCAAGCTCCTCGTGTCCCGGAGCGAGGTGGAGAATGCCATCCTCGAACAGCACGCCGCGGGGCGCGCCCGGCTCGAGGCGAGGGACGTGCTCGGCCCGGTGGCGCTCGTCGAAGGCACCCCGACATGGGAGGAGCGACTTGTGGCCGCAGCCATCGTGGCGAGGTACGGAAAGGGCAAGGACCACCCGAAGGTGGTAGTCGCCTGGAGGGAGGGAGAACTCGAGGAATTGTACGAGGTTGAACCGGAACGAGACGAGGCGCGAATCGAGGCACTGCGCCTGTAGACGAATGGCTGCGACCTGGGTGTCCACGGCCGACCGAGCGGGTGAGCGCTGGCCGCGGCGCGGTCATTAGCTCGCGGATTGACGTGATGGCGCCCAGGGGGTAGGCGTTTGCGGCGCGAAAGACGGCGCGCGGTGTTCCTCGCGCGCACTGCGGCAGCCCGGCACGCCGCGAACACTCTTTTCACCCTGGGCAAACGACCCGGGCGTCAAGGCACGGGGAGGTCATATCTCATGGCGACCAAGCGGATCTACTCCTTCGGCGGCGGCAAGGCCGACGGGGACAAGGACATGAAGAACCTGCTGGGCGGCAAGGGTGCCGGCCTGGCGGAGATGTCCAGCATCGGCATCCCTGTACCCCCCGGCTTCACCATCACCACCGACGTCTGCACCGAGTACTACCGGTCGGGAAAGAAGCTGCCCAAGGGGCTCGAGGGAGAGATCAAGGCGGCGATGAAGAAGGTCGAGGCCCTCACCCAGAAGAAGTTCGGCGACGAGCAGGATCCTCTGCTCGTCTCGGTCCGTTCCGGCGCCCGGGTTTCCATGCCGGGCATGATGGACACCGTCCTGAACCTGGGCCTCAACGACCAGACCGTAGA
>Ga0335071_10000485_pt1 | contig 44271 bp, 27 predicted proteins | sample Lox_Sample_15_FD_206724 | JGI IMG/M metagenome (GOLD analysis project Ga0335071, IMG submission 206724) | Soil microbial communities from Loxahatchee National Wildlife Refuge, Florida, United States - Lox_Sample_1.5 | ecosystem: Environmental > Terrestrial > Soil > Wetlands | place: USA... | reverse complement strand
TAGACGAGCCACTGATGGAGTTTCGTTGTCGTCGTGGTGGCGGCTGACTCATGGCCACGTTCGCTACTGCTCACGCCTGCGTTCCGGCAAACTTCGACAGAGGCGATCTGCTGTGACCGCCGCTCGAGGTGATGAATTGAAACCCCGTTAATCAGCCCATCCATTTGGGTAACAACTGGGGTAACAAGTGCGCCCAAAACCGCCCACTTGTGACCAAAACCAACGTCGGGAAGCCGCTGAAATCATTGGGATTCATTCGTTGTTGACTAATCTGTTGGTTCCAGGTTCAAATCCTGGTGGGCCCACCAAACCTGTCATCGTCCTCAACGTTGAGCCAAGCATCGCATAAATCCTGCATGACCCGTGCAGTTCCCCCCGCATCCTGCAGAACCGTACGCTGTGCGCTCGCGTTCCGGCCCACGACTCGTGGAATGCCACGAGGGGAGAGAAGAGACAGGACGGCAGAGCATGATCGCCATGCGGTCCCATGCAAATCCTGTACCTTTCTCCATGCTTTTGCCCACGCTCAGGAGGCATGGGCAGGGCCTGTTTATCTATCTGATAACACGAGAGATAAGCAAACGGAAAGCCTTGCCAGCCTTGTGGCAGGGCTTTCGCTTTGCCTTCTCCCTGCATCCCATTGCATCTGCTAGGCTTTCGCTTTGCGTCCGCATAGCGGTTTTCCCCGCTCCGATGCAGTATTCAGTTCCCATCGCACGGCGTACGCTCCCTTTCCAGCAAACGCCCAGTGGAAATGCTGAACCTAGTCGTTTCAATGACATAGCGAAGGCATGGCGAAGGTAAGTCGGTGCAAACAAACGGTGGGGCATTCCACAGGTGACTCCGAACATGCACCTCGACCACGGGATCGACCAAGCCATGGCAGAACCCTTGCCAGATGCCCATTCCCGGCGATTTGCAGGCCGCCACGCAGGCGAACAGGTAGCGAACAGGCTCTGGGGCCTACCCCCCGCTCGTCCAGCGCGTCCTGTGGGCATTCTGGGGCCTTCCGGGCAGTTCGCCGTGCACCGGTCTGGGCATCGACGTGGCGGATTGCCAAGCGGACTGTCGGCAGTAGTACAGCTATCTAATAACCAGCTGTCGTGGCCGATGAAAGGACACTTTCAAGGGTTCGCCGCTTCGAGCGCCGAATAGTCAACCATTTCACGAGAGCAAATGGCCCCAACATAATAGCCGTTACCATCATCAGGATCGTCGCAGAAGTGAAATAGTCTGTTGCTGTTCTTGCATTCTCCCCCGCTATCCCGAGAGCCACAAACATGACCATCGCGTAGAAAAGCAACCATGCGATCATCCACTCATTCAGAACGTAGGCGACTTTTTGCTTGCTTGTCATGTGCATCCATTCGATGTCGTGCGTCCTGAACTCTCGATTGCAACTGGAGCAGGTCCGCATTTCCTTTTCTGGGCGCGGTGCTGAGACAATCCGGCTAGACCATGTTGTACTGCAAAAGGGGCATTTGAAATTCGTCCATCGGATGTACATGTTGGGTCTCCGGGCCGCAAGGAATTAGCCTTCTACGGTGAGCCATAATCGTCGCGCAACGAAAGATTACGAGACAAGATGACCGATGTAACCCAGAATGCCTAGATGAACGTGACTTTGTCTGTCAGACATCTTCGATCACCAACGTTCTGGCGCTTGACTGGTTGACTGTCATAACTAGCGCAACATCGCCCTATCGCTCATTGACCCTTGCCTCGACAGTTCTGCCCAAAAACACTTGGTTTTGGGCGGCCGGATTTCGCACTTTCGGGTGCTGACTAATCAAGCACTTGGAGAAGTGCCTGCAACAGGGCTTTTGGGCAGGCTACTGGCTTGCGCCCGTTGCGCTGTACCCTTGCTGATCCCGGTTTCACGAGTAATCTCAGCCCATGATCGTCCCTCGCGGCGGAGCGACTCGATCCACCGAACGTCTACGGCCACTCGGGGACGACCTACGCGCTTGCCCTTGGCCTTGGCTGCCGCGAGACCGCTGCGAACTCTGTCGCGGATCAGTTCTCTTTCAAATTCTGCAATGCTGGCGAAGATGCCGAACACAAGTCTACCGTTGGGCGTGCTGGTATCAACTCCCTCATGGATGGAGATGAAGTCGATCCCAAGCGAGCGGAACTCCTCCAGCGCGTTGACGAGTTGACGTAGGCTCCGCGCAAACCTGTCATAGCGACCTCGCTCTACTCGCGGAACCTTCAGCGAGTCCACGCGAGGCTGGCGACATTATTCTGATTCTCCAGCATGCCCTGTCAACGAATACGATTGCCAGCTGCTAGCAGCTTAGTCTCAAGGCAGGAATTAACCCCGAGATGCGCGTACCAGGCGCGGATGCATCTCTGGAGGTTCAAATCCTCTCTCCCCGACCAATCTTTTCAAGCACATAAACTCTACTTCTGGTTTTCCGTCTACATCGATGGTGTCAAAATTGTAGACGGTGGCTGCATTGCTGATTTTCAACGTGGAATTCCGGCGAGAATCCCATAGCGATTTCCGCCGGCACGTCAGATGGTATTCCTTGCGAGACGACCCGCAGCAACATGCGAATGGACCTCTTTTTGATTGAATCCAAGAGCGTGTAGAAATATCTTCCTGGTCGCCGACTGACGGTCGATCAGTCTACGACAGCGGAACCCAATATTGTCGCCGAAATTTGGTGTCTTGAAGTTTGATCTATACAGGTCTAGATGGGCACACCGATCTTAGACTGTGCGCTACTTGAAACAGAATCGCAGCGAAGCTCCGCTGGAGCAGGTTGAAGCTACGTGGGCGTGACAACCTAGTGATCCACCTCTCCAAAAAGTATAGAAAAGCCTTCCCTTCCCTAGTGGAGGCGTTTAAGCTTCTGCCAGCGAGCAAGTTCAATGCGCACTGTAATCTTGTTTATAACTGGCTTCGTTGTTAGCTGTGGCCTAGCCGCGTATCTCCTATTACTCGCGCCCGCATTCTGGAAGGCGGAGCAAAAGCACTACACTGCGGATCGCCTCGAAAAGGCTTGTGATGCGGTTACGTCTCTACTTGCTTTCCTGATACCTGCCGTCCTCGCGATTGCAACCTGGGTGTATGAAAAGACTAATGTGGCCTGGTATGGAGCGTGCCTGGCACTCGGTGTCATTTGGTTTCTGTTCGTCCTCATATTCACGATGTACGTCCGCTTTAATTTCATCTGGCGTTTTCAGGAGCAGGAGAAGGTAAATGTGGGACAGGGTCACAATCTGGAGGTCGTCCGATGGCTCACGGTTGTGATGTTTGGTTTAACAGTAGGTCTGGTATCGTTCAGCGTGCCCACCTTTGCGATTGCCTTTTGGCCGCATAGCAGTGCAGAGCCGAGTGTTCCGGCACCTCGCTACGAATTCCACGTTGAGCAGTCTCGATCTTGTCCGCCCGCGCCTCCAACTCCAGAGCCGAAGTCCTGCAAACCGCCGGAGAAATCCGTTGGGGAGAAATGAATGTCATTCTTCAGAGACTACCTCCAAAACCAAGGCCAACAGCCCGACTACCAATTCGCCGAGATTGACGAGAGTTGGTTTGTTTTTGCCCTGCTCCTACTTCGCCTCGGTTTTTCGCCCGACATGTGGAACCTCCTCACCGGCCGAGGAAAACGATTCAGAGGAGATGATCCCCTAGCTAACTCTGGAGCGAATCCAGAGTTCCAAAGCGCTCTCTTATTCGTCTCGAAGTTCCTCTGCTTTTTCGTTCCGAAGCCACAGAGGTACCAGCAACAAATATCGTCGTTCAAGGAGTACTTCATACCAGGGTTTGCGTCGGACCAGCAAAAGCAAGAGCTTCTCATCCAGTCGGCTCTGCCGAGTTTCTCATCGACGCCGTCTGAGATCGCAACATGGCGGAGCGTTACCGAGTATTTCAAGCCCGTGTAGGAGTTCGCGGGCGAAAATCAAGGACCTATAGGAAAGTTGTGCCACAGCAACACTACAAAATGTGGTCCCTGGGGTTTTCTAGGGGTCCTGTGGAGGAAACGCGCGCGCCTTCGGAAACCCGAGCTTGCCAGCTCATGGCGATGGCGACCGGCGAATCGCTCATCGAGCTGCGGGACAGGGCGATTCTAAAGTTTTATCTCTATAGCGGGGCGCGGATCGAGACCGGATGTGCACTGAACGTCGGGGATTTCCACCAGGACGGCGACGAGGCAACGGTCCGTTTCCATCTCAAAGGCAACCGCTCCAAGACGAAGGGTATTCACTTCTCCGCGGCGGAGGCTATTGCAGAGTACATCAGTGCGGGCGGGCATCGAAAGCGGCCCCCTATTCCGCCCTCGCCGCTCGAAGAAGACCGACGAGACGGCGTCTCACGCAACGAGCAATGTACGACATCCTGATGGGATATCTTTCGCGCCTGCTTGGCGCGCTGCAGGAACAGGAAGTTGGTGGTGAAGATGGGAAGCCGACAGGAAAAAATTCAGGTGTGCGTTTACTCACCGCATTCCATGCGGGCGACTACGGCAACACTGCTTGCTTCTTGATGCTGGTGTTCCCATTGAAACTGTACAGGACCTGCTCGACCACAAGCACATCACGACCACCCAGATTTATGATAAGCGGCGGCGTTCGGTGCGCGATTTCGCCTCGCACAAGGTGCGATTTAATTGATCTAACTGGGAAATCTGATGAACACGAATCGCGTAAAACAATTGTTTGTGGAGTTTGCTCAGAAGCTTCCGACGCCCGGAATAGACGCAGTAACCGCAAATGATTCATCGCAACGCTCGCAGAGACTCGATGGCCCGCTGCTGGTTAGAGGTAACCTCATACTCCGGGAGGAGCTTGCTCTCGAATACATTGAGATGTTGGACAAGGTTTGCGGGATTGCGGAGGGAGATGGGACCTGGAGCAGAGCCTCGATCGATGATTTGCTCGCGGAATCAGTCTTTAATGTGGCTGCAGCTTCGGTCGAGGAACGGCCACAAGTCATCCGCGGGCAAGTGGACCACATAATAGCTACTCTCAAAACCCAGCCTGACAAATGGAATGTCGATATGGCGGTTGCCGGCCTCTCACTCGACTGCGCCGGCCAGACATTTGGAAACCTTCAATTCGTGCATGACACAGTGAAGAATCGGGTTGAGAACCCCGATGAAAATAACGATGCAGGAAAAGTCACATCGATGTTTGCGCGGGTATGCATCGAGGCGATTGATGACGACTCGGCGATACATGCAGCCCTTCCGATGGCTGATCGACACCTGGCCGTTCTGAATGCGCTGTTCTCGGATTGGCAACCGTCACGAATCCATCTTTACCGGGGACAACCGAAGCCGGCAACCCGCTTGGAAATCAATCGTGCCCTCAATGTCAGCGACCGTAAGGGCAAGACCGAGTTTGGAAGCAAGATCACTGGCACCATACTGTCGCGCGATGAATGGAACGGGTTCATGAAACTGCGCGGCGGCAATACTATCAGCGGACTGTTAACGCAAGACCACACCTTTGCGAAGCGGATCATCTCAGGATATGTCACTGCGGGTACAGCGTGCGTCGAACCTCAGCCGCAGCTGGCGTTTCTGCTTTTCGCAATCGCTCTGGAGAGCGTAGTGCTGGGAGAGCAGGTCAAAACGGAGATTACCTACCAGTTGAGCGCGCGCGTAGCACACTTATTAGCTTTGACTCTCGACTTAAGACGCTCAATTGCGCAACAGGTCAATGACCTCTACCGACTGCGGTCTGCCATCGTTCATTCGGGAAAGGATGAGGTGTCAGAGACTGATGTATACACGATTCGGAAGATTTGTCTCCGCAGTCTTGGAGCCCTTGTCACTTTGCCGCAATTCACGACGATGAAGCGTGTGGAGGAGCTAGACGGGTGGTTCGATGACCAGATGCTGGGCGGCCCCTCGGCACCCTAAGTGATAAGCGGGATTGCTAACACCGAACGCGAATCAATTTCCTTTGGGCACTTATATTGTCGCCTCATACGCGAAGAAAGAGTGCATTGAGTGGAAGGAGAAATACCGCGCCGAGGAGATTAGAATCCAGAGTTTATTGAAAGAATTGGCTACGGCGCGCTGGGTGATAGCGGCTTTGGTCGCCGCACTGCTGTGGTCCATGATTTTCCCCGGCACCAGAGTTCTTGCCGGTGTACTCGGAATCGGCTTTGTTCTGGGCAGCCAACTGCTGCCCATGGCCAATAGGCTGGGGCCATACGCCAGCAACCTGTTGCAGCATGCCAGCAGAGTTACCCAGCAGATACCGCCAGCCCTGAATCGTTGCGTCGCCCAGGTTCGCAGCCGGATGCCTGATTGGAGATGGAAGTCCGTTTCTATCTTTAGGAATTTTCGCACAAGCCACTAACCATCGAGCTCTCGTCACTCACCACTGCCGTCCATCGGCTAGTACACTTGGGCAAGGGATGGACGAATGCGAATTTTTGTCGATGAGGCAGGCAACTTTGTAGCGCCAACGAACGGGCAATCTCTTTTCTCGCTCGTTCTTGCCCTGGTGGTCCCAACCTCGGTTGAGGCCGAGCTGTTGCAGGAATTCCTGCGCTTGCGGGATAGCTGGCCAAACAACGTGGTTGAAATCAAAGGAAGCAAACTGGATGAAGCGCAGGCCGCGCAATTGATTCAATTGGTCTCCCGCTACGATGTGTTCGTGAAGTTCTTTGCCGTGGATATGGCGACGCACGGTGATAGCGTCGTTGGTCCATTCAAGGCTCGTCAAGCCGACGCCATCACGGCGCATTTAACGGCGGAGCATCATCCTCCGATCGTTGCGCAGTTGCGCGATCTCGCCGATGCGATTCGTCGGATGCCGAATCAGCTCTTCCTGCAGGCCTTCCTTGTCATTGAGCTGCTTTTGAAAGTCATCGAGGAGAGCACGTTTTATTACGTTCAGCGAATGCCCGACGAACTCCGAAGCATCGGCTGGACGATCGACCAAAAGGATCGAGCGATCACCGAAATGGAAGACACGTGGTCCACTTTGATTCTGCCAATGAGCGAAGGCCATTTCGCGCAACACCCGCTGCCCACTTTGAAAGGAGCGGACTACTCGCACTTCGATGCACGCTATGGAATCGATCCGAAGGACGAGGAGATGAAGCGTCACGTCGAATGGACGCGAGAGGCCTATGACATTCGTGACGATGATCGCCCTCCTGGGTTAAATGCTGCTTTCCTCCTGAGCGAGCAAAGAGAATTCGCCGATTCGGCCAATTCTCTCGGGCTGCAACTCGCTGACATGCTGGCGACGATCTTGCGGAGAGCTCTGAATGATCGGCTACAACCGTCAGGATGGAAGGACTTCGGGAGGCTGCTGATTGCGGACAGGTCCACACCGATTCTACAACTCGGGCCTCTGGATGCTCGGGGCGGAAGATTGAGCGGAAAACAGATCGAGAAAGTGTGGGCGGCGCTTAACTCCGGCAACAAATCCATGCTCCTAAGAACGACACCTCGAAAAAGCAAGTGACGGTGCAGCAACACCTCGTACTGCATTCACCTTGCAATCACTTGCCATAGACTCCCATCAAGTTTTCTGTATTTTGAGTGCAGTCCGTGCTCTGTATGTCGTTGAATATACGTTTTACAGCGGATTCGTATTCCACTCTCCTTTTGGTCCAGTCAACAGAAACAGGTAAATCGGTCAGCCTGGCTGTCAGCACGTCCGAAAGATGGGCGACTTCCCGGTTTCTGCAAAACGGGCTTTGTATGCTTTTTCATGCAGCTACCCCCAGCACAGATGGACAGGCTGTCGTCCAGTTGTGCTGGGGGGCCATGGCGATGTTAGCAATCCCCGCGATTTTCACTCTACGGATTGTCGGACTCCTGTCAAGGCAATCGAGAGCGTGAAGTTGTAAACAATTTCGGGAAAAAGGTGGGTATTACCTTCATGCAACTGTCGGCGGCCGGTTCTTCTTGGAGCATGCTTAAGAACGGCTCCCCGACTCCCCACACCCAAGTCTTGTAAACAAGAAATGCAACGTAGTTTCGCGGTCGTGTGACGGGTGTCAGCCGTCTACAGGAGACGCGCATGGACCGCTTCGATTTCGTCTACAGTTCAGGTGTACACTCACCGGGGAGCCCAGATATCTGTTTGAGATGAATCACCCTCACCTCAATTGACGATGCGAGAACGCCTGTTGCCCAACCAGGGGCTCGACCTGATGGCTTCGGACGTCTCTGCTCCAACTTTTCTCCGGAGCCGCGCCCGCTTGCCTTCCAGCCGGTAATCGGCTCGCGTTAAATCCTCCACGGCACTGACACGCGTAAAGGTATAGCCATGACAGCGATCGCCGTTGCATCAGACGGGAAAGGTGCGTAAAGCTAACTAACGCGGGCCTTGCGGTTAGGAGTGGAAAAGAGACCAGCCGCGAACACAGCATCAAACGTTCGCCCCAGTTTGCTGTCAAGACTCAACGGCGAGGTGCCGAAGCTGAAGAAGTAGGCTGCACGTGTCGAGCGTCCGTTGTGTATGACCTTCTAAATCCAACCAGCCTTTCTAAGTCATTCCAACGATTCATGGTTCCTGATCTTCATCTCCTGTTGTTCGGATTTCGTAACAAGATCACCGCTTTCTTTACAGGTGGGGATTTACTCAGGTAAGGTTTCCCGTACTTCCTAGGTGCAGTCACTCTGCAGCGATGATGTAGTCTTCCCCCAGGAGCATCGTTTCGCGAGGACTTTGGGAGAGGCGTCCCGGTGTACACGCGTACAGGTGGATCCGACCTCTCCACTTACTCACGTTAACCGCAACGCACCTCTCATAGACGACAATGTAACTCGGCTGCTACCGTTTCGCCGAGGTAAAATCCGAATTGGGGCCGGATGCATATGAACACAACTACGCGCGCTCCTCGCCTTTTGGTGAAAATGCTGCCAATTCCGGAGGAAGCTGCCTTCGCTTTTGACAGCAAGCCGTTGAAAGTCAAGTTCGAGCCTTTGTTTCGCAGCATTCGTTCCACTACCCAAGGTCTTGGCATCGCCGATCAGCCCCAGTGGCACATGATGTTTGCCACCCAGGCGTCTGCAGAAACGAATGTCTGGGACCTCTGCCACCACCTTGTTACCCAGGGATTCGGTGTCGCTGGACTTCAGCGCGCTCAATTCGCCGAGCCTGACCTGGAACAGCAATGGATTTCGGGTACTGCGGTTGAGCATGCGCTGGCGGCATCGCGGTCGTGCGACAGCGCAGCGCCGGCAGACGGACGCTTACCGGTTGGCCCGGGCTTTTTCTGGTTCCGAAGCGATGATTTCTCGCAACTGGAAGCTGCGCGTACCGCAGTGGGCAAACCGGATGACCGAGTGCGGATCGCTCATTTCGACACGGGTTACGACCCGAATCATGAAACCAAGCCGATCCACCTGCGGACTGACCTGCAGAAAAATTTCGTAGATAGGGATTCGCCGGATGACGCGACCGACCACACCGCAGGAATTTTCACGAACTTGGGACACGGAACGGGGACGCTGAGCTTGCTGGCCGGAAAAGAGGTCGACGGCGCGCCCCTAGGGGGGGCTCCGTTCCTGGATGTGATTCCGGTCCGAGTGGCGAACTCAGTGGTTCTCTTCGAGAACAGCGCGATTGCGAAGGCCCTCGATTACGTTCATGGCTTGTTCGGTGATCCAGCGAAACGCGCACACGTCATCACGATGAGCATGGGCGGACTGGCTTCGCAGGCGTGGTGCGATGCCGTCAATGCGCTCTATGACCTGGGCGTACTCATCGTGACTGCCGCAGGGAACAATTTCGGGAACCTACCCACACACAACATCGTTTATCCGGCGCGTTTCAAGCGTGTAGTGGCCGCGTGCGGTGTAATGGCGGATGGCAATCCCTACGCGGATCTCCCCATCAATATCATGGCCGGAAATTATGGACCGGCAAGCAAGATGGCAACGGCCATCGCGGCGTTCACTCCTAATACACCATGGGCCAAATTAGGATGCAGTCAGATCGTGGACCATGACGGCAAAGGCACCTCGGCGGCAACACCACAGGTGGCTGCTGCCGCAGCTCTCTGGGTGCAGACATTCAAGGCGCAATGGGAGCAGTACCCGGAAGGCTGGATGAGAGTTGAGGCAGTACGTAAGGCTTTATTTGATTCGGCCCAGCCCGGTCGCTCTGATTCGCAGAAAAAACTGGGACGCGGAATCTTGAAAGCCAATCGAGCCTTGGCGCAGCAACCGGCCTCCGCCGCAGAACTGCAGATGCAACCGCTGGACACGGTGAGTTTTCCGTTTTTTCGGGTGCTGACAGGATTGGGCGTAGCTGCTGCGCCAAACGCGCGGCAGTCCATGCTGGAATTGGAAGCGCTGCAACTCACGCAGCAATATCAGGAACTGGAACGACTGCTTCCTGATCCCGAAGATGCAGGTGATGTTTCGGACGCCGATCGCCAGCGACTGCTCCAAGCCCTCCATGATGCTCCCGGTGCGTCCGGCACTCTGCGAGGGGAACTGGAAAAACATAGCAAGCCGGTCGTGCAGGTCGAGCCCCCGGCGGCTCCGACCGTGCCTGACGCAGACTGGAAGCGGGTGAATCTCGCTCTCGCCCCGGCGTTGTCCCCGCCGGCTATCCGCCGTCTGCGCGTATTCGCCTTTGATCCTCTGCTGGTTTATAAGCCCGACCTGCTGCAGATTAACGAGACCTGTTTGGAGATCCGGTGGGAAGGCCTGAAGCCCGGTCCTGTGGGCGAGTATCTGGAGGTCGTCGATGTGGACCCCTCCACGGGTTGCTGTTATGCGCCAGTTGACCTGAACCATCCATCGATCCTGTCGCAAGGAGGACTGCCGCCTTCGGAGTCCAATCCGAGGTTTCACCAGCAGATGGTTTATGGCGTCGCCATGAAGACGATTGAGCATTTCGAGCGTGCATTGGGACGGGTGGCACTCTGGGCTCCACGATTCGTGAAATACATGCAGGATGGAAAAGCGGTGATCGAGCAGCACTACGTCCCTCGGCTTCGGATTTATCCGCACGCGCTTCGCGAGGCAAATTCCTATTACAGCCCCAGCAAGAAGGCCCTATTGCTCGGGTACTTCCCGGCCTCCGGCACAGATCCAGGCGACAACCTGCCGGGCGGGAATGTCTTTTGCGCCGTCTCGCACGACATCATCGCCCACGAAACGACGCATGCCCTGCTGGACGGACTGCACCGCTATTTCGGAGAGGCGACCAATCCAGATGTGCTCGCCTTTCATGAAGCATTCGCCGACATCGTGGCATTGTTTCAGCATTTCACCCTGCCTGAGGCTCTGCGCGATCAGATCGCGCGCACTCGGGGCGACCTAGCTAAACAGAACATGCTTGGCGAGTTGGCCGGTCAGTTCGGACAAGGGATCGGTCAATATGGAGCCCTACGCAGCGCCATTGGAAGTTTCGTGCAGAAGGACGGCAGCGACGAGAGGAAGTGGCAGCCCGCGAAAGTCACCCGAGACGACTACAAGAATGCCACCGAGGCTCACGACCGAGGCGCAGTGCTGGTGGCGGCGATCTTCGATGCTTTTCTGGACATTTATCGGCGACGTAGTGCTGACTTGATCCGGCTGGGGACCGCAGGGACGGGGATTTTGCCGGAAGGTGAGATTCCGCACGATCTCGTGAACCGTCTTGCCCAAGAAGCCAGTAAAACGGCGAGGCATGTGCTGAATATCTGCATCCGAGCCTTGGACTATTGCCCGCCCGTCGATCTCAATTTCGGGGAATATGTTCGGGCTCTGATCACGGCAGACTCCGATCTGGTACCCAATGATCCTTGGGCGTATAGACCTGCATTTATTCAAGGATTTCGACGTCGAGGCATATACCCGGAGAATGTGAGGAACCTATCTTCTGAAAGCTTGCGTTGGGAGAGTCCGGAAGCTCGCTTCAATCTGGAAGATATGCTCAAGAGACTGCAGCTCACATGGGATCTACGGGTGGATCGGAAGCGTGCCTTTGAAATCTCTAGGAGTAACGGTTACCGAGTCCACAAATGGTTCGAAGAGGATCCAAGCATCAAAGATACCGATACGGAAGCACTTGGCTTCTACCGCGCCGAGAATGTGCCCTTGGCGATTGCAGGCCAAAAGGGTCAACTGCGAAATTTCGAAGTTCATTCGGTTCGGCCGGTTCGAAGGATCGGCCCCGGTGGAGAGCAACAGACTGATCTGGTCGTGGAAATCACGCAGAGTTGGATTCCTGAGGGCGGAGGTGGGAAGTTTCGCGGCGGATGCACGCTCATCATCGATCTCGAATCGCGGACAATTAGGTACGTTGTGCGTAAGCGCGTCGATCACGAGGAAAGGTTCCAACAGCAGGAAGCGTTTCAGATGCAAATGGCCCAGGGTAGTCTCAGCTTCAACTACGTGGGCAACGAAGCCATGAGACGGGAACCCTTTGCCATGATGCACCGCGGGATGTAGGGAGGGAAGATGCCGACAAAGAAGAAAGCAAGAAAGGCCTCCGAAAAAGTAGTGAACGTGTCCGGCAGATCGGACACGAGCGGACTAGGAGATTACCGCGCCAAAGTGCGGATGTACCGCCAGGGTCTGGGCGATTGTTTCCTGATCACGTTGCCTAGGGAAAGCGGAAATCCTTACTACATTCTTATCGATTGCGGGGTGATCCTCGGCACATCGGACGCTGCCACGATGATGACAGCGGTGGTGAACGATATCATCGTGACGACCGGTGGGCGTATCGACCTCTTAGTTGCAACTCATGAGCACTGGGACCACCTTTCTGGCTTTGTTCAGGCGAAGGATGCGTTTTCACAGTTGAAAGTGGGAGAGGTGTGGTTGGGGTGGACGGAAGATCCCAAAGACGAGTTGGCAAAGAAGCTTCGCTCCGAGCATCAAGCCTTGCGGCTCGCCTTGGCGTCTGCGTGCGCACGACTTCGATTCGGACACGGTGGTGATTCCCTTGCGGATACCATGATGGAATTTTTTGGCGCGGCTGGTCAGGGCACAACTGGAGCCGCACTGGACCGTGTCAAATCCTTTAACCAGGACAACACCAGATTCTGCTTTCCGACAGACGGACCTACGGAACCGAAGGGAACGGCCGCAAGACTCTACGTTCTGGGTCCACCGCACGACGAAAAGATGATCAAGAAATACAACCCTACCAAAAGCCACCCGGAAACTTACGGCATGGTTATGGCGGCATTGGAGCCCGCCCTCACGAACTCGGGTGCGGGAGCGCCATTTGATCCTATTGCGCAAATACCGCTCGCCGTCGCGCGACAGATGCCGTTCTTTCAGGAACGGTATTGGGGCGAAGACTCTGATTCAGCGGAAAAGGATCAGAGTTGGCGCCGAATTGATGGGGACTGGCTTGATGTTTCCTCCAGTATGGCGCTTCAACTCGACAGCGCAACCAACAACACCAGCCTTGTGATTGCGATTGAACTGGAGGATGGCGACGTCTTGCTGTTTGCAGCCGACGCGCAAGTGGGCAACTGGTTATCCTGGCAGCAGCTCTCCTGGAATGTGGGAGGCAAGAAGATAACTGGTCCCGAGCTGCTCAGCAGAACCATCCTATATAAGACGGGACACCACGGCAGCCACAATGCAACCCTGCAACAACACGGTCTGGAACTGATGAAAAAGCTTCAGATTGCATTCATTCCAGTGGACCACGCAATGGCCCTCAAGAAACGTTGGGGCAAGATGCCGCTGGACAAACTCGAGGCACGCTTGAATGAGATCACGAAGGGCCGTGTGCTGCGGATCGACCAGGCTGTGCCAGCGGGAATGGCCAGTCAGGTGACACAAGACAAAAGCAAGAAGCTGTACTACGAGGTGATGGTGTAAGCTCGTCAACCTGTCAACCTAGGTTTTCGTGGCGCATGGCTTCGGTCGGGTAGCTTCTTTGTTGATGTTTGCTGCGCGCAACAGACAAAAGGTGTTGCGCTTCTGGTGGGTGCTGGCTATATATTTTGGAAATTCGAGCTTCCTGGACTGATCAATGATCTATACGGCGCCACTGCATCAATTACTGATTTTCCGACGTCCCGATGATCATGACGTTGAGCTGTACGAAGATGCCATCGTGCGTGCTTTTCAAAGTATAGGACAATCGAAATCCCCTGTTCGGCGTGAACGAGGCATTGCGGCTCCTCAACTGAGTGTCATCGGTGCAAGTTCACGTTCAAGTCCTTTTAGCGCACCCCGAGTTGCCGTCTGTTTGCGGGTGAGGGAAGTCAGCACGTGCAGGGACCCAGTGGCGCGGGATTGCAGGCGGTTCGGGCGCTATCGTCGGCTAGCAAGGGCTCAGGCTTCTGGGATCGTAAAGCACGACGCGTCTTTGGCAGAGGCATTAATCGTACAAGAACATTTGGCGGGCGAAGAAGCACACAGGGGGCGCGAGAAAAAAGCGAGGTAGAGGAGTGTCCGACAAGTGGCAGGGCGACGGCATCCGATATTGGGATCTGGCGCCTAAGATCTTCAAGATCGACGGAAAACAGGACACGATTCCTTTCCTTGGCGCCGGTGTTTCCGTTTCCGACCGCCACGAAGAGGAAGCCAAGCCGGCTCCGAACTATCCGGATGACGCCACCATCACTCAGATCGCTGGTCTGCTGAACCTCGACGGCGAGGCGCGGCTGTATTTGGAGTACGCGATCCGCACTGCGATCCGCATGCAGGCCTGGGAGAAGGCGAATGGAAACTTGCCCTCCAGAGAACAATTCCTGGAGAAACTTAGGCAGTGTCCTTATCCGCCATTTGCCTGGGAACTCTCGGAGATGTTCTCCCAAGTGGCACCATACAACTCACTGGAGGATCGGGCCCTCAAGTCAGTTGACGTCAAGGGATTATTGCCACCAGCACGCATTGAGCAGAACCGGGCGAAGTTACTCCCTATGCTGAAGTTACTCGCAATGACCACCGATCTTGCGGGATCGACCGATCCCCTGACCAGCATTTCGAGTTACTACGAGAACACGGGGGAACGGAAGGACGTGTGGAATCGATTGTTCCAGGTGGTGGCGCCGAAGGAAACTCCCACTGCGATTCATCGCCTGATTGCCGACGCGGCTTCGACTCATCTGGGGGCAGCCAAAGTTGTGGACGACTATCTCATTATCACGACCAACTACGATTCCCTGATGGAGAAGGCTCTGGACGAGAAGAAGGTTCCTTACGCGGTGCTGCGGCGGAATCGCTATGACGGCAAGATCTACACGCGGATTGAAAACCTGGAGCCTGAGGAAAAAGAGCGGCTTGAACAACTGCACCCGGCATGTGCACCAGAACAGTATTCGTTGCAGGCCTCGCGGAAGATGGCTGTCGTTTATAAAATGCACGGGTGCTTATACCAGGGTCTTACAGAGGAGGACGATGGGTTGGTGATTTCCGACAGCGACTATGTAGATTTCATTTCCAATATCCAGAACATCGTTCCCAGCCATGTGGGAAGCCTGATGGGGACAAAACACCTGCTGTTTCTGGGTTACAGTTTCGGCGATTGGAACATTCGCAGCTTGTACGAGAGGATGGTCGTCCGCACCGCGAAAACAAATAAAAGAGACTATGCAGTGACGCGCTCATTGTCCCGTTTCGAGGAAGTTTATTTTGACAAACGCGACATTATTCTTGTGCTCACCGATCTCGCCTCGTTTGTGACGGGAATCCGCCAGCACTTGCCAAGACCTGTTCGATGAATCCGGTGCTCACTAACCCGTTTAAAGGCTTGGAGCCTTTCGGTCCCGGAGACACACTCTTCGGCCGCGATGCGGACCTGACCCTCGTCACCGACCGGATATTCCGGAGCAAAACCACTCTGCTGTTCGCCGGGTCGGGAGTGGGAAAGACCTCTTTTTTCTGCGCGAAGTTCATCCCCGAAGTTCAGGAGCGCTACGCCGATCAGCTACAGGTGTGCTATCACAATAAGTGGTCCGGCGACGATCCGCTCAAGGCTCTGAAAGACACTCTTCACGCGCAAGCCGGCGAGAGCCTCTTGTCTTTCTTCAAGACGACGGTTCAGACGGCTGAATCTTCTTGGATCTTGATTCTGGATCAATTCGAGGAGCTGTTTACGCATCACGCGTACCGGCAAAACTTCGATCAGTTTCGGGACGAACTCTGCGAGGCAATCAACAAGACGGATGCCTCAGTGCGATTTGCGTTCTCCATGCGCGAGGAATTCTTAGGAGAGCTGAGCGTATTCGACAACCGGGTACCAGACCTGTTTGGGAACTACTATCGATTGAAGAATCCGGACAAAATCCAGGCGGAACAAATCATTCGCTTAACCGCCGGTCACGCCGGCGCCTTTGTGGACCAGGCCGGGTTGACAGCCTTGATTGGTGATTTGTCGAAGGTGGAGGTCGGAGCAGGCAGAAGCCGGAGCGGCGATGAAATCCAGCGAGACTATGTCGTTCCCCCGCATCTTCAACTCGTTTGCCGTGGCCTGTGGGAGATGGAGTCCCAGCAAAACAGCGAGGAGAGATTTCTGTTTCTGGCAGGCTACGCGGCTCAGGAGCGGATGGGAACGCAGAATCCGGCGAGGCGAATCCTGCAGCGGTTCTGCATGGACCAGATGGAAGCGCTTACGGCGGAACAGCAGGCTCTAGCCGCGGAGGCCTTCGATTTCCTGGTTACCAGCCAGGGCGCAAAGATGTCTTATGAACTGAAGAGCCTGGCCAAGCACATGGCCACCGACGAGAGCGGACTGGCGGCTATCCTGGAGCGGCTTAGCAATCCCAAAACACGCATTCTACGGGAGTCCCAATGGCGCGACGAACGGTGGTTCGAGCTTTACCACGACATGTATGCGCCCATCGTGTACGAGTGGAAGCTGGGTTTTGAACTGGCCCAGCAAAAGGAACGGGAACTGGAACAGCGTGCTTCCAGCTACGACCGCCGCGCGATCCAGGCCGAAGCGAGGGGAAATCCCGACAGGGCGCTGATGTTCTGGTTGATGGCGATCAAGGTGAGAAATTCAAAAAACAGACGTCTCCAGGCCGGACGTCTCGCCAGCGGCGCCACCGCCTTGGAGCGTACCTTCTGGCACGAAGGGCCGGTAACCGCCACAGGCTTTGGAACGGCGTGCCGCCGGATTGTAACCGCCTCGACGGCCCGGCGACTGCCGCCAACCGCCAAAACAGATGGGTCTGCCTCCGGCGGTGCCGATGCAGAGACAGCCGCCGAAGAGCTCAGCCTCATTCAGGTCTGGGATGTGCAGTCCGGCAACCCCGTGGGCAAGCCCATCGAGGTGAACGGCGTAGTGCAGGCGGTGGCCCTGAGTCCTGACGACCATCTTGTCGCGACGGCGGGGGACGGCGGGTTGTGTGTCATCGATACCGGAAAAGGGCGGGTGGAACATGACTGGAAGCTGCCAGTAAAATGGCGGGCCAACCCTGGGAGAAGCCGCCCGAGAACACTGCGTTTTGATGACAGCGGAGAAAGAATTCTGATTGAGTTCCAGACCCCTTCCTGGAGGTGGCTCTCCGTCGACATTGAAGGAGCCGGAAAGAGTCTGAAGAAACCCCGAATGCAAAGAACGTACATGCGTCTGGAGTCCAGTTCCGATGCAGGCGTCGTGGCGGCACTCGCGGGAGATCGTGTCGCAATTATCGATGGGTGGACCGGAAAAACAATAGGCCCTTCGATTCCCGTCAAAGCCTGCTCCGCCCTCGCACTCAGCGCGAACGGGGAGCAATTGCTGGTTGGCTCCAAACACGGATCCGTGCAAGTGTGGAGCACACTAACCGCCAAAAAGCTGGGCAAGCAGATTTTACAATCTGGTGCCATCCGCCGGTTGGCATTCGGCGCGGCAGATACCTTCTGGGTGGAGAGTCATGAACAGGTCCCTGGAGGGCGGGCCAAGCTCCATGTCCAAGAGTGGAACACATCGGGCCAAGCCGCGGGCGTGTCGTGGACGATCACAGGGCGCAGAGTTGGAACGAGGTTCATGCCACGTTTTTCGCCTGGGATACGGCACTTATGGGAATCAAGTCGAGGACAAGTCTGGAGACTGAGTTCGGGGCAACCGATGGAAACCGTCTGGAGCAGAGAACCGCGGATCAGGATTACCTGGAGCCGGGATGATGTCTATCTGCTTACGGCCAGCAGAGTTGGACTCGCTAGATTGTGGAAGTCCGACGATCTTCGCCCGGCGCTGCCCATGTTCTCGGAATCCCCCGAAAGCTCCTTGGCTGTATTGAGCCGGGACGGTTCGCGAATCGCCGCAGTGGTGCAAGAAACAGGGGTCTCGGTTTGGGACGCGCAAGGCGGCTTCATCGCCACCATTACGGAAGACCGCGCGATCGACGCGATTGCGTTGGGGCCGGACGGCCAGTTCCTCGCCACCCTCAATGCAAGTGGTAGGGTCCGCGTTTGGGACCTGGCCACAAACAAGAACATCGCTGAAGCACGCGTCAGAGATGCAAACACAGTGGTCTTTAGCCCGGACGGCCGGTTCATCCTGATCCTCGGCCCGTTCGGGGCAAAGTGGTGGGAATTCAACCCGCGGGAGAATAAACGGCCGAAGCGCGTGCTTGGCGGGGACAGCGCGTGTTTCAGCAGCGACAGAAGCGTTTTCGCAACCTACGGCTCGTTCGGCGAAGAGCTTTTTGTATGGGACGCAATTCTCGCGAAACGCCTCGCAACCTTCCGACATCCCGGAGGCATTCGCGCTGCGGTCCTGAGTGCCGACGGCACGTTGGCTCTCAGCGCGGGAGACGATGGGTGGGCAAAGATCTGGAATATCAAGGACCTCGAACCGCTCCAAGACCTGCCCCACCAAGGTCCGGTAACCGCGGCCGCATTCAGCAGGAATGGCCTTTATGTCGCCACGTTGAGCGACGACTTGTTTGCACGCGTCTGGGAGATCCGAGACGGAAACGAGATCGGAAGGTTCCGCTACGAACGATCTGCGGAGAGCGTGAATTTCAGCCCAGACGACAGCGCTGTTGTGATCGCCGCCTCGCGGGCCGTGCACATCTGCAAAATCGACAGCGGCCAAGGCCTGTTGCCGATCGCGACTCGGCAACTTGTAGGATCGTGGAGGGGCGAATTTTCGTTTTTGGATCCCTCTGCGAACCGAATGCTGGCACTAACCCAAACGGCGTTTCAGAGTTGGCGCGCCGAGGTGATCCGATTCGATGCAGTAGAAGGGCAGCCGATACAAGGCGAAATCGACTCCCTTCAGGAGAGTTGGCATAATCGAACGGGCCTTAGGTACGAAGGCGAGGATGTCGTCCCGGTCACTGTAGTAAGAGCGTCGCGAGCACCCAGCCAGAGAAGACGGCGCGAGAGCAGTTGAACATCACTTCGCCAAACTCGCGCCTCAATGTTTTGCCAACATGCGCTCCCTTAGCGGATGTCGCCAATCGCACCCTTCCGCGAACCTAGCGATAGCCAGGCGGGAATAGCCTGTCTGCAAGAATCTCCGTCAGTGTGCGTTAGGGCCTTGTTGAACGCCAAATTGCCGCCCTTGCCAAAGCGCCTGGTTTTCCTATGATTAAAGGACCATGGTCAGCACCAACGAATACATTAAACACGAAGAGGGGAATGCAGAAGCCTGGGTTTGCTTGTGTAGTAACCGACCCGATTCTGACGGCTTCTTTCCCTGCGACAAAGACGGCAACGAGATGGAGCCGGTGGAAGGCTGGGAGGATTTGTATGTCTGTGGGCGCTGCGGACGGATCATCGATCAGTTGACCCTCGAAGTTCTGGATCAGGATTCCAATTTCAAACGTCTCAGAGACAGCTTCCACTGAGCGGCGTCGCATAAGGAGTTGATCCAACACTGAACGGGAATCGTCAATTCACCAATTCTACTGGCCCCACTTGCATGCGTCGACCCAGTAGCCAGTGACCGTTATATCCATCTGCTCCAGTCCGATTCCTGCGGCGGTTTGAACACCCAAGTAGACGGGCATACCAGGAGCACTGTAAATGTTCAACGGAAAACGTAAATTCAAAGCCGAACTGTCGTCGTGACTGCCTCTTTCATACAAGAAATGCCGAGTCCACACCTGTTGCTGTGGGGCGACCGGCCCAACCGACCAAGTTAGTCGCGCGGGAGGCGAAACGGTCACGGTAGTCCTCAATTCGAGAGCCATGTATGACTTTGCAGGATGGGTGCCTTTTATCGCAATATTATCAATTACCAGAAACCTGTCCCTCGGCGGTGTCATGCCGGTCAGCATGACGATTTGCGCTCCCTTCGAATTGTCCATTGCAGCAACAGCGGGAAGCATCTGGGTGGCCTGGACAGGAAGGCGAGGAAAGGGATTCACTACAGAGCAATCACGCTGAGCGTGCGCAGCACAAGCTAGAATTAGCGCGAACGCCGCGCATTGGAATATCCATGTGGTTGTTCGTAGATTCATAACGTTCCTCCAGTCCCATTGATTCTGGGTCTTCACTTCGCTCTTCTGACGCTCATCCGTATTCTTCAAGGCCTAGACATACTGGGAAGTTATCCGTGGAAACCATGACACCAGGAAGTTATCGTCCCATACACTGCCTGAATAATAAGACATCGTCAAGCCGAAGCTCGCTTTGATCCGACGTCCGCTTCCATCTTTTTCCACAATCTTCACGCAACTAGGTTGTTGTCCCAGGTAGTTAGTCATTGTGCAGCCGGCACTTCGCTCAGTAACGGATTCGAATAAATAGGAAAGATAGGAGCGCCCTCTTGACAGCGAGAACACAAAGGCATACTTTGTTGGCTAAATTCGGCGGAAGGAAGAGTCGAGCTTTGCCTCAAAGCTCAGTCCGAGGGGGCTTCTACCCGCCAACTTCCCGGTTAAAGGTTAATTTGGGCTTGGTGAGGTTCCGTTTTGTGCGGGCGTGAATTCTCACTAATCGAGCGGAGCCTCGTTTTAAAGGCTAGCGCTTTTAGTGTGTGCGTTGACTTGTTCGTGGGAGGAACTGCCAGTCCGCAGGTGTCGAATTTAGACATCTACATCGTTGTTTGACCGACCTATTCAAGGGTCTTCCTCGGAGAACTTTATGGCCCTGTCCTATGGCTTTGTTAAATGCAAGATTGTGTCTGCGCCCAAGCTCCAGTCTTCCCGACACAAGAATGAAATTCAGTACCACTTGCACGCGACCGTTGCCGTTCCCGGAGCCAGTGGTTCGATAGAGCAATGGGACTCCGCCATCAATGTCGGCACGAATGATTCCGATGACTTGCTGCAGTACAAGCTGATCTTCGATTTTCACCATTCAGTAGTCGAAATCCTGAAGGCCTCCGCATCGGGCTTTATTGACCTGACCAGAACGAATCGACTGCCAGGGTTGGACTTTCTTCGCAGCGACGTACTCAGCGAAACCGGACCGTGGCGCGCAAGCGACATTATGGACGGCTCCGACGCGGTAGAGCCGGTAGCTTCACTTCAGCGACTGCTCCGCAGAGCTCAGGCCGGGAACTTTGACACCTACATCTTCGGGCGGACCTACACCGAGGGAAACGGCATACACGATGTGCACATGAATCAAGGCTCGCAGTCTTCGTTCTTGAACAACGGTGTCGACGATCACAACGACCACAATGACATCTGGCAGGACGGGGGCGTGATCGTTGACGTGGGACAGCCGGAAATGGTGGCTTATTTTACCGTCTTCACCCAGCAATTAGTTCCCACCGACGAACTTGGAAATCCTCAATCGGATAGCCACGAGCTCACGGACTCGGACGATGGAAGCTTGGCACGATGAGCACCAGATGTCCGTCGCATAGTTCGTCGAAGACTAGATGTAACTGAAAGCTCTTTTCTACTGACTGGACAGGATACGGATGCCAAATCGCCCAATTGCGCTGATGCATGGAAGGCAGTTCGCGACTCGCGCGTTCGATCGCATTCTCATCATCATGTTCGAGAACCAATATCGTGGATACGTTCTCGGCAATGCATACATGCGGCGGCTGGCGCGCCGTGGGATTCAACTCGGCAACTATTTCGGCGTGATGCACCCATCCCAGACGAATTACATTGCTTCGATTGCCGGCGAACTCTGCAACGTAACCAGTGATGACCGGCCGCCGCTGCTGCCCGAGCGCACGATCGTCGACCTTCTCGAAGAGGCGCCCGGGCGCCTGCGCTGGAAGGGATATATGGAAAGCTATGTCCCGAGCGCAGTTCCGTGGACTTCAAAATTCTTGCCGCAGGACGCTTCCCCCTATTTCATTAAGCACAACCCGTTCTCGTCATTTTCCTCGATTATTCGCAATCGCGAGCGTTGGCGGCAAATCGACAATGACGCCGGCTTCTTCGCCGACGTGCTGAACGGAACTCTTCCTCAGTATGCCTGGTTCACGCCGAACATATGGAGTGACGGACATTGGATTGACGGGACCGAGATCGATCCCAGTCCCCGAGCCCCGTTGCTCGTCGACCAACAGGCGCGGTGGCTGGAGGGATTTTTCGCCAAGCTGCGTTTTCCCGGCCCGGATTCTTACTTACCTCCGCGAACGTTGGTCGTTGTTACGTTTGACGAGTCTGATTTTGAATCCGACTACAAGCCCGATCTTGCATCCTCTTACGACGGTCCAAACCAGATTTACACAATCCTTCTGGGAGATGGCTGTGAGCCGGGGTTCGAAGAAGAGGGATATAACCACTACAGTTTGCTGCGTACGGTGGAACAGAACTTCGGACTAGACCACCTGGGAAAAAATGACGCTGGGGCCAACTGGTTCCGCTTTCTGTGGGACCAACGTTTCGCCTGGAGCGTTCCCGGCGACACACCTTTCGCCGAAGTGAACGGCCGGATTGCCGCCGCCGGATTTGCCGGTGCTCTTTTCGTGGCCTGTGCCGACGCGGGGGGCTCGGTCAACGTTAGGACTCGCTCCGAGGATTCCGGAGCCTGGTCGGAGGAACAGCAGCTTCAGATCGATGGATCCGGCGGGTTGGCCATGGCTTCCACCTTCACCGATCTGATCTTGATGGCGCTCTCTGCCTCTGGAACTGTTCAATGTCGCACCTACAACCTCCAGTCTGGTTGGTCGCGGATCCCTGTCCCCATCGACACCAAAATCGCAGCCATCTCGGTGATCTCCTTCGCCCGGGAATCCAAAATCATGTTCGCCGGACGCGATGTCTCAGGTGCCGTATTCACTCGAGTGTACGCAAATGGCAGGTGGGGAAAGTTGGTCAACGTCGAGGCCACGCGCAGCGATGGAGGCATTGTACTGGGGACCCTTGGGGCAGCAGTCTACTTGATCGTCAAAACGCCCGCGATGCAGTCGATGAGCGTAGTCTCCTACAATTCGGCCGATTTTAACGCCGTAACTGTCAAGAAAAACAAGTATGGCGGCCCATGGGATGACACGACAGTCGACGCTTGGTCTCCCAGTGCGTTTCCGGTCGCGCATTTTTCCGGCTCCCCTGACGCTGGGGGGAAGCGCCAACCTCTGACTCGACCGTATGAAACCGCCGGACCCATAGCGGCAGCGACCTTAGACGGAGTGCTTCATCTGGTGCATCCCGGGCCTGGCAATCCGCAGTTGATGACGGAATCTTTCTCTCTTTCGGGTGTTATGACTCCAGGGAAACCGGTTTCGTACAAGAATGCAGATCGCGATGTGAATAACGGCTTCGGAACGTTGGTCGAGGCGGGATGGAGCAAGCAGCGGCCGATCTTCCCCGCGCGCTGCGATCCGGGTGGAGCGCTTGCCATGGCGCGCAGTGGTCACAAAATCGCGTTGTTATATCGGAGCGGCAAAGGATCCCGCTTGCAGTTGATCGAAGGCAGTTACACCCGAGCAAATTCGTAGCTCGACAACACCTCGAAGGAGCATGGAGACGATGGGCGCAGATGAAACCGATCGTTCGGAACGGAACTCCCCGTTAAACTCGGGAAAGGCCGCAGATCTGTCCGCCGAAGCCGGACGGGAAACCAGCGATCGTATCTGGCGATTCGCCCAGCGCGGTCTTGCCTATCCTTCTCCTTACGCAATTTTTGTCACATTCTTCCGACGCGAGAATCCCCGCTCGAAGATGACCAAAGGCGGGCTGGGACACATCCTGGCAAACGCCCGTCACAGGATTCACGAGGATTTTCCGAACGCCCACACCTCTCTCATCATGGGTGTCGGTTTCGAGCTCTGGTATGAGATGACGCTTGTGGATAAGACTCCGCTGCCGCAGGGAATGCAAATGCAGTTTGGAATGGATGCGCAAAGCAAAGGAGCGCCGTCCCTGCGTTCAAATGTTTTTCATCGACCTGGAAGCGTATTTGTCGATTCCGAAGCCGACCTATGGTTCCATATCAAGAGCGACAAGGAAGAGCACTGCCAAGGAGTACTCGCCTGGTTACGCAATCGCATCGAGCAGGAAGAGGCCTGGGCGGATGCTGACAAAACGGTGTGGCAGGCGGCCGCCACGAAGTCGGATCGGCCCGACAAACGCGGCGGAAAAGTGCTGGGATGCCGGTTTTCGGAGAATTTGAATAACGCCACGGATCCCTTGACCATCCAGCAGCAAACGATCGTCGGCTTTGAGGATCCGGATCACGTTGGTGCCTCTTTCGTGCTGGCACAACGCTTCCTATTCAACTGGGAGCAGATTCTTTCCATGCCGCCGCAGAGCATTGAGGATCTGGTGGGGCGCGCGATCGGCGACACATTGATCCCGTCGCGTGACGACCGCAGTCACATCAAGTGTGCACGCGCGCAAGACGAATTCGGCAACACCACCTCCGTCCTACGCCTCGGCCTGCCCTTTGGGCATTCGAAAGCCGTCGAGCGTGACGATCTTCTTCAGAAGGGCGCCAGCCGGCGGGATGAACAAGGAATTTATTTCGCAGGCTATGCCAAGAGCGTTCGAGTGCTCGAGAACATCATGGGACGTCAGTGTGGCGATGAGCCGGGATTCATGGCCGACCGCCTTCTCTCGCAAGTCCGGTCCAATCTCGGCGGCTTCTATTACATTCCGAGCGTTCTCGATCTCGGTCTCGAGCCCGAGAGCAAAACTCTCGACGGCACCGCCGTACAGCGCTTCCCCGGAGTCGATTGGTCGAGGCTCGATCGTCATTTCGATCAGAAATCATCCAACGGCTACATGCACTACAACCATAAGGAATACTTGTATCGGATGACTACCATGAGTGCCGAGGAGCGAAGCCAGTTCCAGCCGCCGTCGTACCGGGTTTTGTCGCTCCTGGCCGATGCTTTCTCGCGGTGGCAGGACAATTGGTACTTCAATCGTGCTCAGCCGGAAATGTCCCACCTCTGCGTCTACCTGAACCGTTATTTCGGGCCCGACAAAGCGCAGGAAGTCATGAAGTTGTCGATCGAAGAGCGAGCGGGATGGGCAGGCAAGGTCCTGCTCGGACATGTCTTGACCAGCGATGAATACGGTTTTCGCGGCCGGCGCAAGGACCACAATGGAAATTACTACAACGGGGCCGACACCTATCACATTCATCCGCTTGAGATTCTGGTAGGCGCAATGCCGAACCTCGGACTCGGCCAGGGAAAATATCTCATCGACTTTGCGCGCTCAGACGAACAGTTATCCAACTTCTTTGACAACCTCAGTTACGCCTCCGGAGTCGGCCACATCGTCCCCTATTTTGGGGAGGCCTTGGAATTGGGTCTCGATAAACTCACGGCGCGAATCACGGCGCGTCGCGATGCGGCGCAGGACGAAAAGCGGAGGCGTTTCTATGCCGGCGTCGTGCTGGTCCTTGAGGGCGTGGCCGAACACTGTAGTGCTTTCGCTCGTCTTGCAGACAAAATGTCAGCAGCGATGCCACCGGGCCAGACTGCTGAACGTGAGAACTTGATCATGATTCGGGACCGGATGAACCGCCTTGCCAAACATCCGCCTGCCAATCTGATAGAAGCCGCGCAGCTCATATTCACTCTTCATTCCTGTCTACACCATGTCGGCGAGCCCACGGCGATTGGCCGGCTCGATCAGTTGTTGCAGCCCTTCTACGACGCCGATCTAAAGGCGCGGCGGCTCGACGAGGCGCACGCACAGGAGGTCATCGATTGCTTCTGGCTCAAGGTCGGAGAAAAGGTGCAACTGAATCGCCAGTACGTCGAGGACCATCAGGTGTTCGGAAACCTAGCGATGGGAGGAGCATCGGGCAATTATCCGCAAGGCTCTTCGCTCAATCAGTGGATCCAGCAAGTCACCGTGGGTGGCACGGTCGCTGACGACTCCCAAGGTGAGGGTAAGGCTGCATACAACGACATCACCCGGCTTTGTCTGCGCGCGGCCAAGCGCATGCCTTTGAATGCGCCCTGCCTCTCATTACGGATGCGTCCTGATATCCCCTCTGACTTGGTGCACGAGGCGGCGTTGGCGATCCTCTCCGGAGGCGCTCATCCGATTTTGTTGTCCGACGCCAAGATCACTCCTGGACTGAGGCAGAGCGGCGACCACATCGGCGAGGGCGGCAGCGCTGCGTCGGGCTCTCTGAACCCAGTCACCGAAAAAGCGCAAGGCCTCTGGCGCAGTACGGTGTCGCTCAAGGACGCGCGGGATTATGCCTGCGATGGTTGCTACGAGCCGCAACTGTCAGGTACAAGTTGGTTTACGTTGGGAGGCCTGATCGCCACGCAACCTTTGGAGGCAGCGCTCAATCAGGGCAAAGCGTGGCAGAGCGCAGGACCGGTTTGGTTTCGTGGACAAAAGGTCTCTTTCACTTCCGAGCCACCAGGCAAGATCACTAGCTTCGATCAACTGATCGACCTGTATTTCAAGCACCTGCACTGGATGTACGCCAAACAGCTCGACTCTCAGATCGGACTGTTCGGTCGTATGAATGCGGTTTGTCCCGCGCCGCTACTGTCAGTTCTGATCAAAGACTGTATCGAAAAAGGCCTCGATTACTACGAGGGTGGTCCGCGCTACAACGTCATCGCACCCTGCTTTACCGGCCTGTCGACGCTCATTGACTCCCTATGGGCGATCCGGACCTTGGTTTTCGAACCTACAACCGCCGTGACCTCATTGCCGGAATTGGTCGAGGCGCTAGTTTGCAACTGGGGCGAGAACATGGCCGAGCCCTTTGTGAATGTGCTCGAGGGGCCGGCACGAATCGCAGCGCGTGCTGAGCGTTTCCGACTTTTGCGCACCGCCGCCATGGAATTGCCCAGATTCGGACATGGCAACCCCGAGGTGGATAGCTTTGGCGACGCCATCATCGGCCGTGTGGCGCGTACCGCGGTTGAAACCTTCACCGACCCCGCCACGTGCACAGCAGAAAAGATGCTCGCACTGGCCAAGCGTCTGGGAACCAAGGATTGGCCCTTTGGAGGGTTTCAGATCCAACCGGGGGTCGGTACCTTCGAAAACTATTTGGACTGGGGTAACATGAGCGGCGCCTCAGCAGATGGTCGATTGAGTGGCGACGCATTCGCCTCCGATCTGAGCCCGGCACCTTCCTTTGGCGACCTGCCCATCGATCCGAAAGAAGCGCCTCTGGTGACTGTGATGCAGGGATTCGCCGGTCGGGGCATAGAAGCCATGTGGGACGGTGCGCCTACAGACTTCAACATTCGGGAAGATTTTCCGGTCGAGTCACTCGAAAAAGCATTAATGGCCTTCGCCGAAGGACGGGGTTCATCGATCATGACTATCAGTTGTGCCAACCCCGAGACTTACGAGCAGGCGAGACTAGACCCGGAAAAATATGACCTCTTGCGCGCCCGAATGGGAGGTTGGACGGAATTCTTCGTTACCATGTTCCCCGCACATCAAGCACAACACCAACGTCGTCCGTTCGAAACCCCCGACACAGACGTTCCAGCGAGGACCACGCATGCCTGAGACCAAAATACAAAACCCGCGAGCCTCCCTCGTCGAGTCCATTCCAGTGGGGCTTGAAAGTCTGCGAGGCACTCCGAGAGTTCAATACACGGAAGAAGTTCTTGTGCGCCTGACCCAGGCAGCGAAGTCGACCATCGATCTTACCGCCATGTACTGGGCATTGTTGCCCGACCCCAAGGGTCCGGATGAGCAGGGCTTCAGCGACGCCCAATTTCGGCAAATGGGAGCAGACTCGGGACGCGCTCTCTATGCGGCACTATGCGACGCTGCAGGCCGCGGCGTCTCGATTCGAATCCTGCAGAGCCCTGGATTTTCGGGCCAAAGGCAAGAATCGGATGACCTTCGGGAACGGTTTCCGGAGCAGGTTTCGATCCACGAAATCGACATGAGCAAGTGGTACGGTGGCGGCATTATGCACCAGAAGATTTGGATCTTCGATTCGGTTCACCTCTACCTGGGATCAGCCAACATGGATTGGAAGTCGCTCATGCAAGTGAAGGAGATGGGCGTCGCAGTAGAGGACTGTCAAGAACTTGCAGCCGATGCGATCAAGTACTTCAATTCCTGGTGGGCGTTCAGCGCTCTCAGCCCGACGAACCAGGAAGCATTCGATCCAGCGGTTCGTATCGACCGTCGCGTGCCTTCATGGTCGAGTTTGGTTGCGGCGTCGAAGCGCTCGCAATCGCCACTCGCCGAAGAGTACACGACGGCGTATAGCGTTCACACTCCGCTGCAGCTCGAATTGAATGGAGAACGGTGTGGCGTTTTTCTTACCGGATGCCCGCAAGAGGTTCTCGGAAGGGGCCGCACCTGGGATGGCGACGGATTGGTTCACACCATAGAGGATGCGCAGAAATCGGTCTGCATCAGCGTAATGGATTTTGCACCCGCCGGTCTTTATTCGCGTCCGGGCGCGGCACCGCCCATCGGAGACGAGGGCATTATTCCGACCGACACGCCGGTCTGGTGGCCTCTACTGACGGATGCTCTTCTGTCTGCAGTCCTGACTCGCAAACTGTACGTTCGGCTACTTGTCAGCAAGTGGGCTCATACTTCCGCGCTGATCGAACCCATGTTGAGAGCTGTCCAAAGTGCGGCCGATGCCGGGCGGGCTGATCCCTACATGAGTTCTGGACAGTTGGAGATCAAACTTTTCATGGTGCCAGGCTGGAACAACACCAGTGGTAGCAATCGTAAATTTCCCGGACACACCCGCGTCAACCATACCAAGTACATCGTGACGGACCGCCGGATCAATATCGGCACCTCCAACATGACTTGGGATTATTTTGCTTCAACCGCGGGAAGCAGTTTTAACACCGATCATTCGACCTTGGTTCGCACCTTGCAATCTGTATTCGATAGGGACTGGGCGTCGAGTTATGCCTGGCGCCTTAATTGATCTAGGATTGGCCGTTCAAATGTTAGGAGTCTGAGGGAACGCATATGGCTGGAAAGAAGAGAAATTCCTCGCAATCTACATCGCAGCCGCAGTTAGAGGTGCCCACGCCCTCTGTGAGATCGCTGCAGGTATACGCAATCGATCCGAGTTCGGGCAAATACTCGGGAAATCAAGTGACGGTGCGGGTTCCGTGGGAACCACTTGCCCCAGGGCCAACCGGACACAAAATCGCCGTCGTCGATTACGATGCTGCCAACAAGCGTTACTATCCGCCAATCAGCCTCGACAATCCATTGCTACTGGCGAACGATGGCCTGGCCCCAACGGAAGCGGACCCGCGCTTCCATCAGCAGATGGTCTACGCCATCGCATCCCGTACCATTCAGATGTTTGAAGTGGCCTTGGGACGAACGATTCATTGGCGCCGGGCCGACCGCTTCGGCGGATCGGGAAACAAGGAAAACCGATTCCGAAAGGCTGGCGATATCTGGGTTCTCAAACTTTACCCTCACGCCATGCAGCAGGCCAATGCCTATTACAGCCCGCAAGCGCAAGGAATTTTATTTGGCTACTTCACCGCGAACAAAACCGGGCAGGGACGGAATCTTCCTGGCCAGCTCGTTTTTACGTGCCTTTCTCAGGACATCATCGCGCACGAGGTTACTCATGCTGTAATCGACGGCATTCGGACATATTTCACTGAGCCCACCAATCCTGACGTGCTGGCGTTTCACGAAGGGTTCGCTGATCTGTGCGCGCTGTTCTCTCATTTCTCTCAGCACGACTCGTTGATCGACACCATCCGTCAAACCGGCGGCCGGCTTTATCAGACCGAGATCAAGCCCGTTGCAGGTGATAACGGAGACGAAGACCAGGCGATCGTCGCCGAAATTCGGCACCTGATTAACACGATCCGCGAAACTAGCTGGGCGACAAATGAGGAGGAAGCTGGTTCCGCTAACGCCGACGATGAAGACAACGAAGATAAGCCCGCGATCGCCGCTGAGATGCGGCGCATGAACCCACTGATCCAGTTGGCCATCCAGTTCGGCCAGGCGACCGGGAAAAAAGGTGGGTTGCGATCCGCACTGGGGACGCCGCCAAATTCCGACGATATCCACAAGAGTGTGAACGATCCGCACTTCCGTGGCTCCATCCTGGTCGCCGCCGTTTTCGATGCATTCTTCAGCGTGTACATGAAGCGGGCCGATCCCCTGTTTCGGATCTACCGTGCCGGGGGAAGAGAAGTTGTAAATGAAGAACTGCCCGCCCCACTGGCCGAACTCCTGGCTAACTGCGCTACCCAAACGGCTGTTCAATTTTTCCAGCTCTGTGCACGCGCGATTGACTATTGCCCACCCATAGACATTACATTCGGGGATTTCCTGCGTGCGATTGTTACGGTTTCCAGAGACATCGATCCGGCGGATGACGATGGCGTGCGTGATGCACTGATGGAGGCGTTTCGGCTGCGCGGCATCTATTCGGAAAGTGCGAGCTTCTACTCCGAGGACGCCCTCAGTTGGCCCCCCAACGTCAATCTGCCGGCGATCAAGGGCCTAGTGTTCGGTAGCCCGAATGGGCTGACGAGTAAAGAGAAAGACGACAACGGCGACGCTCTTCGTACATGGGCGACTGAAAATCGTGCCGCACTTGGCCTCGATCCTCATCTTCCCATCACCGTACCAAGCTTCCATCCCGTCTTTCGTACGAAGCAGAACGGCCGGCTGCGCATGGAGATGGTTGTGGAGATTATTCAATCGAGTCACGGGAATTTCAGTGAGACGGTTCCTCAGGCGGGAACCTTTCCGTTTCGTGCGGGTGTGACACTCATAGTTGAGGCGCCTAAACCAAAAAGTCACGAAGAACGGGAAGATGTGCCCCCGAAAGTACGGTTTGTGATTGGCAGAGAAATGATAGGCCCCAACGCCAAGCAACGCGAGGAGAAGCAACGTGGCTTTTTCATCGCGCAAGGTCTGGCTTCAGGCAACACCGAAGATGCAACCCACTTCCAGGCCAACTTTGGCCTGTTGCATGAGGAGTATTGATTATGGCCACTCGCAAGAAAGCTGCGAAGAAAACGGTTGGCAAAAAAAGTAACAAGCCTGCGCCTGGTGCGTCTGGAAGCCGTAACGCGAGACCTCGGCGAGGAGCCGGCGGACCTGCTCCGGCCACTGCCGGGCCGGGCAACATTCGCATCCGGATGTACCGCATAGGCTTCGGGGATTTCTTCTTGATGACCGTGCCCGGAAAGAACGGCCCTGCACACATCCTGATCGATTGTGGCGTCCATGCGGCGAACATCGGGACTATACAAGAATGTGTGCAAGACATGGCACAACTCACCGGCAAGAACCTCGCCCTGGTGATACTGACGCACTATCACGCCGATCACATGTCAGGCTTCGCTACCTGTTACGACGACTTTACAGAGTTCACAGTCGGTGCAGTCTGGATCACGAACCGACTCGATCCGAAGCATCCGGATGCCTCGAAATTCATGATGCAGCTCATGAACGTCGCCCAGCAACTCAAGATGCACCTCGGGGCTCGCGGAGAGCACCAGAGCGAGACATACCTTAAAGTCGAGAATGCCCTCGGAGTCGCCAGCGAAAACGGAGGCGGCGGTAGCAATGCCAAGGCACTCCAGTTACTGCAATCGGGATTCAAGAACAAACCGCCCGTTTACTATTACCAGGGCGGCGACATTCCCACTCTGCCCGACGAACTCGAAGGCATGATCACGGCCGAGATTCTCGCTCCTTCGCCAAAGGATTCCGGCGGAGAATTCTCAGCCTCCGATAACAAGACGGAACAATATCTCGCCGCGCTAGGAGACAATGGCGTGCCCGATCCCAAGAAAATTCAGCCATTTGATCCGAGGAAATGGCCCGGATCGGCGAGCGAGTATCCCAAGCATACCTTTGAAGAATTTGAGGGTGCCGGGAAGATGGAGGAAACGCTTGGCGAAATGCAGCCGAACGCCCTTGCCGCCGCCGCCGATAAGCTCGATGGCACGCTCAACAATCAAAGCCTCGTTGTGCTCTTCACTTGCAACGGGAAAAAACTGCTGTTCGTGGGCGACGCGCAATGGGGAAACTGGGCGTACTGGCTGTATGGCAAAGCCGTTACTGGTTCCGATCCCGGCATCAGCGACCGAGCCAAAGAGATTCTAGGGGCTATCGATTTTTACAAAGTTGGACACCACGGCAGCACCAACGCTACCCCGATTCCGGTTGTGGATGCTCTGAACCAGCAATGCTCAGCAATGTGCTCGACCGCGACCGGTGCCTACGGTAGTCCTGCGAAGAAAACTGAAGTGCCGCGCACCGCGCTAATGGATGCCTTGGAAAAGAGAACGGGATTGAAGATGGTCCGCAGCGACTATGTTAGCGCTGGCGATGCGAAACCCGATCCGCAGGCGCGAGAAGAACTTCCGAACTTACCCGAAGGCTTCACGTCACCGGACGAGGGCCTCTATATCGATTACAACCTGTAGTCGGTTGGGAGTGAGTTGCTCGAATTCAGCTGAGTTGGGGGAGTGATTGCTTTCTCACATGCTCCGGCTTGTGACAGGTCTCTCGGGCAACCGGCTTCTTGACTGCCGCAGGCACCGTGTCGCCCATTAACCTGAGCTGTCGGACTATCAGGAGATCTCTTTCCACTGCGCCAACAACCATCACTCGCCATCCCTTGGTGCGGGAGTTTTTCTGAATCAACTTGCGTGCGAGTTCATTTCCCTGAGTGTCGAAGGGAAGAACCTCAGCCTGATCGGTCAACAGCGCGTAACCGCTTTGAGCACAGACCGGCATTTGCAGGCACTTGCGGCTGTGTTCCGACCTAAGCTTGCTGAGATCTCGCTTTGGATCGGATGCGCAGGTCATGTCTACAAGCGTGCCGGTAAAGGTTTGCTTTTGATTTACTCCTGCGAAAGTCAAGGCGCAGACAAAGATCAGCAGCAAGCATGCCGGGTAGACGACAGGGCCGGAGAGGCTACGGGTCATAAGACTTAAGAAGGACAGAGACTGCAAAATTAGGATTGAGATTTCAAAGTGCGATGGGGTAGAGTATCACACCACCGCGCTCCACAAACCGGGGGCGGGTAGGTGATATGTGCGTAAAGTCGGAATCTACGTTTGTTGGATTTGCCTCGTAGCAGCCAGTTTTTCGGCCTACTCCCAAATGTCTGGAGGCTCCGCAGGCGCCCAAAAGCAGACTCAGCTTAACGACAAATATCAGTACCCCTTCGGATCGAATCCTTTCCTTCCCAGTCACGCACTCACCAGCAGCGGGAAGTTTCTTCCCGCCAAATCGTTTCCGCCGGCCTCATACTGCGGCAAGTGCCACGAAGATGCCCATCGTGAGTGGCGCCAGTCGGCGCATGCGAACTCGTTTCGGGCGCCTTTTTATATGCGAAATGTCGAGCTACTGATTCATCAAAAGGGGATTGAATACAGTCGTCATTGTGAGGGTTGTCACAATCCTATCGCTCTATTATCGGGCGCACTGACCAGCGATTCGACTCAAGACCGCTCCTATGACGAGGATGGCATCACCTGCATGGTGTGTCACTCGATCGAAAAGTTACAAGACAGCGCGGGAACTGGAAGTTACGTCATGGGTACACCTGCGGTGATGGTCGGAGCCGATGGGGCGCCGATTCCTGGAGAAGCAACTTTCGACGATATTCTTGCCCATCCTAAGTTGCATAGCCAGGCAGTAATGAAGGATTTTTACAGAACACCCGAGTTTTGCGCAGCGTGTCACAAGGCTGCACTCCCAAAGATGCTCAATGGTTACAAGTGGCAGCGCGCATTTTCCGTTTACGACGAGTGGCAGCAGTCCTCCTGGTCTGGGGAGTCGCCGTTGCCGTTTTACAAGAAGGATACAGTCTCAACCTGCCAAAGCTGCCACATGGCGGAATCCGTTGGCGCGCACGATTATGGAGCGAAAGACGGCAAGATTAGATCCCATCGGTTTTTGGGTGCGAACACTGCCATTCCGGCCTACTACGGCTATCAGGAGCAACTTGAGAAAGTAACAGAGTTTTTGAAAGGCGCAGTGGGAGTTGACCTATTTGCAATCGAAACGGAGGAAGGCAAGAAGACAAAAATCATTGCCCCGCTCGGCAGTACCGACTTCCGGCTTTCAGTTGGCGGCGCCGTGACCGCTTGCATTGTGATTCAAAACAAGAAGATCGGCCACTCGCTGGTTCCGGAGCAGAGGGATTTCTACGAGAGTTGGGTGGAGTTTGAAGTCAAAGACGGCCGTGGAAAGACGCTGTACCACAGCGGATATCTGGAGCCCAACGGCTATGTGGAAGATCATGCTCACACCTATACCAACCGATTGGTCTCGGTTAGCGGAAAGCTCAATGATCTTCACCAGGTTTGGGATACCAAGGTGAAGGCGTATGACAACACGATACTGCCGGGGCGATCCGATCTGGTGCAGTACCGCTTTTGGCTTCCCTCCGATGCTCCTGGGCCGATCGCGATTACGGCCAAGGTGAACTATCGGAGGTTCCGGCGTGGGTATACCGACTTCGTCTTTCAGGCCCCGAGGGAGTTTCCGGTTGTCGAGATCGCAGCGCAGACAAAGACGCTGCAGATTGGCAAGAATGAAGTTTCAGAGAAAACCGATCCCAAGGCGGTGATGCTGCGATGGAACAACTATGGGATTGCTTTAATGGGCGAACAGCGATACTGGGATGCGGAACAGGCATTTCACAGGGTTCTTGAGATCGATCCTGCCTACGTAGACGCTTACATCAACATTGCGGTTTCTGAGTACTCCAAGTTGATGGAGAATAAGCGTGAGGGACCGGACGGTGTCGGCAATATGTCCGTCGCCAACATTAACTACGAGGAGTTCGGACCTGCACTGGACTCGTTGGCCCATGCATTGTCTCTGCAGCCGGAGAACCCGCGCGCAAGATACTATCGAGGCTTGATTTACAGGTTGCAAAACAAATTGGCTCTGGCTGCGGAGGATCAGCAGTATGTTCTCTCGCTATATCCAAAGTTGAGGCAGGCTCACCAGGAACTCGGATACATATATTTCCTGCAGCAGAAATACGTCGACTCTGAGCAACAGTTTGAGGCTTTGCAGTCGATCAATCCTGACGACCTGACTGCCCACTACTATCTCAGTCTGATCTGTGACCGGCTGGGAATGAAGGAACGGGCGCAAAAGGAAGGGACCGAGTACGCGGAGCACCGCGATGACTCAACGGTCGGCCGCCTCGCGCAGGATTTCTGGCGAAGATATCCTGCTGTGGCGGATGAACTCGCACCCTACCATGTACATGGGGCCGCATCACCAAAGAAGACGCCGAGCACCATCGGCGGGCCACTGCCATAAGCCGCAATCAAACTTAGTCGTTGTTCGGATTTCGTAAAACGGTCGAAGACCTCCAAAAATTGACTTGACAATGATCGGACTTCTGTTAGCCTTGCTCAACTTTTTTCAGGAACAGTTAAGGGATGTAACCAAGTAAAGATTGGGTCGTTTTTGTCTCGGTTGTTCTAAGTACTGTCTCGGGCTCCCCAAAACCAAGCGTTAGTTCGGCTGATAGTTATGTTGCTGCTGATTTTTGGCACACACCGGAGCGGGTCGTGTCTGAGGTCAGTTCCACCTCGCAAGGATGATATCTGCTCAGGTGCTATCTGTCAGTCGGTCTGGCGTCGGAGCCACGTAGCCATCACATTCGTGCTTTCTGTTTTATTCTCACTCCTGTTTTTCGGCGCAACCCTACGCGCCCAGACCGTACTCGTGGGGAGTCAGATCATAGGTTCGAACCTGGACTCGGATGCGGCAGGAGTCGCTGAAGCCTTTCCAGTGACCGCCGCGGCAACTGGCCAGGTCAACTCCATGAACTTTTTCCTCGATGAGAGTTCCACTGCGAAAAAGGTCTATGTTGGAATTTACAACGATTCCAATGGTTCGCCGGGCACTCTCTTGACGCAGGGAAGCACGACGCAGCTGTTTCCTGGGACATGGAATACGGCGACCGTGTCGTCCGCGACGATAACATCCGGGACCTCTTATTGGATTGCCATTCTGGGCACCACAAGCGGCAAGCCATATTTCTATGACCAGGCGGGCAGCTGCACGAGCCAAACCAGTTCGCAATCAAATCTCGCATCTCTCCCGAGTACATGGAGCAAGGGCAAAACCTGGAGCACGTGCAGCATTTCGGCGTATGCAGTTTCCGGAACTCTCGCGGCAACCGTACCGATTGGCAATCAAGTGGTTGAAGCTAATCTTGACAAAAACCCCGCTCAACAAGCCGAAGCGTTTCCCAACGTCTCCAACGCGACCGGAACCGTCACTGCGATCAATTTGTATCTTGATTCGACTTCTGGTTCGGGACCTGTGTACATCGGGTTGTATGCAGACAATGGCAAGACGCATCCTGGTACCCTGCTGGGTAGTGGAAGTAATACGACGCCGGTGGCCGGGAGTTGGAACTCCATCTCGATTACCCCCAGCAATATCACCGCAGGCAGTCGTTACTGGATCGCTATCTTAGGGACGCAAGCCACGAGTCCCTATTTCAGAGACCGGCAGACAACAGCCTGCCATAGTGAAACGTCATCGCAGACGAACCTCACCGCTTTCCCGACGACTTGGACGACTGGTAAAACGTACAGCACATGTTACATCTCGGCATACGGCGTTGCCGGATCGGGATCGCCCATTCTGTCAATCTCTCCCACGTCCCTTAGTTTTTCCGCTATTCAGGGCGGAGCCAATCCCGCGCCGGCCAACCTAAGCATCACAAACAGTGGCAGTGGAACGCTGACCTTCACGGATTCTTCCGATCAGCCCTGGTTGTCAGCCGCGCCGGCCAGCGGTACGGCGCCACAGACGCTGCAGATATCGGCGGCAGTTGGTAGCTTGACCGCAGGAAGCTACACAGGACACGTCACGGTGACTGCGACTGGAGCCCAGAATTCTCCTGCGACGGCGACGGTTACCTTTACGGTTGCGCCTTTCATTCCGCCGTCCATTTCGGCATCTCTGTCGCCAACTCCCAATTCGAACGGCTGGAACAATACCCCGGTTACGGTGACGTTCACGTGCACACCTGGTTCCTACGCTATCCAAACCTGTCCGACTCCGGCGCAGATCGTCAACCAGGTAGCAAATCAGCAAGTCACTGGTACCGTTGTTGACGTGGCAGGCCACACAGCATCGACTAGCGTTAACGTGAGCCTGGAGACAGCCTTGCCGGCCATTCAAGCGTCGGTGTCACCGTCTCCGAATGCGCGAGGATGGAACACCTCCGCAGTTACAGTGAGCTTCACGTGCACTGTCGCGCTATCTTCGATTAGCCAGTGCCCACAACCGCAGGTAGTGAGCACTCAAGGGGCAAATCAACCGGTATCTGCAACCGTTACCGACGCGGCAGGCAATACTGACACAGCGCAAGTCACAGTGAATATCTCCACAACGCGTCCGACGATAGTTGCCTCGGCCTCGCCCGCTCCGAACAGCAAGGGGTGGAACAACACCCCGCCAACTGTGAGTTTCGTCTGCAATGGTCCCGTCGCACCGATCGCGCAGTGTCCCGCCCCGCAGCAAGTCACGCGCAATGGGACGAATTTGCTGGTCTCTGGGACGGTTACTGACTTTGCCGGCGCCACTGCGTCGGGCTCCGTTTCGTTGAACGTTGACACGGCGCCTCCGCTGCTGAACATCACTTCCCCCGTAAGTGGTACGAACTACACGACCGGTCAAGTGACAATCCAGGGCTTGGTCTCTGACGCGCTTTCGGGGGTCCAAAACGTAAACTGCGGCATGGTCAGCGCAGTCCTTACAGGAGGAGCTTTTTCCTGCAATGTAGCGCTTGCTATGGGAAGTAACACGATCGCCGTCACGGCCACCGACGTTGCGGGAAACACTGCGACTTCCAACATTACGCTAATGTTCGTGACTCCCATCAACGTTCAGATTACCTCGCCAACGGCTCTGCAGCTGTTTTCGACTACTCCCATCACTGTCACGGGCAACGTAGGTGATCCGACGGCGACCGTGACAGTCGGCGGCGTGATTGCAACGACGAATGGCGGTAGCTTCTCCGCTTCTGGAGTGGTTTTGCAGGAAGGGAATAATCTGCTTACTGCCAGCGCCACGACCACCTCAGGAGGAGTAGGAGCCGACAGTGTCTCGGTGATATTGGACACAACCCCTCCCACAGTCCACATCGACAGCCCGATCAATGGTGCTTTTGTCACTAGTTCACAGATCGACGTCACGGGCGCGGTAAACGATATGGTTACTGGCACCGTCAACGGCGATCAGGTTTCGGTGGTGGTAAATGGTGTGAACGCGACCGTGGCCAATCGCAGCTTCGCGGCACATGGCGTGTTATTGGTTCCGGGGCAGAATACGATTACGGCTCTGGCCACTGACCGCGCAGGAAATACGAACCAAAGCCAGGTTCAGGTCACTTTGCGGCAACAAGCGGGGCAGGTACTTTCCATTGTTTCCGGGAATGACCAAACCGCCCCCATTAACACGCTCCTGCCGCAGCCTCTAGTCGTGCTTGCGACCAACGCGCTCGGACAGCCCATGCCGAACGTCGCATTGAACTTCTCGGTGCTGAAGAGCGATGGCTTCATGATTGCCGGACAGCAAAAGGGCCGGCAGTTAACCATCCAAACCGGCTCGAATGGCCAAGCCAGCGTGCAGTTCCAGCTGGGTAGCCGCAATGGAGCCGGAGTGAACCAGGTCTCAGTCAGCGCTCCGGGATTTGTGGGCCAGACAGTTTTCTCCGCAGACAGCACCGTGGGCGCGGCCGCGGTAATCCATACGGTGTCGGGTGAATCGCAAATGGGCGCCGTTGGGGTGGCTCTTGCCGAACCCCTAGTAGCAATCGTGTTCGACGCCGGCGGCAATCCAGTAGCAAATGTCCCCGTCACATTTACTGTGCAGTCGGGCGGTGGGGTGATCGGAAGCGGAAACACCTTCACCACCAGCACCGATGGGGATGGAAAGGCCTACGCTGTCCTGGTGCTGGGCCAGCAGGAGGGCGTCAACAACAACACGGTCACGGCAGCATTCCCCGGAATGCCCGGGAAACCGGCAGTATTCGTAAGTTCGGGAGTCGTACCAGGTCCCGCCGCGAACACCGTGGTGAGCGGCCTGGTTCTGGATGATACCGATCAACCTATTCCTAACGCTACCGCCAGCATCAAGGGTACCAATCTCTCTGCGCTTACCAACGCTCAAGGGCAGTTCACCATCACCAATGTTCCGGTGGGGGACATCGTACTGTACGTGAACGGCGGAACCAGCACTAGTTCGTTTACGTTCCCTACTCTCTCGTTCCAAATGGCGACGGTACCCGGCGTCAACAACACCCTGGGGCACCCGGTGTACCTGCCCGCGCTGGATACTGCGAATTCGCAGGTCGTTGGCGGGAATCAGGCAGTGCAGTTGACGATGACTGGAGTTCCGGGACTGGTATACACGGTGGCTCCGAATTCGGTGACTTTTCCTGATGGGACCCACGTTGGAACGCTCACGCTGTCGCAAGTGCACGGTGACCGCGTACCCATGGCTCCGCCCAACGGAACTGCGCCGCGCCTGGTGGGCACTTTACAGCCTGCGGGAGTCTTGTTCAATCCTCCGATTCAGATGCAGCTGCCAAACACGGACGGTCTTGCTCCGGGACAAGTGGCCGAAATCTTTTCTTTCCATCATGACCTGGAACAGTTCGTGGTGGAGGGTACAGCGAGAGTAAGCGAGGACGGATCGGTACTCGTAACGGATCCCGGGTTCGGTTTATCCGTGTCAGGCTGGCATGGCGGAGGAGGCAACAACCAGCCGCCCACCTGTGGAGATAGTTGCGGCGCGTGCAAAGCGTGCAACAACGGCTCCTGCGCTGCAGATGCGACGCAAGTTGGACAAACGTGCATGAGCGACGACGGCTGCGTGGAAAATGGCATGTGCGATGCCAGTGGCACTTGCAATGGCACGCAGGACGTGCTGACTTCTGTTTCTATCACGGCGATGGATGCCGACAATCCCGCCAACACTGGCAGTCCTCTCCTGAAGGTAGCCGCGAACGACGAGGACACATATCCCGTCATATTCCAAGCCGTAGCCGCGAACTCCGGCGGCGATCTATGTCCGAGCCTTGACTATGATTGGGATTACGGCGACGGAGTTCAGGAAGCGAATGCCGGAGACAGCCCGAGCCATGATTACGCAGTCGCCGGTGTCTATACCGTAACGGTGACAGCGCACTGCGGCATGTGCACGACGGCCATGGTGCAGAATACGATGACGGTAGGGATTGCAACGGTCGAGGAAGTGGACACCACGGTGCATGCGACTCCTCAGCCAAATGCAGCTTTGCTCACGCCCTCATATCACGACGATCCTCCATATCAGGCTTTCCTGGATTCTACGCAAAACACTATTGCAGGGAATCCGGCACCGTCTAGCCTGATTCTGCCTTTAGGCATAAGCCCCGTTGATATGGAGTGCATTACTACTCCCGATTATAGCGACCCGACGTTTGGGACCAAGATCCAGGCATTACAGAAGTGGGATTTTCCGCAGGACGGTTCCATGAGCCTGAGTGCAACCAGCGGCGCGAAAACGACAATCTCATTTACTGCCGATGGTATTTCTCAAGTCAGTTGTTTCCTCGACGCTGCCGGGACGGGTCAGGTGAGTGACACCGATTCTTCTGTCCCAGTCGACACTGAAATCGCGACGGTCGCAATAGCGGATCCCTCAACTGACGTCGACGTCGAAGTACATTCGAACCTGATAAGACAATACACGCCGGATCTGCCTCAGCAAGTCACCCTTCTTAGCGGAGCGCTCTATGACCCGGTCAACGGGCCCCAGGCGGATTTCGCCCACCTCTACAACAACGCATTCAACTTCAAAGCAAATATAACGCTCTCCGGCGTGGATGACGCATCTGTGGACGCGGTCGGGGTAGTGTTCGCTCAGGATGAAGTCGGAACTGGAACCTACGTCTCGGGCTTGTATCCGCCGAGCAAGAACCTAACTTGGAGGGACTCATTCAATCTCGGAACAGTGTGTCCACCTAATACATTTACTCCCTTGCCCACGCCAATTCTTGACGCCGGACCTGGGGTCAACGGGGGCGCTACGCCGTCCACGTCGACGGGGGGGTATGACGGGATTCAAGTTCAAGGAGCTCTTAGAACCATTCTTTTCGTTGATGACCCCAACACTTTCTTTCCCTCGTACCAGTCGTGCGATCAAGCGCACGGTCAAAACAACGAGCTGTTCCAGACGAACGGTGGGTACTCGTTCTCGACTTATCTCGTGGCTTGGAGCGCCGAAGCTCCACATTCGTATGCCGTAATCGGAAGGGCTGGTTGGACCGTGAGATGGAACGGCACGATTGCCCCGGTATCTATCACATGGGTGCCCACAGCTGGAACTCAGACCCAAAGCACGGGATACGTGCAATACTCAACACCGCAGAGCGGACAGCAGATTAGCATCGAGGTAAATCCGCCAGTGGCCAATGATCTTTCGGGATTGGACGGCACGCATTGAAATTTATGAATTATTGCAGTTTAGCTTTCTTGTTTATCGTCTGTGCCCCTGGCATGGTGAGCGCTCAGGCGCAATCCAACCTACCGACGTGCGCAGTCTTGGGTTTTGGCAGCCGCACACAGGTAATAGTCGGTCGAATCTCGCAAGTACAGCAGAATCAGCCGCGTTCTGCACATGCGACGATCACAATCGAGGAATATCTTCGATCAACCGGCCCAAAATTCAACGGGGAGACTGTGGATGTGCCGGTCGACTGGCTAGGCCCGAAAACGCCTAACACCGACTTCGTCGGCAGGAAGCCGATGTGGTATCACATCGCACCCGAAGTCGGGAAACGGGTCGCCCTTGCACTTTACCAAGAAATGAGATACACGCCGGTTGCTCCTACACTCCGCTGTGTCGTCGATCTAGATGCGGATCCCGGGAGTCTTGCGACCCTTCGTGGGATGGTGGCAGCCGATGAATTACCGTCTGCTAAAAAGATTCAGGCAATGCAGAGGATTCTCGCAGATCGTTCTGCTGCGCTACCCCTGCGGACGCTCGCAATTCAGTATCTGACTGGCCCTGAAATGCGCGATCCCAAAGTTCGCCTTTCTGTTGTTCAGCAGTTTGGACCGATCGCATCCGACCCTACACGGCCTCACGACCAGCGAATGGAAGCACTCGAGTTTGTTAAGTCTGCCTATGATGCATTCTCGAAGGATAGCGAAGTAAATGATCAAATCCTATCCATTGTCGCAGACCGAATGGCCGATCCTGACCAAGAGCTTCGTAGTAGCGCGGTGCAGTTCTTAGGGCCGAAATTAGTTGGGTTTGCGAAAAAGGGAACCTTGGACCGCATTCATTTTTCTGACCGTGAATCTGTCATCAGATACTTGGAAAAAGATGCCGCGGGTTCCGGGGATGACTCGCCTCAGGCGAGGAGCATTTTACAAGCGCTGAAGCAGTGAGCAGGTTTCGCAGTTCTGCTTTTGGATAGTGCCTGAGTAAATGAGCCAGGCTTAGTAGTAGAAGCGAGAATGGCAATGAGACGAGTAACTAGAAACCTTCGACCCTGTGGCGGTGCAGGCTTGCGGGTGGTTGCTTTCGTCTCGCTCTTTGGTCTTTCGGCCTTCGCGCAGCAACTAAATCAAAATTGCATTGCTACTATCGCTAACCGGTCGATACAGGTCAATGTGGATGGTACATTTGCGGTGCCAAATATACCTGCGGACCTCGGCTACTACCGTGTCCGCGTGCTCTGCCAGAATGGAAACAAAACTACTCAAGGGCAATCGCCGTATTTCATGTTGGTGGCGAACGGAAACAGCAAAATTCCTGCAATCACTTTTGGAACGGTTACACCTCCGCCAGTATCGATCAGCCTGAGCGCCCCAACTACGGCATTTACATCCGCGGGGCAGACGACACAACTGAAAGTTACGGGTACGCTAACCAACGGAAGTACCGCCGATCTGAGTACTCAGGCGTTGGGCACTCTGTATCTGACCAGCAATCCCGCTATCGCGACAGTGAGTGCAAATGGACTGGTCACTGCCGTGGCGCAAGGCAACGTGATTATCACGGCTCGCAATGAAGGAGCGGCCTCCACGCTATCGCTTAGTGTGAACCTTCCATTCAGCACCGTGGGCGATGGAATTCCGGACATCTGGAAAATTCAATACGGATTCAGCGTGACAGATCCGGGTGTGGCAAGTGCCGATCCAGACAACGACGGGCTGACCAACTTGCAGGAATACAAGCTGGGAACGAATCCCGTAAACGCCGACACCGACGGCGACGGCATTCCCGACGGCAAAGAAGTGCAACTCGGGACGAATCCACTCAATCCGGATACGGATAGTGACGGTTTGTCGGATGGCCAGGAGTTGTTGCTCGGGACTAATCCCTTGAACAAAGACACTGACGGCGACGGCATTCCCGACGGCACCGAGGTGACCCTGGGAACAAATCCACTGGTGGCCGACCCGACCACAACCGTTCAGGGACGAGTGCTGAATTCCAATCTTCCGGTCAGTGGGGCGTCCGTCGTACTGTTCGGATTGATTACCGGGGTGACGGATGGCACGGGTTTCTTCTCGATCAGTTACGTTCCAGCCGACATCGGTCCGATCACCGCGATTGCGCGGGTTACGATCAACAATGTGATTCTCGAAGGAGAGTCGAACCCGGTAAGCCCAACCGGAATTGCTACCAATGTCGGGGTTATTCAACTCGGACAAAGCAACGGAGACATCTCAGGAGTCATAACCAATCCGCAAGGTACTCTGGTAGCAAATGCCCAAGTCACGATCACAATTGGGGCCGAGACCAGAACGACTTCCACGAATAGCAGCGGCCTTTACGCATTCAGCGGATTCACGCCGAATAGTTTCGTTGTGACCGCGATCGATCCGGTGACCGGGTTGAATGGCCAGGCCTCCGGCTACCTCTTTGCCAATTCATCCGCAGTTGCGAATATCCAGCTCACTGCCGCGGGAGCGATTAAGGGTACCGTGTATGCCACCGACGGAATTACCCCGGTCGCGAATGCCAATGTGGTTCTATCCGGGACCTCTTTGGCAACGACCACCACGAATGCGGCGGGGCAATTCACGTTCAATTTCATATCGGTCGGAGC
>Ga0335071_10000483_pt1 | contig 44344 bp, 9 predicted proteins | sample Lox_Sample_15_FD_206724 | JGI IMG/M metagenome (GOLD analysis project Ga0335071, IMG submission 206724) | Soil microbial communities from Loxahatchee National Wildlife Refuge, Florida, United States - Lox_Sample_1.5 | ecosystem: Environmental > Terrestrial > Soil > Wetlands | place: USA: Florida... | reverse complement strand
GCGGCGCGCTTCCATGATTTTGGCAAACTATTCTTTACGCAGAGTATCTTTACAAATGCCACAATTCCATTTAAAGACCTGCCAGAGTCAGAAAAGAAAATAATCCGGGCTCATCCTGTGTGGGGGGCGGATATGTTGGCGCTTTTCCCGGGCTTTGGCCCCATTGCGGAAATCGTGCGGTATCACCACGAATGGCTCAATGGTACCGGATACCCCGAAGGCCGTAAAGGCGACGCTATCCCTCTAGGTTCGCGTGTTCTCGCTGTTCTCGATACTTTTGATGCGGCGACACATACCGTCAGCCGTGGCTTTGCAAAGGCTCAATATGGAAAGGGTCAATTCTCAGAAAAAGAAGTACTCGGTATTATTCGGGCCCTTAGCGGAATACTCTATGATGCGCAGGTTGTGACCGCGCTGGAAGCCGTTGTGACAAGCTCTCCCGTAGTTGAGACTATCATCGGCACAGCCCGCATTACCGAGACGGATTTTCGGCCCTTTGAATTCGACGGTAGAGAGCCGTTGAATTTCCGTCAGGCACTTGCCGCGTTGTTTAAGACAATGAAGGATAGACCCGATACGCTTATCTTCCGCGTTGCGCCCGGCAGCCGCATGGAGCAGCGCACCGGTTCGGCTGTTCCGGTGCAGATTGCCGCAGGAATTTACGAAAAACTTTCTGCGTTAATATCCAGACTTGAGCTTACCAGACCTACACAGTTCTATCTTTTTAGCGGCGTTGCCAAGCCTGAAGTATTCGGCGGGAATCCTCTGGTGCTGCTGAGCGCCGAAGCCGAAGCCAGCGTCGCGGTAGTCGGACCAACCGTGCAATTAACGCAAGAGATGTTTTTGAGTGTCTCCTTAGAGCGCCTGCATCTTATGCTGACGACCCCCCAGATCTTTCGAGAACCTGCTATCGTCAAGCCCCAGAGGGAGCCGTTTAATCTGGAGTCCGAACTTGAAATGCTCACTCTGGCGCAAGCCGAACATGCCGGCCAGGCGCTCTTAGAAACTTTTCACCGCGAGCACTCTGTACAGCTCGTATTGACCGGTGGGTTATCGGTAACGATCCGGACAGAGGAGGAAATGATGGAATACGGTTCGGTTGTGCAGTTTGAAGCTGAAGATGCAAATACCAACCAGGTCATTGGCCGGATCGTGATGGAGGTGGATGGCCAGGATGGCATTATTCATCTTGACCAGTTGCACGGTACCGATGATCCGGTGACGGGTGAGCGGATTGAGCCGGTTGCGCATTGGGTAGGCGTTGCCTATCGACATAAAGGTATCGGGACCCTCTTGCAGCTTTTCGTGTTGGCATTTGCCAAACAACAGGCATTACGGTTCGTGAAAGATCAAGAGGTTTTGCCAATGGCAGAGAGTTTACACCTGGGGTTGACCCATGAATTGGGTGATCGCGCAGACCTGTTGATCCGCAACCCCCGGCAAGATGGTTCGCCATTCCCGGATTATACCTATCGTATTCGCCGGATTTCTCCGCGTATGCTGGCCAGGGCAATCGGCAGTCATACCGCAAGGTCGTCCAGTTCACCGCTTGAAAAGAATACCGCCCTGCGGCCGAAATCAATCGCCTGGACCATCCTGGCCGGGACAACGTGGTTCCTTGTCGGATTTTTGTCTGCTGCTCACTGGTATGTAACCGTCTTTGCGTTAACAATGGGCACAGGAGTAGCGCTTGATTATTTGCTGGAATGGCTTGGCACACACAATAGAAAACGCTATGAACTCATTCCGCCCCTTGCACAGAGAAATGTGTCCCCGGAGCATTTTCTGGCCGGTTTGCCGCCGCGGTTACAGCGCACCTATGCCTTGAGCATAGAAGCAAGGCTGCGCCGTTTCGGTTTGCCCGGTGACTTTGCTCTCCACTTAATCGTCGAACCGGTTTTGGCTTTTGTTGCTCCGAAGAAGAAAGGACGCAAGACCGACACCGCTTCCAGCCTGAAGCAGAAAATACGGGAATTGGAAGACAGGCTCGATGGTCTTGCGCGGGAAAATGAAGAGCTGACGCATAAGGCCTACACGGATGAGCTGACCGGTCTGTATAACCGCGCCTATTACAAAGAGTTCATGGCGTATCTGTGGGAGCTTGCCGATAAGGAAGGCATTCCCGTGTCTGTTATCCTGGTCGATGCAGATAAATTCAAGGACGTAAATGACCGATTCGGTCATTTTGCGGGAGACCTCGTGCTTAAGTATATTGCCAGTAAGGTCAGGCGTCAGACAGACCGCGCGATCATCAAGCCTCAAGAAATCGCTGAAATTGCGGCGCGCTTCGGAGGGGAAGAGTTTGTGATCGTGTTGCCGAATACCGATTTACAGGGGGCGCAAGTGGTTGCTGAACGTATCCGCAAAGCAGTGGAGGCATCGGTCGACTCCAGCACGGGCCGGCTCACCTTGCAGGTGCCCGATAGGCAGGGCATATGCGCAGATGTTGTCTTAGATCGTGGCATCACGATCAGTCTAGGAGTGGCACAGCGAAAACCGGGGGAAAGCATCGATGCGTTCTACAGGCGCATCGATAAGGCGCTGTATACGGCAAAAGATTACGGAAGGAACAGGGTTCAGATTTCCACCAGCTCGCCGCTTAGCCTAGTGACGTATGATATAGATGTCCCTGTGTACGCGCAGGCAGCCGCGGAAGAAGCCTATGATGATCAGGTTATTACCGGGCTTACGGCATACGGCCTCGATTTCTATTACGAACGGTTATATTTTTCCGACAGTAGCCATTATGAAACAATAAAACGGATGTTTGAAACCCTGGGGCATTATTCGTTGACCGCTCCCAGGGAATGGAGGCTGCTCATCAGTTTTGATCAGTTCTTTCTCGGCAGCAAAGTCGCTGCCTGCGATATCGGCTCCCAAACCATCTTCCTTCATCCGTACTTTTTCTCGTTACCCCAGGACACACAGCTGCACATTTTCTATATGCTTCTCATCGCCTGCCTTGCCAAGCGGATGGATACCGCAGAGGCAATGCAGGATAGCCGCCATTTTATGGATAACCTGTATCGCTCCAGTTCGCCGATGACAGAATATGGGCCCGGGCAATCACGCCGCACGTTCCTGGCCACAGCGCTGCTTGCTTTCGCAGGGATGCTGGAAGGATGTCGTAATGAAGACGGCCTCCTGAGGCCTTCTTCTGAAATATTGTCGTTGATCCGTAAGCCCATCCCGGCCCAGGAAAAGGCGATCAGGCTGTGGCTTACCTTTAAGAAATATATGCAGGAGTGCCTCTATAATCCCAAGTTCGGGCTGTACACCGCAGACAAAGTCGATTTTTCCGATACGCACGGTGATTACGCTTCCTTTACCAAGGTATTTTATCCTTATTTCGGCAGGATGGTCGCCATGCACGGTTTTCTCATGTACCAGGGCATGCTGCGACAAGGTTCCATAACGCCAGCCGAGGATTTCCATTTTATCGAGATAGGCGCCGGGGACGGTGCCTGGATATACAGCGTTCTCGATTATATCGAACAGCAATCGCGGAGGGATGAGCGTTGGTTCAACTTCTGGGTTCATGTGCGCGGTTTGACGCTGGATATTTCGGCAGAACTGACGAAACAGCAAGCTAAGACCAATGCAAGGTTCGGAAGCAAATTTACAGCGGTTACCTGTGATGCCACGAACCTGACCGCCACATTCAAGCCCAATTCCCTCAAGGGCGTCATTTTCTCCTATGACCTGGTGGATTCTTTCTGCGCCGAGAAGTTTCTGATCGGGCCGAACGAATTGGCTGCTGCGGTGGTTGTTCCTCACATAAGCGAAAAAGCACTATTGAAACTAGGCGACAGCGCCTTGGTCGATGCGCAGGCCTTCCGGAAAGCAAGCGATGCGATTCGTAGCGTCAGGGAGTTCAGCCTGGATCACAAAGATAGGGTTTATTTGTCCGGCAACGACTTTATCAAATTGAAGGAGCGGTTGGCCGGATATGCGGATCGCAGCCTTGAGGTGATGTTTGATGAAGATGTGCAAGGGGTCGAGAGATATTACGGCAAAGCCTTATCCGCAGACGCGGCCGGCTATATCCTGGAGAACCTCGATGAAATCAGCGCGGCCGTGGCAAGAATAGAAGGCATTAGAAGCGCCCGCGGCAACCAGGTGCGCATTCTGACTTTTGCCAACCCCGGCGCTGCAAAATACATCAAAGAGGCAGGCAAGATCCTGTCCAGCGGATACGTCTTAACCCTGGATTACGGCGGTGCCACCAACTATTTCTTAATGGGCCAGGCGGTCATGGGCACCTATTTTAAGGGCGTGCGGGGGGAAAATGCCTACACCCAGCCCGGAAGGCAGGTTGTTGCCGTCGGCGTATATTTCAGTGCCTTGGATGTCGCAGGCAAAACAGCAGGCCTGGAGACCGTATATTACGGACCCCAGGATTATCTGTCGGCCGGCACGGGTATCAATTTGAACAAGATCAGGCTTAGCCCTGCGTACGAGCCGAATCACCAGCAGCATCTGGAAGCTTTTGCCAATCCCTCGCTGCGGATCCTCGTGCAGAGAAAGCATGGTACGGATACCCTTCCTTACGTTGCCGCTCTGCAGGCTTCCGAGGCGTTGTATGCCGACCCGCAGAGAATTACGCATGTGCGCCAGCGGGCCGATCAGATTAAACAGTCCCTTGCGCAGGCCCTCAGGCAGATTGTCAAGGATGGGACCAGCTCCCCGGTCACAGAGACGGTTTTCCTGTGTACCTATGCCACGTTCCTGAAAGACATCCTCCTGCGGCACAAAGGTGTTCTTTCCGGCTCCGGAGGAATCAACGCAGACTTTGTCATTCGAAAGCGCGTAAATCTCAGCTATGCCTGGAACCGGGTCAGGCAAATAAAAGGGCTCGACCCGGATAAAGAAGAGCTCCTTGGTCTTGCAATGCGCCTGGAAACCCTCAGGCACAACGGCGTTACTATCGGCGTTTCGTCGGAATCCGACGATGTCAGCATTACCGGCGGCACGGTGAACTTGTCGTATCTGTCCGAAGAAGAAAAGTCGTATCTTATAGCTAAACTCGCAAAGATTACCAGCCCTGAAGAGCTCCGGATTATTAATGAAAGTTTAAAGTCGGGCAAAACCAGCTCGCCGGTTGAAGAGTCGGGGATGCCTCTGGAAGAGGTCAGAGGCCTAGTTGACGAAGCGCGCGATAAAACGCTAAAGAAGAAATTTGTACAGCAAAGCGATGTCTTAAAAGCCATAAGCCTGGCCATCGAAAGCGGCAAAGCTATAGGGATAGATTTATCCCGTAGCGACGGCGATGTGCGGCGCTATGTGCGCACACTCCTTACGGGGACTCCAGAAGAACTGTCGCAAAGACTCACCGTGTCCCTGGGATACGATAGCGATGCGCTCCGTCGCGATGCCGAAAAAGCCCTTGCGATGTATATAGCAGATCCGGCTCAGCGAAAAGACTTAAAGATGAGGCTTGAAAGAGCCCTCGCGGAAGTGCTCTTTTCTTCCGGTAGGCCCACCCTACAACAGCGCAGATTAGTCGTTCTTTTGAGAGAAGCCAATGATGTCTTTACGATGGGTTTTGCATTGATTCACGCAGGCAGGAATTCCATGTATATTCATTACAATCTTCTTAAGGGTCTCGGGGAAGCCGGGTTCGATATAATCAGGCCGGTATTCGAATACGCAGACAGATGCCTTCAGACAGGAAGATCATTGGAGGATATCCCTCCAAAAGACTTCGCGAGGATAGAGCAGCAGTGGGCTGCATTTATGGAAGCAAGGTTCCTGGAAAAAATCGTCCCTTCATGGCTAAAGATGCAAAGATTGGGAGTCGAGTTGCCGGCTAACGTGCTTGCCCGGGTTCATCCTAAGGGGGCGTTCAGCGACCTGTTTTGTTTATGGAACGAATTTAGGGCACTGGAATTCCTGCAGCATCTAGGTTATAGGGTCATATCGGCCGGTAGCGAAGCGACGCAATTCGATGCCCTAGTTGCAGATACGCAGGGCCGCCTGTGTATCGTCGAAACTAAAAGTTGGTTCGGCGTTGAGGTTAAGCAGAAAATATTGAAGGAGATAAGCGCTAAATTGGAGCGCTATATCGAGCTCAAAGAAGTCCTTCATTTCGCAAGGGTAATTTTTGTCGTTGCCAATCCGCACATAAAAATCATGCTATCGCACGTATTCCAAGATGAAAAGATAAAAATTCTCATAGCAAAGTTAGGCGCAGAAGTCAGTTATCTGCCCCTGGAAGACGAATCGTACGGGCGCGCCAGCTCGCCGATGGAGGCGGAGCTGGAGCAATTAAGGAAGGGCGTCTTGGAAGCAATCGTCCCCTTGTTGCCCGAGTTACAAACTATCGGATTTACCGGCGAGGACTTATTCCGCCTGGTGAATTATATTGTAGACCGGCATGCGGATTACACCGCTGATCTTAATTTCACCGATGACTGCGAAGATAGGTTCCAGAGGCAGCTTATGGAGGCAGATTTTAAGAGAATCATCCGCGCAAGAAATGAGCCAGGCCATGGGAATCGCACGATGGTCTTTGCGGGATTCGGGTTAGGCGAGAATCCTCTGGAAGCAATCATGGTGGTGCAGAGTTTTTACAAAGTCCTTATCGAACTGAGTGAGCCGTGGCAGGACTGGAAGGTCCGCTTTTATGGTTTTGATGGAAACCCGCATGTTGTGGACGTTGCCAATAATAAGTATTTTGCGTGCGGCAACGCCTTGCACGCCGTATACGTCCCGGCATCGGATTCTCGCCACCTTAATGGTGATGGGTTATTGATGACGGCGGATTACGTTAATTTCTTTGATATATCCCGGATGCGCACCGTGGTCGGCAATGTCATGCGCGGCAAAAAGGCCGATTATGTCTTTCAGCGTAATGTATCATATGCGAATGACATCGCCAGAACCATTCTTTTAAGTAACCCCTTCTCGCACCGCACGGCAACTGAGAATACCAACGGGATCAAGGTGCTGATTGCTGCGTATTTGGTCAGCCGTAATATCATCCCCCTTGCGGCCAGGATCGGGACACGCTATATGCTTGAGCCCCACGAAGGTTTAGGCATGCGCAATGACAGGGTAACCCCCGTATTCGGTTTTCCCGGTTTGCGGTTAATGAATGCGCTGGAGCTAATGCCCGCCTGGGCCAAGCGGATGGATATTCAGCAGGAGTGGGTGGCCAGCCGCGGCACAGGCATGTATGAAGTAATCAATCCGTTGGCGGCACTAGAGGAAGAGGCCAGCCATCGGGGGCTTAAGGCATTTTTGCAGCATATTCAAGATACCGTTCCCTCTGTTAGCTCGCCGGTGAAAAATCTTTTGACACCCGAAGAAAAAGAGATCATTTCCCTTGATGTATCGCAAAATAATCTACTTGATTATGCCGCATTTGGGGAAAATACCCTAAGGCCAGTTTTTACTAATTGGCGAGAATATGAGAAATCCCTGCCAGTCAGTGAGCCTCTTTATGCGAGCCGCCGCCTACTGATTATTCCTGCCGCACAAAGCTTACAATACTCTTTGATGCAGCAAGAGCCTTTTAAGTTAATGAACCCGCCACCCAGCATTAGCATAGTAGATATTAATCCAGCTACTGTGGCCTGGTTGAAGGCGCAATTACTCTACGGCGGGAAGAAATGGTTGCGATATGTGTTGGAGATGGGGGATCCTTGGGTACAGCTTCTTCACCGGATGGCTAAGACATTGCAACGATATGTTCGGCTTGACGCCTCCCCCATTCCTTATCCCGGTGATATAACCGCTCAGGTTGCCGATCTCAATGAGGGGCTTCCGTATGCAGATAATAGTTTTGATTACACTATCGTGACTTGGTTGTTCGGTATTCCCGGAGGCATCTCTGGGAAGCAACTCGTGAAGAGGGCGTTCAAAGAACTAATGCGGGTTTCAACTTCGGGTGGGCGCATACTCATATATCCGACTACGATCGATATGGATTATTCATTATTGCTTGGGACTAATTTCGATCCTAATAAAACACTTGCGATTGAAGAATACGCGCAGATAACGTCAGGCAATAAATACATATCCGAGCACTATGGCACTTGGCATTCGATGGGTGGATTTACACAATTTAGAGTTGATATCGAGGAAAGTAAGGCTCCTATCGATAGAATCTCCACCCGATTGCCAGCCGTCAGTTCGCCGGTAAAATCGGATTCTGTTTTGCAGTACCTACTGAAGAGGCAACAGGTGATCGGGGCTTGGCTGGATGCAAACCTTGATCGGCAGGCGCAGCTTGTCCGCGAAATGAAGGAAATTTTCCAAGACCTTACGCAATCTACCAGGCATAAGCGGCCTAACCGAGGATTATTCAGCAGGCAGGCACAAGCCCTGTCTTTATCCGCACATGCAACGACTTTATGGGAAGAACTTGAAGATATTGAAGTGCAGCTTGCGGAAAGCACCAGCGTGCCCATCGTGCACGTCGTCCGCGATCGTCAGGAGATGCTATCGTTATTAAACAAGTGGAAGAACGGCAAAGACCGGGTCTTTGGCGACTATTCTCTGCGCGGTTACCATCGCTCGTACGAACTTTACTATATAGCAGAAAATGATTCCGCGGTCAGCCTGTTATTAAGTTATTCGGATAGGCGCCAAGATCTGGGTGATTTCAAGTTCATCGATTTTGTTGAAACAGACCGCCTTTCCAAAGGAAAAGGCTACGGCCATTTTCTCGTAGAAAGATTTGTAAGGACCTATGGCGCTACCGAAACAATCCTCGCGCATCTTGTTTATTTCGGGCGCCACCCGCAAGGGCAACAAGCGCTGGAAGAATTCTATGCGGGATTGGGATTCGTTCCCTTCGGCCCGGAGGAAGACGCATATTTCGTGCGATATCCGGAACTCGATGCCAGCTCAGCCATAGACACCGCAGATATGCCCAGAAGGATCGTAATAAAAGGTAAGCCGGGGAGCGGAAAACATACGCAGGCAGACAGGCTGGCGCGGTTGTTAGGCATACCGCACATTTCTGCGGGGCAGGTCCTGCGCGATATCCTGCACGACCCCGCTAAAGCGCAAGCCTACCATTTAACCGGCGAGGAGCTAGCGGTGATTCAAGAACGCGTCTTGGACGGCAGGCTTGTGCCCGACGATATTATGGACAAGATAATGCAGGTTTACCTCAGCCGAAAGGATATGCAGACAGGGTTTATCCTCGATAGATACCCGCCTACCGTCTCATCGGCCCGTTATATGACAGAACAGGGTATTTATATTGATTGTGCTATCGAACTGCACATCAGCGACAAGGAGTCGATGCGCAGGCTCGTCGGCCACCCCAGGGAAGGAAGGGGGGATGACGATGCTGACACGATACGCACGCGTATCCGGCAATATCGCGAATATGAACAGGCGGTATTCGATTATTACAAAGCGGTTACCATAAAAATAAACGGCCAGCAGAATCCGGAAAAAGTGTTCCAGGACCTCACCGAAGCCCTCGCATCGTTTACTGCATTTTCTCTCTTCCCGGCTTTCAAGCCCGGCCAGAAAGTTATCCTGCCTAAACAGAGGCGCTATCTGCCAGAGGGAGCTACCTACATACTTGATGAAAAACTTGCAGCCAATACCTGGAAAGCGCACGCAGTCAATCAGCCTTCAGACGTGGTAGCTATAAAGATAATAACCCAAGAGATGGCCCGGCGCCCTGACGTCAGAGACATCGATGCGATAAAGAAGGTTGTCGATGCGGTTAACGGGCTTACGCCCAGAACGCCGGGCGTGGTAGAGGGATTTTATACGCAGGACAGGATCGGAAACCTTATTCTCATATGGAAGTTTGTCGAAGGCAGGAATCTGTATCAATACATCAGAGACATGGCGGCGCAGTATACCGAAGGGCGCGCCCTCATTAATCAAAGTGCCCTTATTCCCACTCTATTACGAAGCGTGACGACTATTTATGATGTATGCGCCTTCCTATACGAACGCATAGAGGATCTGCGCGGTCTAGACTATAACCCCCGGAATATCATCCTTTCCGATAAAGGGCCGGTAATGATATTCGATGTGTTTGTCACTGATTCCGATATGCTTTCAAATCCCGATACGGATGTCATTGAGCTTATCCGCCTCTTGGCCGAATATATAGTAATAGGGATTGGATTAGGGCCTGCAACTTCTATTGAGTATATCGCAGGATTACAGGAGACAATAGTGCGCGTCTTGACCCCCGGTAAACTCAGGGATTCGGGCGGCCCGCGGCCAGGTTCGCGATTTTCCAGTTCGCCGGTTGAGGAACCTGCCGAGGGGGCCATAGAACAGCTGGAACATTATATCCGCAAGGTACTTTTTGCGTCCTTAAGGCAAGATACCGTAGAGATTGATGCGCCACAGAAGCATCTGGCAGTAGTTGCGGGAGCCAACAATATGTACCTGAGGGTAGATGATGTTATCATCCTGGCTGACCTTTTGCGCCAAAGCATGCCTTGGGGGCTGGTGGCTCAGGCTCAGGGGCTTGTCGTGAAAGCGCCGCTTATGTTCCTGGAATACCTTGTTCCGATTATAGCCTTAATGCGCCAACAGGATCTGTACCGCATGACCGCGGAGGAATACGGCACAGGTAGAGGAGACTTGGCGCTCGTGGCATTCCGGCTGGGGATCAAGCGGCTCATTGGCATTGACGGTAAGGACGAACTTCTCTATGCCGCAGCGCAAGTCTTGCGCGAGGCAGGATATGGCCCGGGCGAAGTTCTTCAAAGAAGCGAATGGCTGTATCCTCCCGTGCCGGCTGAGAATAGATTTTCCCTTCTGCATTGTGACTTGCATGCATGGTGCGATCCGGCGTTTGCCCATATTCGCCAACGCTGGATATCCGAGCCGTCAATCAGGCTGGCGAATGTTGGCCCGTATTATCCGGTTCATGATACGCTCAGAAAACACGTTCTTTCAGGGGCATTCCCGGCAATCCTGGGTGGGTATAGTTCCATAAAGTATCCGGCTGCCGCTAAAAACGATGCCAAAGAATTCAGCGAGCATGGATCTAAAACCGTTGTGGCCGCATACCGTGTTGGAGGCGCGACGTATCAGGCAATTGCAGCCTTGAACGGCGCAAGTTCCCCGGCCAGGGGCGATAGGTATTTCGATATCACCGGTTTGTCTTTCCAGGAACTCTATGTATGGATCGAAGGGTTGATCCGCCGGGGCAACCTTACACGCCTCCAATACGACGTTCCCTTGCGTCCGTATGAACTGGCGGATAAACCCGGCCCAGACATGAAATATGAGGTCATTTTGGATACCGCGCTTGGCCGTGGGGAATCCACTGCACTTATGCAGGATTTCCTCGTTGAAAGTATCGGACAGGCATATCCGCCGGATACGCGGTTTAGCCTGCGAGTCACAAAATTCAAAGAAGGAGAGAATATTGTTTTGCTGTTTAATGCGTCTCAACAGTATTCCAGCTCTCCGCTTCCAGAGTATCCCGAGCTAGAAGGGCACGTGGTCAGGAAGGTGGATTCGTTGCTTGCGCGTACAGGCAGGGAGGGATTCACGCCGTTTGCCTCCGGCGGATTCCTGCTTTTGCCGGTAGGCAGCGATCAATACGAATTTGCCCCGGAAAGCGTATACGGACGGCACATCAAGGCATTTGCCGCATCGTTGGGCTTTGCGCAGGAATCAATCGTAAACGACAGGGAGGATGAGCTTGTTTCTGGTGACGAGTCGATCCGTTTTATAGTTGATGAACTTGCTACTAATATCGTAGTGCATGCCGGTGCGCCCGGCGCGGTGGTGCTTTCTGCCGATGCAGGGTTCCTTGAGATATTGGTGCGCGATCTAGGCAAGGGTATTAAGGATCTGCGCAAGGCAATGACCAAAGGATATTCAACAAGGAAAGGAATCGCACGTTTCTGGGGAGGAATAGGATTGCCGTATTCGCGTAATGCGGCTGTGTACAATGACCGTGGCATTTTCCATATTTCTTCGTTAGGCAAGCGCCTGAGTTATACTGCCGTAGGAAATTTCAGCGAACAGGCCGACGATATTAACAAAGGTACGCTTATCTATACCGTACGCCGCCTTCCGGGGACAAGCTCTCCGCTATTCGATACGGTTGAAGAGATCCGTGAATGCATCGATTGGCTCTTGGAACAGCATGATTTCGACAGCATTGCGGTGTTGCCGGGAATAATGCTTATTGAAGATACCAAGGACCTGCCCTCATGCATGGATTGTCTGGGGTACGTGAAACAATTCTTCCCTGAGCTCAACGGATTGGGCTACCAGCAACTGCTTGATATATTATCAATGTCATTCCAGGTTGTCTCGCAAGAAAAAGCACAGCCAGGTTCTCTTGTGGTGTATTTTGATGCTTCCGGGAAGATGACGCACTTCGGTATCGTAGGCAGTTACGGTAACGTGTGCTCAAAGTTTAAGGATGCACATGTCTATCTCCACCCGGCAGAGTTTGTCCCGACCCATTACGGCTTGCCGCGTTTTTTCGAAAGGCGTCAAGACGCATTAGGCAGATCTCCGATTGATCAAGATGGCGGCGGAGATTTTGCGTTGCCTTCGTATATTTCAAATGATCCCATGCGTTTATTGAGCGATAGATTAATTGAGCGTTTTGTGGTCCGGGTCAAGCAGCCTTCGCGGGACGGAGTAGGCCCCATGAGGGCTGCCAGCCCCGTTTCTCAAGGGCATGGCTATCTCGGGAACCTGAACCGACAGGATATCAAGGAGATAAAACAACTCATTGCCAAGGGTTGTTATGAAGCCGTCCCTGCCTTCAACCGGGCGGTTCCAAGTTTTGGCGATGTCAAGGTCGGATTCTTTTATCTTACGCAGAATACCGCACGCGCTCCGCCAACATTCATCTGGGCTCGGAAAACAAACGGCACCCTATCGTTATACTTCTCTTCAAAGACCCTCGTTGAAAGCTTCCAGGAAGAATTCTCATCCGCGCTCCGCCGCCATCTTGATCCGCTCGTATTCCATGAACTCGAAGAAATAAGTTTTCGCCGGCAAGGTATTCGTCCTGCTGTTGCTCATCAGCGCGCTGACGCGGATACGCGATATACCTATCCTCAACCCGCAAAGGCAATAGAGGCGCTCTTAAGAAGGCCGGCTCGCCGTGCTTTCGAACGCGCCTTTGTGCTTGTTCCTGTTTTGGCATCGCAATTCCAAAACATATGCATGTCTCTGGATGAACTTAATCTGGAGGCACTTGCGAAGGCAGATCGTTTTGACGGAAAGGATTTTTCCCGTCACGCATTCCATATGCAGGCGAGCAATTATCTGCGGGAAGCGCGCATCGCCATGCTTCAGGAGGCGGTATCTTTGCTTTCTGACTCCGGCTCAAAAAAGACAATGGTTCAGGTTGTGTTATTTGAGTATCTCCATCTGGTGAGGGCTAGGTTCATCGGATTCTATATCGAGGCGCTGAAGAATGCCGGGATCCTGGTGACCGATAGCGTCAACGATCGGGTGCGCCAAATCGCCGATGAGATATATGCTCCCCTCAAGATAGATAATTCCGAAACCCAACAGCCAGATACGAAGCTCGGCAGCCGTCTGGTTATAGCGCGTTTCCCCCGCCTGGTCCGTTCTCCCTTCTCGGGGTGGCAGCGCGGTAAAACCAGCTCGCCCGTACAGGAAAGCGGCATAGAGAAACTCGCCTCCATGATCGTGCGCATAGCTACTGCCAATGAGCAGCGCCAACTCGGCCGGCCGGCGCATATCGTCTTTATTGGGCCGACCGCAACAGCCAAGACAATGCTCATTAATCTGGCGAGTAAGGCGCTGCAGGATCACGGGTTACGTTCTATGCGCGTGGACACAAGGTCTCTTGCTGAATGGGCACACAACGAGGCGCCGGAAGCGCATGTGCTATTCATTGAATGCGTTACTAAGCTGTTTGAGTATGCTGATCAGGAGAAAGGCCAGCCTGAATTACTCGTGCGTTTCAACAGTAGCTATAAAAGCCGTTTTGAACGCGCGATAGCCAGCGGCATAGCCGTCGACATAGCCCGCCAACTGCTCGCCACACCCCTGGAAAGAAACGATTACCCTGCGCATCCGGCGGATATCGTTATCAGCCCCGACGGTATCGGTATCGAAGAGATGGGACGCCGGTTTACGGAGGCGATACATGCAGCCTTTGCGAGCCGCGCACAGAGCAGCTCTCCGGCAGAAGGCCGCCTAGATGGTCTGACGATCCTGCGGTTTTCTTATTCCTACGATAACCTTGGCGGCCTGCAACAGCATTTACAGGGGCTCAACGCCGCCTTGTTGAGGCGGAACCGAGTAACCATTATTCAGTTATATCTTACCACGGATGCGGCAGGCGCTTTTGTGAGAAGCGAGCAGATCGGTAAGGGCACCTTGATCCGCGTGCCGGTCCTTTTGCACGACAATAGCATCGCGCAATGCACAAAATGCGCGGAAAACCACTTCTTCAGTATACTCAATAGATTCTTCGAGCAGTTAGGCGTCAAAGGACTCATTCGCTACTGGCTCGTCACCACCAGATTCATGGGCTTGATGCAGCGCCTGCCTCTTATCAGAAGGTTCTATAGCCGCGGCATCATTAATCTGGATATCGCCACCTTCAAGCTTCGGTTAAACGAAATATTCGCACAACACCGTATTGACCTGGTCATGGTGCATTCGATCGCCTTTCCGGAGGCAGCGCTCCTGATGCGCCAAAGTTATGCGCGGGGCATTCCAGTCCTTCTGGAGAATCACGGCGGGAACATATTATTAAGGGATATCGCCACTCGTATGCTCGTGCATTGGGCGGCGGGCATCAGCGGTATTTCCGAAAAGAGTGTGCCGTGGTACCTGCGTCGGCGGTTTGTGAACCTCGGGAATGGCATCGATCCGGAGTTCTTTGATCCTAAAAAAGCCCGGGATGCCGGCGTACATTTCGATACACCGGTAGTGCTTTTGTCAGGGCGTATCAGCCCCGAGAAAAACCACCTTGACCTGCTTAAGATAGCGCGTATCCTCAGAGACCGTAGCAGGCCGGTACAGGTTATTTTTGCGGGTAACGATTACGACCCGGTGTTTAAGGAAAGGGTAGTCGTTTTTGTCAAGGAATGCCGCTTGGACGACAACGTTATTTTTACCGGCGGGCTTTCGCAGCAAGAGATTAGAGACTACATTGCCGCTTCCGATGTATCGGTGCTATGCAGTACGAGCGAAGGCCTGGGCAGGGCGCTCCTGGAAGCGCAGGCGATGGAAAAGCCGGTGGTTGCTTTTGATGCGGGCGGCATCGCGGCCGCAATGATACCGGGCGAGACCGGGTTCCTTGTCAAGGCAGGCGATATCAATGGTTTTGCGGCGCGCATTGAGGAACTCTGCGCGAATAGGGAATTGAGGATCCGGATGGGCCAAAAGGGCAGAAGGTTCATTATGGGGCAATATACGTATGAGCTCCTTGCTGCCAGGCACGAAGCGTTTTATATGTCCGTCCGATCCGCAACAAAGGACCGGCGTCGCCAGGCTAGCTCTCCGGCGCAGGAATCCGCGCGCATGTTACAGATGGCCATCAAAGAAGGAGAAAGGGATCTTTTTGAACTGGCGGTATGGATTGACAATCAGCGTAAGGCCGGGATCGTTACCCCCGCAGCTGTTGCCAAAGAGATTGCGGCTTTGATGCACATGACGGGCCCGGAAACGCCCTACTGGCAACATGCATTACAGCTATCCCTGGAAAACTATTTCGCGACTCCTTTTATTGACCGGCGCCTACTCAGGAAGATATTCAAAGTATTAGAGACACCAACGCTGCGCCAAGGTCAAATTGAATCGGCATTGATGCGCCTCGGGGAAGTCGGGCCCGGAGAAAGAATAAGGCAGATCTTGCATGCCGGACAGATCTGGCTGATAGGCAGTTTTAACGGTTTTCTTACCCTTGATTCTGATATCGATGTTATGTTCAGGACGGCTGAAGATGAGTGGCATATATGGGATATCAATTTAAAAAACCATAGCTCTGTATTGAGGCGTATTTCCCGGGAGGCTTTACAGGCTCAGGAGTACGTGCATGCCCCTAAGTTGCGCGTAACCGCACAACAGCTCTTTATCGGTGCCGACGTTCAAAGCCAGCGCCTGCACGGAGCATGGTTAGGAAGGCTGTTCCGCGATAACCAGGCCATACGCGACAGGCTGCGCCATGAAGCCGGATTGCGCGAACGGCCTGTTTCAGAATTAGAGCTTGCGTATCAAGCAATCCGGATCCAGCAGGAAGCACTGGACAATGAGGCTTCCAGCTCACCGGCGGTGATTGAGCCTGTAGAGTTGATTATGCAGCTATCTAGTGCACAGAAGCAGGTAATCGACCAGGGGTTACGTAAGCTTGTTCGTTTACCGAACGATGCGATTCATGACATCGTAAGCCAGGTCTTAGCAATCAGGGGGGTCTGGCCGCGCGATCGGGCAGTCAAAGGCTACGATGATCGAATCATCGGGTATTGGATTGAGCTCCTGCGTGATTATGACGGAGAAATAGTCGGCGGGTTTTCTTTAGCCGTCGATCAACAGCAGCGCAAGCTCTTAAGAGACGTTGCCCTTGTAGAAGAAGCGTACCAACACAAGCGGGTCATGCCTCTTCTATACTACTGGATGGCAACACATCCGGAGTTTGGCCAATTTGCCGGCTGGCGCATTGAAAGCACCACTGCCAATGCATTTGCGGCACGGGCATGGAGAAGAAGCAGCTTATTTAATCCGAAAGCATCTTATCTTGGCGACAATCGTTATCACCTTAGAGGCCAAATGCCAAGCCGGGATAGGAGGATGGTGCAGCAGGATAGTCATTCCTGGGTCCTTCCTTTGTTCTTGGGGGCGGCAACAATAGCCCTGACCATCGGATTGCTCACGAAGAAAAAAGAAGGCCAGTCCAGTTCGCCGGCAGAAGGCATGCAGGTGACCGGAAAAACAACGCATGAGCTGATGCAGATAAGAGAAGAGGGCAAGGCAGGGGAGGCGCGCGATAACGAACAGGTTGTGCGGCAGATCGCTTTCATTGGCAAGAAGGCAGCCATTACGCGTATCGATTTCGAATACGACCCGCTGGCTCAGCTTTCAAGGGTGACGATCGCCTGGAGGAACCCTGCGAAGAAAGTCGGCAACCATATCGTTGAGCTCACCGGCGGTCGGATTTTCCACTTTAGATTTCAAGACGGGATCCCCTATATATGGATCGAGGAAAATGGCAAGAACTGGCTCTTCAGTGGTTTTGATTTGGTAGAACAGGTCCCCGGCGCAGATAAGCACACAATCCGCGAGGATGTTTCGTATATTACTATTGCCGGCTATATCACCAATGCTGGTCGCGTCATTGCTGCCCTGGAGTCCGTCGATCATGACGAAGTTGTCGATTTTGTAGCCAAGCTGGGATTGCCTGGTCAGGATGTGACTATCGTTACGCATGATTTCCATCCGGATGACGAACGCTATGAACTCGCTCCGGAAGGGCAAGAACCGCTGCTTATCAAGAATTGGGGGCGCGTCATTAAACTGCAGCGTCGTCTTGCGGGAGAGATAATTTGGGTGTGTTTGCCGCTAAAGCCATTCCCGGAAACCGGCAATACCATCGATTCGGTAACGCAGGATGCTTCGTCTGTTCAGCCAAGTCGGCCGAACACGGTATTGACTTATTGTGCGGATTACTTCTCGGGAGAAGGCAGCCCCGATCCTACTCGTTCGGCCATGCTCGCCAAGATGCAGGGCATTGTTAATGCGTATAGGCAGAAAGGTCTTCTGCCGGTTGCGGTACATTTCGCCCGTTCCGCATATAGCAAAAGGTCGCGCCTTGACTATTCTCCGGCAATGCACAGCCAATTTATTCTCAATGCGTTCGTCAATACGCACCAGGGCTGGCTTGGGTCTGTAATGCTACAGAAAATAAGCGGCAGGACGCTGCGGCCATTAAACAACCGCTGGATCATTACGACCATCGGGGCAGCCTGGTATGGCTCCTCATACGCAGCAACATCAGACGCATCGCCATTTGCCAGTTCGTCGCTTGCCCCGAATAAGGGTTTTGCTTTACTGGTCGTCCACGCCAGCGAAATATTCGGGCCCAGCATACACGCTAAGCCTTCCATCGAAAGATTGATGACTGCTCCTGCGGTCTCCCGCATTCATGAAGTAGTATTCCTGGATTCTTATCTGGTTCATCGCGGGCATGTATACGGTAACTTTGTGGACCATCAGATCATCAATTATCCGGAGAGGATATTTATCCTGGTCGGCGGCTATTTCCTCGGCTGTTTGCGCAGGCAGGTAGAACGCCTGCTCAAGGAGATGAACCGCTATCAAAACAATTATGAGTTGCATATCCCGCTAGGGGGCCCGGTTTATTCAATCCAGTCGTTAGCCCGGTTCTCTCCTGCGGTTGCGGATATTTACCGCACCAGATTGCTGGAAAGTACGGGTGAGATTATTTCTCTGGACGAAGATAGCACGCGCATGAGCCTGTTGGCACGTAATTCCGTCACTTGCGCAACGGTGCGCTTGACGATCTGGAAGGATTTTGAGGCGTTCCTTGGTTATGTAGACGCGCATGCGCCGTCCGCCGGGGATGCCGTTGTCAGCTCGCCGGTTCAGCAATCCCGGCAAGACAGGATGCTGACGATAGCCATGGACGTAGAAAATGCACTCGGCCATCAGCACGTGATGACATGGCTGCGCCCCGGACAAGATATCTTTATGGCGGTTGGACACAAAAACGGAGACGATCTGTTGCCGTTCATGGTTAACGGACGAATCCATAGGATCAATATCCGGACAGGCACCATCAACGCTGACTATGATTCCGCAGGGGGTAACTGGCCGATCGGCATCACGCATCTTTCGGATGATCTTATTGAACTTAAGGTATGCGAGCATCGCGTATCCATCGATGCGCATACTTTTAGAGTAAGGCAGGCAGGCGTGGATATGTATTCGAAAATCCAGCCTTCCGGAAAGTCGTTTACCATCAACCTTGAACCTGATCGCGGTTGCCTCTTGCAAAGAATAAGCCAGGCGCCCATTGCGGCCAGCTGGCTGTTTTCTCGCAGCGGCCGGATCATGCTTTCCTGGGATTCGGTATATGTAAACAGCATCTATATCGATAGGGCATTTCCTGTCAACCTCACCGGCATGGGGATATTCACCTGCCTTCTTAAAATCGTTTCCCGGGTAGCCAAAGATGCGGTGCAGCTGCGCATGAAAGACGTACAAAACCCCGTGACCATACGGACCATTAACGAACGTTTAGCGGATATGTTGGATTCTCCCCGGTGGGATGATCTGGCTGCCTACAGCGGGAGGTACCGGCAATTTCAGACAGTTCCTTTCAGGGCTATGGCCGCTCATGCAGGTTTCGGCCGTTACGAGACGTTCCAACGCGAACTGGAAACAGTGCTTCCGGAAACGCCTTTCGGTCGCTGCCTGCTTCACGCCGGATACCAGCCGAGCATTGACTGGGGTACGCTTGGCCGCCACAGATATACGAGGATGCTTAATCTCTTGGGCACCTTTGTCGGCAGCTCGCCGATAGCAGATGAAGCTATTCAGAATGCGGGCATCCTCATCGTCGATGACCGGCCATGGTATCACGAAGCATTGCATCGGGCTTTTAGCGATCTAGGGTTTAAATGTATGTACCATACGCAGGCATCCCATGAAGGCCTCGAGATTATTAAGAATAATGAAATCGCGCTTTTAATAACGGACCTCATTATGCCCGGGGGGGTATGCGGGATAAAACTGATCGAGGAAGCCCGCAGGATCGACCGTGGCTTGCCGGCCATTCTGATGACCGAAAAAGATTCCGATAACGACAGCCTGCTGTTGGATTTAATAACCGACGATAAAACCGTACTTATCGTAGGTAAACGCACGACGCGGATTGTCGAGGCCGGCCTGCGGTTATTGTACAAACAGTCCAGGCTGTTAGGCGCATCCGACATCTCGGCACAGAACCCGCTTTTATTCCCGCAGGGGTCTTTTGATACGCCGAATTCCGCACCCGATACGGAATTTTGGCGGGAGATGGGAGGAGGGATCCAGAGATACTTGCCCAGGGATGCCGCCCGTTTCGTTTATAGGCAACTACGCTCGCTGGTGCCTCCCGCCAGCCGCGTCCTTGATTTAATGTCGGGGTACCATTCGTATGTGCCTAGAAAGCCGCGAGTCTCGGCGGTAGTCGGCCTGGGCGTAAGCAAGGAAGAGATGCGCGCGAACTCGCGGCTTACCAGTCGGATAGTCCATGATGTTAATGTATCGCCGCACTTACCTTTCTACGACAATAGCTTTGGTGCCGTCGTGATGGTCTCCGGTATCGCATACCTCAAGTACCCGTTCGATGTGTTCAAGGAGGCCAACCGGCTCCTTCAGCCGCAAGGCGTCTTTGTAGTAGTTTTCAGCGAGCACAGCTATCTTCTCAAAACAACCCGTATCTGGAAAGATAGTTCTTTCCAGGAACGCATTGATCTGGTCAGGCACTATTTTGAGCATGGCGGATTTAAGCAGCCTGATGTTATATCGGGGCGCTTCGGAGGCTTGAATGCTTTTGGTTTTATAACAGTGCCTTCGGAATTGGTAGCAATAGCCTGGGCTGTGCCGCAAGAGTCTAGCTCGCCGTTGTCGAATGGCCGCGCCGAAGAAGGGGGTTCTCGCCTGGCGTCTCCGCCTTTCCATCTATTCACGGACGAGACCGCTGGCAGCCAGATACACTTAGGTTCGTCGGAGGAGTACATAAAGGAAATGGTAAGGCGGGATCACGCGCGGCACTTATTGCATATCAACAAAACCCCCAGAGGATTCAGGCTGGCGCCATTCCGCGGCTTTAATGCCTCAACGGTTACATTGCGCTTTAACGTGGCCCTCGTCAGCGCTTCTGTTTCTTTCCACGTCTTGGTTGTTACTGAGTGCGATTCTGACGATAGGCGCCTGGAAGCCTCGGTGCTCGTCGATGAGAACGGATACGTATTGGAATTGGAACACAAGAAACTATCCACATGGGGGGGGTGGGAAACCTATCGTGATGACACCTATGCATTGCAGGCACCGCGGACCTATGCTTTTGTCTCGGTAGGATGGAAGCCATATAAAACTCTTCGCATTACTCAAATTGGCTATGACTGGGCCAGCTCGCCGGCGGATGCCACTGTCGAATCCCGCTTAAAACAATTTGTATATAACGCGCACAAAGGCAAAGAGATTATCATTCAGCTTGAAGCTGACATCTTTCAATGCGTATCTTTACATGCTATTCTGCTTTCGTGCACAAAAGAAATTTCGATCGCTCAAGGCAGGTCCGCTCCTTTTGAATACAAGCTTCGGATAGAGGACGAAGAAACGGCTTTCAAGACATTTAACAACGGTTTTGTTTTTATCGGGCATACGCATTACCCTGACCGGCACGGCATCCTCTCCTATTTCTTACCGTCATTTACCGATTTGCAGTCTTCTTGCGGGCAGCGTTATTTCATCCTATCGAGGAGGGGAATCGTGTGGTATAGGGTAGATGAAAATACGGCAGAAGTCATTGATATGACGGAATATGAGGAGTACAGGGTCTCTGCAGAAACGAAACGAAAAACGCCCCAGGCGATCAAAGACGAGCTCCAGCGGCAATTCGGAGTGGAAGCAGAACTCCAGCTGCTCGATGATGCCGCCAGCTCGCCGCTTGAGGAGATGCCGGTAATCCAGATTCCCGTATCTGCTGATTTTGCCAGCAATATCGAACAGGGCGCGCGGCGCCTCCTGCCTTACTATGAAATCCTTACCGCAGTCAATATTCTCCTGCGCCACAAAGACGTCGCAGCCCTCCGTAAGATATCCGTTATCCCTTCCCGGTCGTATGGTGTGAATATCGGCGCTGACGGGCTGGAGCTGTCCATTCCGTTTCATTCCGCCCGCCTCACTAATATACTGCGTGTCATTACGAAACGCATGGGATGGGATCTTAGCGAGGCGATCAGGGCCGTAAGCAGAGATTATCCTCATCTGCTACTGCAGCCGCATGACTTTGCTGCGGTAAATGTTATCCTTCATCATCGGATGGCAGGGTTGGGCGATTTTGTATTTGTCGTTAATACGGCTCAGGCAATGCGCCGTTTATTTCCGGATAAAGAAATACGCTTAATTTTCCATACGCCGGAAGATATCCAACTTGTCTCCGAGACAAAACTCCTCAAGGGTATCAATCCGCAGGCTGCAATGCAAAGCGCAGAGGGTATACGCGTTATCAATACCGCATTGTACAGCGAGGAACGTTTTGGAAAGAGCGAGGAGGTGTTGTTCGATGTGCAAAACAGGGCATGGTATCGCGCGCAGCAAGAGATCATTGGCCAGAACGATGTTTCAATTGTGTATGCGTTGGGGGCCGAAGAAAAAGACATTGATTGCACGGCCCTGAGGCTTTATGGCGGCAACGCAAAAGCGCAGGTACATATTTACGAATTGGGCTTCAAAAGCCCTACGCTTAATCCACTCTCAGCCGGCGAAGCATATTTGGGTTTCGGGGACGAGGAGATCGGGATGCCCCCTGTTTCTCCGGTCAGCCAAGAGTTGTACTCTCAGAAATATCCCAGGGTTGATGAAAAGATCCGTGTCGCACGCGCCAGGATCATTAAAAAGTTCCCCGGTTGGGAGCTCTTGGATCAGGGTAATGATATACAGCACGTCGTTGATTCGGAATGGGGGTTTCTCTATTGTCATACCGCCCAGAGCGTGCGCGATTACTTTGCCGTATTTGAACAGGCCCGGGCATTGCATCCTGACTTTCGCACACAAAGGTCCACGTTCTTTGTTATGTGCGGCCGTCGCGATACAGAAGTACACCGAACCGTCTCGGATCTCTCCCGGGGGCACGACTACAGCTTCTTCGAGTATGCGAATGACAAAGGAGACCTGCAATGCCGGCGCATCTGCCGGGATAATAACGTGACCATTATTTTGGATTATTCCGTTCCCCGTAAGCTGTTCAATGAGTTATTCCTCTATTGCGATGATCTGCCGACCGTGATAAGCGGGCAGGATAACCTTGCCAACATTCTGTATTTAAATCTCCTCTCAACGGGCCGGCCCTTCTTCTGGGAGGTGTTGGTATTCCAGGCACTGGCACCGTTGGACATATTGGAATTTATCCGGCAGCATAACGGCCAGAAGGATATGGATCAATTAAGCAGGTTGTGGCACTTTGATCCCTTAGGCCGTCATCAGGCCAAACAGGCAGAGATGTTTTATGCGCCTCATCCCTATCGGGCGTTTTTCAAGCGTATCGCAACCGCAGCCAACGAACACCCATCATTTGTGCCGCAGCTGTACTACCTCATTCTGCGCCAACTCTATAGGAGCGGCGTAGGATACCGGCGCTCGGAGAAACTCATTGCACAGTTGACCAGCTCTCCGGTTACAGCCAGCTTTTGGCGCAAGGAGATTTCTCGGCATCTGGCTTTGTTTGATCAATACCCTTGTCCCTTAAGTAAGCAGGGGGCCGCAGATATACAGGCTTTTAAGGCAGCGCTGGAAAGACGCGACATGGATTCTTCCTCATTAAGACAAATCTTGTGCACTCTCAGGAATCCTCCCTATGACTGGTTCAGGCCTTATTTTGAGGGGATAGACGATCTTAAGCGTATAGCGAGCTTGTTCAGGGATGAGTATGTATATCATCTTGTGGTTAACGTTACGCAAGGCTGTTCCATACGTTGCGATATCTGTCATCTTGCTGCGGCCGGACTCGTGCGGTATATGCCCTGGCCGTGGGTAGTTGAGATCGCCCGGGTAGTCAATACACTACGCCGCAGCGGCCAGATACAATACCTGTGGCTCTATTTCGATAGCGACCCGCTGAAGGATTACTACGACCCTGTTTACGATAAGGATTTCTATGATGTTGCCTCATTATTCGAAGGGTATTTCCAGGTATTTACCGCGGGCGTTGAACTTCATACTCCTTCTGCGCGTGCGGCTCTCCAGATGGCCCAAGACCCGCGCTTCTGGGCCGGCGCGCCGATTTTGATGGGCAAAGATTACAATCCTGTAAGGCTGTCTTTGGTTACTGCAAGCAAGTGGGCTCGCCGCATCGGCACTGAGGCGTACGTGAAAAATATCGCCTGGTTCCTGAAGACTTTCGGAACGAAGATTGATTTAATCATCCGTAGACCTGTCTTGGGAGAAGGCGATCATGAATTTAATACAACCATGCAACGCATTATGGATACGTTGCCTACACAACTCAGGAGGGATCTTCAGGCAAAACTGCATCCGTGCAGCGCCTTGATGGCTGATGGCCGCGCCGCGCTCCTTGCTGATTCCTTCCAAGGACAGGCCTCTCCCAATCATTTCGTTAATCGGCATGACCGTCAATTTGACAATGTAAAAATACCGCGCATGCTTTTCGATCCTACGGGCGTGGTCTACTACGTGCAGGGCGAGGACAGTAATTTCAGCTGGCACGTGCGCAGTGTACACCCGGCATTAACTGAACAGATGTGCGCAGATCAATCTGCCAATATGCTGGGATTAGTTCGGACGGCAAAACGCCTGCATATACGCTATACCGGCAATGAGCTTTACAGCCTCGAGCGATATTTCACCACCCTTGGCGGTAAGATCGACAGTTATCTGCGCGTACAACCCCATATGCGTCAGGAATTCCTTGATGGTTCGGAGGCGGCAAATCCGAAACGACTCAAAGAAGGAGCTGAGATTTATCTCGATGGCCAGCCATTTGAAAAAGTAACGCGGTTGCCGGGCTGGAAGGGAACGCCTGTCTTAATTGATAGGTCCGTAGAAATAAGGTCGCAACGTCAGTCCAGCTCTTCGATTCAGGGATTCGATAGTCGCCTTTCGGAAGGATGCGATTGGGACATGTTCTGGGACCTGGGATTTGACACCGCCATTGCCGCAATGACCGATGTCAAGACGCTGGCTCCTTACCGGCAGCATTGGACGCAGTTTTTCCTTAATTTGGCTTGCGTAATGCCTGAAGCAGCTATCCTTGATGTGGGGTGCGGAAACCTGTGGCTATTACGGCTTGCCAAGGAGGCATCTTCCCGTTTCGTTTTACACGGCATCGATCAAGCCGCTATCCGGGCTGAGCGCATCCCGGGCTCAGACGGTATTGTTGTCCATCGCGGGTCTATCGAAGAAGCCAGGCGGTTAAAAGGACGTAACGGAAAGTTTGAGGTGGTTACCTCGCAATATGCGCTTGAATACACAAGGGCAGACCGGTCGCTGGAAGCGTTAGCGCGCCTCTTGCATACGCACGGTAGGATGGCGCTGGTTGCCCATCATCCGGAATCGGCGATCCTGGAACGCTCCAGGCACTTTGTTTATCTGATCCAGCAGATTGACAGGACGGGTATTTTCGAGCGTGCCATGGAATATCTGCGGGACATGTCGTCGCGCCTCAAGCAGGACCGTCTCTTGGAGGTCCTTGATTATGTCCAGACAGATGTATTTGGCCTGGGAAGCCTGATCCTGGATACGCTCGACAGGATCATGGCGGAGGCGGGATATCAGGATAGCAATGCCGAAGCCCTGGATTCCTGGGCACGGGCCACGGAGATATATAATTTCAAGAAAGGGCTTTCAATACAACTGGTGAATCTGCCCTGCCTTTTTGAAACATCCGCTGAGTGGGAAGACCTTTTTTGGCGCCACGGTTTTGACTTCGAAGTCCCGCCGGCTGAATTTTATGACGAGGAAAGTGCCGTCCTTTTGGGCTGGCGCATGGTGGCGCGTAAAAACGCCGCGCAGGGGCATCTCGATAATAGCGGCGTGCCGATGAGCAGCTCTCCCCTGCAGCATGCATCGCCTTATGCCTGGGTGGGCGATTATTATCCTACGTATCAAGGGGAGGTCAAAGCGCTCATCGAATACGGCGCATTCGCCGAGCTTACGGTTTTCAATGGGGCGATTATCAAAACCGACGGTATCCGCGCGAAGTTTTTCTTCATTTCAAAAGAGCTTGCCCGGGGCCCTCCCGTAGGCTTCATTGTTGCTCGCCTCATTCCGCACAGAGCGCTAGAGGTATTCTTCTCTTCTAAAGATCTTGCAGAAAGATTCGCACGCGCCTTCGCGCATGACCTAACCCCCTATCTAGAATTGATCGCCTTTCGGTTAAACACAGAGCTGCTTTGTCTGGCCGCCGGATTTCAGCGCCAGGCAGCACACGCCCGTGCCGAAACCCTCTCCAGAGAGCTTTTCCCCGGCATCTACCATGCCCTTAATCCGGTTGTTCCGCAGACACCCCATTTCACGCTGCGCCTCAGGCCAATTATCGTGAAGGCGCAGGCGGTAATGCCCGTTTCACAATGTGCAACCGACAGCTCGCCGTATACGTTCCACAGCCAGTCCATCGTGACCCAAAAAGACGGTAAACCCTCTCTTTGTATCCGGGGGATCTGGATCGCAAATGCCGCACGCAGTTCCAGCTCGCCGGTTTTTCACGAAGAAACAGTACGCTCATTATTATCCCCGCCGCTAGGACGCTTACGCGGGGTCTGCAGGCAAGGTTACGTTGTTTCTTTCCGGGAAGAAGAGCAAATTGAAAAGACAGTCTGGGATATAACAGTATCCGATAACGACACGCAGAGCTGGTTCGGGAACCTGGCGATACAATGGCACCCGCAGAAAAACAGGTTGCAGATCGATTCGGTTCGCGTCAGGGCAGGCTACCTGAGGGCGGGCGTAGCTACGGCATTGCTTTGTTTTGCCGTCATTGAACATCCGCTTGCCAGCCGTCTTGTGTGGAGCCGGCCCAATCATGGCGACCTTGGCATGGCCTGGCATTTGCAGCAGCGTGGGCTCCTAAAGGAAACCGGCTGGGACCGGTTATGTAACGCCGTATTAAAATGCGACAGGATCGGTTATGATATTGTCCGCACGGCATGGGAGGCGTACGCCTCAGACGGCTCTTTCGCCAGCTCGCCGACCCGTCAGCCTGCCCCAAAAGCCGCAGACGCATTGCCTGCGCATGAGAAAAAGCTGGATCTCTTAAAGAATCTGTGGGGCTGCGCGTCAGTCGTGCATAACGACTACGGCATCGGCAGGGTTGTCGGTATCATATATTCCAGAAAACGTTTTGTAGCCAGGATATGGTTTCATGAAGACCGCAAGGTCTATCACTTCCCGATCGAGTCGTTGCCTCCTCGGCCCGGGGCATCTGTTCTTTCTGAGGCAGTATCCGTTACCGGCCAGCCTCTTCCCAAGCGGTTGACGTTCGAAAAGGATTTTAGTATTTTCGTGTGCGGCCAGGACGGCAAGGTAATAAAGAAGAATCTCCTGCGCGGCATTGTGCAAGGCACCTTTACAGGGCAGGATCTTTACCTGTATCTGGCAGCGCATGAACTTGCCTTAAGGCATCCGCCGCAGGAAAAAGCAGAGTATCCTCTGGAAGAGGTAAGGATAATAACACATCGCAGCGCAGACAAAATAAAAGAACTCATCGCCCAGGGTTTTATCCAGGCAGTACCCGTAGGCCAGCGTTATCAAGGCAGGCCTTTGCGGTATCAAATCCCCTACGCTTCGGTATATAAACTTTTGAATTATGTTTCTGCGAAAGAGGCGACCAGGATACTCGGCATAACGCAGGATACGGCCCGCAAGCTTCTAGAGCAGCCCGAGATCCGCCAGGAATGGCAGGCCCTGAAAGTGGGGGGAATATGGTTTGTTTCTTTAGAGGCGCTACGACAAACCTATCGCCGGGAAGCATGCTTGGTTCCGTTAAGCCAGGCCCACCGCCAGCTTAAGCAGGCCGCGCTAGCGATGAGCAGGGGAGAATTTTATTATTATGCCCAGCACCTGGACCAATTGGTCGGCGCAGAATGGGTGGAGGAGATTTTTGGCAAGAGCAACGATGAGGCGGGAGGGCGTAGCACGGATCTTGTGCAACCGAGCCTGTTCGGTTTTACCGGCAGAGAGGGCAGGGCTATCCATATCCTGGATCTTGTGCGCATCGCAAAAGGCCTGGCTACCTTGAAGAAATATACGTCAACGTGGCTGTCTACGGAAAGGGCAGCTCAGATCCTGCGCAAGGATCCGGCAACGGTACGCTCTTGGGCAAGCGAGGGATTGATGCGAGGGATAAAATCCCGGGCGTTTGTTGCGGCGAATTGGAGGTTTTCCCCGGCAGAGGTAGAGCGGGTTCGGGTATCCTTGTCGCAGACGGGTTCCAGTTCCCCGGCAGAAGAGCCGTCCCGGGTCCTGCGGGTACTCATTGCCGATGACGATCCGGCCCAGGGAGAAAAACTACGCAGCCAACTTGCGCTGTTGCCTGTGAAGTTTCATATTGAGCGGGTCGAAATTGCCGAAGCCGAAGATGCCCAGCCAGCCTTCCAGATGTACAAGCAGGCCCAAGATAACGGCACGCCGTTCGACCTGGTGGTGACCGATTTCAACATGAGGGTCGGAGACGGCGTTATGTTAGCCTGCTGGATCCGCTCGGTCGTGCAATCTGCCGTAATCCCCGTCATCCTGATTACCGCCTCATTCCAAGAGATAATCGACGAGTACGCAGCTGTGGCTGGCATCCCGTACCTGTTCCGTAAGCAATTCTTGGCGGATGGCAGCCAGATAGAGCCCTTTTTCGATGCTATCGCAGCGCTAACAAATATAGGCCGCCGGTCAGAGGCCAGCTCGCCGGTTTCAGGCGTACGCGAGCAACTGATCCGCATTTTCGGGCAAGAAGCCCGGCAGGACTGCGATTTTTGGTTTGAGCATTTCGTCAAAACCATGGAACAGGAGAGCCCGGCGGTCTTCAGCCGGCTGGTGCAGGTCATCGGCGAAGCGCAGCTACGCGGGATTTTCCGGGATGACTTTTTCGGGTTCACGCAGGCATTCTACAGGATCTTTCGCATGGGCGCGGATACATTCATAGAGATCATGCAAGGCATACGACAAAGCCAGCCGTTCATGGCCGACTTTGTGGGCGCCAGCCACGCAGGGTACCTCTGGGAAGCAAAGGCCGCATTGAACGAAAATACCTCCGTCAAGACGCTCTTGGGTAATCCCGAAAGGGACAAAGAATTGAAAATATACTTTCTGGCAATTTTGATCGTATATCAGAACCTCTTCCACTTGTTGAATGAAAGCGAATATTTCAATGTGGCGCTGAATGTGCTTGAAAGGGCCCATTTTGACGATGCCTTCGATGACGCAAGGGCGTCTTTTAGAATAGGGGCCCTCTTGGTCAGGGAGCTTTCCAAGCACCTGTTCATCGCATTCTTGTCGCATGAGATGCCGCACAACTTTATGAATCCTTCGGATGATACCGTCATATTTGTGACCGATGAAATGATTGCAGACATGGGAGCCTTAAGCATCTGTGAGGAGATGGGATGGCCGGAAACAATCGAGGAAGAGATCGCATTCATATTCAAGGAATCCGAAAGAACGGATCCCGACCCTCAGCATGTGTATGCCCGCCAGTCATTGAAAGGAATCATCGAGACGCTTCGGGCCAGAGGATACCGGATCAGCTGGCGCGTGCTTTTTGCATTAGGCATGCAGATCTTCAAAGATAGCGAATACAGCATGCCTTTCGGCGATTTTACGCATGCCTTGGTTGATGCGTACGAGCAATACGCCGGAAGCGCCTCCAGTTCGCCGGTTAGCCGTGACCGGTATGATACCGCCGAGTTATTGCGGAAGCATGACGGAGCCGGCCTACTGCGGGCGATGAACCAGATAAAAATGCGTTTAGGCTCTTACGCGCCCGGAAGCGGCACCGCGCTTGGTTCGGCCGCGGATGAAATCCTGCCTCTGCGGTCGATCTTGAGGACAAGAGGGCTTATCCGGCGGGTATACAGAGAGGGGACTGATACCTTGGTGCATATTGATTATACCGCTCGTGAACGCATTCGAGATGCCATGCTGGATCCAGGGGCGCCCTTCAGGTTTAGCGAAGAGATCACGCATTTTGTTCTCAATGCCCTTGCGCATGACCAACTCAGGAGGGCTAGCTGGGCGCTGCAGGCAGCGTTTTGGTTCACGAAAGGGAATAGGTCCTTGCGCCACGCCTGCCTTGATATGTCATTGGTTATGGAAACGGCTCGCGTGCGTTCTGATAAGAGGCTATCGCAGGAGGCCAAAGACCAGCTGCATAACGCTGTTATTCGATCTGGCGTCGCCAGAAAAAGCGTATTGGTAACTGCGTTAGAAACCATCCAGATGCCCCTGGTTGATGATTTCGATATATTTCACGGCGACGACAAAAGAGCGGATCGGGATCCTTTTGAAACCGCATTTGCGCATCGATTGGCTCAGGCCCTGCGACAGGCCAATGAGATATATATTACGCCTTCCTGGTTTATCCGGCACATAGAATACGTACTCACTGAAGATCAAGATGCGGTATGGGGGTTGTTCTTGCCGGGAGGGGTCAGGCCCGATGAAGTGTTGTATATGATCCGTGACATGATAGAACGACTGCCGAAGTCTTTTACGGGCTTTACTTCCGCTACGCTGATGGAGCTTATCAAGAAACAGTCTTATCTGGCACGCAGGTTCCAGGAGGCCCAGGCGCTGTCAGCAGCAGGCGCCAGCAGCAGGAAGCAGAGGTTAATGGCGTTCCTGGAAGAACCGTTGCGCAGGCTCGAGGACGCAAACCCGGATTACGGGGTAGCCATTACCAAGCGCGATAACCTCGATAAGCGCTGCCTGATCATAGATCTCTTTGACGGTGAAGAATGGTTCGGCCATTTGACGGCAAGGCCGGAAGGCACAGGCAAAAGGCTTGCGGTAACCGATATCCGCACCAGGGCAGAATATGAAGGAGGAGGGGTCAGCGAGGCCTTATTGCGCTTTGCGATATGCGAATACCCGCAGGTTGCCGCGCTGCGCTGGGTTTCTCCGAGCAAGGACGACCTGCAGTTGCTACGGCGCTTGACAGAAAAAGGGCTTTTGGTAAATCCCAAAAGAAGCCGGTGGTATGGCGAAATACACGCGGATATCGTACGCCAGGCTTGGCTTGATTCTGGAGCCAGTTCACCGGCCATCGAGCCCGTTGCAGGGCTTATGCTTCCCTACGATGATTATACGCGGGATGATTCTTTGCGCACGGCCTTAGAAGAAGGGCAGTTTGCCTTGTGCTGTTTCGATACGCATACCGGGCTTTATGCGCAAGGGTCTTTTCTCTACCTGAATTACCGTTCTGTGGTTATCAGCAAGGCAAGCGGTTTTGTCGGAACGAATTTCGAAAGGAATCAGGTACCGCCGCTGCGCGACCAGGCGCTTACGGATGCGCTGCAACGATTGGCACGCGATGCCTATAATAAAGAGGCCAGCAGTCCGGTTGCAGAGATCATTCCTGCCAGGCTTACTCCCGATAATTTTAAAAGCGCATATTCCCGTTGCGCAGAGATCGTCGTTGGTTACCCGGCTACGCGAGAAGACTTCCTAGATATGCTATGCCAGTCTTTTGTCCGGGTCCCGCCGGCAGGTATCAGCGAAACAAGTGCACGTTCTTACGCCCTGGAGGCCGAAGGTGTCTATGCTTCGACCGTTGCTTATCTCAAGCAACAAGGGTACTGCCGTCCCTCGTTAGAATTGATTGCCCGGACATTTCCTTTTGCCCTCCTGCTGCATACGGCTCGGCCTGGCAGAGGGCCGAACCAGGACCGGCCTTTCTTTCTTCACCCCTTAAGGGTCCAGAACAAACTTGTCATCAAATACGGCATCGCCGAGCTTGAAGTTGAATCCGAGGCAACGCAAGACGCTTGCGTTGCGGTTGCGCACGATACGATCGAGGATGCCTCTAGGGGCATAATGAAGCAGTGGCCCATGCTCAAAAGCGTTAAGTCTCAGGATGCAGAATTCTACATCGCTAATGCAGCAGGGCATTTAATGCAGGAACTGCTTGGCGACCGGCTCCTGGAAAAGGTAATGCACTTTACTAAAGTTCCCAAGGGGCTTATCACCAACGAGTCCGTTGAGGCTGCGCAATTGTTCTTTATTACGCAATTGACCGAACCGGGAGAGAGGCTCAACAAGCTGGCTGACTGGGATGATAATTTCGAAGAAACAGATTTTGAAAGCGACTCTGTCTTTTCCCTGCGGTACATACAAACTAGGCTTCCGTTAGTATTGGAGTTTCTGGAGACAGAGAAGCAGCGGCTTTATGCACGGGGCAATCCGATCCCGCCGGACAGGATCGAGCTGTTTATAGAGTCGATACTTCAGGCGATATGTCAGAAGCCCGGCTGGAATGATACCTTGCTGGACCCGGATGCGAACAATTGCCTTGTACGGTTACGCGGCTTGCGGGAGGCTTTTCAAAAAAGCAGCTCACCGGCGCAAAACCATCGGAAATGGGAAGAACTGTACGGGAAGCGGAATTATTCTGACTCAGGCGGGAAGTGGGGAGTGAGGGTTCTGGTGCAACACCTCGTTCAATTCAGGCTGTCGCAAAAACGTAACCCCGTATTGATCTTGGATATCGGCTGTCATGGCGGGGAGGCTAGTACGGAACTGAAGCTTTCAGGCTCTCGCACTCGGGTAGTAGGGGTCGATGTCGGCCTTCCCGAAGATATCCGCCAGGAAGGAAACCTCGTTATACTCAAGGGCGACGCAGAAAAGCTCGACCAATTAAGGCTGCCTCGTAACTTTAAGCGGTTTCTTGACGTTTCCGGGCGGCATCGGAATACAAGCTTGTTCTGGCAGCGGTATAAGGGAGTGTTCGATATTATTGCGCTTTCGGATGTCCTTAATTACGTTGATTTCCGGAAGGTGCTATCGATGAGCATCCCGTTTTTGTCAAGGCCGGGTTATTTGGTTGTGCTCAATACGCCCACCAATGACGATGAAAAAAATACGTTCAGCAAATTATTCTCACCAAGAGGCGTGAAAAAAAGAGGCGAAATAGAACAGTACCTTAGGCAGGATTACCAGGCGCTCTTGAGGCAGATCGACGTTGACGATGAATTGGATTCCGATAATAGCCCCGATACCCTCCTGTATGCATTCTCTATGGTAGGCTGTCCGATGACCGAATTGCTCTTGTTTGAAAGGAAGGGGGAAGCCAAAAAGAAGGAAAGCCGTATCGGCGCCAGCTCGCCGCTGAAAAGGAAAGATGCCTCCGGAGGAGATCCCGCCGAGCGGATAGCGCAGATCGAGCGCCAGCTTGCGTCCTTGAAGGAAAACAAGGGGCCGCAACGGTTAAACGAGGTCCTTATTCTTGAAAAAATGCTCAGAAGCTTCATTGCGCAATTAAGGCGCCTGTCGACGCTTTATCATGACGTGCGGTATGAGCATATATCATTGTATGCGCGGGGTGCGCTTGAATGCCTTACCAAAGGCATCCCTATTGAAGAGAAGCTTGCGTTGTTAACCGCGCAGATCGAGCAGATGTCTCTGCAGCTTAAAGGACGCGGGGATTCCGATACGGATTCCAGTTCGCCGCTGGGGGATGTGGCGGTTATGAAGGATCATGCGTTGCTGGACCCCGAAGACGGGATCGACACCAGGCCCGAACAACTGGAGCTGGTAATGAGCAACAAGCCCCTGGAGTTCGCCCCGGGCCTGCTCTATCACGGCAGGGACGGTTTAGACGAAGTCATTTTAAACAACTACCTTACGGGGAAAATCCCCCTGACCCGGGTTGTGCATCAATATGCGATCGGTCAATTTGATGACCGCTCCAGAAGCCCGGCTATCTTTGTCGTTTCTACGGCTACCTTCAACCGGTTCCTGCATGAAGGTAAAGCCACCTTAAGGGTAGTAGGAAATAGATATACCGGCATAGTAGATCCGTACCCGCAGATCATTGTTCCCCTGTCCCTTGACGACATTCAGGAAATATGGATCGATACGGATACCTACGACAGATACGACAGGATCGTGCACGTCCCCTTCACGCGCGCAGAAGAAGACCTGGGCGTAAGGATACTCTATCTGCTTGAAACAGAGAAAATAAAAGCCATTCCGCCCCTGCGGCACACTCACCTTGATTCTGGCGCAGATTCGTTTGACTTTGCCTTTAAGATCATAGGCAGATACGCAATGCAGAGAGGTTTTTTTGAACAGATACCTTCGTTTGCAGTCTCCGGCAGTTCGCCGATGGGAGAAGACGTCAAGGACAAGCTCGAGATGAGCCTGGCAGCATTGGCCACAAAGGAAGAGGAGGATGATCTATTTAACCGGCTGCGGCTTATTGTTGAAAATCCCGAAGAGGGCGGCTCGTTAACGGATAGCCAGGTACATGAGTTTATTACTCAAGGCAAGCGGATCATAGAGGTATGGCAAGGGTTCAAGCCGTGGTCTCATGTGTTTGTCCAGAAACTGGAAACAATTCGTACGCTTGATGCCAAGGGGGTAGTAAAAGAGATCATCGATGCATTGGTGGATCAAGCGCATATCGCGGAAGTCCGCGGCCCCTCCGGTTCAGTTTCTTCGCCCGTGTCATTCATAGCTACCGTGGTTATGGCTACGGCATTATGCATGCCGGCAGCGCAAAATCCGCCGCAAGAGACCGCAGCGGAGGGGTACCGGCATATCCTTGAGGGCATCAAGACATACGCCACAGAACAAAAGGCAAGGTTCTATGCCGAGCCGGTCGCCAACCACTATCTCTATGAGTGGCTTGCGCAGTATTACGGCTACGATTTTTATGAACCGAAAGGCAATATCAAGGGATACGGTTATCACGAAAGTCTCATCGGTCAAGTCAAAGAGCAATGGGGCCAGAACGTAGTGGTCGTCGAAGGACACCTTAATACCTCCGGTGGATTGATGGTGTTCTTCAGGAAAAAAGCAAAAACCTATAGGCTGATAGTCAGAAGAGGGGTAGTGGTCACCGAAGAGTGGGAGGGCGGGGTGTCCGGCATTTTGGATTACGATACGCTCCTTGTCGAATTCGGATCGCTGCAAGGATTGTTCAATCTTCGCCAAAAAGCATTTACGCAGAAAATAAACGATCTAAACACTATTATTGCATGGTATCAGCAGCACACCGGCCGCCTTAAGGATTACACCGTAGTTATTGTGCCGGGGCACGGAGGCCTTAACCCCGATGCGCATTACGGGGTCGATTCGCGGGGCACAAAGGTGTGGCTGGCTAAGCCTGCGAAGAAGAAAAGCCCGTAAACTGTTTTGACATTTTTTGGCTTAGGCATATAATAAACAGAAAGGAGTCAGGCGTGGATAAGCCCTGGTGGGACCATCTGGTAAAGGATTTTTTAAAACCGGCCATGGATGACCGGCGGATATTCCGTCGCTTTCAAGCGCAGTTTCCTTTGAGGGTTTTGGCCCCTCAGGAAGGCCTAGAGGTCGTCGGTCAAGTCGTCAACATGAGCGCAAAAGGAGTCAGCCTGATCGTCGACCAGCCCTTAAGGCCCGATGCGTTTCTGGATATCTGGCTGAGGATTCCCGATGGCCACGAACCCCTCTATGAACGGGGTAGGGTGGCTTGGATTGAGCCTCAAGATATGGGGCAATACCGGGTCGGCGTCTGTTTCGACAAAGTTGACTTTATGGGAGTGGGTCGGGCCCTGCGAGCCTGATAAAATAGCTTGACCGCCCCCAAAACTTGTGATAAATTCTTTACTTCATGAAAAAAATAACCGTCCTGGGAGACGGCCAGGTCTGGGATGTCCGCGGCATCGACCCTGCGCATCCCGGCGTGATTTTTGAAGACGTATTTTGCGGCCGCGTCCTGGAGGAAAAAGCTAGATTAAGGCCGGGAATTTTCGGTCGTTATATTGAAAAAGGCAAGGCCGGCATCACCGGTATGTCGGTGACCCTGGCGCTTCTGGACCGGCGCAACAGGAAGGCGCAGGAAGCCGCCCTTGCGATAGTACAGGAAGTAGCCGCGAGTGCCGGAAGCGGCATTGCGGCCTTGGCAGCTGGCCGGGGGTATAAGCCTGGCTGGACAAGGCAAGAGTCCGCTCTTTGGAAGGGGCTTTCTTGCGTCATTATCGGCGGCGGCGTTTCCCGGGGGAAAACCGGCAGCATCGTCGTTGCGGGCATCAAAGACCGTCTCGCCAAGGAAGGGCTTGGCAATATCGCTGTGACCAAGGCGCGATTCCCCGGTAAAGAATCGGGTTTTTTAGGCGCGGCGGTCAATGTGCTGGAAGTTGCTTGCCGTCAGACTAAAGCCAGGGGCCTTTCGCGAGCCGGCGTTATCAGCATCGATCTAGGCAGGGACAAAACAGGGGTCGGGATTTTAATGGTAAATCCCCGGACCTGTGGTATAATTAAAAACACGTCTTTTCTCTGGAAATATAGGTTTTCCGTAAGGACGGTCCGAAGCAACAGCCGGATAAAGTGCTTTGCAAAGCAGAAGAGCCTCGGCCTTCAGTTGCGCGCAAGGGTTATCCATCAGCTAGCCGGTTTGATCATTCGCGCCAAGGCCCACGCCGAGAAAATAGGTATCGCGTATTCCACGCACGTAGGCCTGGCCTTACCCGGCGAGGCCTCCGCTGACGGTTATCTACTCGGTTCGACGGATTACCTGCCCTTTTTTACAAAAAAGGACGGATTTCATTTTACTGCCGCCGTAGAAAATGAATTAGCAAGATGCGGCTTCCCTGATTTTCATCTCCATATCGTCAACGACGGCATTGCTGCGGGGCTTGCAAACATAAAACTCGGTTTTGACCTTAAGCGTCTTAAAGACGGCAAATACGCCTTTCTGGGGCCCGGTTCCGGATTGGGCGGATGCCTGTGCCGCGTCAAGGAGGTACGATGAAAAAGGTAACCCTCGGACTAGTGCTGCCGCATTATCCCCACATGTTCTCGACGTTCTATACTATGGAGCTCATCCAGGGCGCCAGCAAGGGGGCGCTGAGCCTCGGCGTTGATCTCCTGATCCACATTGCCCATCAGGCCGAAGGAGAGAAGACCGATATGGACCTGAAGATATTCAGCACTTCTTTTGCCTCGGGCTTGCTGTTTGCGGATATCATGGGCAACGAACAGCTGGTAGAAAAGGCCAAGGAAAAGAAGATCCCGTATATCATTTTGAATTATTTCGATAAGAAATCAGAAGATAACTGCATTGGGGTAGACAACGAAGCGGCTGCGCGCGAAATCATAGACTATCTGGTCAGGATCGGACATAAGCATATCGCTACCATCACCGGTAAACTGCACGCTCAGGCAGGGATCGACCGGCTCGCGGGTTACCAGAAAGGCCTGCAGGAAAACGGCATCCCCGTTATCGACGAATATATACTTAAAGGCGACTGGACCAAGGATGCCGGCAAGAAGGGCCTGGAGAGGATCTTGAAGTTAAAGCCCGTTCCGACCGCGGTCTTTGTGGCCGGCGACGAAATGGCGATCGGCCTGATCGAAGAGGCCAAGCATCGCGGCATCGGTGTGCCGTCTGAATTGTCCGTGGTCGGTTTTGACGATATACCCCTGGCTTCTTCAAGCCTGATTTCCTTGACTACCGTTAAGCAGCCGTTGTATGAAGTCGGCAGGCTGGGTGTGCGCTACCTCAAGAATCTCATCGATAAGAAAGAAAAGGAGCCGGTCAAGGTCCTGCTCAACAATACCCAGATCATTTCGCGTAATTCAGTAAGGAAGTTGGCGCATTAACATGAAATTCAAGGTCGGCCTGGTCGGCTGCGGCAATATCTTCCCGGTACACGCACAGTCGCTCATTAACATACCGAACATAGAGATACGCGCGGTCTGCGACATCAAGGCGGAACGCGCCAGGAGAGCTGCCCGGCAATACCGGTGTCGTGCGTATACGCAGTATGCGCAGATGCTGGAAAGCGAAACGCTGGATGCCGTGCATATCCTGACCCCCCACTATCTGCATCCCTCCATGAGCATGCAAGCCATGCAGAAAAAGATCAATGTGCTTACGGAGAAACCTGTCTCTATCGACCCTCGGGATGCCGAAAAGATGATCGACGCCAGCCGCAGGAACAAGGTGGCATTGGGCGTCGTATTCCAGAATAGATACAACCCCGGCTCACGGCTGGTAAAAAAATATTTAGACAACGGCCGCCTGGGTAAGGTGAAAGCGGCAAGGCTGGTCCTTGCCTATCATAAGCCGGATGCCTACTACAGCAGGAGCGATTGGAAGGGTACGCTGAGCAAGGAGGGCGGCGGGGTGCTCATCGACCAGGCGATCCATTTTGTGGATGTGCTTCTTTGGCTGATACGGGACCGCCCCGATTACGTGGAGGCGCATACCGCCCGGCGTTTGCATAGCGCCATCGAAGTCGAGGATCTGGCCGAAGGCGTTATCCATTTTAAAAAAGGCGCTTATATCTGTTTCTATCTGATCAATTTTTATTCTTATGACGCCGATCCCGAGATCGAAATCGACTGCCAGAAGGGCAGGGCGCATATAGTCAAAGACTCCGCCCGCATAAGGCTTTACAACGGCACTGCCGTGGCTGCCCAGCCCGATCCTAAGGACTATATTCGCTACGGCAAGAATCACAAGGATTACTGGGGTTTTTGCCATCGTGTGCAGATAAAAGAGTTTTATCGGGCCCTGCAGCAAGGCCGACAGCCGGAAATCGACGGTACGGAAGGGCTCAAAACGCAAAAAGCAGTCTGGGCCATCTATCAATCCGCCCGGACCGGCAAACGGATATACCTATAGGTAAAGGAGGAATACGCAATGGCGGTAAAGGTAGGTGTCATTGGTTGCGGTAAAATAGCAGAACGGGCCAGCATTCCCAATCTGGTTAATGATAAAGAAAAATGCCAGGTAACCTGTTTGTGCGATATCGACAAATCCAAGGCGCAGAATCTGGCGCAAAAATTCAACCTCCCCGGAGCGGCTATTACCACGGATTGGAGACAGTTGGTCAAAAGAAGCGATGTGGATGCCGTTTTTGTGGATACCCCTAACTATTTGCATGAGGAGATGACGGTGGGGGCGGCAACATATAAAAAACACGTCTTAGTCGAGAAGCCGATTACCATTTCAGTCAAGGCTGCCGATGCTATGATCAAAGCCGCCCGCAGGACAGGAGTGCTGCTGATGGTTGAGCAGACTCAGCGCTTCGACCCCATCCACCAGGCAGCCAAGAAAGTCATCGATTCCGGGATCCTCGGCCGCATCCACAATATCCGCGGCCGCATCGGCCACGCCGGCCCGGAGTACTGGTCAGAAGGTAAAGGGCATTGGTTCTACGACAAAAAGAAATCGGGCGGCGGTGCGATGATCGATATCGGCGTACATATCTGCGATTTGGTGCGCTGGTTCTCCGGTAAACAGGTTACCGAAGTCTTTGCCACCATTCAAACCCTCGAAAAAAAGCTTCCTATCGACGATAACGCCACCGTCCTGCTGCGTTTTGCCGACGGCTCAAAAGGCTTCTTTGAATGCAGCTGGACCACAAGGCCCTACGAAGTGCTCACCTACGTCTACGGGGAAAAAGGCAAAATAGCTACCAGCGTCGGCGGAAAACTGCCGATCTTGGTTACCCTGGCTAAGACCGGCAAGGGTAAGGACCCCAACTGTACCCTGGAAGAGAGGATCCCGGAGCTTGGCCCCGGAGGGGGCTGGGAGAATGCCGTGCACTATTTCATCGATTGCGTCATAAGCGGGGAAAAACCGTTTATCTGCGGGGAAGAAGGCAGGGAGACCATCAAGGTTATCCTGGCCGGCTATGAGTCACAGAAGACAGGCAAGTGGGTAAAAGTCAAGTAAGGCAGGAGGATTGCCGTGAAGTTAGGGCTATGTACCTGGTCAGCTCATAAATCCTTAGAATCGGGCAGGCTTGATTTCGTTAAGCTGCTTACATTCTGCGCTCGCGACCTCCGGTTGGGCGGCGTAGATATTATCGCTGATCACTTGCCCAAGACCGACAAAAAAAGCCTGATCGGATACAAGAAGATGGCTGTCGACCTGCATTTGAGTATCGCCTGTTTATCCCCGGGGAACAATTTCGGTAAAGCCGGCTCCGGGGAAAGAAAACAGGAGGTAGAGGCGATTAAGAAATGGCTGGATGTGGGTTATATCTTAGGTGCGCCGGTGTTAAGGATATTTTCCGGATGGCCCCAGCCGCCTGAGGATAAAGACAGGCTCTGGCCGGAAATGGTCAAATGCATAAAGGAATGCGAAGGCCCGGCAAGAGAAGCCGGTATTGTTCTGGCAATCGAACCGCATAATGCGGGAGGCTTCCTGCCGACCGCGGTGGATACCTTAAGGCTGATAAAGGAAATAAACTCCGAGTGGGTCAAGATCAACTTGGACACCGGCAATTACCATGACCCGGATATCTACAAGGCTATTGAAGACACCATAGCCTATGCCCCGCATATCCATGCCAAGTGCCATCACATAACCGATGAGTGCCGTGAATTGGAGTTTGATTACGATAAGATATTCAAGATATTGAAAAAGCACGATTACCGGGGTTTCTTTTCTTTGGAGTTTGAAGGCCAGGATATGCACAAACAGGATGAACTGGTGTATATCCCCAAGGCGGTACAGATGTTAAAAAGTTACGCCTTGAAATATGAAATGTAGGGCGAATACCCTGGGGAAGGAGTGCGCTTACGATGAAGAAAAAATTTCTCTTTGTTTCTGATTTCGACAAGACCCTTTCCGTGGGGGATATCGGGTACATACTAAGCGCAAAGCTGGGAGTGTCTGCGAAGCAGTTCGACCAAAAGATCGAAGAGATAAAACGCAGGAATATCGTACAGCTCGGAGGGGAGCTTGCGCATTTGATAGCCAGGGACCCCGATTATGCCGGCAAGGTAACCAAGGATCTTCTCTACGAAGTAGGACAGGAGGTCGAGCTCAAAAAAGGGGTTACCGACCTGATGAAGATCCTGTCCGAGGGGATCGACAATTACCGTTTCAGTACGTATATACTCTCTGCGGCGCCTAAGGAGTGCGTTGAGAAAGCGGTAGGGCAGATTCTGCCCGTCGAGAACGTCTACGGCACCACATTTATGTATAAAGATAACGTCGTCCAGGATGTGGAAAGGACCAATGCCGGCCATGCCAAGGTAGCCACCCTGGATATGTTAAAGGAAAAGGAAAATGTCCCCCGGAACGCCATAATCTATATCGGAGACGGCTCAAGCGATGTCCATGTCATGCTGCACGTCATGTCTTACGATGGTTATACGATAACCGTTTCTCCGTCGCCTTATATGGGGCACATCTGCCGCAGAAGCGTCATATCCGATAACGTCCTTTCTTTATTAGTCCCTATTTTTGAGGACCTCTTAGACTACGACCAGGAAAGAGTCCGGGCATACTTTGAGGGCAGAGGGCATCCGATCTTAGAATGGAACAGAGCCAATACGGAGTGGTTGGATATTGCTTAACAACAGCAGCGCACACAAGGAGAGGGAATCGGACATGAAAGCAAACAAATACCCCATATGCAAGCGGTATGAGAAAAATCCCATTCTGACGGGCAAGGATTTTCCCGCCGAGGCCGATATCAAAAATGTATTCAACTCCGGCATCGTGAAATGCAACGACGTCTATACAATGGTCTGCCGGGTGGAGAATTCCGCTTTGCTTGACCGTTTCTGGATCGCGGAGAGCGCGGACGGTTACCACTTTAAGCCGCGCTCCAAGCCCATAGATTTGCCCCATGACGATCCGGAGTTCAAGGAGTATACCTGCGGTATGTACTACGATCCGCGCGTAACCAAGGTAGGCGACGCCTATTATATTGTTCATGCCGCGCACTCCGGCCATACCTGCCGTTTAAGCCTGGTCAAGACCGAGGACTTTAAGAAATTCCAATGGATGGGGTTCATTTCCGAAACCGATAACCGTAATGGGGTGCTTTTCCCGGAAAAGATCAACGGATTGTATGCGCGCCTTGACCGGCCCAATACCGGATCCGATACCGGGGATATTTGGGTTTCCTATTCTCCGGACCTGGTCTTTTGGGGGAAGAGTAAATGCGTATTCAGGAACTGGGAGGGAATCCGTTGGGCCTGGGTAAAGATCGGGCCGGGGGCCACCCCCATCAGGACACCCGAAGGATGGTTGACCATTTTTCACGGAGTGCGTACGCAATGCCGGGCGCATTTTGTGTATCAATTAGGCGTTTGCCTCCTGGACCTAAACGACCCGTCAAAAGTCAAGGCAATGAGCGAAGATGCGATCTTGATTCCCGAGGAGCAATATGAGCTCGTAGGACAGACCCCCAGCGTCGTGTTTACCTGCGGGGCCGTGGTGGAAGATGACGGCGAGATCAAACTGTATTACGGCGGCGCTGATACGGTTCAATGCGTGGCCACTACGAGCGTAGAGCGGCTTATCGACGCCTGTTATAATCGGTAATTTGTTATTTGTTACACCCAGCCTTATCGGATAGGCTGGTGTCCGCCACTGCGGAAGGAGAAAGCACAATGCAAGAAGCTAATGTTGTTAGTGGAAAGAAGCTCCAGCGGGATCGTCTTCCGATTTCAACCAAAGCGGCCTATAGCCTCGGTACGGCCGTTGATATGTGGGGACTCTGGTTATACCCGTCCGTTGCGTTCGCGGTCTTTAACCTGTACTTGGGGGTTCAACCCTGGCTAGTGGGTTTGGCGCTTACCCTGATCCGAGTCTGGGATGCCTTTGCCGATCCCTTAATGGGGTGGTTTTCCGATAATTTGCGCTCCAGGCACGGCCGCCGCAGGCCTTTTATTCTGATTGCCGGCATTATCAGCGGGCTGTGTCTGCCGGTCCTATTTTTAATATCGCCTTCTTGGGCGGAGATAAAATTCCTCGGGGTCTCTGCGGTATTCTGGTATATGTTATTATCCACCATGGTGTATATGCCCATAGTCAGCGCCTTCACCGTGCCGTATTACAGCTTGGGCGCGGAGATGTCTCCCGATTATGAGGAGCGCACCTCGATCATGTCTTATCGCAGCGTAGCCCAAAAGATCTCTGAGCTGGGCAATTTCTATGCCCTGCGTTTTACCAACCTGGCCTGGTTTCTTATCCCGGGGACAGGGCAGAAGAATACCCTTTTGGGGATGCAGGTCTACACCGCGATATTGGGCGTGGTCATGGCTATTTTTGCCGTCATCATTTTCTTCAGGGTCAAAGAACGTTACTACGAAAAAGTGGTGGTAAAGGTTAAAGAGAAGATCTCCGTTTTGAGCGGCCTGGGCGAGACTCTCCGCTGCCACCCGTTCCGCCAGATGATGGTCATGGGCGGCGCTTTTACCTTAGGCACGAGCATGGTAGGTTCCCTCGGTTACTATGCCACGGTTTTTTACGTAGCCGGCGGCGACAAGATCATCGGAGATAACTGGCAGTTTTGGATGGGCGTGGCCTTTATGCTCGGCGGCCTTATCGGCGTTCCTGTGCATGCGTCTCTGTCGCACCGGATCGGAAAACGCGAGGCGGCAGTGGTGGCCTGTATCGTAGGCATCTGTGGCTATGCCGGCTCCTGGTTCTTGTATACGCCGGCGGTTATCTGGCTGCAGACGATCTCTTCGGGTTTAATGGGGATGGCCGCGGCGTCTCTGTGGATGCTGCATAGCTCTATCGGCGCCGATATCATCGATTACGATGAGCTCAAAACAGGGAAGAGAAGGGAAGGTTCTTTTACTGCCTGCGCTTCCTATATTCTTAAGCTGGGGAATTCCTTCGGGTACTATTTTTCCGGCCTTATTCTGACCTGGGCGGGATTTACCTGGAAGCTCAAGGTGCAGGCACCCGAGACCATCTTCTGGATCCGTTTCAGCCTGGCTTCGTTGCCCGTCCTGGGCCTGATCGTCGCGATCATTTTTGTTTTGCGCGTACCCTTGACAAGACAAAAGATCGAAGAGATCCGCAGGAGCCTCGAAGCGCGCAGGGGTACGGTGTAAGTTACCGTTTTGCGCTTGCTACATATTCGACTTGCGGCTTGACGCGTTGCGTGCGCGCCAAGGTCTTTATTTTCGTAAACCTCCGGGGCGTGACAGTTTGAGAGCCTTCCATAGAAGCCGTTGAAGCCCCAAAGAGATTCCCGGTGTGCACGGCCTCTTCAAACGACTTTCCGTTAGAAAGCGCGTAAAGGACTCCCGCCTTGAGCGAGTCTCCGGCGGCGGTGTGACATGCCTGCCGTATCTTGATGCCCTTTTCTTTGATGATCCGGTCTTGCGTAACCATGATCAATCCGGATTTATCCATCGAAACAAGCACCCCTAGAAGATTAAATTTTTTTCTCAACGCAATCGCGTGCGTTTTAACAGACTCTTCGGTCAGCGTATCCCTGTTTATTTTACCCGTTTGCGCCAAACCGCTTGAGATCAAGACTTGGATGAATTCTTCCAGGTTCGGTTTGATTATGTCCTGCGGCTTGCGCCTGGGGATGTCCAAAACCGACATGGCCTCTTGGGGGCCGGACATGGACTTGAAATCGATCAGTAATTTCACCTTGTCCCGGTATTCTTTTTTTACTTGTTTTACGAGCGTTGCATAATAGGCAAGATCCGCGTTATACCGCACGGGCCCTCCCGCCGAAAGGAC
>Ga0335071_10000482_pt1 | contig 44368 bp, 40 predicted proteins | sample Lox_Sample_15_FD_206724 | JGI IMG/M metagenome (GOLD analysis project Ga0335071, IMG submission 206724) | Soil microbial communities from Loxahatchee National Wildlife Refuge, Florida, United States - Lox_Sample_1.5 | ecosystem: Environmental > Terrestrial > Soil > Wetlands | place: USA... | reverse complement strand
CCGCCGGCGGCCCCGGAACCGAATCGCTTACCGGATGTTACGAGCTGAAGTGCGCCTGGAGCCAAGGACCCTATTACGTCTGGTTCAGGCGCGGCACTGGGATTACGGCCGAGTCTTACTCTCACCAGGGCACTTATGAGCACTATGGATCGAGGCTGGTACAGTTTGTGCCGGCAAAAGTGGCGCGCTGACGCGATCACTACATCAGGGCTGCGGTCGAGTGGATGCCCGCCGAGTGCAGCGCCGCGGCCATCTTTTCGAGCGCCGTTTTGTGTATCTGGGAGACGCGGCTTTCGTTGATGCCGAGGATGCCGCCGATTTCTTTCATGGTCAGCTCTTTCGAGTAGTACAGCGTGACCACTTTCTGGTAGCGCTCGGGAAGCGTCTTGACTGCAACGGCGAGGACCTGGCGTAGCTGCTCGTGAGCGCACATGTTGTCGGGCTGGCTTTCGCGTGCCGCCGGAAATTCGGGGGTGTTGCTTTGTTCCCGGTCGGATGCGTAGCTCGATGCGGACATCAGCCCCACGGTGCGCAGCTCGAGCACCATGCGTCGCCAGCGATCGATACCCACGCCTAGCTTCTCGGCAATTTCAGCCTCGGTGGGAGCGCGTTTCAGCTTGTCAGATAGCTCGCGCATGATGGCCTCGACCATCTTCTGACGCTTGCGCAAGTCGCGCGAGGCCCAGTCAAGCTGGCGCAGACTGTCGAGAATAGCGCCCTTGATGCGATACTTCGCGTAGCTGTGAAACACAACCTGTTTGGAGGGGTTGTACTTCGTGGCGGCGTCAAACAGACCCAAGACTCCGGCGTGAATGAGGTCATCGAGATCGACGTGGACCGGGAGGTTCTCGTGAACCCGGACGGCGATGGCCTTCACGAGCGGAAGGTGATCGAGCACAATCCGGTCGCGGACCGCGTTCGAAACTTTGGTTCGATGCCGTGTGGGCGTGGTTGGGGTATTCGTCTTGGCTGTTTGCAGTCGCATATTCTTCTTGATCTGTCTGGCTCCGCAATCGGTTTTGCGTTTGCTGCCAGGCACAATCTCTATTGCAACGCCTGGGCCAAGCGAACTACATCAGTCAAATCACTTAGATTCAGCGAGGAGATTTGCGAAGCAGAGGATGCTTGTCCGCAAATGGAACGCTCCGAAAACGCGGTGCGTTTCGAGTTGAAACGCGTGTCCCGATTTGGGGCGAGCTCCAGTCACTTACTGCGGTAGCCGGCTAGAGCCTGCGCGATGGCGGCGCGCGCGGCCTCCGTCACCTTAATGACCGGGCTGCCATGGTAGAGCGCTTCGGGGGGACTCTCCTGCCAAATGGCGCCGGGCGGGTACACAGCAACGTAATCCCACACGATGCTCTTGGTGTCATGCTCGCCCAGGGAATGCGAAATCAGCCGGCCTTTGTCCCAGAATTGCGCGGCACGAGGGTCGGCCATCCTGCTCAGGGTTGTCGTGGAAGGCGAGAGCCAATCGGTGAGAAGCACCGGTTCCCAAACGACGAATGCACGCACTGGCTTGCCAGCAAACTCGCTCAGGATAAGCTCGGCTGCAGAGGCCCCCTGCAGGCAGACGGTTCAGGTGGGCGACAACAGCAGCAGAACTCGAACGTCATCTTCGGCCGCATTGAATTTATCTTTGATTTCGGCGATGTTCTGCGCGGTGAGAGCCCGCAGGGGCGGTTGGCCTTGGGGAGTGTGTCCGCCGCCCGAGGAATAGAGGAACAACGCGAGGAGAACCGCTAACGCTGCGGCGCCTGCCAGATATTTCCATCTCATGAATCACCGGGCCAAGAAATCCGCGGCGGCATTGGCCATCAGTTGAGGAAAGACGACCGAAACGAGCACAAATACGGCGGCTGACCACAAGAGGATCGATGTCAGAACACGCGGCCGCCGACCGCATTGGGTGGCCCGGCGAGCCTGGTAGAACCCATACGCAATCAGCGCGACCGAGAGACCCAGCAAATACGGTCTTGCCGCGGAGAGAAAAGCGGAGCCGCCGGCCAACCCCGCCGCCGTAAGAAACGGCAGAAGCGGGAGGCAGCAGCTGGATGCCGCAAGCACACTGCCGGCAGCCGCAAGACTCGCGACGATGGAATGTGTTCCGGTGCGCCCGCCAGTCGGGCTTATCCCCTCCGAGATGCGTTGCTCGTGCGCAGGCACCATTTCATGTTACGAAAAGCCCCGCATGCGTCCAAGATAGATCTTTCGGACTATTGCTTGTTGGCACCCAGCCCGGTTACGTTATGCTAATCATCACCGATGCCCATACCCACTGAACCCATCGGCAGCATCCCGCGGCCGGCGGAACTCATCGCCGCCTGGAGCGAGCTGGAGGCAGGCCGTATTTCCTCGCAGCAGTTCGACAAGGTCGCCGAGGCTGCGGTTCGCGACACGATCCAGCGCCTGTTGGCCACCGGATCCACTGTGATCACGGATGGCGAACAAACCAAGCCCAGCTTCGCGACGTATCCGATTGCCGGACTTTCGCGTCTGGCGCTGGACGGGGTGGTGATTCCGTTCGCCGACGGGCACACGCGCCAGTTGCCGCGGCTGACTGCCGGGCCGTTCCACTATGCCACTTACGCTTCGCAGTATTTTGCGGCAGCGCGGCGGCTGACGGATGCGCCGCTCAAGCAGGCAGTGATTTCGGCGTCAGCGCTGAGCCTGTTGTATCCGGCTGCGGGAATTCCCGGTTACTCGCGGGAGGCGTTTCTTGCAGACCTGGTGGATGAGGCGGTGGCCGACATCCGCCGCTGCCTGGTACATGGCGCCGATAGCGTGCAGATCGATTTCACCGAAGGGCGGCTGTCGCTGAAGCTCGATCCCTCAGGCGGGTTGCTTGAAAACTTCGTCGCGCTGAACAATCGCGTGCTCGACCATTTCTCCCCCGCGGAACGCCGCCGTATCGGCGTACACACCTGCCCGGGCGGCGATCGCGACGCCACGCACAGTGCAGACGTGGATTATGCGGGGCTGCTGCCCATTCTATTTCGTCTCCATGTCGGGCGTTTCTATATCCAACTGGCCAGCGAAAAGGATCCGGTGCACGTGCTGCGGATCATCCGCCAGCATCTGCACCCCGATCAGATTGTTTTTGCCGGCGTCATCGATCCCATCAACCCGGCAATCGAAACTCCCGGCGAGGTGCGCGACCGGATTTTGCAGGCCGCGGAATACTTGCCTGCCACGCAATTGGGTTCGACCGACGATTGCGGGTTCTCGCCGTTCGCGGATGATACGTCGACCTCGCGCGACATCGCATTCTCCAAAATACGAGCACGGGTGGAAGGCACGAAGCTGGCGGCAGCGAAGCTGGGGCTTGCGTAGGCCGAGGCCAGGCGCACGCTGAGTAATTAGTTTCTATTATTGTCGGCGCCCCCGAATTTCCGTTAGGATCTTCCAAAGTCTCATGCTTCGGTCGCCTTGGATGTTCGTACTGTCTCTGGCCGCGTGCCTGGTGTTTTCGGCGGCGTGCGTGATCGATCCGATTTACGTGATTCGGCCGTTTCGCGCGCAAGGCGCGAGCGAGCTGGCGATTGCCCTGGTGGTTAGCCAGTACCGGGGGATAGCGACGTTGCTCTCGGCGGCAGCGGCGCTTGTCGTTCTCGCCGGCTACTGGCGTGTGCAGACCATCAGGTGGCCAAAGGTTGTTGCCGCGGTGGGCGCGGGGCTGGTCTGCGTGTTCGCCGTTCTGGCGCGAATCAATGTGTACGAATTGATGTTTCATCCGATCGACCGCGCGTCGTTCGCGGCGGCGGCAAAGTCGAAGCTGGATGGCGGCGAGAAGGTGATCGCGGTCGTGGTGAACGGCCAGGCGCGTGCTTATCCGATTCGCAGCATGTCCTACCATCACATCATCAACGATGAGGTGGGCAAGGCCGCCATCGTCGCGACGTATTGAACGCTCTGTCACACCGGTCTGGTGTGGACGAGAGAAGTGGCCGGCCGTCGGCTGACCTTTCATTTGGCGGGCATCAACAACCAAAACTTCATCATGCGGGATGAGGAGACTGGCACATATTGGCAACAGATCACCGGGCTCGCGATTTCGGGGCCGTTCAAAGGCCGCCGATTGACGCTGGTACCTTCCGACGAGCTGACCTTCGCCACCTGGAAAGCCGAACAGCCGGAGGGCACGGTACTCAACGACGTCGCCCAATACGTCGCCGAATACGCCAAGCCGGATTGGGACGTGCGGATGAAACGAACCCGTACGGTGATTCAGTTTGCCGAACATGGCATGAAGGCGCGCGATTTAATGCTGGGTATTCGGGCGTTCGGCGCAAGCCGCGGCTTTCTCTACGACAGCGTTCTTAAGGAGAAGCTGGTTAAGGACCGCGTGGGTGCGGAGCCGGTGCTGGTGGTGGTGGGCGAGGACGGGCAATCGGTGCGCGTGTTCCGTGACCGCATTCCTGGCGTGGAAGGCTCGCCCGATTTCTATCGCCTCGCGCCGCCGAAACCCGGCGCGCTGCTCATGGACGCCTCGACCGGCAGCGAGTGGAACTTCCAGGGCTGCGCCGTTTCCGGCAAGCAGCAAGGTGTGTGCCTGGAGCGCGTGCACGCCCTCAAGGACTATTGGTTCGACTGGCGCAACTACAATCCGCAGACGACAATTTGGGGGAAATAACTAGCGACAGGTGCTCTAGAGCGATCCCGGTTCCGGATCACCAGCTGGCCGAGCCTCCTCGACGGCATCAAGGACTTGCTTCACGATCTTGGCATGCAGCACCGCAGCTCCGTGAATGGGAACTGTTACGGAAGGTTCTGCTTCCCGTAAATCCGATGACTGCCTTTGGTCCGAAGGAGAATAAATCCAGCGCTCAGTAGCGCACGCTCGACTTCTGCGGCGGTCCACCGAGGCAGCTTAGGCATTCACCTCGACTGCTGTGGTGAGAATCTCCTGGCTGAGCAGAATGTCCCGTTCATCGCCAGGAAGCGTTTCCAAGTAAAGTTCAATCGCTTCTTTGATGTGGGCGATGGCATCTTCCAAAGTATCGCCTTGCGATTGGCAGCCTTTGAGCTCGGGACACCACGCATAGAAGCCGTTCTCGTCCTTCTCGATTACGACACTCACCTTGCGCGTCATATGAATTAAGATTAACCCACACTCAGAAAGAAGATGCAAACGATAGACGACTGGCGCAACTACAATCCTCAGACGACGATTTGGGGGAAATAAGCGCTGGTTTTAATCAAAATGTAATGCAGTTAACACTGTGATCGCAGGGCGGATTAATTAACAGAAAAAGAACAATTCGTAATTAGTTTTTAACTGTGCGCTGTTAAGCTCGCCACAAGCACCCAAAATCTAACCGAACTTTTGGAGGTGAAGCTTGATCTTTCGCGTGACCACTGTGTCTGTATTGTGTCTGTTGATGGCGGGCGCAGCGTTTGCCCAGGTGAACACCGCCAGCCTGACCGGCTCGGTACGAGACTCGAGCGACGCGGCGGTGGGCGACGCGAAAGTGACGGCGCTCAATACGTCGAACGGAGCTGAGCGCACGGTTGACACCAACGGCGAGGGTTATTACTTCCTGGCCGATCTGCCGGTGGGCGTGTGGGAGGTGACGGTCGAGAAGACCGGCTTCCAGAAGGCCGTGAGCCATGTGACGCTGGATGCCACAGAGAAAGGCCGCCAGGACTTCACGCTGGCCGTGGGCACCGTGGCCACGACCACGACTGTCGAAGCCAATGCGGCCCTGCTTTCACCGGAAGATTCCTCGATCGGCAGCGTAGTGGAGAACAAGTACGTGACCGAGTATCCGTTGCTGCTACGAAGCTGGGATGACCTGGTGAATCTGGTCGCAGGCGTACAAGGGCAGCGCTATACCGACCAGGGCGGCAGCACCAGCGCGGGCCGCACCGGTGGATTCAATGTCCACGGCATCCGCCAACTGGAACACAACTTCTTGCTCGACGGCGTCGACAATAATTCGATCTCGGAGAATGTGCAGGAACTGACCACGCAAGTGGCGCGTCCGTCGGTCGACGCACTGCAGGAATTCAAGATCATAACGAATCCTTATTCGGCCGAATATAGTCGCGGCGGCGCCGTTATCAGCGTGATTAGCAAGGGTGGAACCAACGAATATCACGGTACGCTGTACGAATATCTGCGCAATCGCGATACCGATGCCAACGATTTCTTTTCCAACCGGCAGGGTCTGGACAAGCCTGAAAACGTGCGCAACCAGTTCGGCGGCAACCTGGGCGGTCCCATCAAGAAGAACAAACTCTTCGCATTCTTCGACGAGGAAACCACGCGCATCGTGACCGGACAGTTGCGCAGCGGAACGGTGCCTGTCGACACCGAGCGGGTTGGCGACTTCAGCGCGGCCGCCGGAGCCGCGGTCCACACGACTTATCCGACGATCTATCAGAACGGCGTGCCCGTGCCGAACAACATCATTCCCGCGAGCGACATTTCGCCGGTGGCTGCGTCGGTGATGGCGCTCTTTCCGGAGCCGACCGTGGCCGGCGCCGATCTGAACAACTACTTCCGCAACGCGAACCTGACGGACAACACCAATCGCTTTTCCACGCGCGTCGACTGGCAGGCAACCGATCGGGACAGCGTTTTCTGGCGCTACACCTGGAGCACACGCGACCGTAATAGCCCAGGCTTGTTCCCCGGGCTGGCCGACGGCACGCAGTCATCGTCCCAAGGAAAGTATCACTTGACAGCCGATCTGGCAGTCGTCGGTTGGACGCGGCCGATCAGCCCGACGCTGGTGAACGATCTGCGAATCGGCTACGAGCATGACAATTCGTATGCGCAGCAGGAACCCTTCGGCCAACCCGGAGGCAACCTCGTGCCAGGCGTTCCCAACAATTCCGCGTTTGCCGGCGGCGTGACCATGATCACCTTCGCCAACATCAACACGTTCATCGGCTCGCCGAACTTCCTGCCCAAGTTCCAGAAGACGCAGCAGTGGCAGTTCACCGATTCGCTTGCCTGGAGTCTCGGCAAGCATCACTTCAAATTCGGCTCCGATGTCCACGATCCGCAGACCGATAACTTCCAGGATGTGCCGGGCCTGCGCGGGGCGCTGAATTTCGACAAGATCTTCACCTGCGAGCGTAACGCCAACAACCAATGCGTGGCGGGCACGGGGATTCCCTATGCGGATTTTCTATACGGCGACCCGCAAACGGCGATGCTTTCCAACCGGTTTGTTGTGAATCAGAAATGGTATTGGTTCGACTTCTTCGCCCAAGACGACTTCAAGGTGACCCAGCGGCTCACCCTGAACCTCGGCGTTCGCTACGATTTTTCGTCGCCGGTTTGGGAAGGGAACAATCACCTCTCGAATTTTGATCCGGCCGGCAGCGGATCGATCATCATGGCCACCAACGGTTCGCTCGCAAGCCGAACGCTCGTGCAGCCGCAGAAGCTCGACTTTTCTCCGCGTGTCGGCTTCGCCTATCAACTCGATGCGAAAACCGTGCTGCGCGGCGGCTACGGAATGTTCTATGTGCCGTTTGATCGCGCGGGCAGCGAAAATCAACTGGCGCTGAACCCCCCGGGCTTCATCAATAACAATATTTCGCTGGCCTCCACGGCGCTTACGCCAGTATTTCCTCTCAATTCAGGCTTTCCGGACACCTTTCTGAATCCGGCCGATATCAATTTCAAGTTTCTACACATTCGCGCCACCAATCCCGCCGATCCGCGCCCCTACGTGCAGCAGTGGAGCTTTGGTTTCCAGCGTGAGCTGACGCGAAACCTGTTCCTCGAAGCCGATTACGTAGGCAGCAAGGGATCGCACCTGCTTACCCTGAGCGATCTCAACCAGTTCGAGAATAACGGCCAGCAAGTCCTGCTCAATGCGAACAAGCAGCCGATCTTGCCGTACCCGAACTTCGGCCTTCTCGAGTACTCGCAGAACGACGGCAACTCCAGCTACAACGGACTGGACTTCACGGTAGAGCGCCGTTTCACGGCCGGTTTGAGCATGCGTCTGGCGTACACGTGGTCGAAGTCGATCGACGACACGGCCGAAGAGCTTTCGGTGCTCGGCTCGAACGCGTTTTCGCAGATCACCAATAATCAGCAGTCCTGGCGCGGGCCGAGCGATTTCGACGTGCCCCAGCGCGTCGTCTTCAGCTGGGTGTATGAGCTGCCGTTCGGAAAAGGCAAGCCGTTCGCTTCGAATGGCGTGCTCTCGAAGATCGTAGGCGGCTTCCAGGCGGCCGGAGCATACACGTACTCCGCCGGCCGTCCGTTCACTGCGTTCGCCAGCTCCAACAACAGCTCGATCGATATCGGGGAAGAGCAGGCGCTGCCGAACGTGATCGGTACCCCGACCATGGTGGACAACGTCAACTGCTGGTATTATTCGACCAACAATCCCAAGTGCAAGGCGTTCAGCGGCACCAACGCCTTCAGCATTCCCGCACCGGGCGTGTTCGGCAACGCGGGCCGTAATATTCTGCGCGGACCTGCATTGCAGTATCTGGATGCTTCCATCTCGCGCAATTTCCTGATCGCCGAGCGCATGAAGCTGCAATTCCGCGCGGAAGCCTTCAACCTGACGAACACCGTGGCGTTCGGCCTGCCGAACTCCAACGTCAGCGGTGGTTCACCGGGCGTCATCACATCGCTGGCCGCTGACCCGCGCATTATGCAGTTCGCGCTACGGCTGGCGTTTTGACGGGCCTGTCGGGAATCTAAACTACTTCCACGCGGTCGAGGTAGTCGGTGAGAGCTGCGATTTGCCGGCCGGCTTCGTCCGGGTCGGAGCGCTTGGCGGCCTCCTCGAGCAGTTTGCCGATCGTGCTGACGCCGTCAAAGCCGTAGCCGCCGCCGGATCCTTTAAGATCGTGGCCGATAAATCGAATCCGGCCGAAGTCGGCGTTGCGCAAAGCCTCTTCCAGGTTCTGGAGGTCTTCGCGAGCCATTTCGAGAAACAGTGGAACCGATTCTTCAATTCCGGCCGGCACTTGGACCCGGATTTTCTTCGGCCGCGAGGGAGCAGCGGGTGTGCGGCCTTGCGCTTGGGCGGTGAATGTTCCGATCGCTTCGAGCAAGACGGACTTCGAAACCGGTTTCACCAGGTGGGCGTTGCATCCGGCAGCCAGGCTTTGCCGGTGCTGTTCCACGAAGGCATGCGCGGTTAACGCCAAAATGGGCGTGGGGCGCTTCCCGTGTTCCCGCTCCCAGGCGCGAATCGTTTCGGTAGCTGCAAGGCCGTCCATCACCGGCATTTGCATGTCCATCAATACGATGTCGAACTCACCACGTCGGAACTTTTCTACGGCCACCGCGCCGTTCGACGCCGTTTCCAGAATATATGGCGGCCCTTTCAAATAAGACTTGATGAGAAACAGGTTCATGGGCGCGTCTTCGACCGCGAGAACACGAATCGGTCCGCCGCTGGGTTCGGACTTCGCCGCATCAGGCACAGGACACCGCCTCCACGACACCGGCCACACGATTCCGGCCGGTCTGCTTGGCATGGTACAAGCGGCGATCCGCCTCGGCGACCAGGCTGGACGGTTCCAAACCATCGACTCGCTCGACCGCCGCCACTCCGCAGCTAATCGTAACCCTCTCGTCCCAAGAATGGCAGTGCGGAATGTTCATGGCCTGCACCGATTCCCGCATATTCTCCGCCACCAAATCCGCTCCTGCGCCGTGCGTGTCCGGAAGCAAAACTGCAAATTCTTCCCCGCCGTAACGGGCCACCAGATCGAAGGGCCTTTTCACGATTTCTCGCAGGGCCCCCGCCACGCGCCGCAGGCATTCGTCGCCGGCCACATGACCGTACTGGTCGTTGTAGCACTTGAAGTGATCGATATCGATCATCACGATCGCAATGGCTCCGCCTTCTCTTTGTGCCCGGCGCCACATCCGCGCCAGTTCCTCATCGAAGTGCCGCCGGTTGGAAACTTCCGTCAAGCCGTCCACATTGGAAAGCCGCCGGAGCTTCTCAGTCAGCTCCACCAGCTCGCGCTCGCGTGCCTTTCGGCAATCCGTCTCTTGTTTGAGGCGCAGCGCCGATTGTACCCGCACGGCCAGCTCCACACGGTTCACGGGTTTCTTTACGTAGTCCATGGCCCCCGCTTCGAAAGCTGCCTTCAGAGCCTCCGGCGAGTCTTCGGCCGTGACCATGATGACCGGTACGTCCGCGAACCGTTCGCTGGATTTAATGCGGCGGCAGGCTTCGATGCCGTCCACTTCGGGCATTACGAGATCCATCAGGATCAAGTCGAAACCCGTGCCATTGCCTGCAATGTCCGTATCCATCCCCAGCGCCTGGAAGGCTAACGACGCGGATTCGACCGATTGGAAGCAATCATGCCCCTGGGCGCGCAAAGCTGCTTCCACCAACAATCTCGACCGGGCGGAGTCGTCCACAATCAATATGCGCTGCGTCATGGCGGAATTCCGGCAATCCATCGACACTACGGTGTCTATCGGCCGAAACCGGACGGAACCTTAGGGGCTTGCGTTACACTCGAATGACCGGCCGCGGAGCCCATTCGGGGCCGGCGGCGAGAAAACGATGGATCACGAATCCCATCATCACCACCACGCCCATCAGGAGGTCCCTTCCGATCTCACGCTCCGTGTCAAGGCGCTCGAATCCTTGTTGGTGGAGAAGGGCCTGGTCGACACGGCGGCGCTCGATGCGCTCATCGACACCTATGAGCACAAAGTCGGGCCGCGCAACGGCGCGCGTGTGGTCGCCCGTGCCTGGGTGGACCCCGCATACAAAGCGCGATTGCTCGCCGACGCCACGGCCGCCATCGGCGAATTCGGTTTCTCTGGCAGGCAGGGCGAGCACATGGTGGTCGTCGAGAACACGCCGCAAGTGCACAACATGATCGTCTGCACGCTGTGCTCCTGTTATCCGTGGCCGGTGCTGGGCTTGCCGCCGGTGTGGTACAAATCGGCGCCCTATCGCTCACGGGCCGTGATCGATCCTCGCGGCGTGTTGCGCGATTTCGGCCTCGAGGTTCCCGAAAATGTCGAGGTGCGTGTGTGGGACAGCACGGCAGAGGTGCGTTACCTGGTCCTGCCCGAGCGGCCGGTGGGCACGGATCACCTGAGCGAAGAAGAGCTGGCCGCGCTCGTGACGCGTGATGCGATGGTGGGTGTGGCCAACGTCGTATATCCGAAATCCGGAGAGGCCGCATGAACGGCGTGCACGACATGGGCGGCATGCAGGGCACGGGTCCGGTGCAAGCGGAGAATAGCGAGCCCGTGTTTCACGAACGTTGGGAGGCCCGAACGTTCGCTCTCAATGTAGCCATGGGCACTTTCGGCAAATGGAACATCGATGCCGGGAGACACGAAATCGAGCTCATTCCCGCCGCCGAATATCTCCGGATGAGCTATTACGAGAAGTGGCTGGAGAGACTCGTCGGACTGCTCGCTAAGACAGGTCTCGTGTCGCGCGCGGAGCTCGATTCCGGACGCCCGGATGCAGGGTCTGCCAAAGCAACCCCGCCGCTCAGCGCGGATCGCGTTCCGGCGCTGCTGGCCGCGGGGTCGCTGGCCAGCCGCCCCATTGAGAGTCCCGCGCGCTTCCAGGTGGGCCAGCGCGTGCGGGCGAGGAACATCCATCCTCTGGGTCACACGCGCCTGCCTCGTTACGCGCGCGGAAAGGTCGGCACGATCGATTGTCTTCGCGGCGCGTATGTTTTTCCGGACTCGAATGCACATTTTTGGGGCGAGCAGCCGCAGCATGTGTACTCGGTGCGTTTTCCCGCGCGTGAATTATGGGGCGAACAGGCTTCGGCGCGCGATGCGGTTTACATTGATATGTGGGATGACTATCTTGAGCCGGTCTGAATCCTCACCCCAAGCCGGGCGTATCGCCGCGCTGCCCGAACTGCCGCGCGATGAGGCCGGCCCTGTATTTGCGGAGCCCTGGGAAGCACAGGCATTCGCGCTCGCCGTTAATCTATCCGAACAGGGTTACTTTACCTGGAAAGAATGGGCCGCTGCCCTGGCGGAGGAACTGAGGGACGCCGCCGCGCGAGGAGAGCCGGATGACGGTTCCCGCTATTATCATCACTGGCTCGCGGTTTTGGAACGCCTGACGGTCGCCAAAGGCCTGTGTGATTCCGCCGCCATGCACTCACGCAAGGAGGCTTGGGCGGATGCGTATCGCCACACACCGCACGGAAAACCGGTCGTATTAATACCGCGATAGGGCAAAGCCGGACGTAACCCAACTTACTCACTGATTCATAACTTCGGTTAACTATCCACTACTAACTTAGACAATCGACCATTAGTCAATCTTTATCATTTGTATCCTTATGTTAGAGTAATAAATGATTTATTAAATGCGGCGCCATGCTGGCTCCGCGGATTAACTAGCGTGCACACGGCGCAAGAAACTGGCGGAGCCCCCGACACACCGATACAGCGGAACATCATGGAACAAATGTTTTTAGTGGAAGACGAGCAGCAAACACGCGACACGGAAGCCGCCGTGAAACGTGTCGTGTTCGTTGATGATGAGCAAAGTGTTTTGGATGGGTTGAAGCGAACACTGCAGGGAATGCCCGCCGAGTGGCACATGACCTTCTGTTCGAGCGGCCAGGATGCCTTGAAGCTTTTAGCAGCGAGCGAGTTTGATGTGATTGTGACCGACATGCGCATGCCCGGCATGAGCGGTTCTGAATTGTTGGCCGAAGTTCTGGAAAAGTACCCCAGCATCGTTCGCATCGTATTATCCGGCAACCTCGAACATGATCTGGCGCTGCGCTCGGCGACAACTGCTCACCAGTACTTAGTCAAGCCATGTGATGCCGCTACGTTGCGTGCAACGTTGGACGCCGCGTTACGGATTCGTTCCCTGCTTGTCTCTCCTAAACTGCGCAGACTGGTTTCGCGGATGACCTCGTTGCCGAGCCTGCCGTCAGTCTATGCGAAGTTAGTCGAATCGCTGGAGAATTCCGAGATCTCGAGCCGCGAGTTAGGTGAAATTATCGCGCAGGATGTCGGTATGACCGCCAAGATCCTGCAATTGGCGAACTCGGCTTTCTTCGGCCTGTATCGTTACATCGCGAATCCGTGCGAAGCGGCCGTCTATCTCGGTGTAGATACCATCCGGTCGCTGGCTCTTTCCACTTCGGTGTTCTCGGCGTTTCAGGATAAAGGCGTGCCGGAGTCTTTCATCGCCCAGCTGCAGCGACACAGCATGACGACGGGCGTCGTTGCCCATGCCATTGCGCGGGCGCAGAGTCTCCCTAAGAAAGTGTGTGACAGTAGTTTAGTCGGCGGATTTCTTCATGATGTCGGTAAGTTGGTATTGGTAGCGAATTATGCCGATGAATATTACGGTGTCTTAGCTACCGCCCGGAGGGAGAAAGTGCCGTGTCATGAAGTAGAGTCCCGTGTCTTCGCGGCTAATCACGCCGAGATCGGCGCGTATCTTCTTTGGCTTTGGGGTCTGCCGGACGCCGTCTGTAACGCGGTCGCCTTTCATCACAAGCCCGCCGAATGCTCCTCAACCGTACTTACCGCGGCCGGTACCGTGCACGTAGCCGATGCCCTGCAACACGAGATGGATGGCGGTCTCGATTCGGTCTTTCGTGCTGATATCGACATGAATTATCTCGCCGCCCTCCGCTTGACCGAGCGCCTTCCTGAATGGCGTAAGCTTTGCGGCAAGCACGAATAGCTATTTTCTCTGCTAAAACTCCAGTGCACCGCCGGTGTAGCATAGCAGCGCCCGGGTTCGGTAATGGTCACTTTTTGAGCAGGTCGATTTCCGCCTCAAGACCCTTCCCGTACTTATACAGCCCGACCCAGCCGGGGCGTGGTTCGCCAATGTAATAACGTCCGAGCACGTCGAGCGCGGAAGTCTCGCTGACGATCGTTTCCTGTTTATCGAGTGCGGCCGCGATGGTTCGCTGCGGATTGTCGATCCTGTCGCGATCGGCCGCGCGGATGATCACGAAATTAGGGTCCGTCGCCGGGAATACAGCCCCCGCCGGTAACAGAGGTTTGGATAACAGGCGTCCCGAGGGGAATTCCAGCAGCATTGCGGTCACATACCCGTTCTTTGCATTGATCAAATCCGAAACCACCAGCCGGTCCGGCGCCACGAATGCGAATGACCTCCGCCGGTCCGGCATCTCGCTCGATACATGGGTGACCGCCTTATCGGTCAGGACGTTCAGGCGATCCTTTAACGGCATGGTGTTTCCCGTGCTCAGGTCCCAGACCACCGCTCTGCCGCTCCACCATTCCTTCGGCGTTCTGTCCAGGTCTGGCTGCTGCGCGCTGATGAAGTGCTCTTGGACGGCGGCGATAAAGTAGTGTGAATCGGGCGAAAACGCGAGCCTCACTGCGGTCGGCCTGGCCGGCTTCGCCGTTGGTTCCGGCAAGTCCCAAGCGAAGCCGTTCTTACCGAATCCGTCCCTGCGGAAAATCGTGCCCCCGGATGCAGTGTCAATCAGCCATAACGTGTCGAGCAAATCTGCGCACGCCAGAAAGCGGCCGTCCCGCGAAAGCTGTTGCCCTGCGCACGCGTGCAGCGGCAGTTCATGCGACTCCACGCGGGAGTGTCCGCTCATGCTCCAATACTCCAATTGCGGACCCGACTGCGCCAACCGGATCCGCGCCGCATCCACGCGCGTGCCTCCGCTGAGAAATATCACCTGCTGCGAATCGGGAGTGAACTGAGCCTGAATGGCATTTTCCACGGGAATCCTGAAGAGGACAGCGAGCGGCGTCACGGTGAGCAGCGTGATCGCGGAATTGTCCAGCGCCAGGATGTAGCGTCCATCGGGGCTGAAGCGAAGCCGGTGGATCGGTTCGCGGGGCGGCGGTTGGGATACAGCGCCAGAAGCCGAGGAGAGAAGCAAAAGTGCAATCAGCTTGCACCGCGAAATCGCGCCGCCCGGCATGATTTCAGCATGTCACGGCGCGCCTACTTGCGCGAATAGCCGTGCTCAGCCGTCCGCGCCCCGTACAACCGATGCGCTTCCTCCGACATCGCGTGCACGCCCGCTGCATCGATCCAGCGATTGTAGAAATTGAACAGCGCGCAAACAGTAATGGCGTAATAGATGGATTCATCCGTCCATCCGGCCGCATGCAGCACGGTGATGTCCTCTGCCGAGATCTTGGGTGACTCGTGATTCACCTTCGCCACGAACCGGAACAGCGCTTTCTCTTTCTCCGGTAGCGCCGAGGTCTCGAGATCCCGTAGCACGCCCCACACCAGTTCTTCATCGCCCAGCAAGTGCGCCGCAACTGCGGCGTGGTATTTCGTTCAAAACGGGCAGTCGTTGTGATAAGAGGTGAAGGCCGCGATCAATTCCCGCATGCCGGATGGCAACGGGCCTTCCCCGCGCATGATCCCTTGCGTGAACTTGCCGAGATGTGCGGTTGCCTCCGGCCGGAAGCCGAACAGGTGCCAGATCTTGGGATATTCCGCGCCGTTCCCTTGTGCGATGCGGATCAGGTCAGTGACCTGCGAAGGCCGCGGGTTGGCTTCTACTTCCGGCAGGTACATGGGCTTCATCGCGGCTGCCTCGTCGGTAGGACGCGCCGGCCGCTGATTGACAGTGCCGGGCCGTCCTTCGGGAAGCGGAATGTTAGCCATGAATCTCCACTTGCTCGAAGCAATTCCTGGAAGAATAAGCGGGAATGGAAGGCGCGGTCAATAATCTACATCTACTAGGGAAGGGAACTGAGCGGAACGGTTTTCAGATCGCGAACAGCCGGGATGCGCCGAAAACCAGTCCTAACGTGACGCCGGCAATGGCAAACTCGCCCACCGCGCCCACTGCGAACGGCCGCAATCCTTGTTTGCGCAACTGGCGCAGATCGGTTCGCAAGCCTACGCCGGCAAACGTCAGCAGGAAGGCCCAGCGCGAGAGATTCGCCAGGTCGGCAACTTGCGGCTTCGAGAAAAAGCCCACGGTGGCGAGCGTGGAAAGCAGCAGAAAGCCGAGCACGAACTTCGGAAATTTCTGCCACAAGAACGCGCCCTTGTGCGCCACGTCTTGCGCCTTGCTCCTTCGCGCCCAATAGAGCGCGTAGCCCAGCACGACGAACCCGATGGTTGCATTGCGCGTGGTCTTGGCGAGGACGGCGAACTTTCCTGCGGCGTCCGAATATAACGCGCCCGCGGCTGTGGCTTCCGCGGTATTGTCCACCGCGAGGCCCGCCCACAGTCCAAATGCGTGGTCGCTCAAGCCCAGCGCATGTCCAATCACCGGGAACGCGAACAGGCTGAAAGCCCCCAATGCCAGGATCGCTGCGATCGCGTAAGAAGCTTCCTCGTCATCAGCGTCGATCGCGCCCTTGGCCGCGATGATCGCCGAGACGCCGCAGATCGATGAACCGATTGCCAGCAGGCTCGTGAGCTTCGGCGTCAGCCGGAACAGGCGTCCCAGCCACGTCATCACCGCGATCGACACGCCCAGCTCAATCGCCACGCAGAGCAGGCTGATGCCGCCCAGCTTTGCGATATCCCCCAATAGAAATCGCACGCCCAGCAGCACAATTCCGGCTTTTAGCCAGAACTCATAGGTGGCGACACCGGCGCGGAAAACCTCCGGCACGCCTACGGTATTCGAGACAATCAAGCCGAAAATAATCGCCCACAACACGTACTCGATGTTCGGGAGCGTGACGTGGTGGCTCTTGCCATATGCGTTGATCGACTGCTCGGTGAATTTGGCCGCGTAGCCGATGACGGCCAGCAAAAGCGTACCCGGAATAAACCCCAGAAATCGCCGTGGAATGGAGACTGTTGCGTCGTGTAGTGCTGTCGCCGCCTGTGCCATCGGATTGCCTACCAGGGAATGTGCGGCGCGATTCCAAAACGCACCAGCAGAGCCGCGCCCACCGAAACAATCACAGTCCACCAATCCATCGAGATTCTGGGAGCCGAGTTATCTGAACGGAGCATATATCACAATCTCTATCAAGATAATCGTGTATGGCAAAGAATGTCAACTGAAAAAGAAGTTTACGCTTGTGACGCGTGCAGTGCCTGGTCCAGATCGGCTTTGATATCTTCGATATCCTCGATGCCAACCGAAACGCGCACGTAATCCGGAGTCACGCCGGTTTCCGTCTGTTCTTTCTCGGTAAGCTGCGAGTGCGTGGTCGATGCCGGATGGATGACCAACGTTTTTGCGTCGCCGACATTGGCCAGGTGGCTCGCCAGCTTCACGTTGTTGATGAACTTTACGCCTGCATCCCGTCCGCCACGTACACCGAAACCGAGGATGGCTCCGGCGCCCTTCGGCATATATTTCTTCGCGTTGGCGTAATGCGGGTGATTCGGTAAACCGGGATAATTCACCCACGTCACTGCGGGATGCTTCGCCAGCCACTCCGCCAGAGCCTGGGCGTTCTGGGTGTGCCGCTCCAGGCGCAGGTGCAATGTCTCAATGCCCATCAGGAAAAGGAACGAGGCGAACGGGCTCATGCAGGCGCCCATGTCGCGCAGCCAGTGCGTGCGTACGTGAATGATGTATGCGAGATTTCCCAACGGCTTGAGCGCTTCGGTGAACACAATTCCGTGATAGGAATCGCTGGGCGCGGTAAACTCGGGCCACTTCTTCGGATTGTCTTCCCACAGGAACTTGCCGCTGTCGACGATCGCGCCGCCGATGTGCACGCCATGTCCGCCGAGAAATTTGGTCGTCGAATAGACCGCGATGTCGCAGCCGTGATCGAACGGACGGAATAGCGCGGGCGTCGTTACTGTGTTATCCACCATCACCGGCAGCCCGTGACCGTGCGCGATGTCCGCGATCGCCTGGAAATCGACCACGTCGTTCTTCGGATTCCCAATCGACTCCAGGTAAACCAGCCGCGTGTTCTCATCCACCAGCTTGTGGATCTGTTCCGGATGGTCCGGATCGAAAAATCGCACCTCGATGCCCAGCTTCTTCAGTGTCTGGGTGAACATCGTCCACGTCCCGCCGTAGAGACTCGTAGCGGAAATGAAATTCTGTCCCGCGTGGGTAATGGTGAGAATGGCCGCGCTGATCGCCGATTGCCCCGAAGCAAAGGCCAGCGCGGCGAGGCCGCCGTCCAATGCCGCCAGCCGTTTCTCCAAGACGTCGGTGGTGGGATTCATGATCCGCGAGTAGATGAATCCGAACTCCCGCAGACCAAACAGGTTCGCCGCATGCTCGGCGTCTTTGAACACGAAGCTGGTGGTGCTGTAAATCGGAACCGCCCGCGCTCCGGTTGTGGGATCAGGCTCCTGGCCGGCGTGCAACGCTAATGTGCCAAGCCCGCGTTTCAGTTCTTCGTTCGCCATAGTGATGCTGGTTCCTCCAAATCGCTCCTCGCTTGCGCGGGAGCTAACGTTGCATTGGACCGCATCTTGCTGAGTTGTGTCAAACCACGCGAATCGGGTGAACCCGCTGCTTTCTTTTCGCGCGAAACTGTAGGGAGCGATATGTCCTCTCCTGCAGGTATTCCTTCCTCCGTGCTCGACATGATCGGCAACACTTCCATGCTCGAGCTCACGGGCTTTGATGCCGGACTGTGTCGAGTGTTTTTGAAGCTGGAAAATCAAAACCCCGGTGGATCCATCAAAGATCGCATGGCGCTCGCCATGGTGACGGCGGCCGAGCGCTCGGGCCAATTGCAGCCGGGCAACACGATTGTCGAAGCCACGGCAGGCAACACCGGAATCGGCCTCGCGCTGGTCGCCGCCGTCAAAGGCTACCGCCTTATTCTGGTCATCCCCGACAAAATGTCCACCGAGAAAATCGCGCACCTGCGCGCCCTCGGTGTCGATATCCGGATCACGCGTTCCGACGTCAGTCCCGGACATCCCGACTACTACCAGGACATGGCCGCGCGTATCACCGCGCGCACGCCCGGCGCATACTATGTGAACCAATTTGCCAACGCCGCGAATCCGCGCGCGCATGAACAAACCACCGGGCCCGAGATCTGGGAGCAGATGAACCACGAAGTGGACGCCGTCGTCTGCGGCGTGGGCTCCGGCGGCACCATCACCGGTCTGAGCCGATTCTTCGCCCGTGTCTCGCCGCAAACCGAAATGGTCTTGGCCGACCCCGTAGGCTCCACGCTCGCCGGCTATGTGCAAACCGGCAAGCCTGGTCCGTCCGGCTCTTACGCTGTCGAGGGTATTGGTGGAACCTGCGTTCCGCAGATCGCCGATCTGTCACGCGTGCATCGGGCATTCAGCATCGGCGATAAAGAGAGCTTCATGATGGCGCGCGAACTGCTGCGCGAATCGGGCATCCTGGCCGGCTCGACCACCGGAACGCTCGTTTCCGCGGCGCTACAGTATTGCCGCGAGCAAACGGCGGCGAAACGTGTCGTGACTTTCGTTTGCGATAGCGGAAACAAGTACCTGTCGAAACTGTTCAGCGACTACTGGATGATCGACCAGGGCTACATCGAGCGCCCCGTAACCGGCACACTGCGTGATCTGCTCACGCGGCGTTACGAAGAGGGTTCGGTGATCACCGTCACCCCCGACGATACGCTCCTCACTGCGTTCCAGCGCATGCGCATCGCTGATGTTTCGCAGGTGCCGGTGGTGGAAGAGGGCCGCGCGGTCGGGATTCTGGATGAGTCGGACCTGCTGCTCGCCGTACACGATGATGAATCCCACTTCCGCCAGCCGGTCCGCAGCGCCATGACCAGCCGTCTGGAAACTGTGCCGCCCAGCGCTTCTCTGACGGACGTGCAGCGCATCCTCGATAAAGGCCTCGTGGCATTGGTCGTCGAGAACGATCACTTCCGCGGCCTCATCACGCGCTCCGACCTGCTCAGCCATTTGCGACGCCGCCTGAAATAATCAAACCTATGAGCCATCGCTTCTCCACACGCGCCATTCACGCGGGCCAGGAACCTGACCCAACTACCGGCGCCATCATGACGCCGATTTATGTGACTTCCACGTATGTGCAGCAAAGTCCCGGCGTGCATAAAGGCTACGAATACGCGCGCACGCAGAATCCCACGCGCATGGCTTACGAGCGCTGCGTAGCGAGTTTGGAAAGCGGCACGCGCGGATTTGTTTTCGCTTCCGGGGTCGCGGCCACGGCCACGCTTCTCGATCTACTGGATACGGGCGATCACGTGGTGGCTGCTGACGATCTCTATGGCGGCACCTATCGGCTATTCGAGCGCGTGCGACGGCGATCCGCTGGTCTCGATTTCAGCTTTGTCGATTTATCGGATCCCTCGGTGCTGGCATCGGCCGTCAAACCGCGGACGCGGATGATCTGGATCGAAACGCCGTCGAATCCGCTGCTGAAGTTGATCGACCTCAAAGCCGTGGCCGAGTTTGCCAAGGCTCGGGGTATTCTCACGGTCGCGGACAATACCTTTGCCAGCCCTTTTCTCCAACGGCCGCTCGAGCACGGCTTCGACCTGGTGCTGCACTCGGCAACCAAGTATCTCAACGGCCACTCGGATATGGTCGGCGGCGTGGTCGTGGTGGGCGAGAATCGCGATCTGGCCGATCGCTTGGGCTTCCTGCAAAACGCCGTAGGCGCGATTGGCGGACCGTTCGATTCGTTTCTGGTGTTGCGCGGGCTCAAGACGTTGCATCTGCGGATGCAGCGCCACTCTGAAAACGCCGGCGCGATTGCGCAATGGCTGGAGCAGCATCCCGGCGTTTCGCGCGTGATCTATCCGGGCCTCGCATCGCATCCGCAGCACCCGCTGGCTGTATCGCAGATGAGCGGCTTTGGCGGCATGGTCACCGCAATTCTGCGCGGCGACCTCGCCTCGACGCGACGTTTCCTCGAGAATTGCCGTCTGTTCGCGCTCGCCGAAAGCCTGGGCGGTGTGGAAAGCCTCATCGAACACCCCGCCATCATGACCCACGCCTCGCTCCCGCCGGAGCGCCGACAGGCGATTGGAATTGCTGACACTCTGGTTCGGCTTTCGGTGGGCGTGGAAGACATTGACGACCTGAAGGAAGATCTGGTGACGGCGTTTGCGGCGGCTGGGCTGGACTAAGTAACAAGTTTCGCGAATTTTGTTTCCGCTGACTGTTGAGCAGCTTACGAGCCGTAGAAGGTCCGGCCCGTTCTCACGAGTTGCTCTAATAGGGGTGCGGGACGCCAATGGTCACCAAATTGATGCCGATAGCGGTGGACGCAGTCGAGAACGGTGGGGAGTCCGACGGTATCGGCGTAAAACATAGGGCCGCCGCGATGGCGGGGGAAACCGAAACCGTAGACGTAAATGACATCGATATCGCCGGGCCGGGCGGCGTATCCTTCCTCCAGAATGTTGGCACCTTCGTTGGCGAGCGCAGTCATGATGCGGGCGATGATCTCGTCTTCGGAGATGGAGCGGCGCTCGATGTTGCGTTCGGCGGCGGCTTTTTGGGCCAACTCATCGACGAGCGGATCGGGAATCGGCGTGCGGCTGCCGGGCTGATATCGATACCAGCCTGATCCGGTTTTCTGGCCGTAGCGGCCCATATCATAGAGCCAGTCGGGGACGGGGGATTCCGGGCCTTCGGCGCGATGTTTGCCGATGGAGCGCAGGTACTGGCGGATGCGGGCGCCGACATCGATACCGGCGATGTCCTGCATGGCGAAGGGGCCGACGGGCATGCCGAAATCGGTAAGGGCGTGGTCGATCTGGGACACGCTGGCGCCTTCCTCGAGCAGTAAGTAAGCTTCCCTCATGTAGTACGCAAGCATGCGATTGGCCACAAAGCCGAAACAATTCCCCACCAGCACGCCCACCTTATTCAATCTTTTCGCGACCTTCATCGCCGTAGCGATGGTTTCTTTGGACGACTCGCGGCCGCGCACCACTTCCACGAGTTTCATGACATTGGCGGGGCTGAAATAGTGCGTGCCGACGACTTGACCGGGGCGGCCGCTGGCGCGCGCGAATTCATCAATATCGAGCGTCGAGGTGTTGGTGGCGAGAATGCAATCCGGCTTCGTCGCATGGCCCAGCTCGCCGAAGGTAACCTTCTTGAGGTCCATATTCTCGAAGACGGCCTCGGTCACGATGTCGACCTGGTCGAAACCGTCGTAGCTGAGGGTAGGGGTGATCAGCGCCCAGGTGCGGTCGAGTTGCTCGCGAGTGATCTTGCCTTTGGCGAGAGACGATTCGTAGTTGCGGCGGATGGTGGCGAGTCCGCGGTCGAGCGCGTCCTGTGTGAGCTCTTTCAACAGCACGGGAATGCCTGCATTGGCGTAATTCATGGCGATGCCGCCGCCCATGGTTCCGGCGCCGATGACGGCGGCGGAGCGAATTTCGCGAGTGGGCGTGTCCTTGGGAACATCGGGGACTTTTACCACTTCGCGCTCGGCGAAAAAGAACCTGACCATGGCGCGCGATTGGGTGGACAGCACACAGCCCGCGAAGATTTCGATTTCTCGTTCGGAGCCGGCGTCGAAACCGAGCTCGATGCCGGCTTGAATGGCATCGACGGCAGCGTAGGGAGCATGGGCGCCGCGAGCGGTTTTCCTGAGATTGTGACGGGACTGCGCGCAGAGAGTGATGGCCGCAGGGAGATCGGCGAGCTTCGCGTTCTGCTCGCGTGATTTGCGAATTTCGCCGGAATGCGATTTTTCGAGGGCGAAAGCGATGGCGCCAGTGAGCAGATCGCCCTCGACGATGCGATCGACGATGCCTGCCTCGGCAGCGCGCGCGGCGGGGATGTGCTGGCCGAGAGTGCACATCTCGATGGCCAGTTCGGCACCCGCCAGGCGCGGTAAGCGCTGCGTACCGGCGGCGCCGGGGATGATGCCGAGCAGCACTTCCGGCTGACCAATCTTTGCCGAAGCCACCGCGACGCGGTAATGGCAAGCCATCGCGAACTCCAGGCCTCCGCCGAGCGCGGTGCCATGGATGGCCGCGACTACGGGCTTGGGGCAGTCCTCAATGTGGCGCAAGCGGGCGTGAATGGCGTGGGAACGTTCGAGAGAAGCTGCGCGCGTGGTGATGGTTTCGAAAAAGCGAATGTCCGCGCCAGCGATGAAACTGCTGCCGGCGCCAATCAGGACCGCGGCGCGGGCTTCGGGATCCTCGGCGGCGCGCGCGACCGCGGCTTCGATGGTTTCCGGGACTCCGGGACTGAGCGCATTCACGGGCGGGTTGTCGACGGTGATGACGGCGACATGATCGCGCAGTTCGTAGCGAACGAGATCGGGCATGGCAGTAGGACATCTTACAACGGAGATAAATCGGTGCGGATCGTAATCACGGGAGTGCTGTTGGTGACGATGGCGGCGGGACAGGTTGCGCCGAACGGAGCTGGTGATTCATGCAAAACGGGCAGGCAGCTCAACGGGGAAGAGTTCCACGCCATTATGGGGTTTCAGCAGAGCGGGGCCAGCGGCGGGGACAGTGTGCGGAAGTTCTTTCTCGATTTTTTTGTGAGCCGACCCGTGCCGGGTCTCTTCCGTGTGACGACGCAGGATGGTGAGCCCTGGTTCCGGTGGTGGGGTGATGTGCGCATCGATAGCGCGCCGCGTTCGATCGGGTCGGCGATCTCGGCGGCGGCGCTCGCGTCCAACGCCGCGAGTTTGAAATTCAACGAAGTAGCGCAAGCGGCGGAATTCCTGACGGGGCTCGATGCGCGGTTGGGATACATTTGCTGCGCACTGTGGGGGCAGACGGCGGAGTCACGGCAGCGATTTCTGCTGTCCTTTATCACGGCGTTCGGAGCGAGTGGGATGTTAACCGCGAATCCGCCGGTGTCGAGTGCGGTGGTGTTCGACAACCCGGTGAACTCGCCGGTCTATTCGGATTTCGTGAAAGCCTACCCGGCTGCGGGGAATCCGGCTTACAAATATGTTTCGTTTGTGCCGCCGTTTCCTGACCGGTACTTCAAAGAATATTTTGGCGGATTCCGATTGACGACGCGCTATGCGGATCAAGACGGCAACGCGCTGAGGGTAACTGCGGCGATGGTGTCGGCGACGGTTGGCCAGAATGAGTTGATTACGGCGGGAAGGCTTCGCGGCGTCGTGAGCCGGGTGGAGGCGTTCTATCCGCTGGCGACCGGCATGACGGGAATCTGGTCGTCGGTTTACCTGTTCGCGACGGCGCAAGTTCGGTGGGGAGGGGCGCGTGCGACGGTGTTTCCGCTGACACAAGTGGCCGCACCCGATCCGGCATCGGATAACACGAACACGCTGTATGTCGTTGACCGCAGCAGCCGCGATTACTACACGATTGGCGTGGGGGTGGATCTGATTCAGTTTCTGAATGGCGCGAAGATTGTGTGGAAGTGAAGCTGAGGTGGCGCGGCGGGCTAGCGAATCGTCAGTTTCTCCACACGGAATAATTCACACGCGCCCGCACCGGTGTCAGTCCGGCTGAGCGAGCTGCGCCAGTTGAATCCGTTGGGCCCTTCTACCTGTACGAGGTAACCGTCCATGTCCACCAGATTTCCAGCCCGAACCGATTTCAGGATGCGCTTCACGTCGTCACTCGCGGGGATCATGTGCATATTGGCGCTATGCGCGTTCATCTCTTCCGCCGAGAGCGGAACCGTGGATTTTCGAGGCCAATAACGGTACCAGCGCTGTCCTTGCCAGAATTCCAGTTGGTCGATAATGCTCTGGTCGGACATTCGTCCCCAACCGACCGCGAGATCGACGGGTGAGAGTTCGGCGCCGTTGTCCATCCAGTAGGATTCGGTATGCAGCACTCGCGCGCGAATCTCGTAGGCAGCCAGCGCCGTAATGTGGTACTTTCCTGTTTCCCAGGTACGAGTTCCGTTTGTGAGCTGTTGGTCGGGATCTTCGGGAATGAGGATTCCGGGCGGGTATCGCGGCTCGATCGAGTCGATCGAATAGACGACGATGCCGATCGCGACTAGGGCTAGAATCGCTGCCTTCATGTCTGTCCGTCCGGCCAGGCTTCATTTCAACAGTAGCGATCAGCCGCATCGGCCACAATATGTCTTTCGATAGCTGCAATGCAGGTTCTTGGGAATCTACAGTTGTAGGACGGTACGCAATCCTTCATCGACGGAGCGCTGCAGACGGGGCGGGAGCGTACCGGCAATTTCGGTGAGAAAAGCGCGGTCAAGCGTCAGAAGTTGGGAGACATTGACGACTGAGTCGCGGGGAAGGCCTGCCGAGCGCGCCGGCAGCAGTACATTGCCGGGAGCTTTGGCGAGTTCCAGGTTTGAGGTGATCGCGGCGACGATGGCGGTCTGGATCCGGCTGCGGTTGAAAGAGTCTGCCTGAACCACGAGCACCGGACGCCGGTATCCAGGCTCGGAGCGGCGAGGCTCGGGGAGGTCCGCCCACCAGATCTGGCCGCGGCGAATCTCGTCCATTTAACAATTACCAAGAGTCCTTGGGGAGTGACTTGAGCTGGGCATGTTGCAAACGAGGGTCGACTTTCGCGGGGGTGCGCGAGTAAACGGCGTTCAGGCGTTCGGTGATGGCACTGCCGTCCTGGTTTTTCAGGTATTCGGCGATAGCTGTCGCGTAAAGCTTGCTTCTGGAGACGCGGAGACGGCGGGCGGCGGCCTCGGCGCGGCGAAAGAGGTCGTCGGGGACGGAGACGGCGGTCTTCATATGGTTAGTATAACTCGGGTTATACCGAAGGGGAGGGAATTTGAGGTGTTCGGCTCTGCGTTTCCACGTGCTAGACGTTGGCGGAAGAAGATATCAATCGAGAGTGAAGCTGAAGAATCTGGTGCTCACGGATTTTGTGCTAACGCAGCTCTAGAACACAACTCGTCAGCGCTGCGTTTAGCCTCGTGCTACGATGATTGATTGCTAGGTTCCGGGCTCCGTGCAATAGGCGGCTGCAAACCCCGCCAGGTCTGGAAAGAAGCAACGGTAGCGGCTTAACCTGTGTGCCGCGGATCACCCGGGGCCTGGCGCTTCCCTCCGCATGTATCAAGTCATTGCACGCAAATACCGGCCGCAAACCTTCGCCGACGTGGTGAATCAGGAGCACGTCAAGACCACGCTGGAGAATGCCATTGCGCAGCAGCGTATCGCGCATGGGTACATTTTCTCGGGCCAGCGCGGCACAGGTAAGACAACCATCGCCCGCATTCTGGCGCGGTGCGTGAACTGCATTCCGAAGGGGCCGACCAATGAGCCGTGTGGCGAGTGCGCGAGCTGCCGCGAGATCGCGGAAGGCAATGCGCCGGATGTGATCGAGATCGACGCGGCGTCGAATCGCGGCATCAACGAAATGCGCGAGTTACGCGAGAACGTGCGGTACCGCCCGGTACGCGATCGTTACAAAGTTTTCATCATCGACGAAGCGCACCAGATCACGAGTGAAGCGTTCAACGCGCTGCTGAAGACGATTGAAGAGCCGCCGGCGTGGGTGATCTTCGTCCTGTGCACAACCGAAGCGCACAAGATTCCGGCGACGATTGCCTCGCGGTGCCAGCATTTCAGTTTCCGGTCGGTGGAGTTCGATGAGGTCGTCGAACGCATGGCGTGGATCTGCCGGCAGGAGGGGATCGAGGCCGACACGGAGACCCTGGCGGTGCTGGCGCAGGCGGGCGAGGGCAGCATTCGCGATTCGCTTTCGGCGCTCGACCAGGCAATTGCGTGCTGCGGGACGAAGCTGGACGCGAAAGAAGTACGCGCGCTTCTCGGAACTTTTTCGCTGGATGCGCTGGCGGGAGTGACCGAGGCGCTGGCGGCCGCGGACAGTGCGAGGATGCTGGCGCTGGTGGATGAACTCGAGCGCAACGGGCACAACCTGCAACATTTCAGCCGCGAGCTATCGCGCTATTTTCGAAACCTGCTGGTGGCGAAGATCGCGGGGAGCGACACGCGGCTGATTGCGGGGTCGCCGGGCGAGCGGGCGCGGCTGGCGGATTTAGCGGCGGCGTTCTCCGAAGAAGACCTGACGCGGTATTTGCAGTTATCGCTGGATCTCTATACGGACCTACAAGCTTCGTTGCAGCCGCGGTTTCATCTGGAGATTGGTCTGGTGAAGCTGGTGCAGGCGGGGCGGCTGACGTCGATCGAAGAGGCGCTGGCAGGGATGGGACACCCTTCAGGAGAAGCGCCAACGCCGAGACGCGGAGACGCCGAGGTTAAGAACCCCAAGCCGGCACCCGTGCGCACGGGGCCGTCGCCGTTTGAGTTGGATCGGGCAAAAAAAGCTGCCGCGCGGCCGGAGCCGCAGTCGATTGGAGCCACGGCATTGGCGCCGCAACCTGCTGCGCCGGCGATCGTGAGCGTGGAGAACTGGCGCGAAAAGCTTCATGCCGCTTTGATGGAACTGGGGATGACATTTACTGCGGATGCGGTGGAACATTCCGAGATTACAGAAGCGGGGAACGTGCTACAGTTTGTGACGCCGAAGGAACTGCTGCTCTCGATGAAGCCGGTGGATCTGGCGGAGGCGGTGCGGCGTGTGAGCGGGCGGATGTTCCAGATCAAGGTGACGGCGGGCGAAGTGAAGGTTGCACCGGTGGCGTCAGCGCGGCAACAAGATGATGTGTCACAACGGGCGCTGGAAAATCCGGAAGTGCAAAAATACCGCGAGGTATTTGGGGGAGAAGTTCGCGCGGTGCGGGATTTGAAAGGATAGAAGCCATGAAGCTGCCGGGGAACATGCAGTCGATGATGAAGCAGGCGCAGCAGATGCAGGAGAAGATGGCGCAGGAGATCGCGCAGATCCGCGTGGAGGCGTCGGCGGGCGGGGGAATGGTGACCGTGAAGATGGACGGCAACAAGAACCTGCTGAGCGTGAAGATCGATCCGGAAGTGGCGGGCGACGTGGAGATGCTGCAAGACATGGTGGTGGCGGCCTGCAATGAAGCCGTGAAGAAAGTGGAAGACGAGGCCAAGCAGAAGATGGGCGGACTGCTAGGCGGGCTCGGGCTGCCGCCGGGAATGTTCTGATGGCCGGGCATGCCCGGCCACTACGAGCGTACACACCTTAATGCCGGATTTTGCGGAGCCGCTGGCGCGGCTGATCAACGAATTCAAACATCTGCCGGGCGTGGGACAAAAGTCAGCGCAGCGGCTGGCGTTTCACTTGATGCGCGGCAGCCGCGACGACGCCGAGCGGTTGTCGCAGGCCATCCTCGATGTGAAAGACAAGCTGGGGCTCTGCCCGGTGTGCAACAACATCAGCGAAGGCGAGCTGTGCCAGTATTGCCGCGACACGACGCGCGATGCGAAGGTGCTGTGCGTGGTGGAAGAGCCGCACAACATCGTGGGGATCGAGACCACCCGGCAGTTCAACGGGCTCTATCACGTTCTGCACGGGGCGCTGTCACCCTTGCGCGGCATTGGGCCGGAGCAGCTCAAGATCAAGAATCTGATCGAGCGAATCGGCGAGGGGCAGATCGAAGAAGTGATTCTGGCGACCAACCCGACGGCCGAGGGCGAAGCGACGGCAGTTTATTTATCGAAGCTTATCAAGCCGCTGGGGCTGCGCGTCACGCGGATTGCGATGGGGATTCCCGTGGGCAGCGACCTCGAGTTCGCGGACGAAGTGACGATCTGGAAAGCGATGGAGGGGCGGCGGGAGATGTGAAGCGCCGCACGCCGCGGACTAACCGATCTTCTTGAAGAAGTGAGCCACTTTGCGGCCGCCTTCTTCGGTGTAGTAGACGGTTACCTTCGCTGACTTTTCGGTTCCCGCGGCGATATCTTTGCCGGCGTCTTTCGTAGCGTGCGCGGCGATGTGATAGGTTTCCTCGGTGCCATCGGCGGTCTTCACTGTGACAGTCTTAGCGCCGTGGTCGATGTGAGAAACCGTACCTTCGGTGACCTTCAAACCGTCCTTGCCAACTTTGTCGACTTCCTCGGCGGTCTCCTCGGTGCCCTTCTTTGAATAGTGCACGACCACGTGGCTGCCTTCGTCGAGGCCGTGAAAGGCATCCTTGCTTCCCTTGCCGGTTTCCGCAGTACCGTGGACGGCGGTGCGTTTGACGAAATGGATGGTGTGCTCGGTGCCGTCCTCGGTCTGGATGACGGCGGTTTTCGTACCGGCGTCGACCTTTTTAACGGTGCCTTCTACGGCGGTTACGACATCTTCGGCGGCGTAAGCTACCAGGCAAAACACGGGCAGCGCCAACGTGGAAGAGAGAACTCGGCTCAGAGTGCGCATTTCATCACCTCAACTGGTCTGGTAGATTCCAAATCAGGACGGGACTGGTCACAAAAATGTTACGGTTCAATCAAATTCTCGCACAGGTGCCGGCTGATCGGGGCCGACTTGGCCGGCGGTGATATGCGCTCGGTGATAATTCTCACCTTTCATGGGCGCGCCGGCAATACGGCGGAGCATGGCGAGCTGCCCGGTGTGGGTGAGGGCATCGGCGATGGCGCCCTGAAATAACTTCTCGACGGGCACAGTGATCGGCGCGTCAGAAGCCAAGTAAACGTCGAGCGCCTCGAGCGCGGCGAAGAAGCGGGCGACCTCTTCTTTCCAGGGCAGAGGCTTCGAGTTGTGCCACTCTTCTTTTCCCTTGGCCTGGGACAAGACCCAATCGAGCAGATCGCCAATATGGGCGAGAATCTGAACCGGCGTCCGGGTGTGTTCAGCGACGCGGAAATCGGCGAAGTTTTCGGGGACACTGCGCAATGTTTTGCAGGAGCGATAGGCGAGGGTGGCGATAGTGTGGCGGAAGAATTCGCGCTTTGGATCTGTGGGCATGGTGGACTCAACTAATGATAATCAGGGGTGCGGCTTCCTGGAGCGCTGTGTCCGAGAGGCCGCCGATGTGCAAATCGATCAATTGCTGCGACGGGCGCGGTTCGCGCATTAGCACCTTGAGGTAATTGTCGCTGAGGGCAGTACCTGGTTCTTCGAGTGTTATGACGGAGAGCTTCGTGCCGATCATGCGTCGGCGGAACTCCAGATTCTTGCGCGCGGATAATTCGCGCATCACGCGGCTGCGATGTTTGCGCACATGCATGGGTACTGGATCGGCGGCCTCGGCTGCCGGTGTCCCGGGACGCTCGGAATAAGTGAAGACATGCAGGTAGGTGAAGGGCAGGGAATCGATGAACGCGCGACTCTCGTCGAACTCGGCATCTGTCTCGCCGGGGAAGCCCACCATGACGTCGGCGCCGATGGCGGCGTCGGGCATAAGGCGGCGCGCTTTCAGAATGCGATCGGCGTAATGGCGCGGGCGGTATTTGCGATGCATGCGGCGGAGAACCGCATCACATCCGGATTGCAACGGCGCGTGCACGTGCTTGGCGATGCGCGGCGATTCGGCGATCAGGTTGAGCAGATCGTCGGAGAGATCCATGGGCTCGACGGAGCTGAGGCGGAGGCGCGCGATTTCGGTTTCGGCAAGCAGGCGGCGCAGCAGGCAGGCAAGCCGCATTGTACTGCCGGGTTCGCGGCCCCAGCGGCCCAGATTGATCCCGCTGAGGACGACTTCGCGATAGCACGGGGCAAGACGGCGCACTTGCTCGACGATCAGGTCGGGATTCGAACTGCGCGAGCGGCCGCGGACGAACGGAATGATGCAAAACGAGCAGCGGTTGTTGCATCCGTCCTGAATTTTCAGATTGGGACGGGAACGATCGATGGCGGCGTCCATGACGGGGGCGGTGAGAATCTCTTGGGAAGCGAAGATGTCGTCCACTAAAACCTGGCCGTGGTAGGGGACGGCGCCGGTGAGGATATCGGCGATTTCGGTTTTATGGGTATTGCCGACGACCCATTCGACGCCCGCGAGGGTCACGAGCTCCTCTGGCGCGCGCTGGGCGTAGCAGCCGGTCACCAGGATGCGTGTTTCGGGATTTTCGCGATGCACGCGGCGCACAGTCTGGCGGAGATCTTCATCGGCGGATGCGGTCACGGTGCAGGTGTTGAGGATGACGAAATCCGCGGTGGCGCGGTGATCGGAGTGTTCGAGCCCGCGAGAGGCAAGCTGCGCTTCGAGGGCGGCGCCATCGGCCTGGCTGGCACGGCAACCGAAACTCTGGATGAAGAAGCGGGGCATTACGACCTGTTCTCGCGATGGTACGGATTCGAAATGTACCCTTTGGATTCCTTGGCGGCGTCGGCTTCGGGGGCAAAGGCGATAGCGTGCTTATAGGCGTCGATGGCTTCGTCGCGCCGATGCTTCATGTCATAGATCTGGCCCATGCGCATCCAGGCCAAAACGCCGGTGTTGAGATCGACTTCGTTCTGCGAGGCGGTGACCTTTTTGAGGTTGGCCAGTGCGGGATCGAGATCGTTATACCAGAACTGGATTTCGCCGAGGTGGAAATAGATTTTCTCCCATGGCACACTGGCGAAGCCGGCGAGTCCAGCCTTTTTCATATCGACGATTTTTTGGATGGCGGCGATGGCCCTGGTCTTGTCGCCAAGCTGGCTGTACATCTGCGCTTGCTCAAACAGGACAAGATGATTGCGCGGGAAACGCCGCTGGAGATCGTCGAGCAGAGGTAGGGCTTTGCGGGGCTCCCCTTCGCGGCGATAGAGAGCGCAGAGCAGGACCTCGGCATCGACCTTGTTTTGATTGCCCTTTTTCGAGACCTCTTCGATGGTTTGGAGGCCGCGCTCTTTGTCGCCATGGAATCCGACCAGGAACCCCAGCATACGCCAGGTCCAGGGCAGGCTGCCGACGACGTAATCGTGAACGCCCTGAATCAAATGCGCGTCGTAGTTGGAGGGGTCGAGTTCGGAGACGCGGTTGGAGTCTTTGCGAGCTTCGGTGGCATCGTGGAGCGCATCGCGCCAGGCTTTGCGTACCAGGAAATTGTAGTTGGCGCGTAGACCGTAAGCGATGCCACGTCCCTGAAGAGCGCCGGTGTCATTCGGATTTTTTTCCAGGCGAGCGTTGGCCAGACTGATGGCTTTGTCGATGGCCTCGGTGAATTCTTTCTGCACTTCCGGTGACGGGTTCATCTTCTCGCGGCGCAGAAAGGGATTATTGCCGGAGACCAACTCGGTTTCGAGAGCACCGTTGCGATACATTTCGCGATAAAGGAGCGTCTGCGCGATGTGATTGTAGGGCGCAATAGCTTGCGGATCCTGCTTCTGAGCGGCCTCGAATTCGGCCAGCGCCTGATCGTATTCGAGATTGTAGAAATGCTCGAAGCCGCGGGCGGTCGGCGTGTCTTCGGCGAGTAGCGGAGTACACAGGACTATCGCCGAGAGGGCGAGAAGCCGGGAAAGCATGCTTACTTTGATTCTAACCGGGCAAGCGCCCAACGCGCGTGTTCCGCGACCAGCGGATCCGGAGAATTCGACATTTCTTCCAAAGGCTTGCGAAAGCGCGCGGACCGCTGATTCCCCATGGCCACGGCGACGTTGCGAAGGAAGCCGGAATAGCGGGCGCGCTTGACGGGGCTGGTGCGGAAGATCTCGGCGAATTCGGTCTCGGAGATTTCGGCGAGCTTGGCGAGATCGGGAGCGAAGTGGGCGGGCGCAAAAGCCTGGTCGTTCGTTATCGGCGCGCGGGAGTTCCATGGGCAGACGTCTTGGCATATATCGCAGCCGAAGATATGGTGGCCCATTTTATTGCGGGCGTCGGCCGGAATCGGGCCTCGCAGTTCGATAGTGAAGTACGCGATGCAGAGGCGGGAATCGATGGTCCATTCGGGAGCGCCGGGAGCGGCGGCAGGCACGATGGCAGCTGTGGGACAGGCATCAATGCAGCGCGTGCAAGTGCCGCAGCAATCGGGCGGCGGCGTAGCGGGTTCGAGGGCGAGCGACGTCAGCAACTCGCCCAGAAAAAACCAGGAGCCCATTTGATGGTTGATCAGGCAGGTGTTCTTGGCGATCCAGCCGAGACCGGCGAGTCGGGCATAGGCGCGCTCGAGCAGAGGAGCTGTATCGACGCAGATTTTCCAGTGGAAGGGATAGCCCACGTGCTGCTGGAGCTTTTCGGCGAGACGCTCGAGTCCCGAGCGCAGCACGTCATGGTAATCGTCACCCCAGGCGTAGCGCGAGATCCAGGCCAGTTCGTTGCCGTTCAGGTGTGTGGAATACGGTTCCGGGCCGTTGTAGAGTTTGCCCACACAAATGACGGACTTCGCGGATGGCAGCAGGTTGCGCGGGTCATCGCGGACGGCGGCGCGCCGATCGGTGAGATAGCGCATTTCGCCCGCGTAGCCGGCGGCAACCCATTGATGGTAGTAGCCAGCCTCGGCGATGGGAAGGGCTGGAGCCACGCCTGCCAGTTCGAAACCGCATTCCAGGGCGAGTTCGCGGAGCATAAAACCAGGTTTCGCGTGCAAGCTGTCAGGTGCTAGCGGCCGATTCAACGCTACAATAATATCGTGCACCGCTTCGCTGTACCCGCGGCGTTCCTGATGGCCGCGGTGGTTTCGGCTCAAACCGCCTATTTTCCGCTTAAGGACATCCGGCCGGGAATGCACGCCACCGGCAGGACTGTCTTCTCGGGCGCTCGCATTGAGGAATTTCGGGTCGAGATTCTGGGTGTGCTGGAGAACATCGGGCCGAAAGAATCGTTAATTCTTGCGCGGCTTTCCGGCGGACCGCTCGCGGAAACCGGAGTTTTGCAGGGGATGAGCGGGAGCCCGGTTTACATGGACGGCAAGCTGGTGGGCGCGGTGGCTATGGCGTTTCCGTTTGCCAAAGAGCCGATCGCGGGCATCCGGCCAATCGAAGACATGCTGCGCGTTGCGAGCGCGAACAGTGAACCCGTGCGGCAAGCCAAGTTGTCGCTGGAGAAGGGCGACCTGACTGCGATGTTGCCGAGGCCCGAAGAGGCGCTGGCCGACGACATGCGGATGGTGGATATTGCGACGCCGGTTTCCTTCGGCGGATTCACGCGGGCGGCCGTGGAACACTTCGCGCCGCAGCTACGCGCACTCGGATTGGAACCGCGCCAGGGCGTGTCGGGCGGGGGACGGGTAGCGGCGCGGATGGGCGATCCGGCGGCGCTTGAGCCAGGATCCATGATCAGCGTGCAGTTGATGACCGGTGACATGAGCATCGGCGCAGACGGCACCGTGACGCACATCGACCACGACAAGATCTACGCATTCGGGCACCGGTTCCTTTCGGTAGGGCCGACCGAGTTGCCGTTTGCGCGCAGTGAGGTTTTGACGCTGCTGCCAAACCTTTCGAGTTCATTCAAGATTTCGGCGCCCAAGGAATGGATGGGCACCATTTCGCAAGACCGTAATACAGCCATCGCCGGGGAATTGGGCCGCCGCGCGCACATGGCGCCGATTTCGATTATGCTGACACGCGCCGGTCGCAAGATCGAAGGGTACGAGATGCAGATGGTGAACGACCGGTTTCTCGCGCCGTTCCTGATGCAGATTGCGGTGTTCTCAGCCATTGATTCCACGCAGCGGACGCTCGGCGCGGCGACGTACAGTGTGCGCGGAGAGATTGAGTTTCAGGGCAACGAGCCGCCGCTCAAACTGAACAATATGTACTCAGGCGATGCGAACACGGCTCAATTGGTGTCTCTCTCGTCCGCGATTCCGCTGGCCTATGTGTTACAGAGTGGGTTTTCGTCGCTCGAAGTAAAGAAGGTGGAACTCGCAATCGAGTGCTTCGACGAGAAGAAGCAGCTGCAAATCGACCAGGTGGTGGCGGCACCCCATGAGGTGCGGCCGGGCGAGACAGTGCGGCTCACCGCGGTGCTGGTGGGAGACAACGGGGCGGAAGTGACACGGGCGGTGGACTACTTGGTGCCGGTGGGTGCGCCTCCCGGCCCGCTGTGCTTCACTGTGGCGGACGGCAACGTTACGAATATTGCGGAGTACCGGCAAATCGTGGGCGAGACGCCGCGGTCGGCCGAGCGGCTGGTAGCGAACGTCAACAAGCTGCGCGCGAACACCAAGGCGTATGTTCGGGTATGGCGTCCGGAGCCGAATTTTCAGCTCGAGGGAGAGGACTTTCCAGATCCGCCGCCTTCGCTGGCCCTGATCCTGGGTAATGCGGATACGGCGGCCACGCAGGCGCGAAATTCGAAAATCGAGGAACTGGAGATCAGCGCCGGGGACGCGGTCATTTCCGGAGGCAAGACGGTCCAGGTGGAAATTAAAGAATGAACCTTTTTCTTGCACCGCGGAGGCGCGGAGGCGCAAAGAACGGCAACAGATTGCTGTGTTTTCTGGTGCTGGCTACGATGGCGACGGCCGTCGTGGATGGCTCCAGCACGACCACCTGGGAGATGAACTCGTACCAGGATTTCATTCGCGGGCGGTTTCAAGGGATCTCGCTAAGCCGTTACGGCAGGCTGATGCTGGCGCCGAAAATGAACGCGGTGTTTTCGTCTGATCAGCCGGTGATCTGGGCGGTAGCGGCGACGCCGGACGGCACACTCTATGCCGGGACGGGCCATCGCGGGCGGCTGTTCCGCATCGATCCGAGCGGAAAGAGCACGCTGATTTGGACGGCCGAGCAGCCGGAGATTTTTGCCGTGGCCGTGGATGCGAAGGGCGCGGTATATGCGGCGACTTCGCCCGATGGCAAGATCTACCGGATTGAAGGCGGGAAAGCGACGGAATATTTTGCCCCGCAGTCGAAATACATCTGGTCGCTGGCAGTGGGCGCGGATGGCGTGCTGTATGCCGGCACGGGAGATCAAGGAAAAATCTTTCGCATCACGGCAGCCGGGAAAGGCGAGCTTTATTACTCGACTGAGCAAGCGCATGTGATGGGACTGGCGTTGGACGCCCAGGGCCGTGTGCTCGCAGGAACGGAGCCGAACGGCATTCTCTACCGCATTTCCGCCAAGGACAAGGCGTTTGTTTTATACAACGCCGCGCTGCCGGAGATGCGCGCGATTTCCGCGGCCGCCGACGGCTCAATCTACGCCGTGGCGATGGGTGGGTCGCTGGCAAAGCGAACCCAAGGCATACCGCAAGTGACCCCGGGTGGCGCGAACGGGCCGGTAGTGACCTCCACGGGGACGAGCATCAGCGTGACGGCCGAGAGTGCGCAGGCCGGGCCGGAGATCAAGCCGCAACCAGAGCAGCCGAAGCCGCAGACGACACCACCTCCCGCGGTGACAGCCACCTTCGCGCCGGTGGCGGATGTCACCGGCGTGGAGAAATCCGCGGTCTACAAGATCAATCCCGATAATACGGTGGAAACGCTGTGGAGCTCGAAAGAGGAAAACGTCTACGACCTGCTGCCGTGGAAGGGCCAGCTTCTGTTCGCCACCGACGCCAACGGCCGTGTATACAGGCTTTCGGCGGACCGCAAGCTTTCGCTCATCGCACAAACGAATGACGGAGAGGCGACGCGCCTGGTCCGGGCCGGAGACGCGGTGCTGGCGGCGACGGGAAACATGGGCCGAATTTACAGGCTGGAAGATAGCTTGGAAACGTCCGGCACATACGAAGCGCCGGTCCACGATGCGGGCGCGGTGGCGCTCTGGGGACGCATCGCGTGGCAGACAGACGACTCTGCGGCGGGTAGCATATCCTTTCGTACGCGAACCGGAAACTCGCTGCGGCCCGACAAGACTTGGAGCGACTGGTCAGTTCCACTGACGGATCCTACAGGGACTAGGATTCCAAATCCCAACGCTCGCTACATTCAGTGGAAAGCAGAGTTCACGAGTGCGGGCGGCAGGACACCAGCCCTCAGTGACGTGAGTGTTGCCTATCTTCCACAGAATACGCCGCCCGTCATCCGCAGCATCACGATCGGCACGCAGATGGCGGCCCTCAGCGGCGGAAAGGCCGCGCAGCAGGCACAGACATCGGCTTACAGTATCACGGTGACGGATACGGGGGACGCGGCGCCGCCGCTGTCGGTGGGCACTCCAACGCAAACTCCGTCTCGCGCGGCCTCGCAGCAGATCAACATTAGCTGGCAAGCGGATGATCCCGATGGCGACCGGCTGGTCTACTCGTTATGGTTCCGCGGCGAAGGCGAGCGCGAATGGAAGCTGCTGCACACCAATATTCACGAGAATGCCTATGCGGTGGATGGCGACGCACTCGCGGACGGCAAGTATTTTTTCCGTATTGTAGCGTCGGACAGGGAAGCGAACCCGCCGGGCTTGGCCAAGGAGGCCGAGCTGGTCAGTTCGCCAGTTCTGATCGATAACACGCCGCCGGTGGTGACAGCGAGCGCGCCGCGCAAGACGGCCAACGGTGTGGAAGTGGAATTCGAAGCCGTGGACGCGACATCGCCGCTGCGGCGGTGCGAATACTCAGTGGACGCCGGCATCTGGATTCCGCTCGAAGCGGCGGACGGCGTGATCGATTCCCCACGCGAGAAGTTCGTGGTGCGCCTCGATCACTTGAGCGCCGAGGAGCACGTCCTGATGCTCCGCGCGGTGGATAGCGCCAACAACGCTGGACTGGCGCGGGTTGTGCTCCACTAGCGGCGGCCGGCCGGCTCGCCGTCGATCAGGATTTCGAGCTGTCGGACGACGGTCCGCATGGACTCGGCCTGTGCCGAAAGCTGCTCGCTGGCAGCCGCGCTTTCCTCGCTGTTTGCGGCCACCTGCTGGGTCAACTGTTCCATATTGCTCAGCGCCTTAGAGACCTGTTCGGTGGCGCGTGCCTGCTCCTGGCTGCCCGTCTGGACCTCGTCCACGAGCGTCTTGACTTGAGCGGCGCTACTGGTAATGTTGCGGATCGATTCCGCCACTCCCGCCAGCTTGGTGCCGCCTTCTTTGGACCGGTTGATCGATTCCTCAATCAGCGACGCGGTGTCCTTGGCCGCCTGGGCGCTTCTCTGCGCCAGGTTGCGCACTTCATCCGCTACTACGGCGAATCCCATGCCGGCCTCGCCCGCACGTGCCGCCTCCACCGCCGCGTTGAGCGCGAGGATGTTGGTTTGAAAGGCGATCTCGTCGATAACGCGGATGATCTTGGAGATTTTGTCGCTGGAGGCGTTGATCTCATCCATCGACGTCTTCATCTCTGCGAGCTTTTTGTTGGCATTCTCCACCAAGTGAGAGGTTTCAGTCATGTGACCGGCGGAGGCTCGGCTGTTCTCGGAGTTCTTCTGGGTCATAGAACGGATTTCGTTGCTGGAGGTTGCGGTCTGTTGCAGCGAAGCAGCCTGAGCGGAGGCTCCCCGGGCGAGTTCCTGCGCCGTCGATGAGACCTGGCCTGCCGCGGATGTAACCTGGTGGGACCCTTCCATGAGCTCCTCTACCATCCAGCGGACCTTCTGAGAGATAGAGCGAGCGAGCAGATAAGTGAAAGCCAGCGAGAGAATACCGGCCAGACTGGCGATGCCGAGAAACACGAGGCTGAGCCTCTCGAGATCGGCTTCGACGTCATCTACGTAAAGGCCTGCGCCGAAAACCCAACCCCAAGGCTTGTAAAGCTTTACGAATGATATTTTGGGCACTGGAACCGTCGAGCCGGGCTTCGCCCACATATATCGGAGACTGCCCTCGCCGCTTTCCCGGCATATTCCAGCCATCCTCACGAAAATCGACATGCCGTTGGCATCCTTGAAGCCGGAGAGGTCCTTTCCGTTGAGCGAAAGATTGGTCGGGTGCATGATCATCGCTGGCTGGAGATCATTGATCCAGAAGTAGTTATCGCCGCCAAAGCGCATATTTTGAATCGTCTTCTTGACGGACTCTTGCGCTTGCTGATTGGTGATCGCGCCACTTTCGGCCTGCTTGCCGTAATAGTTAGCGACGGACCAGGCAGACTGGACTAACTCCTGGATTTTCTGCTGCTGGGTTTCGAAGGTCGATGTCCGGATTCTCGAGTGGAGCCAGATCAGGGCGAGGGAAAAGCAGAGTGTAGTGAGAAGGCCAATAGAGGACATTCTCAACGAAAGCGGCGGGTGTTTGAGCATTGGAATCCCTTTGCGCCTCTCCCCATGCTTAGAGCGCCGAGAGACAGCGGCACTTAGAGGATCGGCGGTCCGCTACGAACTCTTTATGTTGGGTTCACATTGATTGGCGGGCAGTTAAAGTCGTTCTCGGATCCACCCGATCCTACTAACGGCATTGCTGATTTACGCTGCGGCCCGCTCAGCACTTGGGCCGCAGTCTTTTTTCGTAGATTGGGCGGGTGTCCGCTAGCGCCTGGCCTCGTAGGCGAGATCCAGAATTTCAACAATGTGGAGGACGCGCTGGCCCCGGCCGTGGAGGCGAGCGCCCGCTTCGAGTTGCAGCATGCAGCCGGGGTTGGCAGTCGCGATGACTTCGGCATTGGTGGAGTTGGCGTGCTGCATCTTTTTTTCGAGAACCGCCATTGCCATCTCGTTCTGCATCACGTTGTAAATACCGGCGCTGCCGCAGCAAAGGTCGGATAGCGGCATCTCACGGAATTCGACGCCGGGGACGGCGGCGAGCAAACGGCGCGGGGGGATGCGGACTTTCTGCCCGTGCGCCAGATGGCACGAATCCTGGTAAGTCACAGTCAGAGGAAGTGGGCCCATTGCGAGATTGAGCTCGATAGATGCGAGAAATTCTGTAACATCTTTCATCAGCGCGCTGAAGCGACGAGCTTTTTCCGCGTAATCGGGATCGTGTTCGAGCAGCTCGTGGTATTCCTTGAGAGTTGAGCCGCACCCGGCGGCGTTCGTGATGATGGCGTCGAAACCGCCTTCGAGAACGGCGTCGATATTACGCCGCGCCAGCTCTCGAGCCTCGCTGCGAATACCGGCATGCATGTGGAGTGCGCCACAGCAGCCTTGTCCCGCGGGTATGACGACCTCGCAGCCATTTTTCTGGAGCACCCGTACCGTCGCTTCATTCAGGCGGGCAAAGGATACGTTGGCGAGGCATCCCGCCATGAACGCCACGCGGTAGCGCCGATCACCCTCGGCGGGGAAGGTTTTGCCGATCTTACCGAAGAAAAACGGTGGCTCGGCGGGCGGCGCGAGCTGCTCCAAGCGGCCCAATTTACCCATCAGCTTCCACAAACCCGAGCCGCGTATCAACGCCTGGAGCCGGCTCGCCTGGTACAAATACACGGCGACACCGGCGGTGGACATCCAACCGGGAGATTGCAGTAGTTTTCCGAACACGAACCGGCGCACGGCACGCGCGAGCCGACTACGCTTGCCGTGGTTTTCGATGTCCGCGCGCGCTGCTTCCACCAGCCGCCCATAGTGCACACCCGACGGGCAGGCGCTCTCGCATGCGCGGCAGGCCAGGCAGAGCTCGATGTGCTCGATATACGAGGGACTAATCGACGCACCGGCCGCGATCTGCACCATTTGGTAGATGCGGCCGCGCGGCGAATCCATCTCGACGCCTAGTTCACGATAGGTGGGGCAGGCGTTCAGGCAGAGACCGCAATGCACGCAACGGTCGAGATCGGCCTGCTGGGGGCGGTCAAATGAGACGAAAGAGTCGGCCACGGTTTAATAGATGGTTCGGATCGAACATGTCTTTGATCTTCTTCATCATCTCCAATTCGGTTCCTGGGGCCGGCCACAGGTCAAACTTTGCACGGTGCTCGTCGGGTGCAAACTCGAGAATCGCTTTCCCGCCACGGTGGGCGGCTAACGTGAGCCATCGTACCGCGGCGTCGGCGCGAGTAAAGTAAGCGTAGCAGACGCCGGAACCAGCGCGGGCGATGGCGGCGGTCTCGAACGACGAAAGGACTTCTTTCAGCTGAGCCAGGGTGCACGAGGAACGCACCACGGCGCCGGCGGCGAATTTTTCCAGAAAATGCGGCGTGTACTCTTGCACCTGCTTCCAGAAGCGGGCTTCTTCCTTGCCTTCGAGAACCAGTGCGTCGCGTGTGGCAAATTCCCGATGACAGCGGGTGACGGCGGCGGCATTGCCGGCTACGCGTACCGCGAGCAGGTGCCCTTTATGACCGAGTTGCGCGGAAGCCAGCACGTTCAGCAGGTCGATGGCGACCGGCGGGATTCGCCCCTTCAAGATTCGGTCGCGTGCGGCAATAGCATCGTCCAGTGCGTCGAACGGAATGACGAAGCTGACTTCCGCCGCCGGGCGGGGGATGAGCTTGAAGTTGGCGACGGCAATGGCTGCCAGGGTGCCGAACGAGCCGATCATGAGCTTACCCATGTCGAGGCCCGCGACGTTCTTCACTACCATGCCACCTGATTGCACGAGCTTGCCATCGAGCGTCGCAAACTTCATGCCGATGACGAAATCTCGCGCCGTACCGTAAAGACGCCGCCGTGAGCCGCTCGTGTTGGATGCCAGGACGCCGCCGATGGTCGCGGTCTCGGAGAACGGGGGATCAAGCGGGATCATCTGGTGATTCTGCGCCACAAGGCGGTCGAGATCGACGTAGCGCATGCCGGCTTCGACGGAGATTGTCAGGTCGCGTGGCTCGTATTGCAGCACGCGAGTCATAGCGGCGGTGGAAAGGGAGACCTCGGCTGGCTCGATAGGCCCGGCCATTAGGCGCTTCGAGGAAGCTCCGCTGATCGTGATGGTGCGCTTCTGCGATGCGGCGGCGGCGAGGGCGTCCGCGAGTTCCTGTGGAGTCTTCGGCAAGACCGGCGCCGCGTGCAATGTCATTTGGGCCGACTTTTCCATGTCCGGCAAGCCACTACTGTACGCCGGGGACAGTGGGTTGCGCAAAGGACGGAACGCTAGCCGGGCGTGCCCGGCCACTACGCATGAGGCGGCCGAAGGATCCGTTCACGCGCCGTGGCCCAAGTACACGAACCTCGCAATGAAAAGAGCGGTCAATGCGTAAACCAGCCAGTTGACCTCGCGGTAGCGGCCGCGCAGCACTTTGAGCAGGGTGTAAGAAGTGAAGCCGAAGGCGAGGCCGTTGGCGATGCTGAACGTCAGGGGGATGGCCAGCATGGTGAGGAAGGCCGGTAGAGCGACGACGGGATCGGTCCAAGGAATCTCGGTGATGGTGGTCATCATGAAGCTGCCCACGATAATCAGTGCCGGGGCGGTCGCGGCTGGGGGGATGGCGCCCACCAGCGGTGCGAGCCACAGGGCGGCGAGGAATAGGAGCCCGGTGACGATGGCGGTGACGCCCGTGCGTCCGCCAGCGGCCACGCCGGCGGAGCTTTCGATATAGCTGACCACGGTGGATGTCCCGGCGAGGGACCCCGCGACGGTGGCCGTCGCGTCGGCAAAGAGAATACGGTTGATGCGCGGGATCTCGTGCGCGGAATTGAACAGTCCGGCTTTCTGGCCCACGGCGACCAGCGTACCGACGTTGTCGAACAGATCAACGAACAGGAATGCAAAGACGATTTCCATCAGGCCCAGGTGCAGCGCCGATGGAATATTGAGCTGGAAGGCAGTGGCGGCGATGTCCGCGATGCGCTCGGGCGACGGATGCCAGTGGACGAGTCCTGCAGTGGCACCGGCGAGGGTAGTGCCGATGACGCCGATCAGGATTGCGGCGCGAACGCGCCAGGCGAGGAGCGCGGCGGTCAACATCAGGCCGAAGATCGCGAGGGCTGTTTGGGGATCGCGAAGATTGCCGAGCGCAACAAGGGTAGCTGCCGACGGCACAATGAAGCCGGAGCTGCGGAATCCGATCAGTGCGATGAACAAGCCGACGCCCGCCGCGACGGCCGCGTACAATTCGTGCGGAATCGCCGAGACGATGAGCCGGCGAACGCCGATGGCGGTTAGAAACAGAAAGGTCACGCCAGAGATGAACACGGCGCCCAATGCGGTTTGCCAAGGGACGTGCATGCCTTTTACGACCGCATAGGTGAAGTAGGCGTTGAGACCCATACCGGGAGCGAGCGCCAGCGGGTAGTTGGCCAGCGCGCCCATCAGCACACTGCCGAACGCGGCGGAAAGGCAGGTGGCGGCGGTGACGGCGGCGATCGGCATGCCGGCTTCGTGAAGGATGGAAGGGTTCACGAACACGATGTACGCCATGGTCATGAAGGTAGTAACGCCGGCGAGGAATTCGGTGCGCCAGTTGGTGTTCAGGCGGTCAAAGTCGAAGTGACGTTCCAGGTGCGCTCTTAGCGCGAAGCTCATGCGAGTAGTGATTCTACCTCGACGGCGAGAGCCAGCAGAGCGGAGTCTGAGTTGGGTTCGGAGACCAGTTGCAGTCCCAGCGGCAATCCGGGAACGGGCATGGGGATGGAAATCGCGGGAAGTCCGAGGGCGGTCCAGGGCAGATTTAGGATCGGGTCGCCAGTGGACTTGAGCCCTTCTGGAGCGGGGCCGGGAGCGGATGGCGTCACGAGCACGGGATACTCGCTGAGCAGATTGATGAGTTCGCGCTTGGCGGCGGCCACCGCACACAAGGCGTTGTCGTATCGATGCGTCGAAAGCTGGAGCCCCTCTTCGACGAGTGCGGCCAGTTTGGATCCAATCGCATCTCCGTGCTCGCGCCAGCGGAGTTCGTGAGTGCGTGCGCCCTCATAGGCATTGATAAGTTTCACGGAAGGCGGGAGATCGGCAAAGGCGGGAGGCATCTCAATCACTTCGACATGGAGGTGCGAAGAGAGCCGGCCGATGGCGCGGCGGAACGCGGCGTCCATGAGGGAGTCAACCGGAGGCATGACCGAGGGCACGGCGAGGACGCGCTTGGCACTGGCGTTGCCGTGGCCCATGCGCGCCCAGAGCAACTGCATGTCGTCGGCGGTCTGCGTGAACACACCTGCGGTATCCAGCGAGGGCGCGAACGGAAGGACTCCCGCGAGCGGCAGCAGACCGGCCGTAGGCTTGAAACCTACGACGCCGCAGAACGAGGCCGGGCGGAGCACGGAACCCAAAGTCTGCGTGCCGAGCGCGAACGGAACCATGCCAGCCGCCACGGCCGCGGCCGAACCGCTCGAGCTGCCGCCGGGTGTGTGCGATGGGTTGTGCGGGTTGCGGGTGGGCGCAGGGTCGAAGGAGGCAAACGCCGTGGTGTGCGTTTTTCCGAGGAGAACAGCGCCGAGGCGGCGAAGCTCGGTGACAAGGGCAGCATCGGTTTCACCCTTTCGGCCCGCGCAGAGCGCCGAACCGTATTCGGTGGACATGCCGCGCGTTTCGTAGATATCTTTGACGCCGAACGGAATGCCGTCCAGCGGTCCAGCCGACAGAGGCGGCTGCGGCGCCACTTCAACCCAGGCGCGGAGTTCGCCGTCGCGCGCCGCGATGCGCTCCAGGCATAGTTCGAGCAGTTGAGCCGGAGTTCGTATTCCGGCTTCCAGCGATTCGATGAATTGCCGCAAAAGGCCGCGTCTCGCGTTGCTGATCCCCATACCCTCATATAATGTAGTTCCGAATGATGAAATCGTCCTATTGGTTGATTGCGCTGGCGGCCCTACCGCTCTGCGCGCAGGTGGAAATGCGGGCCACGAAAGGTCAGGTCGCGGTGAACATCGATGGCAAGCCTTTCACTACACTCTACTGCGGTCCGGAGACCAACAAGCCATACCTGCACCCGCTACGTGCCGCGTCGGGAACGATCGTGACACGCCACTTTCCCATGGAGAGCGTAGCGGGCGAGACGCATGACCATCCGCATCATCGCGGACTCTGGTTCAGCCACGGCAACGTCAACGGCTTCGATTTCTGGGCCAATGAACCTTCCCAGCACGATGGGAAGAACGCCAAGATCGTGCTGAAGTCCTTTGGACGCGTCGCCGGCGGCAAGAATTCCGGTG